>Ga0308158_10000414_pt1 | contig 73020 bp, 66 predicted proteins | sample PhyBR2_FD_201038 | JGI IMG/M metagenome (GOLD analysis project Ga0308158, IMG submission 201038) | Phyllosphere microbial communities from UC Gill Tract Community Farm, Albany, California, United States - DLSLB.R2 | ecosystem: Host-associated > Plants > Phyllosphere > Unclassified | place: USA... | reverse complement strand
CGCGCGCGGCGGCCCTATCGTTTGCGCCAAGAGACGTTCCGGTCTCGCAAGCTTCGGAGACATCTTCATGCGTATCAAAGCCCTCGTCGCCGCATCCGCCGCGCTCCTGGTCCTGGCCGCCTGCAGCAAGGCCCCGGAAGAAAAGGCCGAAGCGCCGGCCACCGATGCGGTCGAGGCCGCCGGCAGCGCAGAAGAAGCCGCGCTGACGGTCGATCAGGCCGCCAAGGACGCCGAAGCGGCGGCCAATCAGGCCATTCAGGAAGACACCGCCGCCCAGGCCGCCACGACGATGCAGGGCGCCGACGCCTCCGCCGCCGCGCCCGCGCCTGTCGCGCCGGCCGAACCTGCGCATGGTCCGGCGGCCGCCCACTAGGCCGCGTCGAAACCAAAGCCCAAAGAGGCCGCTCCGACGGGGGCGGCCTTTTTCATGTCGGCGACGAAGGTGCTAGAGCCGCGCGATGACGCCTGATGATGACGCCTCGCCCCTGCTCACCTGGACCGAAGAGGGCGAGCCGCGCTCCGGCCGATTCGGCGACGTCTATTTCTCGCGAGACGACGGGTTGGCTGAAACGCGGGCGGTGTTTCTGGAAGGTTGCGGCCTGCCGGACGCCTGGATGGGGCGAGATCATTTCACGGCGGCCGAGCTGGGGTTCGGCACAGGGTTGAACATCGCCGCCCTGCTGGATCTGTGGCGACGGACGCGGCCCGAGGGCGGGCGGCTGCACATCTTCTCTATCGAGGGGTTTCCGCTGACGGCGGCGGAAGCGGCGCGGGCGCTGGGCGCCTGGCCTGAACTGGCGGTGGCGACCGAGGCCTTGATCGCAAACTGGCCGGCCGCGACGCCGGGCTTCCACCGGGTGGACCTGCTGGGCTTCGACGCCGTGCTGGACCTGGCGGTGGGCGATGCGGCCTGGGCGCTGGAGCAGTGGTCGGGATCGGCGGACGCCTGGTTCCTGGACGGTTTCTCGCCTGCGCTGAACCCGGGCATGTGGTCGCCCGAAGTGATGGCCTTGATCGCCGAGCGCTCGGCGCCGGGCGCGCGCCTGGCCACCTTCACCGTCGCCGGGGCCGTGCGCCGGGGCCTGACCGAGCAGGGTTTCGTCGTCGAGAAGCGCCCCGGCCATGGCCGCAAGCGCGAGCGGCTTGAGGCGCGTCTCCCCTCAGTGTTCGAGCCGTCGCCGCCGCCCCGCGTCGCCGTGATCGGCGCGGGCGTCGCCGGCGCATCGGTGGTGCAGGCCCTGAAGGCGCAGGGCGTCCGGGCCGTGGTGTTCGAGGGCGAGCGTCCCGGCGCGGGCGGCTCTGGCTTTCCGGCGGCCCTGGTTACGCCGCGTCTGGATGCCGGCGACCTCGGCATCGCCGCCCTGCATGCCCAGGCGCTGGAGCGGGCGCGGCATCTGTATGCGGCAATCGCCGGCGCAGTGACAGGCGAAGGCGTACTGCAACTGCTTCAGGCGCCGCGCGATGCCGCTCGGTTCGAAAAGATCGCTCGCCAGCCGATCTGGAATGACGATGACATGGTGGTGCTGGACGACGGGGCGGCGTCAGCCGCCGCCGGCGAAGCGACGGGGCAGGGCGGTTTGCTGATGAAGGGGGCGTTCGCGCTGCGCCCTGCGGCGGTGCTCTCGTACTGGCTTTCGGACGCGGAGATGCGCTCTGAGCGCGTGATGCGGCTGGAGCGCGCCTACGGCCGCTGGCGGCTGATCGGCGAAAACGACGCGGTGCTGGGCGAGGTCGATGCGGTGGTTCTCGCCGCCGGTTGGGGATCGGCCGCCCTGTTGGAAGGGTTCGACCAGACGCCGCGCCTGTCGCCCGTGCGGGGGCAGGCGGACTGGATCGACGGGGACGTGACCGTCCACCCCATGGCCTGGGGCGGCTATGCGGTCCCGACGGGCCAAGGGGTACTGTTCGGCGCGACCCATGATCGGGGCGACACCGGCACGGCGCCGAGCGACGACGACAGCGCGCGAAATCTGGCGACCTTGGAAGCGCGCCTGCCGGATCTGGCCGAACGCGTCGCAGCAGCCGGGCCAACCCATAGCCGAACCGCAGTCCGCGCCACGACGCCGGATCGCCTGCCTGTTGCGGGCGTTCTCGATGACGGCCTCTATGTGCTCGGCGGGCTGGGGTCGCGCGGTTTCTGCGTCGCGCCCTTGCTGGGCGAGCATATCGCCGCCCTCATCCTTGATCAGCCCTCGCCCCTGCCGCGCGATCTGGCGGCGCGCGTGTCGCCCCGTCGGTCTTCGGTTCTGGCGGACGCCCTTGCATCATCCTCGCCGACGCGCGCAGGATGAAGCGGGGCTTGTTCAGGAGTTGACTATGCATCGCCTCATTCTGTCGTCTGCGGCTCTCTTCGTACTGTCGGCCTGTGCGCCGTCGCCGGGCGTGGCGACGGCCAGCCGCGCCGACGCCAGCCAGTGCTTCCGGCCCAATCTGGTGCGCAACTTCACCGCGCCGAACGACCAGACCCTGTATGTCCGCACAGCCGACGCCGGGGTGTTCCAGATCGAAACCCCCTTCTGTCGCGACATGACCCGCGCCCTGTCGATCGCACTGGAACCTGTCGCCGGATCCAGCCGCCTGTGTCCCGGCGATCATGCCGCCTTGCTCAGCCCAGCGACGGGCCCTCAACCGTGCCGCGTGCGCATCGCAAAGAAGTTGACGACCGCAGAGATCGAGGCCCTGCCGTCTCGCGATCGGCCCTGATCGAAAACGCTTTCGGAGCTTTCGGGAGAGATTGAATTCTCGCGCGCGCGGGTATGAAATGAACGCCTTGCCTGGGGAGGGAAGAGAATGATCAGAACAGTTGGCGTGGCGGCGATCCTGGCGACGGCGGCGATCGCATCGCCATCGACGGCCGAAAGCTGGGCTGCGTTTTCACGCAGCGACGCCACCGTCTATCTGGTGGATATCGATGCGCTGACGCCGGTGGACGGCGTGGCCACGACGCGGATGGCGCGGGTGCCCGCGCGCGGTGACGCGACCAATCTCAGTCATGAAACCGAAGAGGTCATGGTGCGGTGTTCGGACGGCCAGTCGCGATCCGGTGCGACCGTGACCTATGGCGCGGACGGGGCGGAAACCGATCGCTATTCCGAGGATACGCCGTGGGAAGCGACGCCGGCCGGCGGCATCTATGGCGCGATCAAATCCTTCGCCTGCGATGACATGCGGCCCCAGACGGCGGCGTTTCCCACCATCCAGGCCTTCATCGCGGGCGGACGCGGCCAGTAGTCCGCGCCCCCTTCGCCATCAGACGTCGACGGCGGCGTCCAGGGCGTTGTCCTGGATGAACTCGCGCCGGGGCTCGACGACGTCCCCCATCAGTTTGGCGAACAGGTCGTTGGCGTCTTCCTCGTGCTCGACCGAGACCTGCAGCAAGGTGCGGGCGTTGACGTCCAGCGTCGTCTCCCACAGCTGCTCGGGGTTCATTTCGCCCAGGCCCTTGTAGCGCTGGATCGACAGGCCCTTCTTGCCGGCGTCCAGAACGGCGGTCAGCAGGTCCAGCGGACCGCGAATGGTTGTGGACTTGTCCTTGCGGCGGTAGGTAGCGGGGGCGACGAAGACGCCGTCGAACGCCTGTGCGCGTTCGGCCAGACGGCGCGCGTCCAGCGAACGGATCAGGGTCTCCTCCAGCACGATGGTCTCCTGCACCGCGCGACGGGTGCGGGTGAAGACTACGGCGCCCTGTTCGCCCGGCGCGCCCGTCCACTCGCCATCGCCCTCTTCGGCATAGAGGTTGAGGCGCACGGCGGCGGCGGTCGAGGCGGTCGCCATGTCCGAATGCTCGGCGAACAGACCGGCGAGCGCCGCCTGTTCGATAGCGAAGGCGGGCGCGCGTTGGCTGAGGCGATCGACGCTGGCGCTGAAGGCCTTGGCCTCGCGCACCAAGGATTGCAGGTCCAGGCCCAGTCGACGCTCGCCAGTGGACAGGTCTAGCTCGGCCTCTGACGAACCTTCCTCGATCAGATAGGCGTCCATCTCGGCCTGATCCTTCAGGTAGCGTGACTGCTTGCCCTTGGAGACCTTATAGAGGGGCGGCTGGGCGATATAGACGTGGCCGCGCGTGATCAGCTCGGGCATCTGACGATAGAAGAAGGTCAGCAGCAGGGTGCGAATGTGGGCGCCGTCGACGTCGGCGTCCGCCATCAGGATGATCTTGTGATATCGCAGCTTGTCGGCGTTGAAGTCGTCGCGGCCGATGCCGGTGCCCAGCGCCAGGATCAGCGTGCCGATCAGGTCCGACGACAGCATCCGGTCAAAGCGCGCGCGTTCGACGTTCAGGATCTTGCCGCGCAGCGGCAGGACGGCCTGGTTCTCGCGGTTGCGCGCCTGTTTGGCCGAGCCGCCAGCGGAATCGCCCTCGACGATGAACAGTTCGGACTTGGCGGGATCGCGTTCCTGGCAGTCGGCCAGCTTGCCCGGCAGGCTCGAGATTTCCAGCGCGGACTTGCGCCGCGTCAGGTCGCGGGCCTTGCGGGCAGCCTCACGGGCCGACGCCGCCTCGATGATCTTGGCCACGATCTGCTTGGCCTCGACCGGATGCTCCTCGAACCAGGTCGACAGGCCTTCCGAGCATAGGGCCTCGACGGCCGGACGCACTTCGGAGGAGACCAGCTTGTCCTTGGTCTGGGAGCTGAACTTGGGATCCGGCACCTTGACCGACAGGACGCAGGTCAGGCCCTCGCGCGCATCCTCGCCGGTGACGGAGACCTTCTCCTTCTTTCCGGCGCCCGAGCTCTCGATATAGCCGCCCATGACGCGCGTCAGGCTGGCGCGGAAGGCCGACAGGTGGGTGCCTCCATCCCGCTGGGGGATGTTGTTGGTGAAGCACAGCATGGTCTCGTGGTAGCTGTCGTTCCACCACAGGGCGAGATCCAGTTCGATCCCTTCCTTCTTGCCGCGAATGACGATGACGTCCTTCAGGATCGGCGTCTTGGACTTGTCGAGGTGGCGCACGAAGGCTTCGACCCCGCCCTCGTAGTGCAGAATCATCTCGACCGGCTCGGCGTGGCGCTGGTCGGCCAGCTTGATGACCACGCCCGAGTTCAGAAAGGCCAGTTCGCGCAGACGGTGTTCCAGCGTCTTCAGGTCGAAGTCGATGTGGCTGAAGGTCGTAACGGACGGGAAGAAGGTGACCTCGGTGCCGCTCAGCGGCTTGCCGGTGTCCTCGCGAATGGGGGCGTCGCCGGTGACTTCCAGCGACTTGACCGTGTCGCCGCGCTCGAAGCGCATCTGGTGCGCCTTGCCGTCGCGATAGATCTTCAGCTCCAGCCAGTCGGACAGGGCGTTGACCACGGACACGCCTACGCCGTGCAGACCGCCGGACACCTTGTAGGAGTTCTGGTCGAACTTACCGCCGGCGTGCAGCTGGGTCATGATGACCTCGGCCGCCGAGACGCCTTCGCCTTCGTGGATGCCGGTGGGAATGCCGCGGCCGTTGTCGGTCACGGTGACCGAGCCATCGCTGTTGAGGATGACCTGAACCAGGTCGGCGTGGCCGGCCAGGGCCTCGTCGATGGCGTTATCGACCACCTCATAGACCATGTGGTGCAGGCCCGAGCCGTCGTCGGTGTCGCCGATATACATGCCGGGGCGTTTGCGCACGGCGTCCAGGCCTTTGAGAACCTTGATGGAATCGGCGCCGTATTCGGGCAGGTCGGCAATCGGATCGGTCATGAAGTCATTGGCTCTGAAGTCCCGACCGGGACGGGGATGGAGCGCCGGACCCGGCGCTCGAATCGACGGCGGGATCGCACCGCGCCGAAGCCCGCAACATATAGGAAATTCCGGCGAAAAAGCGAGGAATTCCGCGATTGGAGCCTAGTCGGTTTCCAGCGCGCCGCCGGCCACGCGGACGAACTGGGCGCGGCCTTCCAGACCGGCGAACAGGTCGCGTTCCGTCCCGGTCATGAAGGCCTGAAGATCCAGCGCCGTGATCTCGTCGAACAGGGCCGTGCGGCGCGTCTCGTCGAGGTGGGCGGGGGCTTCGTCCAGCAGCAGGATCGGGCGCGCAGCATGATCTGAAAGCCGCGCGATCTGGGCCAAAATCAGGTTCAGGACCAAGGCCTTCTGCTCGCCCGAGGAGCCCTCGGCGGCGGGGCGCTGTTTCTCGCGGTGAAGCGCGGTCAGGTCGGTGCGGTGCGGCCCAAACAGCGAGCGGCCGGCGGCGCCGTCGCGGGCGCGGGCCTTGGCCAGGCCCTCGCGGATGGCGGCGGCGATCTCGTCCTCCTCGGCGCCCGCTTCGGCCATCTGTTCGGCGGCGCCGTCCAGACCCAGGTCGGCCTGGGGGAAGGGCCGATCGCTGCGGGCGTCGATGGCGGCCTGAAGCGCGTGCAGGGCGGCGACGCGGGCGAGAGCGGCGCGGGCGCCGGCCTCGCCCAGCCGAACCTCCAGGGCGTCCAGCCAGACGGGATCGGCTTCACGCCCGTCCTGAGCGTCGTTCAGCAGGCGCAGCCGCTCGCGAAGAGCCTTTTCGTAGGCGGAGACGCTGGCGGCGTGATCGGGATCGGCGGCGAACACCAGCCGGTCGAAGAACTTCAGCCGCTCGGCGCGCGCGTCCGAGAACAGCCGGTCCTGTTCCGGCGTCGCCCAGACGGGACGCAGATAATCGAGCAGCCGCCCCGGCTGGGCCGTCTCGCCGTCGATCCGCACGATGCGCCGCGCGGCGCCCGCCGTCTGAACGCCGGTGCCCAGCCGCGTCTCGTCGTCCAGTTCGACCATGACGGCCCAGGCGCGTCCTGTCGCCTCGCCCGGCTCGCGCCGGCCCATCTCGGCGGCGGTGGCGCCCCGCAGCCCCTTGCCGGGTGTCAGGAGACTGATCGCCTCCAGAAGATTGGTCTTTCCCGCCCCGTTCGGCCCATGCAGCACGACAGGCCCGGAGGTCATCTCCAGCCGCGCCCCTGCATAGGAGCGGAAGTCGGTGAGTGTGAGGGAGGTGATCACGCTCGCTCTCTAACGCGCGTGAGGCAGGATTACACCCGCAGCGGCATCAGCACATATTGGACGCCGGGATCGCCCGGATCGAGCACCAGGGTCGGGGAGGCCGGGTCGGCGAAGCGGAAGGCGGCGTTTTCGCCGGTGATCTGGCCGGCGACGTCCAGCAGGTAGCGGGCGTTGAAGCCGATCTCGAACGGTTCGTCGGAATAGCCGATCTCGACCTCTTCCTCGGCCTGGCCGGCTTCCATGTTGCGCACGGTCAGCTTCACCCGGTCGTTGTCGAACGCCAGTTTCACCGAACGGCTCTTCTCGGCCGAGATGGTGGCGACGCGATCGACAGCCTTGGCGAACAGGGAGTTGTCGATGTCGGCCTGTTTGTCGTTGCCGCGCGGAATGACGCGCAGATAGTCAGGGAAGGCGCCGTCGATGACCTTGGACGTCAGGGACGCCTCGCCCATCTGGAAGCGGATTTTCTGGGCCGAGACGGTGACCTCGACCGCGCCGCCGGCGTCGTCCAGCAGGCGGCGGACCTGGTCCACCGTCTTGCGCGGCACGATGACGCCGGGGCCGCCGGCCGCGCCCTCGGGCGCCGGGGTCTCGGCCAGGGCCAGGCGGTGGCCGTCGGTGGCGACGGCGCGCAGCAGGGGGATGCCCTGTTCGGCGACCGTGTGAAGATAAAGGCCGTTCAGATAGTAGCGCGTTTCCTCGGTCGAGACCGCGAACCGCGTCTTGTCGATCAGGCGGGCCAGATCCTCCTTGGGCAGGACATAGGAGGCGCCGGCGCTGTCTGTGGACATGACGGGGAAGTCGCCGGCCGGCAGGACCGGCAGGTTGAAGCGCGACCGGCCGGCCGAGACGACCAGGCGCGGATCGTCGCCCGAATAAAGCAGCGAGACCTCTGCGCCTTCCGGCAGCTTGCGCACGATCTCGTACAGGGTGTGGGCGGGAGCCGTGATCTGACCCTCGACCTGAACCTGGGCCTCGGCCTCGTCCACCATTTCCATGTCCAGATCGGTGGCGGCGAAAGCCAGCCGGTCGCGGCCTGCGCTCAGCAGGACGTTGGACAGGATCGGAATGGTGTTTCGACGTTCGACGACGCTCTGCACGTGGCCCAGGGCCTTCAGGAGCGCGGATCGTTCGATGGTCAGCTGCATGTCGTCTCGCCCGGCGCGGCCGACTCGCAAGGCGGCTGCGGTTAAGTGACCTGGGACACTAGCGGATTGCGCGGCGGGAGCAACGGGTCAGACCCGCTGCTCCACAGCTTCAGCCCCGCAGCTTGCGCGTCAGGGCCTCGACGTCGCGGGCGATCTGATCGTCCTGCGGCATCAGCTCCTCGATCTTGCGCACGCCGTGCAGAACCGTGGTGTGGTCGCGCCCGCCGAAACGGCGACCGATGTCGGGGTAGGAGCGGGTCGTGTGCTGCTTGCACAGATACATGGCGATCTGGCGTGGGCGGGCGACCGAACGAGTACGGCGCTCGCTCAGCAGGTCGGCCTGTTTCATGTTGAAGTGGTCGGCGACCGTCTTCTGAATCTCGTCCACGGTGATGCGGCGCTCGGGCCCGCCGCGCATGGCCATGCCCAAGAGGGTCGATGCTTCGTCCACCGACACCGACGACAGGCGCGCGCCGGCAGCGGCGGCCAGGGTGTTCACGGCGCCCTCAAGCTCGCGCATCGAGCCGGGGGTGCGGTCCACCAGTTGGGCCAGGACCTCCGGGTTGGCCTCGCCCTGAACGACGCCCAGGGCCGAAAGGGCCTTCAGACGGTTCTGGGCCACGGCGATCTTCAACTCGCGGTCGCCCGCCTCGACCGGGCAGGTCAGGCCGGCGGCGAGGTGGCTGCGCAGGCGCGGCTCGACCTCGGTCAGGGCCATGGGCGCACGGTCGGCCGAGAAGACGATGCGCTTGCCGTCCTCGATCAGGGCGGTCAGCGTCGAGAGCAGTTCTTCCTGGGTCGACGTCTTGCCGCCCACGAACTGGACGTCGTCCAGCAGCAGCATGTCGGCCGAGCGCAGGCTTTCCTTGAAGGCGGCGGTCGAGCGGTCCTGCATCGCCTTGACGAAGGTGGACAGGAAGCGTTCGGCGGTCAGATAGACGACCTTGGCCTCAGGCCGCAGACGCTGGGCCTCCCAGGCGATGGCGTTCAGCAGGTGGGTCTTGCCGTAGCCGTAGGGGCCGCAGAAGAAGACGGGGTTGAAGTGTCCGTCGGCCCAGCTGGCCACCTGTTTGGCGATGGCCAGGGCGAAGGCGTTGCCCTGACCCTCAACGAAGCTGTCGAACGTCAGGCGATCCTGCAGACCGGCGGCGCGTACGGCGCGGGCGCCGTCAGCGCTGATCGGGGCGGCGGGAGCCATCTGCGGCGAGGCGGAGAAAGCGGCCAGGCGCGGGGCGGCGTCCACCACATTGCCCGGCATCACGGCCGAGGCTGGCGGCGCCGAACCCACTTCGGCGCGGCAGCGCACCTCGAGACGGCGCGACAGGCCGTCCAGGCCCAGCCACAGCTCGTTCATGCGACGCAGGGCGTTCTTGCGCACCCAGTCGCGAGCATAGGCAGTCGGCGTGACCAGGATCAGATGGCCGGCGTTGTCCAAGCGGACGGCCGACGGGGCGATATAGGAGGAGAACGGGCCATCACCGATTTCAGCGCGCAGGCGCACGGACGCCTCGCTCCAGATGCGGTCCGGATCCGTCAGTCCCGACGTCTTCGTTCCGCCTGCCATCGCCGCTGCGCCCCCAACCATCTTTGCCCGCCCACCTTAGAAGAACCATTCCGACCTTCCGCGCTTCAGGGCGATGGTTCAGGGACGACTTCTCCTGCGCCGAAAAGCGATGCTTTTCGGACGGGGTCTAACCTCTGAACAGACATCTCCCGCCGACGCGAAACATAGGCCTCGCGCCGTCTTCATCCGTGCTGGGATGGAAGTGCGTTAGAGGCCAAAACTTACGCCGCGAACCGGGTGGGTCAACGCTGATTCGTTGGTCGATTCGCAGTTAAATTGTTTGACTCCGTCAAACCCTGACACCGCTTGGAATTTCGGCCGGATCATGGCTCGATGATCGGTGTTTTCGATTTTGACAGTTAGCGACACAACGCAAAACGGCGAAGGAGCTTGCGCGCCTTCGCCGTTGATATTGCTTTATAATCCCACAACGAAACAGCGACAGCTGCTCCGTCCGCTGTTGGATTAATTTTGGCTCAGGCGGCCGACAGCTTCTTCAGCTGGGCGGCCAGGCGCGAGACCTTGCGCGAGCCGGTGTTCTTGTGAACGACGCCCTTGGAGACGGCGCGCATCAGCTCGGACTGAGCCTCGATGAAGGCGGTCTTGGCGACGGCGGCGTCGCCGCCAGCCAGAGCTTCCTGGAACTTGCGCAGATAGGTGCGGACGCGCGAGCGGCGCGCCTTGTTCACTTCGGTACGCGCTTCGATCTTGCGGATCGCCTTGCGGGCGCCGGGGTTGTTGGCCATGTCAAACCTTCGAACGGAAAACGCCGCGGAGCACACGTCCACGGCGCGGAAATCTCAAGAGGGCGGGCCTATAGCCGAAAGCCCGGAGGCGGTCAACGCGGAGTCTTCATCGGTGGACTCCGAGGTTGGGCGAAGACGTCAGTTCGAGCTTGCCTTGCGCGCTATCATCAAAACGCAACCCAACAGGCTTTAACGCGCTTTAGCGGACTTTCCGTCGCAGGTTTTTGCGTTGTGTCGAAGGTGCGCAACGCTTTCACTTTGTTCATGAATTGTGTCGTTTTACGGCCATGTTTGTCCCGTCCTGACAAGGGCTGAAATCATCTCCCGGATCGTCGTTCCATGACCCAGACCGCGCTTCTCCTGCTTGCGCTGACCCCCGCCGCCGCTGTCGTCCAGCCTGTTCAGGCCCAAACCACAGAGGCTCAACCCGTAGAGGCGCAGGCGCAGGTCCAGCAGGAGGAGCCGACGGTCGTTCTGCCGGACGTGGAGGTGACGGCGGCGCGGCGCGGGGTGGCCCTGGGCGGGCAGGAACCGATCGTCTCCTACGACTCCGCCCAGATCCAGGCGTTCGGCGCGACCAACATCGGCGAACTGATCACCCTGCTGGAGGCCCAGACCCGCAGCGCGCGCGGCGGGTCTCCGGTCTTCCTGGTCAACGGACGGCGTATCTCGGGCTTCCGCGAGATCCGCGGCATTCCGCCCGAGGCTATCGAGCGCTTCGACGTCCTGCCGGAAGAGACCGCGTTGTCCTATGGCTACAGCGCCAATCAGCGGGTGGTGAACATCGTGCTTAAGGCGGACTTCAAGTCCCTGACCGCCTCGGTCAACGTCAGCCGGCCCGAGCAGGGCGGTCGCACGACCACCGCCAGCGAGAACAACGTCCTGCGCATCGCCGGCTCGGACCGTTGGTCAGTCGATATAAACGGCACAACCTCCAACACCCTGTTCGAGACCGAGCGCGACATCGACCGCAGCACGACAGCCGGCGGTGACAGCGAACTGGCCAACGCCTATCGCACACTGTTGCCCAAGACGGACGAACTGTCGGTGTCGGGAACCTACAAGCACGACCTGAACGACAAGGTCGGCATGACGCTGAGCGGCAGCGTGGAGGACTCCAACAGCTTCAGCTATCAGGGCCTGCCCAATGTTCAGCTGACCGTGCCGGGGACCAATCCGTTTTCGCCGACCGGTCAGGACGCGACCCTGTTCAGCTATCTGGACCTGCCCGGCGCCCTGACGCGCAAGACCGACACCCGCACCGCTGAACTGGGCACGGTGTTCGACGGCTATGTGGGCGATTGGCGCTGGACGGCGACGGGGGAATATAGCCGTGTCGAGACCGACACCACGACGGGACGAGGTGTGAACGCGACGGCGTTGCGGGCCCTGATCGCGGGCGATCTGACCGTCAATCCGTTCGGCGACCTGACCGACCGGGCCATCGTCAATCCGCGCGACACTGCCAACTCTGTGGCCCAGACGGCGACGGCGGAACTGGTGTTGAACGGGCGTCCCTATGAACTGCCGGCCGGCGACATCACCTCGACCTTCAAGGTCGGGGCGGGTTATCAATCGCTGGATTCCGAGAGCCTGCGTTTCTCCGAGAGCCTGGGTTCAAGTGTCGCTGTGGAGCGGTCGCAGTCGCGCAACTCGGGCAGCGTGCAGGCCAACTTCGATCTGCCGATCTCCAACGTCGAGCGCGGCGTCCTGCCCAAGATCGGCGACCTGTCGGCCAATCTGAACCTGGCCTATCAGGAGCTGTCCGACTTCGGCGGCGTGTCCTCGGTCGGGGCCGGGCTGAACTGGTCGCCGGTCGAGCGGCTGTCCTTCTCGGCCAACTATTCCGATGAGGGCAAGGCGCCGACGGTCCAGCAGTTGAACGACCCGACAGTATCGACGCCGAATACGCCGGTCTTCGACTTCCGCACCGGCCAGACCGTCGAGATCAACCGCATCACCGGCGGCGATCCCAATCTGCAGGCCGAGGATCGGCGCATCCTGAAGCTGGGCATGAACTGGCAGCCGGTGTCGGACAAGGATTTCCGCCTGAACCTGGCCTACACCCGCACCGAGGCGGACAACGAAATCTCCAGCTTCCCGGCCATCACGCCCGACCTTGAGGCGGCCCTGCCGGATCGGTTCGTTCGCGATGCGGACGGCAATCTGGTGTCCATCGACGCCCGTCCGCTGAACTTCTTCAAGCGCGAGCAGCAGGACGTTCAGTGGGGTTTCAACTTCTCGCGCCCGTTCGGCAAGCCGAACCCGGCGGCGGCGGGCGGTCGTGGTCCGGGTGGGCGCGGCGGTCCTGGCGGCGGCGGAATGATGATGATGGGAGGGCCGGGCGGTCCCGGCGGTCCCGGCGGCGGCGGGCGGATGCGCGGCGGGCGGGGATCGGGAATGCAGCCCGGCCAAGGGATTTTCAACCTGTCGCTGACCCACACCTGGCGTGTCCAGGACGAGGTCACCATTCGCGACGGTCTGGCGCCGCTGGATCTGCTGGACGGCGATTCCATCTCCGGCTCGGGCGGTCAGTCGCGCCATGAGGTCCAGCTTCAGACCGGCCTATCCAGAAACGGCGTGGGCGCCTTCGTCAACGCCAACTGGCGCTCGGGCACGACGGTCAATGGCGACGCGCTGGGGTCGCCCGATCTGGACTTCTCGGGCCGGACAACCGTCAATCTGTTCGCCTTCGCCGACCTGACCCAACGTACCTCATGGGTCGAGCGCTTCCCGTTCCTGAAGGGCACGCGGATCGGCTTCGGCGTTCAGAACATCTTTGACGACCGCGTCTCGGTGACCAGCAGCGACGGTCAGACGCCAGTCAACTATCAGCGCGACTATCTGGACCCGCAGGGGCGCGTCTTCCGCATCAATCTGCGCAAGATCCTCTTCTAAAGGATCAGGGCCAGACGGTCGCCAGCGCGATCATCACGACGGCGGCGGCGAGCGCCAGGGGAAAGAAAAGACGGTCGGACATCGATCCGACCGTTACCCCGACCTGCGCGGTGCGACAAGCGATGGCGCAGCCCGCGAGCCTTGACCGACTTCGGAGGGCGTCCTACCCCGAAAGGCCGTATTTCGAAGGACCGACCGAATGCCGCGCCTGATCCTGCTCCGCCACGGCCAGAGCCAGTGGAACCTCGAGAATCGTTTCACCGGCTGGGTCGACGTCGATCTGACGGCGGAGGGCGAGGCCCAGGCGCGTCGCGGCGGCGAACTGATCGCCGAGGCCGGGTTCAAGCCGGCAGTGATGTTGACCTCGGTCCTGACGCGCGCCCAGCGCACCGGCGCCCTGGCGTTGCAGTCGGCGGGCCTGACCGATGTGCCGGTGATCGAGGACTGGCGGCTGAACGAGCGCCACTACGGCGGTCTGACGGGCCTGAACAAGGCCGAGACGGCCCAGAAGCACGGCGAGGACCAGGTCAGGATCTGGCGGCGCAGCTACGATGTGCCGCCGCCCCCGCTGGCGCCTGGCGGCGAGTTCGATTTCAACGCCGACCCGCGCTACGCCGGCAAGGCCATTCCCGACACCGAAAGCCTGAAGACCACGCTGGACCGGGTGAAGCCCTATTGGGACGCCGAGATCGCGCCGCGCCTGAAAGCGGGCGAGGACGTGTTGATCGCCGCCCACGGCAACTCCCTGCGCGCCATCGTCAAACTGCTGTTCGGCGTGCCGGACGACCAGATCGTCGGCGTCGAAATCCCCACAGGCAATCCGCTGGAGATCGATCTGGACGGGGATCTGAAGCCCACCGCCGCCCGCTACCTCGACGCCGCTCGCGCCGAGACATTGCCGACCGCATCATGAGCTGGAGTGAAGCCGACCAGGCCTTCATGGCCCAGGCGATCGCCCTGGCGACCGGCCGCATGGGCGAGACCTGGCCCAACCCGGTGGTCGGCTGCGTCATCGTCAAGGATGGCCGGGTCATTGCCCAGGCCGCCACCGCGCCGGGCGGTCGTCCCCATGCCGAGGAGCAGGCCGTGCCGGCCGCCGGCGCGGATGTCGTGGGCTCGACCGTCTATGTCACGCTCGAACCCTGCGGCGCGCGGTCGTCGGGCCGCAAGTCCTGCGCTCACTTCCTGACCGAGGCGGGCGTGGCGCGGGTCGTGATCGCCTGTATGGACCCGTCGCCGTTTGCGGCCGGACGCGGCACCGAGCGGCTGCGCGCGCAAGGGCTGACCGTTGAAACCGGCCTGATGTGCGAAGAGGGCGCGGCCCTGTGCGAAGGCTTCCTGCATCGGCTGGAAACCGGCCGTCCGATGGTGCGCATCAGCGAGGATGGCGCCGGTTTCGACGGCCGGTTCGTCGCCTCGCCCAAGGCTGATCTGGTCACTGAGCTGAAACGTCTGGGCGAAGCGGGCTACACGCGCCTGTGGACCGGGCCGGGCGAGCTGGCCGAGGCCCTTCAGGCCCAGGGGCTGCTGACCGTCTGAGGCGGCTTCGCCGTTCAAAGGTTTCTTAAGTCAGGACGCGTAATGTGCCCTGATGGCCCTCGCCGCTGAACCCCTCGTGAGAAAGCGCCTGACGCAGGCGGAGCTGGACGTCATCTGCGCCCGACACGATCGGCTGTTCCAGGCCCGACCCGGCGGCGCGCGCGCCGTCTTCGCCTGGATGGACCTGTCGGGCCTCAGCCTGAAGGGCCGCAATCTGGCCGATGCCGATTTCGCCGCCGCCTGTCTGGAAGGCTGCGATCTGACCGGGGCCAAGCTGGACAACGCCAACTTCTTTGGCGCGGACATGCAGGACGCGATCCTGGCCGAGGCCAGCCTGCGCCGCTCCGACCTGCGCGGCGCCTGTCTCCGCGGGGCGGACCTGTCGGGGGCCGATCTGTTCGAGGCCGACCTGCGCGAGGGCACCATCGCGGCCGCCGACGCCAGATTGGGCTTCAAGGTCATCGAGCCGCGCCACCGCGACGAGACCGAGGCCAGCGGCGCCTGCTTGGCCGGGGCCAATCTTCAACGCTCCAAGATGGCCGGCGTCATCGCCGTGAAGGCCGACTTCTCCGGCGCGGTGATGAAGGACTGCAAGCTGGTGCGGGCCAATCTGAAACAGGCGGATTTCCGCGGGGCCGACCTCGCCGGCGCCGATCTGTCAGGGGCGGACCTGTCGGGCGCGGACCTGCGCGACGCCATCCTTGTGGGCTGCAAGACGACCATGTGGCGCGCCGACGGGGCCGACATGCAGGGCGCCCTGACCGACAACAAGTCGTCCTGCGAGTCCGTGGAAAAAATGCCGGCCGCCGAGATGCTGCGCGAACATGCGCGCTGGTGCGAGACCGGCGGCGCGGAAGGACAGCCGTCGGTCTTCAACGGCGTCGATCTGCGTCCGCTGAAGTCGATCACGGGCCTGAACCTGACCGCCCTGTCGGCCAAGGGCGCGGTCTTCTACGGCCTGGATATGGAGGGAGTGCAGCTGCAGGGCGCCCAGCTCGACAACGCCGACCTGCGCTCGGCCAAACTGCGGCGCGCCGACCTGCGCGGCGCGCGCCTTCGGGGTGCGCGACTGAACGGAGCTGACATGCGAGAGGCGCAATTGGGGCCGCTTCTGATCGCCGCTGACCGGCTGATGCCTGCGGATCTGACAGGCGCCGTGCTCCGCGGCGCGGACCTGTCGGGCGCCGACCTGAAGCGCGCCGTTCTGGCCGGCGCCGATCTGGGCCGTGCAACGATGCACGGCGCTCAGACCCGTCAGGCCGACCTCACCGACGCCAATCTGGCGGGCGTGCGCGGCCTGACCATCGATCAGGCCGCCTGAAGCCTTACGCCAGCGCTTTGAGCTGATCGACCAGATCGGTCTTTTCCCAGCTGAAACCGCCGTCCGCGTCCGGCTCGCGGCCGAAGTGGCCGTAGGCGGCCGAGCGGGCGTAGATCGGCTTGTTCAGTTGCAGATGCTGGCGGATCGCACGCGGCGTAGCGCCGCCGATCAGGTCCAGGATTTTGTCTTCCAGAACGGCTTCAGAAATCTTGCCGGTGCCGTGCAGATCGACGTGGATCGATTGGGGTTTGGCCACGCCGATGGCGTACGAGATCTGGATCGTGCAGCGGTCGGCCAGACCGGCAGCGACCACGTTCTTGGCCAGGTAGCGGCAGGCATAGGCGGCCGAACGGTCCACCTTGGTCGGATCCTTGCCCGAGAAGGCGCCGCCGCCGTGGGGCGCCGCGCCGCCGTAGGTGTCGACGATGATCTTGCGGCCGGTCAGGCCGGCGTCGCCGTCCGGTCCGCCGATCTCGAAGATGCCGGTGGGGTTGATGTGCCAGACGGTGTTCTCGTCGGTGAAGCCTTCCGGCAGCACTTCCAGGATATAGGGTTTGACGATCTCGGCGACCTGCTCGGAGCTCAGCCCCTTGGCGTGCTGCGTCGACAGAACGATCGAGGTGGCGCGGACCGGCTTGCCGTCCTCGTATTCGATCGTGACCTGGCTCTTGGCGTCGGGCTCGAGCTGCGAGCCGCCGGCGTGGCGAACCTCGGCCAGGCGCTTCAGGATGTTGTGGCTGTACTGCAGGGTGGCCGGCATCAGCTCGGGCGTCTCGTTCGATGCATAGCCGAACATGATGCCCTGATCGCCCGCGCCCTCGTCCTTCTCATTGGTCGAGTCGACGCCGACGGCGATGTCGGCCGATTGTGCGTGCAGGAAGCAGGAGTAGTCCGCCGTCTCCCAGTGGAAGCCGTCCTGCTCATAGCCGATGTCCTTGACCGCGGCGCGGACCAGCGGCTCCAGGCTGTCGATGATGCTCTGGGTGAAGGCTTCGTTCTGTTCCTTGGTGTTGCCCGGCTGGGTGGCGCGGACCTCGCCGGCCAGCACGATGCGCTGGGTCGTCACCAAGGTCTCGCAGGCCACGCGCGCCTCCGGGTCCTTGGCCAGGAAGGCGTCCACGACCGTGTCGGAGATGCGGTCCGCGACCTTGTCGGGGTGGCCTTCGGAAACGCTTTCCGAGGTGAAGAGGAAGGAAGAACGAGCGGCCAAGAGAGGCTCCTGTCAGTGTCAGACCGACAGACATATAAAGATATGCTTATATGTTCAAGTGATCTGACGCAGCGCCCAGCCGCTAGAAACTGCTTCGCGGCGTAAGCATGTCGGCTGACTCCCCCTCATTTTAGGGTAAACAGGCCCAAGGGGGTCCCCATGCCAGAAGGCCTGACGACGAGAGAGAGCGAATGTGTCCGCCTGGCCGGCCAGGGTCTTGAGGACAAGGAAATCGCTGCGCGCCTGCGTATCTCGCCGCGCACGGTCGGCAATCACCTGCATCGCGCCTATGCCAAGCTGGGCGTTTCGGACCGCAAACTGGCGGCCAGGCGACTGAGTATTGGCTACTCAGAGGCGTCGATACTCATTCCCGACACCGGCCCCAATACGCTCAATGATCCCACGTCGGCCGAACAGTCGGACGATGCGGTTTCCGACCCAACGACTTCCTGGCTTCTGCCTGCGCCTCCTCGGGGCGCTCTGGCGAGAGTGGGGATAATTGTCGCCGGGGCCGCCATCGCCCTTCTGTTCGCCATCGGGATCGTGACGGCGGGCATGGTGGTTCCATCCCTTTTCGACCGGCTTGCTCCCGCTGAAATGCGCTGACCAAACGGCTTAAAGGAAGGTGAGCTAATGAAGAACATGCACGTCGGCGTCCGCGTGGCACGGCAGGTCAGAACCGCAGAACACGCCGTCGATCAGGCGATGATCGAGGTCAGCCGCTTGGTTCAGACCGCGTTGGAAGGTCGGGTCGAGGCGCGTCTGGCGGCCGAGGTTGGACAGGAAGCGCTGGCCAATATGGTGCGCGGCCTAAGCCAACTGGCCGAGGTTCGTAGCGCCGTCATCGCCAGTCACTGCGAACTGGCCCATGTCGCCGACGACCATCAGGTCGGCTGGCATATGGATGGCGCGCAAGAAAACAAGACGGTCAAACCCACTGGGTTCGCACCGGTTCTCGCCGTCGCCGCTTGATCGCGGCCATCGGAATGGGGTCGCCGCTGTCCTTGTTTCTGGTGGGTCTGACCTACGGCGTCATGGCGCTTCTGCTCTGGAAGGGTCGTATGCCGGAGCGGATCGCCTTGGTCGCTCTGGTCGTCCTCAACTGGGGCACGCCATTGGTCGATCACCTGTTCATCGGGCATTTCCGGTGGGGGGTGGCGATCCTGTCGGTGTCCATGTTCTGTCTGCTGGTCGGTCTGGCGCTCCGTTACGACCGATGGTGGCTGCTTCTCGCCGCCGGCGCCCAGCTCATCGCGGTCTCGACCCATCTGGCCGGCATCGCTGGTTCTGACGCCCTGCTGTGGTCGATCGTATCGACCCGAATGGTCGTCTGGTTCGAGCTCTTGCTCCTCGCCCTCTTAGGCGTCTGGGAGGCCCAGTGCGCCCCCTACGCCCGTCCCAAATCAGCGCCCGGATCGATCCGGGCGCTGCAGAAAGTTTGAATGTCATGAACACCCAAACCACACCCGCCTTCATGCCGCTTTTCCGCTCGTGGCTGGAAACAGCTAATCTGGCGAAACAGGTTGGATCGTCATCGCTGTCCGCCAGCGGCGAGAACCTGCTTGTCGAACTGGATCTGGCGCCGATGGAAGCGGCGGAAACCACGCTTCTCGATCACGCCCCGACCTCGGCCGTCGAGGCGGTCTGCATGATCGAGATTATCCGCCAAAGCCTGTCCGACGCCGGCCGCTCGGACGGACGAGATGCTCGCGCCTTGGATGCCATCCAGTCGTGGCTGGCAGGCGCGGCTCTCGAGGGCGCCGACCATCGCGATGAGGTTGAGCAGTTGCTGAAAAGCGCCAGCAACCGGGCCTGATCAGCCGCGCAGGCCCTTGGCCACGGTCAAAAGGGCGTCGCGCTGGGCGGCGTCCTTGATGCCGCGGAAAGCCGCCAGCAGTTCGGCGACCCCGGGAGCGGCCAGCGCCAGCTCGTCGCCCTCGGCCGTTTCCAGTTCGCCCAGCAGGGCCGCGCCGGTCGATTTCAGCACCGAAGCGATCTGCAGCAGGCGGGCGGCCGAGACGCGGTTCACGCCCCGCTCGTACTTCTGGATCTGCTGGAAGGTCACGCCTGCGCCGGCGGCCAACTGCGCCTGGGTGATGCGCAGTTCCTCACGACGGGTGCGGATGCGTCCGCCGATGGCGATGTCTACGGGATCAACTGCGTCGTTCATGTCGGCCTGCGGGCATAGATAATGCGGCGCCATGGCCCCAAAACACCGACCCCGTCAAGCCAAAGCTGCTTAGCTAGGGATTGCTACGTGCGTTGCAGGTGACGATTCAACCTTGAGGATATATTTCGGCGATCTAGACGCCGCCTCCCGCGCGAACCGCGCTCGGAGAAGTGGTGCCGCTTAGGTGACTCGAACACCTGACCCCATCATTACGAATGTGGCTTCAGCCTGCTTGCGTGGCTTGGACGCCGGTTGAAATCCCCGGACTACCCTGAGTGGACACGACCTGGGAGTCTGAGGGTCCAAGAAGGCCTGGGTCGGAGTTTGAAGCCCGCACCCTACTACCGCCCTACGCGCACCGACCTAACCCGCGCCATGGCATGCGGTCGTATGGTACCAGCGGGATATATGCCCAACCGGGCAGATTGGCTGCACCGGGAAATTTCCAAGATTTTCTTGCCATCTGGCCCCATCGATCGACCGCCCTGCGGGGTCACTGGTTGTCAAAGAGGCGCGCTGCTGCCGTGTCGAGGGCAAGTGCTAGCCGCCCCACTACTAAGACCGTGGGGTTTCGTCGGCCGTTCTCGACTCCGCTCAGGTAGGTCACATGAACACTCGCGCGGTGGGCCAGCTCTTCCTGCGAGAGACCCGCCGCCTCTCGCATTTGCCGCACGTTGCGGCCGACCACGCGTCGCAAATCCATTGCGCCAAGGGGACGGTTCCCCCTAGTTTGGGCCATAGACTATGAGTCAGGTCAGGGGTGGCGATGCGTGCGATTTTGATTGTTTGCGTTCTTCTATTGGCCGGGTGCGGGGCGACGGCTGCCCCCGGAGTAGATCCGTGCACAGGCGTCAAACCCAAAGACGGCCAGGCCGACGACGCCGCTTGGATACGGACAGGTCACTGGTTGGAAAATCCAAGCCTCAGCAAGGACGAGGCCTGTGCAGCTGGAGAGGCTAAGCTTGAGGGGTTCAGAAAGCAGAATGCAGAGGCAGCAGCTACAGAGACGGCAAATTCAACACTTCAAGGGCGTAACCTGACAAACGGCCAGATAGATAAAATGATAACGTTCGCGACGATCATAGGTCGTGCGAGTGGATGTGGCTTTACCACGGCTCCGCAGAGCAGCAATTTGGTGGCCTGGTTGACGCAGAACGTTAGCGACCCAGCAGCTAGGGACGCATACCTGGAAACAGCCAGCATTGCTGCAAACCGTGCTGCAGTACAACAGCGATCAGGGGCCACTGGAGACAGCTGCTTTGACGTTTCGGCAGGCCTGACAGGAGCGGTTCTTCGATAGCGGGTTGGGATAGAGTGGGCGCTTGCTGCTACAGTCGTGGGTGCTGGCGTTGCTCGATCTACCTCAAGAATTTTGAATGTTTTTTAAAGCGCACGAAACTCTCTGAACGCTCCTGATACCTCCTTTCGCTGACGACGATCCTCCCCCTATCAAGCTAGGGTTTGGAGGATCAAAGATGCCGCAACTCAGGCTGACGAAGCGCAATATAGACCAGATCGCCCGCCCAGCGTCGGGACAGATTCTGTACTATGATGACCAACTTCGCGGTTTTGGCCTTCGGGTCGGAACCAAGTCGTCGGCGTTCTTCGCTGAGCGTCAGGTGCAACGTCGAACCGTGCGGGCGACCATTGGCCCGTACCCAATAATCTCGCCCGAGGTGGCGCGTCAGAAGGCCATGGGGCTGCTTGCCGACATGGTGGCTGGCAACAACCCCAACGTGGCCAAGCGGCGCGCCGATGTAAGCGCGCTGACCGTCTCCGAGGCGTTCGAGGCCTTCTTTACCGCGCGCACAAAACTGTCGGCCAACACCACGCCCAATTATCGACGCTCGATCGACCTGTATCTGAAGGAATGGCGATCTAAACCCATAACTTCGATCACGTCGGACATGGTCATTGCCCTGCACAGGGACCTCAGCGACAAGCGCGGTGGTACGACAGCCAACAGCGTTATGAGGCACCTCAGGTCGGTCTACAACTTCGTAGCCGCTACCGTCGGCGATCTACCGGCCAACCCGGTCTCCGTGCTGGGCAAGGCGCGCATGTGGAACACAGAGCGGCGCAGGCGCACCCTCATTCCGAGCCACGCCCTGGGGCGGTGGTTCGCCGCCGTCCAGAACGAAACTGAGGACGCGCGGGACTTCCTAACCGTTGCCCTCTTCACGGGAATGCGCAGGTCGGAAATTGCCACATTGCGGTGGGAGTTTATCGACCTGATCGCCGAAACGCTGACGGTGCCGCGCACAAAGAATGGTGAGCCCCTGACGTTGCCGCTGTCGTGGTACCTTACGGACCTCTTCATCGGCCGTCGCCAAGCCGATGAAACAGGCGAGTGGGTGTTTCCAGGCCGGGGCAAAACAGGCCACCTTTGTGAGGTGAAATCCTTCGTAGCCCGGGTCAGCAAGGCATCCGGGGTCGAATTCACGATGCACGACTTAAGGCGGACTTTCATCACCCTGGCCGAGGGACTCGATATCCCTGCTTACGCCCTCAAGCGGCTGCTAAACCATTCCATCGAGAGCGACGTCACAGGCGGCTACATCGTCATTGACGCGGAGCGTCTTCGCGGTCCCGTTGACCGCATAGCGGAGAAGATACTTTCGTTGTGCAACGACTGTAGTCAGGCTGTGGTCACATCTGCCACTTTGCCCCAAGAGCGACAGGGCAAGATTTCTGCCAGAGCAAGCCACAAGGTATGATGCGTTGTGACAACCGCAGAGAGTGATAGTCCGGACGGCGCAAACCAAATCTCGCCCGTCAGCTTGACGGTCATCACCGAGGTTTTGCGGGCGATCATCCGCGCTAATCCCGTTTTGCACGCGGCGACCGAACAGGCGCGGCTTGATGAGGCACTCAAAGCTTTGTTGGGCCTTTCGCCAAGGCGCGGACGCAAGGTGTCAGATGACCGAGCAGCGCGGGTTGCCATGGCCGAAGAGGCGATGTGTCGTTTAGTGGCAGATACAGATGTGACTATAACGGAACTAGCCAGGGGAGCGACACATCTGACGTCAGGAAATTCTGAAGAAGCGATCGTGGCGCGGCTTCGCACCAGTTTCGTGCTGCATCAGGACGAAATTTTATACGATATGATCAGTAACGGGGGTGCCGAGGCCTCCGCAGGTAGGCAGCTAGTGCTGGAAATTCTGGACAAGTTGGCGCTGGCCGGGATCAACTCTACCCCACCCGACAAATTTAACTCGCCAGTTATCTCGCTCGCTTCCGAGTAAAGCGGGGTCTACTTGGTCTGCCTTCATTCACATGGAGGCATTATGCCAAACCAACACGAACCTTTGCTGCGCGATCCCCAGGCTGCAGATTATCTCAATGTTTCAATCGCGTGGCTACAGCGGCAACGCTGGTTGGGCACTGGTCCTGCCTACATCAAAGTCGGCGCACGCGCCGTGCGCTATCGAAAGAATGACCTGGAAAGCTGGGTCGCGGCGAACCTGCATGGTCGTTCATCGGACGGGGCTGCCCGATGAACGATCTCGACCTTTCCGTAATGATGGCTGCCAAGACACCTTTGGAAGCAGCACAGGCGGCTCTCGCCCTTTCGCTCATCCCAGTGCCAGTTACGAAGGGAGATCGCATTCCAACGGTTCTATGGGGTGGCGAAGAGTATGCGCCTGCTGTTTCCGACCTGCCGCGCTTGTTTCTGCCGGATCGAAACATCGCCCTCATTGGGGGCGCGCGGTCTGCGAGTCTTGTCGATATTGATGTCGACTCTCCTTGGGCAGACCCTTTCGTAAGCCTGCTGTTTCCGGATTGTCCTAACTTCGGGAGACCTTCGCGCCGACGTTCCCACATTCAAGTGCTTTGCCCTGAGGCCGAAACGGCCAAGCTATCCGCGCCTAAAGAAGCGTCTGAGGACGCTGCTTGGAAACTGGGCAATCACGGTTCTTGCATCGTCGAGATACAGGCTGACCGAAAGCTCATTACAATACCGCCGTCCATCCATCCTCGCGGTGAACCATACGGCTGGGAGGCAGGACCAACAGTCGCGCGGCACTGGTCAGCTAGTGATCTTAAAAGAGCGGTGGGGACGCTGGCGGTTATGGCCTGCTTCACCGCTTACTACCCTGGTGCAGGTCGCCGGCATGACGCGTGCCTGGCCACGAGCGGGATGCTCGTCCGAACGGGGTGGGCGGGCGAGTTTTCGGACGAGCTCGTCCAAACTGCTGCGCGACACAACGGCGACGAAGAGTGGCAAAAACGCGGTGGTGGACGTTCCGCCCAGGATCGCCTTGGTCGGGGTGAACCAGTAGCTGGTCTTCCGGCATTTATGAGCGCAGTTGGTTTCGCATCGTACTGGGGCCCTCGCTTCAGAGCCTGGCTTTTTCCAGACCACCCGGACGAACTCGTGATTGATGGCGGAGCACCGCGCGAGACTGCCCGTGAACTAATCAAGCGAGGCTACGAGACAGCTGAGGGGCGCAATTTGGCTTACTACCAGGGCAACCTGCACCGCTACGACAATGGCGGATGGCGTCCAGTTGGCGAGGTGGAGGACCGCTCGATCGTTTACGAGTTCATGGAAGGCGGCATAGAGCGGCTGAAGGGAGGCAAGACACGTTCCTTCCGACCCACTCCAGGTCACGTGAGTAGCGTCCTGGATGCCCTGAAACCCCTGGTCGCCATTCCCCCCGAAAGCCCGCCTTTCTGGTTAGATGGGCGGTCCGCGCCGCCGCCGGAGCAGGTGCTCGTTTTTGCCAACGGACACGTGGACGCGGTCAGCCAAGCTCTTACGCCAGCCACGCCTCAGCTCTTTTCTCTGAACCAGATTCACCGTCCGTACGACGCATCGGCAGCACCACCAGAGTATTTTCTCACATGGCTCGATCAAGTCTGGCCAGGATGTGCGACCACTGCTCAGCTGATCCAGGAGATGATGGGGCTATGCCTGACCTCAGACACCAGCTTCCAAAAAATCTTCATGCTGTATGGACCGCCGCGAGCAGGGAAGGGCGTTTTGACTACCGTAATGCAAGCGCATGTAGGGGTAACGAACTACACCAGTCCGACGTTGGCTAGCCTCGGTGATGGATTCGGGATGCAGCCGTTGCTAGGCAAGCTGGTAGCCTTTATCCCCGATGCCCGCCTCGACATGATGGCTCACCGCAACGGCGTTACTCAATCGCTGTTGGCCGTCAGCGGTGAAGACAGCCAGTCGATCCAACGCAAGTTCAAGAGTGCGCAGGAAGGCAAGCTCACGGCACGGTTCGTCATGACCACGAACGAGATACCCCAACTCAGAGACGACGCCGGGGCACTCACGGCTAGGTTTGTGCCGCTCGTCTTCGAGCAGTCGTTTCAAGGGCGCGAGGACCACAATCTGAAGACGCGACTTTTGAACGAGCTTCCGAGCATCACACGATGGGCATTGGAGGGCTATGGGCGGCTGAAGAAACGGGGGCATTTCATCCTACCCTCCGCTAGTCTCGATCTGCAGTCGCGGATGACCGTGGTCTTCTCCCATCTAGGCTCGTTTATCGAAGACTGCCTAGTTGAAGACCCGGGCGCGGTAACGCTGTCGTCGCTTCTATTCGACACCTACCGCGTCTGGGCCGAATCTGAAGGTCAAAGAAACATCCTTCACGGCGCTCAGTTCGGGGAGCGGCTGAACCAGCGTGGCTACCCAATGGTCCAGCGTCGGAGCGACAACAAGCGCCGCGCTCGTGTGGGGCTACGGCTGAACGATGAGTGGAAAAGCCGGATGGCCCCTCCCACGGCCTTCTGACACGGGTGGCCCGTGGGCTGGCCGTGCTGCCCGCCCACGGCCACGAAGTAGCTTAGTTTGGCCGTTGGGTTAAATAGGTGGGTGCCGTGTCACTCGTGTCAAAGCTCGCAGCGTGCTTAGCCGTACGGGCAGGCGGTTTACCCCCGCGTACCTATGGGCCGCAGCGGGCCATGTTGGCCGCTGAGCCGCGTCGCTATGGGCTCCTGCGGCTAAGCCAAGCCAAACTGGGCGATACTTCCTGTGCGTTGCAACCGCAGAAAGTTGGCAAGAAGCTGTTTCAGGTCTTTACGTTCTCGGATGGAGGGGCCGCCATGCTTCCGTCCGTGGGTCCGGGCGTTATGGAAGCCGGGTGATGGCCACAGGGCGGCTCTAGCCAAGCCGCAGAGCTTCCTGTCCAAGATTGAACTAGGCCAGCGCCGCATAAACCTGACCGATTGCCGCCAGACTGCTGATGTCTTTATTGCAGCGTCCAGAGAGTCTGCCTCGAAGGCAATCGATCCCCTGAACAAAGTTAAGAAATGGTCTCAACCAGCCTTCGCTCGGCTCAATAGGTCATCACGCGCCATGCCCAGATGACCCATGGCTCCCAGGTGTGCCGTGCCTAGCTGCCTCCTTAAAGAAAGATTTGCCATGGTTTGCAACCGTCGATCGAGCCGCTATCGTTGCGGTTCGTCTAGGCGGGTCAAATGGTCGATACACTTCAGATATTTTACGCTTACCCGTCGGCACCCCCGGAGGTAGGCCAAACTATACGCGGAGCCCAAGGCCGCCTAAGGGCGACGACTCCTGCGATCTCAATTCACACGTGGGAAGAAAACGATATCGCGGGCCGTCCGCTGGCCGATCCAATCTTCCGGAAGATCGACGAGTCGAGCCTTGTATTTGCCGACATAACCACCTTAAATTTCAATGTCACTTTCGAAATTGGCTACGCTATCGGAAAGGGTAAGCGAGTATCTCTGACTAGGGCCAAGCTATTTAACAAGTCTGCTGAAATAGCCAACAAGATTGGAATTTTCGACACTCTTGGGTATTTAGAGTATTCGAACCATGAGGATTTAGCCGAAATTATTCGCAGTTCGGGTCCTGAGGGATCAATACCGCTGAGCGCGAAGATCAATAACAAAGCCCCGATTTATGTTTTGCAGACGCCGGTCGCTAGCCAAGCGATGTTGGCGATTACGGGGAGGATCAAAAAGGCCCGAATCCAATTCAAAGGATTTCTTCCGCAAGAGGAGGCGAGGCTTTCCGCTGTCAAAGCGATTGAAGATATCTCCGCTGCTCACGGAGTGGTGGTGCCGCTCCTCTCGTCAGATTACCAAGACGCGGACATACACAACATCAGGGCAGCATTCGTTGCTGGTCTCGCCATCGGCATGGAGAAAGCTTGCCTCATTCTTCAACCCACGGGTGGCCCTGCCCCGCTGGATGTGAGGGATATCGTAAAGACCTACAAGCACCCCGACGACATCGGCTACCTCATAACCGAGCTCGCTTTGGACGTCACGGAGCGTCTTCAAGCGTCCGATCCACTCCCGCCGCTGAAGGGAAATTTCCTGTCGGAGCTTTCCATCGGTGATCCAACCGCTGAAAACGAGCTTCAGACCCTCACAGAATATTATGTACAGACAGACCAGTTCGGCCGCGCATCTCGCGGCGAGGTAAACATGGTCGTCGGCCGAAAGGGTGCCGGAAAGACGGCTCTATTTTGGCAGCTAACGAACCAGAAGCGTGCCAGAGTCACAAATATCGTCGTGGACCTGAAGCCTCAAGGTTACCAGCTGATTCGTCTTAAAGAGGATGTCCTGGACTTTCTTGCTGAAGGCGCAAGAGTTCACTTGATTACCGCATTTTTTGAGTACGTATTGTACCTAGAAATTGCTTACAAGCTTCTTGAAAAAGACAAAGAGCGACACCTTCGGGAGCATCGTCTCTACGATAGCTACGAAAAACTGAACGAGCTATACCAGGGCGCGGTGGCGGAAGAGGGCGACTTTTCGGAGAGACTTCTAAGTCTTTCGCAGAAGTTGGCGCAAGAGTTCCAGTCAAAGAAAGCAGGCGTCGCGGAGCAGAGGTTAACTGCGGCGGAGGTGACCGAGCTAGTTCATAAAAACAACATTCGCGCCATTCGAGATCAGATATCCGAGTACCTGGAGTTCAAGGATGGTACATGGGTTCTATTTGATAACTTAGACAAAGGGTGGTCGGCGCAGGGAATAGGCGCGGAAGACGTTCTTATACTTCGGTGCCTTATAGACGCTGCGCGTAAAGTGCAGAGGGATCTGCAAAGCGAAAAACATGAGTTCCATTGCATCGTGTTCGTGAGAAATGACGTCTACCAACTCTTGGTCGAAAGGTCTGCTGATTACGGTAAGGAAAGCCGAGCTGTGCTGGACTGGTCCGATGCTGACTTATTGCGAGAGATGCTTAGGCGCAGGCTGGTGCGTGAAGGAGTGCCGCCGAATACTACCTTTGAAAGGATTTGGTCACAGATTTGCTTGTCGCATTATGAGGGCGAGGAAACATCTCAGTACCTAATAGACCGATCTCTGATGCGGCCGAGAAATCTTTTAAAAATGGTAGGTCACTCACTCGGGTTCGCCGTCAATCTAAATCGGTCGAAAATTGAAGAGCCTGATATCGAGAAAGGACTTAGAGCATACTCAATTGATCTCGTCACTGAGGCAGACCAGGAGTTGACTGATATATTGGGCTGGGAGACTAATCTAATATACCATTTTGTCGGTGAGGGAACGGAGTTCGAAGCGGCACGGATCCGAGAGTTATTAGTCGGTGGCGGAATACCTGAGATTGACGTCGAGAGAACATTGGAGTTTTTATTGTATTTTGGATTTGTGGGTGTCCGAATCAAGAACGGTGATCCAAAATACATTTATAGCGTCGGATACGACATGAAGATGTTGAACGTGATAATAGCGAAAGCAGGTTCGGCGTTCGTATATGTGCTAAATCCTGCATTTCACCCAGCGTTAACTTAGATTATTGTCTTTTGACATGAAAGTGCCCTTTGGGTTGTCAATAGAGACCGGAGGGGGCTGCCGTTTCGGCAGGACCAAACGCTAGGCTTCCAAGGCGGAGCCTTGTCCATGAATCGTGCATGGTCGGACCTCCACTCAGACGCCGGCCGCCTGGTGCGCGCAGGACAGGCGCATTCTGGCGGGTGGGAGGGGAGCTTTGGATGTATGAGGACGGTGCCGCTGCGAGCCGCCTCGACGTCCTAGCTGGCGGTGTCCTGCAAGCTGCTACGATAGGCGGGCAGCTTTGCCGGTGGCATGCCGGCTAACGAGTGTCCTGAGGAGGTGGTGCCGCTTAGGACTCGAACACCTGACCCCATCATTACGAAATTCACTCTAGCAGGGTGGTTAAACCCAGCGCCTGCATGGCTTTCTGACAGCCCTGGACTGGGTCTTTTCCGGCTTTCCCAGCCACCTCCCAAACTGGGCCGAGTTCGCCCCTGAGGCGCTTCCTAGTTAGCGCCCGTTAGCTTGGGAAAGGTGAAAATTTCGACCCGTGCCATACCGACTGAACGTGTCGGATTCAGAACGTCCGACGTTGGGCTTCCACCGTCGCAACATCAGGCGCTTCACCCGGCACGACGATGTTACGGATGTGGAGCTCACGGTCGCGCCTCCAGTGAAGATATTCGTCTAGCGTCTTGGCGAGTTTTGATCGGTTGCAGGCCCGGCAGCACAGGGTGAGGTTGCCCGGATTTCCGCTCCCTCCCCGGGCGACGGGGGTTAGGTGGTCTAGTTCTCCACCGCCTTTCAAGTCAGCCTCGCAATAGCGGCACTTGTCCCCGAGGAGCACTCGCAACCCCTGACTGAGCGGGTCACGGCGATGGCGGCCCGATTGCCGGAATGCCAGAACTGGCGCTCTGACTGCCCGCCGAGGCTCAGGTAGGTGAAGGTTTTCGGGTTGCCGTCATCGATCTTCACGCAACGGCATCAGGATTTCATCGCCTTCATCGCCTCAGTGCGGAGGGCGGCCGGCATCACTCAGGTCGAGCTCGCTGAGCGGCTGGGGAAGCCTCAGAGCTTCGTGTCAAAGGTGGAGCGGGGGGAACGCCGCCTGGACGTGATCGAGTTTTGCCAAGTTGCCGAGGCGCTGGGCAGGATCCGGCAGGGCTACTTCGTCAATTCGCCGGCAATGGTCGCCGATGACGATCCAGCTGCTAGGGCGCTAGACGCACCCCCTTGGCACACTTCCTGCGGCTTCGCGGCGAGCGACCCGGCACAGCCGGCTTAGATCGCCGTCGAGGCGTGAAGGTCAGTGAGAAATTCCGACCCCGGCGCTAGGCCTGTTACAAGTAGTCGATCTCGCGCGCGTGTCGCAGCGACGTAAAGCAGATAGCGCTCGGTTTCGTAGACGTCATCCAGGTCTGAGGCCTCGACGATTGAGTCGATGCGCTCGGGAAGTGGCAGTACGTCATCGTCACAGGCCATGACGATCACCCAACGAAACTCCAGACCCTTCGCCAGATGCATGGTTCCTATCGAGATGCGGCCCTCGATGTGTGCTTGCCTGTCGGAGATTTCGATACAGGCTAGGCCGGCTGCAGCCACGGCTTCGCGAGCACGCGTCAGCTCCTGACGCGAGCGGACAAAGACCCCGACTTGTTCGGCGGTAACGCCGGCTGCCAGCGCAGACTGGAGGTGCTCGGCGACAGCCGATTGCTCTTCCTGTTCCGAGCGGAACAGCCGGATTTCCGGCGCCGGGCCGTCGAAGACTGAGATCGTGCCGCGCCGGTCCTCGTCTCGTCCATCCACATCGCGCAGCACCGGCGGCAAGAGCGCGTCGGCTGCCTCCCGTATTTGCTGTGAGGTGCGGTAGTTGACCTTGAGCGTGGTCGAGCGGCCACGAATGTCGGCGCCCAGGTCCCTCCAGGAGTAAGGCTGCTGGAAGATGCGCTGGCCCAGATCACCGGCGAAGAACAGCCGATCCGCGCCCTCCGGCGGCACGATCGCGCACATCAGCCGCAACTCCGCGACACCCAAGTCCTGCGCCTCGTCGACAACGACATGGCCGAACGGCTTGTCGGCTCGATCGGCATAGTGGTCAGCCAAGCGGTTAAACGCCATGGGCCAGGTCAGCAGGGCCTGCTCCGTCAGCTTGCCGCGCGCACTCTCAAATATAGGCCAAAGAGCTTGCCGCTGGCGGGAACCCAAACGGCTCTTGCGGCCAAGGCGCGGGACGACGTCATAGTCGTCCGCAGATTTGACTTCGCGCGGGTCGATGACCTGAGACCATTCTACCAGCAAGAAGCGGGTTGAGAATCCCTTCAGGCCTAGTTCGGCAGCCGCCTCCGCCAACGCGGCCTCGACCTGCTGCTCTGAAGCGATCCTCGGCTTGCGGCCGAAGGCGAGTTGGAACAGCTCCATCGCCAGGGCTTGGAATGAGGCGACAGTGATCCGTGGGGCGACTGACCGATCGGGTCCCATCAGCACGGCCAGCTTGGCTTCGAGATGGCGGGCCAAAGGCTCGGAGAAAGTCGTCAGCAGGACGCGTGCATCGGCATCCGCTCGCGCGGCCTTCACGGCGCGGTGCAGGGCGACGACCGTCTTGCCCGTTCCAGCCGATCCCGCTACCCGGGCCGGGCCGTTGTATCGACGCTCGACCACCGCGCGCTGCGAGGGGTGCAGGAATACCGACCATTTGTCCCAAGGCGCATCCAAAGCGGTGGCCAGTTCGTCCGCATTCTCGAAGGCGACGAAACGGCGACGGGCGTCCGGATGCTGATATGGATCAGGAGAAACTGGTTCGAGCTGCGGCTCGGGCGGCTTGAACCGACCGGTCGAGGCGTATTCCAACAGCGCCTCGGCAGCCTCCCCGGGCAGGTGCTGCACCAGGTCGAAGAAGGCGTCCTCGGTGGTGCGGCGCACCGGCGCGGTCCAGTCGGCCGGCACGCCGACGGCCAGAAGCACCTCATCGTCCAGACCATCGAACAGGAACCGCGCCGGCGCTTCATGCACGGTCGCGATGGCGGGTTCGGGTTCCGCCCACATACGTGCCAGATCAGGCTGAGCCTCCTCGACCCGCTCCAGACTCTCGACGATCTGAACAGCGCCCGTGCGCGGGTGGGTTTCGATCCGCCGCCGCTCGGCCCAAGCGTAGGCTTCATCGTGATGATCGACATAGGCGACCAAGAGGCTCGCGCCTGTTTTGTGCAAGATCAGGCGGATGTCGCGATTGACCCGGGCCGACCAGAAGTTTGGATCCTTGGACTTGTCGATCCGATGCATCTGCAACCCCGGCGCAGACGGGTCGAGCTGCAGGTCCATGACGCTGACCTTCACTGCCTTCTGGTCTTGCGCCGGCAGGCGGGCGAGGGCGTCGGTGAAGCTAGCGGCGAGGCGGAAGTCCACCTAGATTACGATCCACGATCGGCCAGAAGTCCACAATGGATTTGGCGCTGCTTTCAACATAGCTCGAAGCTCGGCGAAGTTCGGATCGTTTGGTCGTATCACCTTATAGCTGAAAAAATTCTTTGCTCGCCTTCGCATCTGCAAAATCGCTGGCCTTGGCGGGTGGGCGTCCGTTACTTCAATCGTCAAATTGTGGTGATGACGCACGACGGACCTTTGAACCGCGACATTGGACGGGTCATTCTCATTGACTAATGTGAAACTTGGAAGCGAAACCTGATCATAATCTAAGCCAAAATAGCTTTCCCATACCGGTCGAGGCGGCTGAACTTGACTTTCTCGCCCCTTACCTTGTTCGAGGGTGAGTTCCATAACTAGAGTTTGTAGCTTTGACTGTTGGGCACCCTCTGCTGGCGGAATTTTTGGCGGTCGGTATTTGGAAGAGAGAAACTGGAGATCATCGAGAGACATCTCAGTTATGCACAGCGCCCTTACGGCAGCCCGGACTGCCTCCAAGCGTGTTTTCCCGTCGAATTTTACGATCGCCTCAATAAGGTGGTCACGCGAATTGATGGAGACGTTTGCAGAGCCCACGAACGCGCTTCGATCGAATGCGAACATCTTCGCGTGGAGCTTTCGCGCGCTAAAAATATGGACGCCGGCTTTCCTAAGCTCGGCCAGTGATGACGGGTGAGTTGCTCCGGATCTGACGGTTGGAATCGTTGCGTCAACAACTAGGAAGCTACCTGCTCGAAGAGGAAGCAGCTCATGCCCACCCCTTCCAAAGTAGGCGACTGCCGCCATGGAGGGCTCTTTCGCAGCCCGCGCTGCTTTCGTGATGGTGGCCCATACACGAGGAGTGACAAGTTCAATCTTACTCACACCCTGAACACCTTCATCACCTCGTCGCCGAAGTGGTTGATCACCTTCACCGCGATCCGGCCGCTGCTCGGCCGGTCGAACGGCCGCGACACGTCGCGATACAGCGTCGACCAGGCGATCTCGTCGATCTCGGCCTTCAGCGCGGTCTTCAACGACTTGTAGGGATCGTTGGCACCCAGGAAGTAGGCGTGGCGAACGAAGAAGCTTTCCTCGTCATAGTCGGTGTCGATGAACCAGGCGGCGATCGACTTGGTGTCGCCACTGCGGATGTCGCCGGTGTTGGGGTCGAACACGTCCACGCCCAGCACCTTCACCTGAAGCTGGTCGCCGGCCACTGTCTCGATCTCGACGTCGGGCTCGCCGAAGACGATGAACAGGTTGCCCTTGCCGGTGTTCTTCAGCTCCCCTGCCATATGCAGGTCAGGATTGATCTTGGCGCGCAGGATTGGCAGCGGGCCGAGGCGGTTCAGCTCCGACGCATGGGCCTCGAAGTTGAAGGCGGCGGCGATCATGACATCGAAGCGGGCGTCGGTCGCCTCGCGGGCGGCGGCGGTCAGGTCGGGGCGGCTGGTGGTGCCGAACTCCGGGCCGATGAAGATGGCGGCGCGGCGCTCGACCTGTTCGCCCTCAGGCCCTTCCAGGAACCGACCCTCAGCGGCGATGTATTCGCCGGGCCATGGGGTCAGGCTGGTGAATTCGATCCGGTCGGCCTTCGCCCCCTGCTGCACGCCACTGGTCTTCAGGTTCTCCAGCACGATCTGGGCGAAATCGGCGGGCGGGGCGCTGGCCAGGTTGCGGCGGCGCTTGCCCTCGCTGGCCTGAACCTCGTCCCAGGCGGCGTCGGCGTCCGAGGGCACCACGCGGTGCGGCGACAGGCTCTCGACCGTGAATGGCCCGGCGACCCGCACCCTGGCCTTGTCCTCATAGGGCCGGTCATAGAGCAGTTCGACATCGGCGCGCTTGGCGATGCTGGCGTCGATCTCCTTCTGCCGGGCGATGCGGGCGTTCCACCAGTCGCGGTGTAGCGTGATGGCGGGGTCGTCCCAGCCGATCTGCGCCTCGCGGGGGATTTCCCACTCTTCGTAAGTGCGCCCCGTCTGGCGGTTCAACGCCTCGCGCAGAGGCTCCAGCTTCGCCTGCCACTGCTCCCAGATCACGTCGATCTCGGCGTTGTTTGCGACCGCTCCCGACGTAACCGTCTTGGCACGCTCGTAGACAAACCCTTGGCGGATATCGCCTTGAGCATTCGTCATGGGCTGGGCGACGCCCGAAACCTCCTGTTCCTTTTTCCGGCCCTCCGGACTGTCAGCCATCAAGTAATATGGATATCGCGCGCTCATCAGCCGGGTCCGGGCCAAGGCCAAGGCGACGCGGCTGGTATCCATGGTGATCCAGCGGCGGCCCCAATGCTCGGCGACGTAAGCCGTGGTCCCTGATCCACAGGTGGGATCGAGCACTAAGTCGCCCGGATCAGTCGTCATCAGCAAACATCGCTTCACAAGCTCGACGTTTGTTTGCACCACATAAACTGGCGATGCAGCGCCTCCGATGCCGTCCCACCAGTTAGATATCTGTTTGATGGAGGGAGACGGCGAAAACCGAATGAAGCGGACATCCCGGTCTAGCGGAGCCAATCGTCCCGCCAAGCCTAACCGCGTCATACCCGGCGTCGCATCGTCGTCCTCAACAACAGTATGCTTCCAGCAATTTCCCGCCGTAATCGGGAAGATGCGGCCCTCATAATGGAAGGGATGTGACTGGTTCCGACGATGGCCGCCGCTCTTAAGCGGATTGAGGCCGTAAGCTCGGGCCGAAGGGTGGCGCTGACGGAAGCTCAGATAGTCGTTTCGGTAGTCGATACCGTCACGTTCAGACAGAGCGCCGATTGAAAGCCTTTCTCCAGAATTCAGCTCTACATATGGGAAATCATCGAATATTTCTCCGTCTTCTCTAACATCCCATATTGGTCGGAATTTTATTCTTTGAGCATTCTTTGCGTAAAAAATAATGTAATCATTTACAGCGTTTATGGTATTGCTTGTTTGGCTGCCTTTTTTCTTTGCCAGAATTTCAGCAATAAAATTCTCATTTCCAAAGACTTCGTCCATAACCGCTCGCACGCGATGGACATTCTCGTCGCTGATCTGCACGAACACTGACCCCGTCTCGTGCAACAACTCCCGCATCACCGTCAGCCGGTCGCGCAGATAGGTGAGGTAGGAGTGGATGCCGTCCTTCCAGGTGTCGCGAAAGGCCTTCACCTGTTCCGGCTCTCGACTGATGTCGGTCTGTTTGCCGTCCTTGACGTCGCGGCTTTGGGTCGAGACCTGCCAGTTCGAGTTGAACTTGATGCCGTAGGGCGGGTCGAAATAGATGCACTGCACCTTACCGGCCAGACGCTCCCGCTCGGCCAGGGACGCCATGACCTGAAGGCTGTCGCCTAGAATCATCCGGTTCGACCAGTGTTGGTCGTGCTGATAGAATTCGGTCTTCGCCTCAGCGTCGATGCCGTTGAAGTCGGCGAACAGGTCGATGGTGTCGGGCTGGGCCGCCTCGCCCTTCGCCGCCTCCGACCGTCGCTTCAGGTCGTCGATGATCGCCTTGGGGTGGATCTTCTCCTGGATATACAGCGGCGGCGTCTGGACGATCAGGTCCGACCAATCCTGGGTGTCCTTGCCGCGCCAGACCAGTTGCGCGTCGCCCAGTTCGACCTCGCCGGTCGCGGCCAGTTGCTGAACTTGCGCCTTCGTCAGCCGGATGCGCGCGCCGTTCCAGACGATCTGGGGGTCCAGGTCCTCGTCCCGCTCGCGCCGCTCGCCCTCCGCCAACGGTCGCGCGCGCGGATAAGCCACCGGCTGGGCCGGATTCATCTCCTCCAGATACTCGGCCGTCGACTGCAACTCCGCCGTCGGAATATTCTTCCGCGTCGCATCGTCGTGAACCAGGGTCGAAACCTGTTTGGGGCCTTTGGGCGGACGGGCCATCAAGCGGCTTCCCTTGTTTGAGTGTTCTGGCGCGAGATGAAAAGCCGCTGACGCGAGGCCTCCATCAGTATCTTGTCTGTGTAGCGGAGCGCTCGCGGGCCCGCGCCGAAAACATCTGACAGAGCGGAGACAGCTTCATTGATCTGAATCGCCTGCTCCAATGTCGGGACGCGCCCAACCTTTTCATCGCACAGACCCAGTTCGCGGACCGACGCCGCCAGGTGGAGATCTGGTTTGACCGCCAGCCCGAGATCGGTGAGCAGATGTAGGACCGTGATGTGGCCCCATCCCCGCCCCAGCTCTCCCTGAAGCTTTGGTACCAGCCGTGAAAGCGGCACGGACCGGAGATGGCGCGCGGGCCGTTCGCGGTCAACCGAGACCCAATCCCGCAGAAGCTGGGCGGCGCTCTGAATTCGAAACAAGCGATGCATAGCCACGATGGGGCGCACGCGCGCCTTGTCGAACAGGTCGCCTTCGCCGCGATAGAAGTCTTTTCGGTCTTGGCGCCCCTCAAAGGACAGCTGCATCACCGTCGCATCCAGGCCGATGCGGGCCCAGGCGCCTGCCATGTGCGGTTCCAGCATGGCGATGTTGTTCTCGGCAGCCTTAACGCGCGTAGCTGCGTAGAGCGGCTTGTCCCAGACCACCCGCCAAACCTTCTCCGCGTCCGCCTCCGCCGGATCGACGACGGCGTCTCGCAGGCGTTCCGCCTCGCGATGCCCGGCTGAACCGCGCAAGGCGACTTCCCAGTCCTGAAGGCGTGACATCGCAGCGGCCATCGCGTGCGCGTCGGGCTTTATGACGGCGTCTCTCGCTCCGCTCACGACAGGCCCTCCAGAACATGCCGGACAGCGGCGGCATAAAGTGCGATCCGCTCGGCTAGCCAATCCGTCGCTCGATCCCAAGTGGAACGGTCCGCCAAATCGATTTCCAGGCGCGAGGCGAAGGGATATGCCGCTTCGCCCAATCCCACACCCAAGCGAGCCGCGAGTGCAGCGGCGTTGGGAATGAGCACCTGCTCCAAAGTGGCCTCGCCCCGACCGCGCCCGCCGCGCAAGAACACGCCGACACTGTGTTCGCCTACCCAGGCCGAGATGACGACATCGGCGACCCCCGTCGGAACCCAACGCCCCGGTGACGAGGCGGGGGTGAGCCCTGAGCCGGGATGCCGCTGAACGGCATGATCCCAAAACGCCTGTCGGCGCGCGCTGGCGGGCGATTGCTCGGCCACCTCATTGGCGACTTCCTGAAGGCGGCGATCCCAGTCGTTCGGCCGTTCCAGCACCTCGAACAGGGGCGCGAACGCCGAGTCTCCGATCCTGACGACCCTCAGCTTGACGGCGAAGAAGCTGGCTCCGTCGCTAGCGTGTTGGTTCAGCCAGCGAACCGCCGAAAGATGCTCGTCGCGAAACGCTGGCGCGACCCAGACGACCGTCTTGGCGTCCAAGCCCGTCAAATAGGTCAGTATCTGGCCAAGATGCCGATGGTCGCCTTCCTCGAGCTGGTTCTCGATCAGAACGCGGTCGTTCGTCCGGACGTCGCGCGCCAGAATGTCGGCCGCGAAGCGCCCCACACGGACCTCCTGCCCTTCCAGTTGCAACTCGAGACCAAGCTCTCGACCTAGGCGGTCGAGGTTTGACGCCAGCCACGGGGTGAACACGGTCGCCTCGTGCGTCCACGCCGCGCGCACGGCGACGTCCTCCAGCGTTCCGAAGATGACCTCGGTCATGGCTTTTGCATGCGCCCGACGAGCACATCGAACTGATCCTGCGCAGCGTATATGTCGCGGAACTCCTCGAACGCCCAGCGCCCCTGAGTGCCCAGGGCGTTCACACCCGGAACCCAAAGCGTCTTCATCGTTTCGGCCTTGAGCTGCGCGTCGACGCCCCGATAGCCCTTGGTCTCCAAGATCAGATTGAGCGGTTCGTCGCCGCCGTCGTCGATGCGCACGATGAAGTCGGGGACGTAACGGCGCGGCACGGCGCCATCGCGATAAGGCACCTCGAACTGCATGCCCTGGTTTTTCACATAGGCGATAACGCGCGGATGGCGCTCCAGCACTCTGGCCAGTTCCGCCTCCCAGTCGCTGTCGAGGACGACATGGCTGACATGGCTGCGATCCGGCTCGGTCGTCCAAACGCCCTTGGTCGTGTTGAAGTTGACGAAGCGGGTCGATCCACGCGGGTTGTAGGCGTCCAGGATCGCCTTGATCCGCTTCTCTCCCTGAACACCTCGCTGGCAGGCCAAGAAGATCAGTTCAGCCGCCTTGCCTTCCAGCTCCGGATAGCGGATCGCCCCGATCGGTACGCCCTTGGCCGTCAGGTAGCCCTCGCTGATCCAGCGCCGCGCGATCCGCTGGAGATCGCCGAACAGGTTCATCGGCGGGTCCTGCCCCTCGTCGCGATAGCGGGTGAACAGCAGCCGCTTGGCGATGTGGTAGGACAGCTCGCTGGGCCGGGTGGACTCGATGATCTCGGGCGTCAGTTCGACGCCTTCACCGACGATCCCCTCGTTTTGCACGATCGACGGGCCGACATTGCCGGGATTCAGTTCGAGCCGGCTGTCGTCCGTAAACTCGGCTGTGATCCGTTCATCCGGCAGGTCGTAGCGGTAACCCTCGACGCGCGGGAAGATGATTTCTAGCTCAGGCTTGTCGACCAACCGCTCTTTGACCGCCTGGACCCGCGTGGACTTCGCCGGCTTCTTGACCTTGGCGACCACAGGCTCGGCGGTGAAGTTGAACGGAATGCCGAGGATGTCGGCATACTCCACATCAAACAGACCTTGGGCGTTCAAGTCGTAGGACTGGCGACGCAGGCCCCGGCCTACGACCTGTTCGCAAAGAAGTTGGGTCCCGAAGGCGCGCACGCCCATGATGTGGGTGACCGTATTGGCGTCCCAGCCTTCGGTAAGCATTGACACCGAGACCACGCAGCGAATTTGCTCGCCCAGACGCCCCTTGCGGCCCACCGTGTTCATGACCTCGCGCAAAACGTCCGTGTCGGTCAGTCCTTCGCCAGCGCGCTGGTCACCGGTGCGTTCGATCAGTTCGCGTTTGAACTGCTCGATCTCCGAACCCATCAAGTCGCGGTAGCTTGCGTCCAGAGCCTCGCCCGCCTCGAGCGCCTCGGAGTCTACCAGCAGGGTGTTGAACCGCGTCAGGCGGTTGCCATGCTGGTCGTAGTTGCGGAACAGCTCAAGGTGACCGGCGTGGCGGAACCGCATCTCGCCATCCTCATCGGGCCGCTCGAAGCCCGAAATCCACTCATAGACCAGCTTGGACGTCGCGGTGTTGTTGCAGACGACGATGAAGACCGGCGGCGTCTCCAGTCCTGCTTTCTCCCACTCGTCGAAGGTCTTCACATAGTGGCTGTAGAGGGCGTAGAGCGCCGTCTGGAGTTCGGCCGGGAAGGTCGCCGCCAGTGGGTCCAGGTCGCCCGACTTGCCTGCGCCCTTCTTGGGCATCCGCTTACCGATATGCTCCCACAGCTCGCGATAGATGGGGGCGTCGCCCGTCACGGCGTTGTCAGCGACCGGGATGCGCGGAAGCTTCACGATCCCGCACTCGATGGCGTCCATCAGCGAGAAGTCGGATACCGTCCAGGGGAACAGCGTCCCTTCCCGATAGCCGGAGCCTCGCAGGAAGAAGGGCGTGGCGGAAAGGTCATAGACCATCTGCACGCCGACCTTGCGCTTTAGCGCTTCCAGGCCGGAAATCCAGAGGCGCGCCGCCTCGGTATTGCGCTTGGCTTCCTCTCGCTCCTCGGCGGTGACCGGCGTCTCGGCGTCGCCATCCGGTCGTTCGCGATAGCAGTGGTGCGCTTCGTCGTTAATCACCACGACGTTCTTGAAGCCGAGCAGTTCGCCGCAGGCGCGCTTCAGCATGGCGCCTTCTGTCTCTAGCGTCTGGACCGGCTCGCCACGTCCCTGCAGGAAGGCGCGCCCGACCTTGCTCAGCTCCATCGTCTCCTTGCGCTTGAACACGTGGTAGTTGGTCAGCACGACCTTGGCTTTGCCCATGTCCGCCAGAAGGTCCTGCGGGACGAGTTCCCGACGGGCGTAGTAGTTGTCCGGGTGACTGGGCAGCAGGATCTGAAGCCGATCCCGAATGGTGATGCCCGGAGCCACGATCAGGAAGGCGCGGCTGAAACGGTCGCTGTTGGGCACCCGGACGGCGTTGAGGGTCTGCCACGCGATAAGCATGGCCATGACCGTGGTCTTACCGGCGCCGGTCGCCAGCTTCAGCGCCATGCGCATCAGGTCTGGATTGGCGGACTTGTTGGCCTGCTCGATATTGCGCCAGATCGGTGCGTGCTGCTTCTGGCGCGGTGCGACCTCGGTCAGCCAGATGGCCGTCTCGACCGCTTCGAGCTGACAGAAGAACGGACGCACCGTCTCGAAGTTATGGTGACGCCAGAACTGGAGAAGGCGCTGGGTAACGGGCGAGACGCCCCAGTCTTGGGGGTTCGGCAGACGACGCCAGTTCGAGACGTGAGTCCGAATCTCGTTGATGTTCTGGAGGGTGTAGGCTTGCCCCTCTTCGTCCTCCTGGCTGAACAGGTCTTCCTGTTTGGCCTTCTTGCTCTGCTTCTTGGCTGCTGGGACCGGGGAGATGAGCTCAGAGCGACGCCGGCCGTCGATCGGCGGTAAGTTGAGAGGCTGCCCCTTATCGTCGAGCGCGTGATGCCGGTCCGGCTCCTTGTAAGGGGAGTTCAGAATCGGATTCTCGAAAAAGCCGTCAGCCAACTGGTAGTCCCCCTCGTCGCCAGCAGTTAGCCGGCCTCCCCAAGCGGGCGCAACCGGTCCGCGAGTATCCGCTTCAGAATGCTCTCACAAACCTCATCTTCAAAGATAGCGGCCCAAAGCCCTCCCACCGCATACCCAAGCAACTCCCCAGCGGAAGCACCTTCCGGCTTATCCCGGCCGGGCGTTAAAGCTAGCGCTGCTCTGGAAAGGTGGTGCCGCTTGCGTGACTCGAACACGCGACCCCCGCATTACGAATGACCCACCAAGGCTAGAGGCACTCTGGCGTGGGAACTCGATATAGACTGGGATTTGCGCGCTTTCGCCCGCTTCCGTCGTCCGATCCTGCTGGAAGTGGTGGTGCCGCTTAGGTGACTCGAACACCTGACCCCATCATTACGAATGATGTGCTCTACCAGCTGAGCTAAAGCGGCCTAAACCCTACTATTCCACTACTATCGCCAGGCCGCCAACGCTAGACGGTTGAAACATCAGCGGAAATAGCAAGAGACCTGCTACTTACGAATGATGTGCTCTACCGGCTGAGCTAAAGCGGCCCGGTTGCGACGGACGAAGCTGTCCGCGCGAGACGGGGTCTTTATACGGCCGGATCGCGCTTGCCAAGCGCGGTGTTCAAGATCGTGAGCAATGAGGTCTCGTCCGGCGATTTTGCCACAACGGGCGTCAGGCCCAGCGCGGCGAGCGGGGCCGCGGCGGCGGGAGAGATGCAGGCGAGGACGGCCTGGGCCAAGGGGGCGTGATGAAGCTTGGTGAGGGCTTTTCCGGCGCGGGGGGAGTGGATCAGAACGGCGTCGAACAGTGCGGGCGCTGCGACTGACGTTTCGATGGCGCGATAGACTGTCAGCGAATGGACCGACACGTTACGGGCGCCGGCGGTGGTGAGGGCGGCGGTGAAATCGCCGGCGGGGGTTTCCGCTTGAGGGACCAGGACGGCGGCGTTGGCGATGGCGCTGGCGATCAGGCGGGCGAGATCGCGCAGGTCGCCGGATGCGGAGTGGACATCGGCGAAGCCCGCATCATGGGCGGCCTGGGCGGTCGCATCGCCGACGGCGAAGACCGGACGGTCGCGGCGGGGCGTCAGGGCGGCGAAGGCGGCCACGCCGTTGACGCTGGTGAAGGCCAGGGCGGCGAACGACGCCAGATCGGGAACGGGCAGCGTCAGCGTTTCGAGGCTCAGCAGGGGCGCGACGATCGGCTCGAACCCCATGTCACGCAGGCGAACGGCGGTGCGTGCGGCGCCCGGTTCGGCGCGGGTGATCCATACGCGTTTCGGCGTGACGCTCATCCGTCCAGGGTCGCGGGATCGACCTCCTGATCGCCGGCCGATGCATGCACCTCTGCACCCAGGCGTTGGCCCAGCGTGCGCGCGTCGGCTTCGGTCGGTTGGAAAAGGTCGCCGACGCGGCGCCAGCGGGCGGACCCATCCGGGCTGAGCATTTCGGTGGACAGGTGCAGGGTGTCGTGTTCGATGCGGGCATAGGAGCCAACGGCCGTGCGGCACGATCCCTCCAACGCTGTCATGGCGCCGCGCTCGGCGGCGATGCACAGGGCGGTCTTGGGGTGGTTCAGGGCGGTGACCCATTGGGCGTTCAGGGGCGCGTCGATGTCGGCGGCGCGGGTCTGGATGGCCAGGGCGCCCTGGCCGGGCGCGGGCAGGAAGGCGTCCAGCGACAGCTTCTCGCGAATATGTTCGGTGACGCCCAGGCGCGTCATGCCCGAGACGGCCAGAAGGATGGCGTCGAAATCGCCCTCGGCCGCGCGGCGCAAGCGGGTGTCGATGTTTCCGCGCAGCATCTCGACCTTCAGGTCCGGCCGCAGGGCAAGCGCCTGGGCCTGGCGACGCAGGCTGGCGGTGCCCAGGCGCGCGCCGAAGGGCAGGGCGTCGAAACTGTCGAAGTCACGGCTGATGAAGGCGTCGCGGGCGTCCTCGCGCTCGGGGGTGGCGGCGATGCACAGGCCCTCGGGCTGTTCGGCGGGAACGTCCTTCATCGAATGGATGGCGATGTCGATCCGGCCGGCCAGCAGGGCCTCCTCGATCTCCTTGGTGAACAGCGCCTTGCCGCCGACTTCCAGCAGGCGGCGATCCTGGATGCGGTCGCCGGTGGTGACGATCTCGACCAGAGGAACGGCGGTCTCGATCTCGGTCTCGGGCACGTTCAGGGCGCGGCCGATGGCGCGCTGCATCATGCCGGATTGGGCGAGCGCCAGCTTGGAGCGCCGGGTGCCGATGCGGAGAGGAAAGGTCATGAGCGTTGCGCACCGGTCGCCGGGTCGCTACCTCGACCCGATGGAGATGTCCGCCGACTATAGCAGCGGCGCCAAGTCAGCAACTGGACGGGATGTCCTCCCTCGTCCCGGTCCGCTGACGGTGCTGGGCCTGGAGACCAGTTGCGATGAGACCGCCGCCTCGGTCGTGCGCCTTACGGGCGGTCGGGCGGAGGTGTTGTCCTCGGTCGTTCACAGCCAGATCGACGACCATGAGGCCTATGGCGGCGTGGTGCCCGAGATCGCGGCGCGCAGCCATGTCGAGATGATCGCCGAGGTCACACGCCGCGCGATGGCCGAGGCCGATATGGGCTATGACGGGCTGGACGGGATCGCGGCGACCGCCGGGCCGGGTCTGGTCGGCGGGGTCATGGTGGGCCTCAGCTTTGGCAAGGCGGCGGCGCTCGCGCGCGGTTTGCCGCTGGTGGCGGTCAACCATCTTGAGGGGCATGCGGTGTCGGCCCGGCTGGGGGCGGAGGTGGCCTATCCCTTCCTGCTGCTGCTGGTGTCGGGCGGCCATTGCCAGCTTCTGGAGGTGCGCGGCGTCGGTGACATGAGCCGGATCGGCGCCACCATCGACGACGCGGCCGGCGAGGCCTTCGACAAGATCGCCAAGGCCTTGGGCCTGGGTTATCCGGGCGGACCGGCGTTGGAACGATTGGCCATGCAGGGCGACGGGTCGAAGATCGATCTGCCGCGCGCCCTCTTGGGCCGCAAGGATTGCGACTTTTCCTTCTCGGGCCTGAAGACGGCGGCCTTCCGTATCGCCCAGACCTGCCAGACCGAGCAGGACAGGGCGGATCTGGCCGACGCGGTGCAAAACGCCATCGCGCGCCAGCTGTCGGATCGGTCTGAGCGAGCCTTGGCGGCCTATGCGGAGACGCATGACCACCGTCTCTTCGTGGTGGCTGGCGGGGTCGCGGCCAACAAGACCATCCGTTCGACCTTGCAGGCGACGGCGGCGAAACACGGCTTCGATTTCCTGGCGCCGCCCATGGCCTATTGCACGGACAATGCGGCGATGATCGCTCTGGCCGGGGCGGAACGGCTGGCGCTGGGCCTGACCAGCGACATCGACGTGGTCGCCCGGCCGCGATGGCCGCTGGACGAAGCGCGCGCCCTGTCCGATCCTTCGCACAAGCCGGGCCGCAAGGGCGCCAAGGCGTGAACGATAAACAAGCCTCGGGAGGGCGTATGGAATTCCGCACGGCAGGGGTCATCGGCGCGGGCGCCTGGGGCACGGCTCTGGCGCAGGTGTGCGTTCGGGCCGGACTGGACACGACCTTGCAGGCGCGCGAGCAGCAGTTGGTCGAGACGATGCGGGCGACGCGGGCCAACGACCTGTATCTGCCTGGCGTGCCGCTGGCCGACGAACTGAAATTCACCGCCGATCTGGCTGATCTGGGCGACTGCGACGTGATCCTGGCGGTGCCGCCGGCCCAGCACATGCGCGCGACGCTGACGGCTTTTGCGCCCCACTATCGCGCCGGCGTGCCGGTGGTGCTGTGCTCCAAGGGCGTCGAGCGCGGGACGATGAAGCTGATGACCGAGGTGCTGGCCGAGACCCTGCCGGACGCCCCCGCCGCCGTCCTGTCCGGTCCCAGTTTTGCGGGCGAGGTGTCGCGCGGCCTGCCGACCGCCGTGACCCTGGCCTGCGCCGATCAGGGGCTGGGCGAGGCCCTGCTGAATACCCTGTCGGCGCCAGGCTTCCGACCCTATCTGGCGACCGATCTGGTGGGCGCCGAGGCGGGCGGCGCGCTGAAGAACGTCCTCGCCATCGCCTGCGGCATCTCCGAGGGGCGTCAGTTGGGCCGCAGCGCTCACGCCGCCCTGATCACGCGCGGCTTTGCGGAAATGACTCGCCTCGCCGTCGCCATGGGGGGGCAGGCGGAGACGGTGGCGGGCCTGTGCGGCCTGGGCGACCTCGTCCTGACCTGCTCCAGCCCCCAGTCGCGCAACATGAGCCTGGGTCTGGCCCTGGGTCAGGGGCAGACGGTCGAACAGGCCCTGGCCGGCAAACGGTCGGTGGCGGAAGGCTATGAAAGCGCGCCGGCGGTTCGCGAACTGGCCGCGCGTCTGGGCGTGGAAATCCCGATTTCGGAAGGGGTCGCCGCCCTGCTGGCCGGCGAGATCGATGTCGATGGTCTGATTGACGGCCTGCTGTCGCGCCCGCTGAAGGCCGAGCGTGTCTGAAGCGGCCGAGGCGCCGGCCGAGCGCAAACGGGTCTGGAAGACGCCGCCCGGCGTGGTCCTGTGCGCCGAGGGCGACATCGCCGACCCCGGCTCACGCGGCTTCGTGCTGCAGATTGGCGAGGCCTTCTTCCACGGCTTCGTGGTCAAGAAGGACGGTCAGGTCGCGGGCTGGGTCGATCGCTGCCCGCACGCGGGCTTTCCCATCGCGATGGAGGTCGACCGCTATCTGACGCCGGACGGCGCGCTGATCCTGTGCGGCTGGCACGGGGCGGTGTTCGAGCCGCTGACCGGGGAATGCAAGGGCGGTCCCTGCGCGGGCGGGCGGCTGACACCTTGGCCGGTGGCGGCCTCTGGCGGGATCGTCAGAACGGCCTGAGGCGCCTTTAGCGCGCCAGTCTGCCCTTGGCCTTTCCGGCGCTGAACACGACGTCGGGATCCGGCTTCTTGATGTCGATGCTCGTGTGGCTCAACACCGACAGGATGTAGCGGCCGATGTTCAATCGCGCCGTTTTCTTGTCGTCGGTGGCGACGACCGTCCAGGGCGCATAGTCGCGGTCGGTCTCGTCCAGCATCCGGTCGCGAGCGTCGGAATAGGCGTCGAATCGCGCCTCGGCCTCGGCGTCCAGCGACGACAGCTTGAACTTCTTCAACGGATCCTCGCGGCGTTCCTTGAGCCGCTTGGCCTGCTCCTTGCGCGAGATATCCAGCCAGATCTTGATCAGGATGATCCCGTCGTCGGTCAGCATCCGCTCGAAGCGCGGGGCGTCGGTCATGAACTGGGCGTACTGCTCGGGCGTGCAATAGCCCATGACCGGCTCGACCCCGGCGCGGTTGTACCAGGACCGGTTGAAGATCACCGTCTCGCCCGCCGCCGGCAGGTGCGGGACATAGCGCTGGAAATACCACTGGCTGGTTTCGCGGTCGCTGGGTTTGGGCAGGGCGATGACGCGGGTCTGTCGCGGCGACATATGTTCGGTCAGGCGCTTGATCGCGCCGTCCTTGCCGGCGGTGTCGCGCCCCTCCAGCACGATGACCACGCGCGAGCCATGCTCGATGCTCCAGGCCTGGGTCTGGACGATGGCCAGCTGAATCTGCTCCAGCTCGGCGTCGTAGGCGTCGGATTTCTTTCCCATGGCAAGAGAGTGGGCCGAGGGCCGGCAGAGAGCAAGGGCGAGGGAGCCGACTGCGAAGCTGGGCGTTAAGGCGCCGGGCCCGTCCGGCCTCCGAGGGGCCGAATGAAGCGCGATCTGGCGGACATGTGGAATCTGGTGTGGGAGCTGGCGCTGCTGGTCTGCGCCGGATTTGCGTTGTTGAACGCCTTCGCTCCGCCCCAGGACCTGCCGTGGAAGCCGCTGGATCTGGATCGTCCGCTGGGCCGCGCGACCACCGCAAAGGTCGCCGCCTTCGATGTGCCGACCGCCGCCACCCCCGAGGCTGTCGAGGGCGCGACCGAGGCCTGTATGCAGGCGCTGCGCAATGCGGGGGTTCAGGTCGAACGCGCGCCCGACCGCGACGACGGCGGCTTCTGCGTGGTGCGCGGGGCGGTGCGGATCACGGGCGGCGAGGTGACGCCGCTGGCGCCGGCCGATGTCGTCATGCAGTGCCCGCTGGCGGTCCGCTACGTCATCTGGGATCGACAGGTGCTGCGCCCGGCCTCGCGCGACATTATGGGCTCGGCGCCCGCGCGGGTGGAGAACTACGGCACCTATTCATGCCGCCGCATCTACGGCTCGCAGGACGAGGCCGAGCGGCCCAGCGAACATGCCAAAGCCAATGCGCTGGATGTCGCAGCGGTGACTTTGAAGGACGGTCGGACCGTCAGCGTTCTGAACGATTGGCGCGGCGACGGGCCGGCGGGCGAGCCGGGCGGCCGCTTCCTCCACGCCTTGCGCGACGGGGCCTGCCAGCTGTTCTCGACGGTGTTGACGCCGGACTACAACGCCGCCCACGCCAACCATCTGCACATCGACGGGGCCGCGCGGGGCCTCTGTCGTTAAGCCTGAATGCATCCGGTGCGACTCGCTTTGCTGTTGACCGTCTGGAAAAGCCGGGTGACAACATCGCTGCAGTCCGGATTTCGCGTGGGGTCCAAACCCGCGTTTCGCTCCTTCGCCTGAACGAGCTGTCCAGATGGATTGTCGGGTCACCTCGAGGGGGATCCGCCTGGAAAAGCGCGTTTACGGAGACGCAGACATGGCGACCGGCACGGTCAAGTGGTTCAACCCCACCAAGGGCTACGGCTTCATCCAGCCCGATAGCGGCGGCTCCGACGTGTTCGTTCACGTCACCGCCGTTCAGAAGGCCGGACTTCAGGGTCTCGATGAGAACGCCAAGGTCGAATACGAGCTGGAAAACCAGCGCGGCAAGACCTCGGCGATCGACCTCAAGGTCCTTTAAGTCGATCCAGCCTTCAAGGCTTAGAGGCGGGCGCGGGAGTTTCTCCCGCGCCCGTTTTGTTTTTTCCGGGCTACCGCGCCTCGCGCTACTTGAGCCCGTTTGATGCGTCCTGCGGCTCGGTCTCGGCGGCTTGGACGCTCTTGGCGCGTTGCGACCGCTGCGCCAGGACGATGGCGCCCAGCACCAGGGCGCCGCCCAGGGCCTGAACCGGCGTCAGGGTCTCGCCGAAGATCCACCAGCCCAGCAGGCCCGCGACGACCGGCTGGATCAGGATGGTCACGGCCGTGACCGAGGCGGGCAGTTTGCCCAGCGCCCAGGCCACGCCGCCTTGTCCGAAGACGTGCATCACGCCCATGGCCACGCAGGCGGCCCAGCCCGCCGGTCCGGCGGGGATGACGGCCTCGCCCAGCGCCAGGGCGACGATCAACAGCAGGGGCGCGCCCAGCAGGGTCGCCCAGAAGGTCACCCGCATCGCGCCGGCCGTGCGCCGTGCGGCCTGCACCGCCAGAAAATAGCCCGAATACCAGACTGCAACCGACAGGGAGAACAGGTCGCCCAGCATCGGATTGGTCCCTTGTCCGCCGTCCGCGCCCGCCGCCATGGCGAAGGCGCCGCCCATGGCCAGGGCCAGGGCCAGGATGAACAGCCGGTGCGGCCGCTCCTTCAGCACAAACCAGCCGAACAGGGTCACGACGACCGGCGTCAGGTTGCACAGCACCGTCGCGTTCGCGACCGAGGTCATGACGATGCCGTAGTGCCAGAAGCTGAGGTCCAGGGCGAAGAACAGGCCCGCCAGCAGCGCCCATTTCGATGGCACGCCGACGCCGCCCGGTTCGCGCGACGCCAGGATCGTCAGCAGGGGCAGGGCGAACAGGAACCGCCAGAACCCCGCGGCCGCCGGCCCCGTCTCGGTCAAACGCACCAGAATGGGCGCCAGGCCCAGCACGCTGGCGGCGATCAGCAGAATGATCAGCGCAAAGGCGCGCGAGGAGGGACGAAAGGCCAGGGCGGACATGGCCCGGCTCTTACGGCGCCCTGCGACCTGACGCCACAGGCGCCGTCAGGCCGCCCCTTAAACGAGCGGGTCGATCCGCGACCGCAACGCGACGCTGAGGCCCGGCGCGCGGTCGCGATAGTCGATCGTCCCGTCCAGCTGACCGACCAAGCTCTTGATCATCATCGAGCCGAACCCCTTACCGGCCAGATGCCCGCCGGCGCCCTCGTCCTCCACCGTCATGCGGAAGAAGGCGCCGTCTTCCTGGAAGGCGATCCGCAGCGGACCAGGCTTGCCGCCATAGGCGTACTTCTGAGCGTTGATGATCAGTTCTGTCAGGATCAGGCCGATGGTGATGGCGCGCCCCGGCTCGATGCAGACGGGGTCCAGATCGGTTTCGATGGCGGCGGCCCAGTCGGGCCCCATGCTGGAGCCCAGATCGCCGATCAGCTCGCCGATATAGCGGCTCATGTCGATGGTCGTGACCTGATCGCTCAGATACAGCCGACTGTGGACCGCAGAGACGGCGCGCACGCGACGTCGCGCCTCGTTCAGCGCGGTCGCGGCCGAGCCGCCCGCCTGTTCTCGCGCCTGAAGGCCCAGGAAGCTGGACACCAGCGTCAGGCTGTTCTGAACCCGGTGGTTCACCTCGCGGATCAGATACTGCTGCTGCTCCAGCCGCAAGTCGCGCTCGGAAAGGCGGTCCTGCAGCGATCGGTTCAGCCGTCGGATCTGATGGACTGCGGCGTAGTCGGCCAGAGCGTCCCTCAGCCGAGCGGCGGACTCGACGGCGGCGGGGCCCCAGCGGTGCGCGCGGCCCGAGACGGTGTCCGACCAGCTTTCGAACGAGGCGCGGGGCGTCAGAATGGCGTTGGGGCCAGTCTTCTCCGCCGTTGAGGGATTGCCGGCCCAACGCACCGTTTCCAGCACCTCCGAGCGGAACCACAGCAGCGAGACCGGCTGATCCAGAGGCAGGGTCACCGCCAGCAGGCCGCTGGCGTGCGTCTTCCAGGCCTCGGCGGCCGGCAGAACCGAGGCCAGGTTGTGCGACGAGACGGGGCGCAGGCCCGGCCGTCCCGCCGCCCAGGCGGCGATGGCGCGTACGCCGTCTTCAGGCGGTGTATGTCCAAAGGTCTGGATATCGCCGTCGCTGACGATGGCCAGACCGTCCGCGCTGGTCAGCTGCATCAGGGCGTCGGCCCTTTCGCCCAGCGCTTCTCGCATCGGCCGGTCCGGCGACAGCCGCGACAGCAGTTCGTCCTCCATCCGACGCAGGCGCGTGCGCTCGCGATAGAGGTCGGCGTCGGTCCTGGATTTCAACTGTCGCGCCAGATTACGCGCCAAGGCCGTGCAGCCCACGCGCAGCTCATAGGGCAGCAGCTTAGGTGAGGCGTTGTGGCAGGCCACCAGCCCCCACAGGGCGTCATCGACGATGATCGACACGGACGCCGAGGCCCGAACGTCCATGTTGCGCAGATACTGCAGGTGGATCGGGGACACGGAGCGCAGGCCGCTGTCGCTCATGTCCAGCGGCGCCTCGCCAGGCGCGATGGGGCGCAGGGGCTGGGGCGTATAGCGGCTGTCGGGAATGACCCGCACGGGGTTGCGCAGATAAAGGGCGCGCGCCTGCTGCGGGATGTCTGTGGCGGGGAAATGGTGGTTCAGGAAGGAGCCGGACCCATCGGCGCGGCTTTCGGCCACGACCTGACCCGCCTCGTCGTCCTGGAAGCGATAGATCATCACCCGGTCGAAACCGGTCAGGCGACGGAAGGCGTCCGCCGCCCGCTCGCACACCGTCTGGATCGTCACCGCCCGTTCCAGCGCGGCGCCGGCGGCGTCCAGGTTGGCGATCAGATCGACGCCGAGGCGGGCCTGCTGCGAGCTCTGCTCGACCTCGATGATCATCAGATCGTTGATCGTGCCGGAGGTCGTCCCCGGCGCACGATGCACCACGACGTCGTATTCCAGACGATTGGTCGCGCGCCAGCGACAGGCGAAGCCGGCCTCCTGATGCGCGGCCATGGCGCGTACGGCCCGGTCGGCGACATCGCCCAACACGTCGGCGACGGTGCGATCGATCCAGACCTTGCGGCCCGTCAACTCCTCGATCGCGCCCGCCCCCTGGCGGATGGTCAGAGATTGCAGATCCAGCACCAGCATGAAGCCGTGCGGTTGGATCGATTGAGGAATGTGGATCGGCTCGCGATCGCACGCGTTCAGCGCGGCGTCGGCCAGGTCGAGCGTCTCGGTCATGCCGCGGCCTCCTGCGGCTGGGGTTGCAAGGTGCGGTGGGCGAAGGCGAAGCCGTCGACGCCGCCCTTCACCACCTGATCGATCGTGGCGTGGCCGTTGGCGCAGGCCCGGTCCAGCAGATCCATGAAGGCGCGCCAGCGTGCGCCGGTCTCTTCGCCATAGGGATCCAGAAAGCCGAGGCCGTCCAGATCGCGACCCTCGGCGGCCAATCGTCGTCGAATGATGCGACCGCCCAACATCGACCCTTCGGCCACATAGACCCAACCCAAGGCTTCGCCGGCCGAGTCGGGCGCAGCCGGACGCGCGGGTGAGGGAATGCGTTGGCCCAGCATCTTCAGGTCCTGGGCGATCCCGTTCGCGCGTGATCGCGGTTCGAAGCCGGCGCCCAGTTCGGCGTTCAACGCCGCCACCAGCGGATGGCTGAGCGGCTCCAGTCCGGCATGGAAGCGGTAAAAGGCCGCCACGGTCTCTGCCCGAGTGGCGGGGTCCGACAGACGCGGCTCGATCCGGGCCTGGACTTCCAGGGTTTCGTGGGCTGAGGCGGTGGCTTCCCGAAGAGCGAGAAGGGCAGGGGAAGCGATCATGGGGCTCAGATTAACACACTGTCTTGTCTTGTCGATTTGCACAGGCCAGAAGGCGCGGACCACCACGGAACGGCCCAGACCGCGTGGCGTTCACCAGCAACCTTCTCATCTCCCTTTGATCGGCAGATTTTCATGAAACTGCGCGTCCGCGCCGAACTCGTCTATCGTTTCGATCCGCCGACGGACGCCATCTACAAGATCCAGGTCGCGCACTGGCCGGGCCAGGACATTCTGGAAGAGACCCTGACCTTCGACCCGCCGGTCGATTTCCATGAGGACGAGGACGTCGACTTCGGCGCCCGCACCCTGCGTTGCCATGTCGAGGGCGAGGTCAAGCTGACCTATGAGGCGGTGGTCGAAAACGGCGTGCTGAAGGGCCTGCCGCCCAGCGTGTCCCAACATGACTGGGGCGAACTGCCTGCCGAGGTCCTGCCCTATCTCCAGCCCAGCCGCTATTGCCCGTCGGATCAGTTCGGCCGCTTCGTGACGCGCGAGTTCGGCGACACGGCGGGCGGGGCGCGTGTGCTGGCGATCCTGAACTGGATCACCGAGAACGTCGATTATGAGCACGGCGTGTCGGACACCGAAACCACAGCGGCGCGCACCTTCATCGACCGGGCCGGCGTGTGCCGCGACTTCACCCATCTGGGCATGACGCTGTGCCGAGCGTCGGGCATTCCTGCGCGCGCGGTCAGCGCCTTTGCTCACCAACTCAGCCCGCCCGACTTTCACGCCATCTTCGAGGTCTGGCTGGATAACGGCTGGTGGCTGGTCGATCCGACGGGCCTGGCGCCGGTCGAAGGCCTGGTGCGGATCGCCTGCGGGCGCGATGCGGCGGACATCGCCTTCCTGACGACGCAGGAGCGCTGTCAGATGGTGCGCCAGTCGGTGACGGTGGCCGAGGCCTGACCGGCCGCTACTTCGGCTTCTGCGCCGCCTTGTAGGCCTGAAGCTCGTCGATCACGTCCATCTGGCGCAGCACCTTGTTCTGCGGATCGATCAGGACATGGGCGCCGGCCGGAACCGGGATCTGGCCCCGCCCGCCGGTCATGGCCACGGTTTGAACGCGCCCGTCGATCTCGACCTCCAGCGGCATGGGGAAGACGCCGCCGTCGCCCGTCGTCCACTCCAGCTTCAGCACATCGCCGTCGCGGGTCTGGGTCAGCATCGGCAGGGCGGCGTTGTAGAGATAGCCGCGGAAGAACCAGCCGTAGTCCCGGCCCGTAACGTCGTTGATGAGCGCGAGGAAGTCTCCAGTCGAACGATAAAGCGGCGCGAAGTTGCCTGGTCTGGGGTCGGCTCGCCCATAGACCAGACGCGTGATCGCATCGTGGAAGGCGGCGTCGCCGATCAACATCCGCAGCGAATGACTGATCAGCGATCCCTTGGAATAGATGTCATTGCCCGGCCCAACGTCGCCTTTGTAGACCTCGTCTTCGGTCTTGGGCGTGCCTGAAACGACAGGATATTTGTTGATCAAACCCTCGCGCTGATTGGCCAGTTCGCGCTGCATATAGCGGTCGCCCAGCAGCCAGCGGGCATAGAGCGGCTGCATGTATGACCCCAACCCCTCCTGCAGCCACATGTCGTCGGCGTTCTGATTGGTCAGCTGATTGCCGAACCATTCGTGGGCGAACTCGTGCTGCAACAGCCAGTCGTAGCCCCGACCGTCGATCTTGTAGCTGTTGCCGTAGGCGTTGATGGTCTGGTGCTCCATGCCCAGGTGCGGGGTCTCGACCACGCCCATCTTCTCGTCGCCGAAGGGGAAGGGGCCGACGGTGGCTTCGAAGAAGTCCAGCATCTTGGGAAACTGGGCGAACAGGGCCTGAACCTGTTCGGGGGTGTCCGATTTCAGATGCCAGTAGCGCATCGGGATCGTGTTGCCGAACCGGCTGGCGTAGTCGCCCGAGACCTCTTCGTATGGCCCCACGTTCAAGGCGATGGCGTAGGTGTTGGGCGATTTCGCCGACCAGTTCCAGGTGGTCCAGCCGTCGCCGTGATCGACCGTACCCAGGAAGCGGCCACTGGACGGCGCCGACAGGGCGGATGGCACGGTGATGTGCAGATCGACCCGGCCCGGTTCGCCGTGCGGGCTGTCGATGCAGGGCCAGAAGATGTCGCAGCCCTCGCCCTGAACCGCCGTGGCGATCCACGGCTCGCCCGACGGCGCGGTGGACCAGACGAAGCCGCCGTCCCAAGGCGCACGGGGCGCCACGCGCGGCTGGCCGGCGTAGGCGACGCGCAGGGCTACCGACCGGCCCGTGGCCAACATGTGGGGCAACTGCACCGTCAGCCGGCCTTCGGGGTTGGACCAGCGATCGACAGCGACCTCGACTCCGTCGATCTGGACCGAGGAAATGGTCAGCAGGGTGTCCAGTTCGACGACCAGAGCGGTCAGGGGCGCCTTGGCGGTGAAGTCCAGCACGGCGACCGCGTCGATGGCCTTGTCGTCGGGCAGGACCTTGATCGACAAATCGGCCTTGTCGAACTGCATCGCCTGCTGTTCCGGCGTCAGCGGCTGATCGGTGGCCAAGGTGAAGGCGGTCGATTCGCGCGGCGTCGGCGCCGGCTGGGCGACGGTGGCGCAGGCCGACAGCGTCAGAGCGCTGGCTGCGGCCAAAAGCAAAATCTTGATGCGCATGAAGCCGTCCCTCTCTGAGGCGACAGGCTAGCGTGAGCGGGCAATGGCGCAAAGAAAAAGGCCGGTGTTTCCACCGGCCTCTTCCAGAACTCTATGTCGCGGTCGCCGATCAGGCGGCGGCTTGTTCGGCCAGCTTGGCGCGAATCTGGCGCTTGATGCGCTGAGCGGCGATCGACAGCTGCTCGTCGCGTGCCTTGACGATGAAGACGTCCAGGCCGCCCTTGTAGTCCAGGGTGCGCAGCGCGGCGTTCGAGATGCGCAGGCTGAACGTCTGGCCCAGGGCTTCCGACGTGACCTTGACCGTCTTCAGCGACGGCAGGAAGCGGCGCTTGGTCTTGATGTTCGAGTGGCTCACGTTGTGGCCGACCATGGGGCCGATACCGGTGAGTTCGCAACGACGCGACATCGTCAGATCCTTAAGGTGCGGCGTCCAGCCCGAGCGTGGGAGAGGACGCATGAAACAGTTGCGCGCGGGAACCAGCCCGCGCGAGAGGGGGCCGTATAAGGGAAGAGGTGGTTCGGCGTCAAGCCGAGTCTGGACCCATCGTCCCCGCGCCTCGTTCAGCCGTCATTCAAATGCCGCCCTGTATGGCCCATATGATGACGACCTCAAAAGAGACCCAAGCAGAACAGAAGGCTTCCATGTCCCGTCCGTCCTTGATCGATCGCCTGCCCAAGCGCGCGCTCGCCGTCCTGGCCCCGGTGATGGCCGGCGGCTTCATGCTGGCCTCGCCCGCCATCGCCCCTGCCCAGACTGCGGCTCAGTCCGAAGTCCTGCCCGGCTATTGGGAATACACCACCAGCGCGGTGGGCCAGCGCGACACAGAGCAGAAGTGCGTGCGGCCCAGCGAGATCAACCGATTCTTCGGCGGCCTATCGACCAACAAGTGGCGTTGCACCTATCCGACCCGTGTGGTCGGCAACGGCAACGCCCGGTTCGAGGGGACATGCCAGGATCGCAAGGGCCGTCGCATCGCCGTTCGCCTGAACGGGACCTACACCGAAACCAGCTTCAGCTTCCGTGGCGGCGCCCAGATCGTGCGCGGCACCCCCTATATCCCCGCCAGCATCACGGCGCGCCGCATCAGCGCCCAGTGCCCGGCCAACGCCGAATACTTCTGACCCCGGCTCTGCGACGCATCAAAAAAGGCCCCGGATCGCTCCGGGGCCTTTTCTTTAGTCCGAGACTCGAAGCTTAGGCGGCTTCGGCGGTCGGGATCGGCTTTTTGGCGCTGAGCGACTTGGCGAGCAGCTCGACGGCGGCGTCCTTGTCGATCTTGTTGGCGGCGGCGACTTCGCGCGCCATGCGGTCCAGGGCCGATTCATAGAGCTGGCGCTCCGAATAGGACTGTTCCGGCTGGGTGTCGGCGCGGTGCAGATCGCGAACCACTTCGGCGATGGAGATCAGGTCGCCCGAGTTGATCTTGGCCTCGTATTCCTGGGCGCGACGCGACCACATGGTGCGCTTGATGCGCGCGCGGCCCTTCAGGGTGGTCAGGGCCTTGGTCACGACGTCGTCGGCGGCCAGCGAACGCAGACCGGCCGTCACGGCCTTCTTGGTCGGGACGCGCAGGGTCATCTTCTCGTGGTCGAAGGTCACGACATAGACCTCCAGCGACATGCCCGCGACTTCCTGGGTCTCGATCGCCGCCACCTTGCCGACGCCGTGCGCCGGATAGACGACCGCGTCGCCAACCTTGAACTCCAGACCAGTCTTGCTCGTCATAATCGTCCTTTCCCGGTCAGGGCCGGGCGAAACGAAGGCGCAGGAAACGCAAACAGAATCTCATCCGCCGGATCGCTCCGTCGGAGGGGATGATGTCAGGCGTCAAAAGCGGAAACGGATCACCAAACCTCTGGCCGATCCCGTCTAGGGCGGGATTCTGTCGCAAACACGGGCGGCGCGAAGATTTCGCGGACCGCCCGATCCAATGAAACAGAACCTATCACAAATCTGCGGAATTTCAAAACGTCCACAGGGCGGACGTGCAAATACGGCAAGGCTTGAGCGCCGCCAGTCCTTAAATCAGGAACCCTTGCCCGGCTTGGGGCTGAAGTATTTCTCGTATTTGCCGGTTTCGCGCTCGTACTGCTCGCGGTCGGCGGGGGGCGTGCCCTTGACGGTGATGTTCGGCCAGACCTTGGCGTATTCGGCGTTGACCTGAAGCCATTTGCCGTCGGGCTCGTCCTCGGTGTCCGGCACGATGGCGTCGACCGGGCATTCCGGTTCGCACACGCCGCAGTCGATGCATTCGTCCGGCGCGATCACCAGGAAGTTCTCGCCCTCGTAGAAGCAGTCCACCGGACACACCTCGACGCAGTCCATGAACTTACATTTCACGCAGGCGTCGGTGACGATGTAGGTCATTGGGCGAAAAACGGGTGTCGGTCTGTGGGCGGGAGGCCTGCGACATGGCGGCCACGCAACCAACTGTCAACAGCGCGGCTTAAGGCGAGAGCCATTCGCAGCGCCTTGACAGAACGGCGCCTAATCGCAACTGTATTGATTGCATATCCGCCCCATCGACAGGAACTCCCCATGCGCACCCCCTTCATGAAATACGCCGTCGCCGGCGCGGCCGCCCTCAGCCTGATCGCCGGCGGCGCGGTCGTGGCTCAGGCCGCCCTGACCAAGAACCCCGCCGAAGTCACCGCCGGGAACTACGATCTCGATTCCGGCCACGGCAAGATCACCTGGTCGGTCAATCACTTCGGCCTGTCGACCTATACGGGCCAGTTCGTGAACGTGAAGGCGGTGCTGAAGCTGGACCCGGCCAACCCGTCGGCTTCGACCCTGACTGCGACGATCCCGCTGACCGACGTGGCGCCGAACGACGATCGGCTGAAGGCCCACCTGCAGACCGCCGACTTCTTCGACACCGCCCAATATCCGACGGCGACCTTCGTCTCGCGCTCGGTTACGGTCGACGCCGATGACGCCAACGAGGCGACCGTAGTGGGCGATCTGACCCTGAAGGGCGTGACCAAGCCCGTCACCATCGAGGTCGAGTTCAACGGCGCCGGAACCGTCATGGGCGCTTACAAGGCCGGCTTCGACGGCGAAGCGACCATCAAACGCTCGGACTTCGGCATCAACTACGCCCTGCCGGCCGTCTCCGACGAGGTGAAGCTGCACATCGAAGGCGAGTTCGTCATTCAGAAGTAGGGCCTACCGCGCTGCGCGCGACTTGAGGCCGTTTAGACCGTAAGCGAGTACAGGGCGCGGGCCTCTTCGACAGGCCCGCGCCTTTCGCCCAGCCGTTCGACCTTCAGGCTGGTGACGCGTCCGTTCTGGGCAAAGGTCAACAGGTCGCCGACGTGAACGCACCGGCTGGGCTTGTCGAGCCGCGTCTCGCGTCCCTGATGCGTCAGCCGCACCGCGCCCCGCTCCACCAGACCGGCCGCCAGGCTGCGCGTCTTCACGAACCGCGCGCGCCACAGCCAGATGTCGATGCGACAGGCGTTCTCGTTCAAGCCTTCGCCTTTCGACGCGGACGACGACGCTTGGGCCGCGCCGGGGGCACCTCCGTGAGGGCGGCCAGCGCCGCGAAGGGCGAGTCCTTGACGATCTTGGGCGCTGCGCCCGGCTTGTCGGGCAGGCGGGCGCGTTCGACCTTCAGGGCGGCGATGATCTGTTTCGCTTGATCGGCGCGCCAGCCCAGATCGGTCAGGGCCTCGTCGGACAGCCGGCCGTGGTTGGCGGCCCGCAGCTCGGCCATCTTCTCCAGCGTCTCGACCGGCGCCAGCCACCGTCCCGCCAATCGCAATCCATGCGCGGACAACAGCCGCGCCGAGGGCGGCTCCACGGGCGCGGGGATCAGATCGGGCGTCGCCGGGATCAACGGCGCGGCGATGAAGGCCTGGGCGAAATGGCGGGCGCGCGGCTTCTGAAGGCCGGGCAGCCACACCGAATGCACCCCGATGCGGATGGCGAAACTGCGCAGCGTGCGGCGCTCGACCTGACTGAGCGCAGCCAGATCGCGCTCGACCTCGCGCCGGTCGATCACGCCGCCGGCCTCGATCAGGCGAAAGGCGATGCCGCGCGGAAGGCCCTTCAATGTCCCCGACTCGACCGCCTGACGCAGCCGTCGCAGATCGCGCAGCGCACGGCCCGCTTCCGCCGCCAGCCACGCCTCGATCCGGCGCTGGGCGCGCTCGCGGGCGGGCGTCGGCCCCAGATCGCCCAACAGACGCACGGAGGGCGTAAAGGGATCGACCCCCTGCGGCGTCGCATTGATCTGCGCCGTCAGCACGCCGCGCCACAGCACCGCCCCGTCCGGCGTGACCGAGAAACCGTCGTCGGCCTCGGCCGCCAGGCGCCCAAGCCGTCGATTGATCTCGGGCGTCACCGCACGCACGGCCGCCTGGCGCAGGGTCCGGTCTTCCAGGGCCGACGAGCCCTTCTCCATGTGGAAGCGCACGCCCTCCAGCCGGCCGACGACCTGACCCTCGACCGTGACCTCGCCGTCATCGGCGACGCCTGCGAACGTGTCTTCGCGCACGTTCAACGCTCGCATCAGGGCGGTGGTCCGGCGATCCACGAACCGGGCGGTCAGCCGCTCGTGCAGCACGTCGGACAGCCGGTCCTCCAGCGCGCGGGTCTTGTCGCGCCAGCCTTGCGCGTCGTGGACCCAGTCCGGCCGGTTGGCGATGTAGGACAGGGTGCGCACCGCCGACAGCCGCGCCGACAGCTGGTCGATCTGACCGTCGTCGCGATCCACGAAGGCGAAGCGCGGCGCCATCCAGTCGTCGGTCAGCCGGCCGCGCTTGCCGGTCAGGGCGTGGAAGACATCCTTAGCCAGCCGGGCGTGTTCATCCAGCGTCGTCTTCTGGAAGTCGGGCAACTGGCACGCTTCCCACAGACGCATGACCGCCCCGCGCGAGCGCCCCACGCGCGCGATCTCCTCGTCCTTGATCAGGCGACGCAGCAGGGTCTCGTCCAGCGCCTCCGCCGTCAGGCTCAGCCCCGATCGTTGTGGCGTCACCGTCAGCGAGCGCAGCAGATCGGGCAGTGTGTCGAAATCCAGCCGGGCGTTCCGCCACTCCGCCGCCTCGATCGGATCGAACCGATGCTCGACCACCTGTTCGACCAGATCGGGGTCCAGATCCTCGGCCTCGGCGGTGACGCCGAAGGTGCCGTCGCGCAGATGCCGGCCGGCCCGCCCGGCGATCTGGCCGATCTCATGGGCGTGAAGCCAGCGGGTGCGCCGCCCGTCGAACTTTCTCAGGCCCGCGAAGGCGACATGGTCCACATCCATGTTCAGCCCCATGCCGATGGCGTCGGTGGCGACCAGGAAATCGACCTCGCCCGACTGATACAGCGCCACCTGGGCGTTGCGGGTGCGGGGGGACAGGCTGCCCATCACCACCGCCGCGCCTCCGCGCTGACGCCGGATCAGTTCGGCGATGGCGTAGACCCGATCGGTCGAGAAGGCGACGATGGCGCTGCGGCGGGGCAGGCGGGTCAGCTTCTTGGACCCCGCATAGGACAAGGTGGACAGCCGGTCGCGCGTCACGATCTCCACGTCCGGGACAAGGCGGCGGATCAGCGGCTCCATGGTGCCGGCGCCCAGGAACATCGTCTCGAACCGGCCGCGCGCGTGCAGTAGCCGCTGGGTGAAGACGTGGCCGCGTTCGGGGTCGGCGACCAGCTGGATCTCGTCGATGGCCAGAAACTCGACCGATCGCTCCAGCGGCATGGCCTCGACGGTGCAGACGAAATAGTGCGGTCGCGGCGGGACGATCTTTTCCTCGCCGGTGATCAGGGCGACGGCCGCCGCGCCGCGCTGTTTGACGATCCGCTCATAGATCTCGCGCGCCAGCAGGCGCAGCGGCAGGCCGATCATGCCCGAGGCGTGACCCAGCATCCGCTCGACCGCCAGATGGGTCTTGCCGGTGTTGGTGGGCCCCAGGACCGCAGTCACGCGGGACGGGGCGAGGCCTGCGGACCGGTCGCTCATGTCGCGACTAAGGTGGCGACGAATCTCGTCCGGCTCAAGCGTCGCCGGCGCGCATTCCGATCCGGACCAGGGTGGACAGGTTCGCGGCCTGCATTTTCGTCATCACCTTGGCGCGAAAGATTTCCACCGTGCGCGGGCTGATCTCCAGCCTTTGGGCGATCTCCTTGTTGGAACAGCCGTCGATCAGGGCGTCGAACACCTGTCGCTCGCGCGGGGTCAGGGTGTCCAGTCGGGCCTTGGCGTCCTCGCGCGCGATCCGCTCGGCCTCCAGACCGGTCAGGGAGGCCAGGCAGCTGGAAACCGCGTCCAGCATTCGCTGCGGATCGAACGGCTTTTCGACGAAATCCACGACGCCCGCCTTCATCAACTGAACCGCCAGCGTCACCTCCCCATGACCCGTGATGACGATCACCGGCCAGGTGTCGCCGCGCAGGCTTTTCAGACGCCCGACCAGCTCAGAACCCTGAAGCCCCGGCATCCGCACATCGGTGATGACGCAGGCGCTGCGGTCTTCGGGCAGATTGGTCAGGAAGTCGTCGGCGCTTAGGAAGCTGCGCGCCCGATACCCCGCCCCGCGCAGCATCAGCACCAGGGCGTCGCGCATGGCAGGGTCGTCGTCGATGATGAAAACGGAGTGCGGGCTCATCAGATTTCGGACTCCGTGGGACGCGGCAAACGAAACGAAAAGGTCGCTCCACCCTGAGAATTCCGGCTGACGACCAGGGCCGCGCCATGGCTCTCGACGATTGAACGCGTGACCGACAGCCCCAGACCCATGCCGCCGGCCTTGGTCGTCGCCATCGGATGAAAAATGCTGTCGATCCTGTCTTCGGGGATGCCGTCACCATTGTCGCACACCGCGATCTCATAGCCGTCCGCGCCCAGCGTCCGGCCGGTCACCGTCACCCGCGCGCCCTCGCGTCCGATGACCGCGTCCACGGCGTTGCGCACCAGATTGGCCAGCGCCTGCTGAATCTGAATACGGTCGGCCAGAACCTGATCGTCGTCCTCTTCCACATCCAGAGCGATCGTCGTGTCGGTGTCCTGGCCCGTCAGGGCGAAGACCGGCGCCAGGTCCAGGACGATCAGCGAGGCGCGCTCTTCGGTGAAGGACCGCGAACCTGTCGCGACCTGTTCGCGCATGCGCCGGATGATGTCGCCCGCGCGCAGCAACTGGGTCTTGGCCAGGTCGATGGTCCTGGCCGGCCCTTCCGCCACCGTCCCCAGCCGTGTCAGTTCGGCCTGGCCGGCATGCAGATAGACGGTGGCGGCGGTCAGCGGCTGGTTCAGTTCGTGGGCCAGGGTTGCGGCCATTTCGCCCATCGAGTTCAAACGCCAGACGCTGCTGAGCTTGTCGTTCAGGTCGCGCTCGCCCTTGCGGATCGTCTCGGCCTGACTTTGATCGCCCAGCGTCAGGACGATGTGTTCGGGGGCGATGTCGTCGGGCAGGACGTTGGCGTGAAGCGTCAGCGGCGGTCCGGGCGTGTCTATATTCCGGCTCGTCCAGGGGCCGGAGGACGGGCCCAGCACCTCGCCGCCTCGGCGAGCCTTCGCCAGGGCCGCGTCGTCGAAGCCGGGCAGCAGCGATCCGAAAGGCTGCGCCATCGCCGCCTCTCGATCCACACGCAGAAGATCGGCGGCGGCCGGGGTCACGCGGCGCGTGCGGCCTTCACGGTCCAGGGTCACGATCGGCGTCGTGGCCACGATGGTGTCGAGCAGCATCTCGCGCAGCGCCAGATCGCGCGTCAGGGCGCGGGCCTGTTCCAACGAGTCGATCAGCCGACGACAGACCTCGGCGATGACCCAGGCGATGACCGCGAAAAGCGCGGCGTTGGTCGCCGCATCCAGCACGCTTTCGCGATGCACCAGCCACAGGTTGGCCCCGATGGCCAACAGGATCGCCAGCACGACCGCGCCCCTCCGCGCCAACAGCGCCGTAATGATCACCGCCGGCACGAGGGGGAGGTAATAGAAATTTCCGAACGGTTCGAGCCCGCCGCGAACAACCGTCGCGGCAATCACCGTCAGACACGCGATCAAGACCCCACTCCACCATGTCTTTGATCGGAAGATCATCTAATGATGTTAGGTAGTCACGGAGGAATTTATGGCACGACGACGTGAATTCATAGGAAATGACGTGCTCTACTTGGAGGTGGATGATGCCGACACTTTTCTGACAATTTTCATATAGGCGCTTTCTCTATACGTGAACATACGTATCGACGAGAAATCCGCTCATTCAGAATCGTGCGCATCGCGCTTAGCGCGTCTGCGGCGCTGCGCGCCACAAGCGTCGCATTACCTACGCAATCCTACATACGGTCGGGTTCAGATTTAATATTAATCATCGCCTCATCCTTGGGCTTCAGAATGCAGAAGCTTCAGGGGTCCTCATGTTTCGTTCGTCAGCCTTCTTTGTTGCAGCGGCAGTAGGCCTCGCAGCACCGATCACCTCCCAGGCCCAATCGTTCGGCCTCGATGTCGGTGTCGCTAGCCAGTATGTCGGCAAAGGGCTGGGCAAGAGCAATCAGGAAGTTGCGCCTTTCGCCAAGGCGGAAGCCAGCTTCGGAGAAGGCTACGCCAGCGTCTTCGTCTCTGACGCCGCCGGATCTCAAGGCTACGACATGGAAATCGTCAGCATGGTCGGTTGGCGACCCAAGGCGGGCGGTTTCACCTTCGATCTGGGGGTCATGAATCGCGACCTGCCAGGGTCGCGCGACGGCGTAGACAAAAACTACTGGGAATATCAGGCGGACGCTTCACGCAAGCTGGGCCCCGTGGCGACGCGCCTGCGCGTCAACTATTCGCCCGACGGCTTTGCGGCGACGAAAGAGGCCTGGTGGCTGGAGCTTCAAGGCACGGTCTCCGTCGCCGCCAAGACAAAGATTTCGGCCGCCGTCGCCAACCGCATGGCCGACGGCGGTGTCGATTACAACGCCTGGAACGTCGGCGCCAAACAGAAGCTGACCGACGCCTTGGCCTTCGATCTGCGCTGGTACGACACCGACCGCCACAGCGCAGGCGAGCCCTATGAGGGTCGCCTCGTCGCCGCCGCCACCTATTCGTTCTGAGTTACCGATCCACCGGGGGATGCTGAGTTGAAGTTGATTGAAAATATGCCCGTCGGCCGCAAGCTGTTCGCGGCCTTTGGCCTCGTTTTGGCGGCGATCGCCGTCATGGGCGCCGTCGTCATCGCCAGTCTGCTTCAGTTGGAGAAGGCCGGCGAGGTCCGCACGGTGGAAAACCAGGCCAACCGCACCACGGCGACGGCCGAGTTCTACATGGCCCGCCAGGAGAACGCCTTCCGCGGTTACCTCCTGTCTCAGGACCCCTACTACATTGAACGCGTCGATGCGCACCGCGCCAAGTTCCTGGCGGCCATGGACGAGCTGCGCGGCGAACTGCCGGCCGATCGCACCGCATTGGTGGACAAGGCGGTCGAGGCCAATGCGACCTGGTACAAGAATGTCGTCGAAACCGGTTCGGCGATGGTGCGCGATGGTCGCGCAGCCCAGGCTGTGCAGATGGTCGGGCGCAACGGAACGGCTGACAACTACATCTCGCCTGTCGAAGACACGATCGACCAGATCAAGACCGCCAACGATGTGGCGCGCAAGGCCTCGACCGAGGCTCAGGACGCCGCCAGCCGCACCGCGCTGATCGCCACGATCGTGGGCCTGATCTCGGCCCTGGTGATCGCCCTCATCGCGGGCTTCGTCGCGACGCGCTCCATCGTGCGCCCGATCTTCACGATGATCGGCTATATGCAAAAGCTGATGGCCGGCGACACCGACATCAAGGTCGCCAGCGCCGAGCGCAAGGATGAGTTCGGCAAGATGGGTCAGGCCATCGTGGCCTTCCGTGACGCCGCGATCGAGAAGGTCCGCGTCGAACGGGACGCTTTGGCGCAGCGCTCGATGTCCGAGCAGGAACGCGCCGAACGCGAGGCCGACAAGGCGCGCGAAGCCGCCGAGGACGCCCAGGCCATCGGCGCCTTGGGCGAAGGTCTTTCGGCCATGGCGAACGGGGATCTGACCTACCGGATCGACATCGAGTTCAGCACCAAGGCCGCGCAGCTGAAGACGGATTTCAACGCCGCGATCTCCCAGCTGCAGCAGGCCGTCTCGGTCGTGGTCAACAACGTCTCGGGCATCCGCTCGGGCGCCGGCGAAATCTCGCAGGCCGCCGACGACCTGTCGCGCCGCACCGAACAGCAGGCCGCCTCGCTGGAGGAAACCGCCGCCGCCCTGGATGAAATCACCGCCACGGTGAACAAGACCGCCTCGGGCGCCCGCCAAGCCTCGGACGTCGTCCAAGCCGCGCGCGGCGACGCCGAGAAGAGCGGCGTGATCGTTCGCGACGCCGTCCAGGCCATGACCGCCATCGAAAGCTCGTCCACCCAGATCAACCAGATCATCGGCGTCATCGACGAGATCGCCTTCCAGACCAACCTTCTGGCCCTGAATGCGGGCGTCGAGGCCGCGCGCGCCGGCGAGGCCGGTCGCGGCTTTGCGGTCGTCGCCTCCGAAGTTCGCGCCCTGGCCCAGCGTTCGGCCGAAGCCGCCAAGGAGATCAAGACCCTGATCTCGGCCTCGACGGGTCAGGTCGGCTCGGGCGTCAAACTGGTCGGCGAGACCGGCGAGGCCCTGCAACGGATCGTGGACCGCGTCGCCGAGATCGACAGCCTGGTCACCGAAATCGCGGCCTCGGCCCAGGAACAGGCCGTCGGTCTGGCCCAGGTCAACACCGCCGTGAACCAGATGGACCAGGTCACTCAGCAGAACGCGGCCATGGTCGAGCAGTCGACCGCCGCCAGCCATTCGCTGGCCCAAGAGGCGGAGAGCCTGCAAGCCTCGGTGGCCCAGTTCCGCGTCGGCGCCTCGTCGCCGCACGCCGCTGCGCCCGCGCCGGTTCGCACGCCTGCGCCCGTCGCCAAGCCCGCTGCTCGCTCCAGCCACATGGTCGCCGCGCTGAAGACCATCGGCCGTGGCGGCGCTGCGCCCAGGCCTCAAGTCACCGCCGCCGAAGACGGTTGGGAGGAATTCTGATGACCGAAACCGTGATCCTGTCCGACGTGCTGGACCTGAATGCGGCCGAGCCGCTGAAGGCTGAACTGCTGGCCCTGCGCGGTCATTCGGTGGTCCTGGACGCCTCTGCAGTTCAGCGTCTGGGCGGCCTGTGCCTGCAGATCCTGCTGTCGGCGCGAAAGACGTGGGCGGCAGACGGCGTCAACCTAAGTTTAGGGTCTGTGTCCCAATATTGGACGGAACAATGGGCGGCCTATGGCGCGCCGGACTTCAACACCGAGGGGGCGTTGGCATGACCAAGACCGTTCTGACGATCGACGATTCACGCACCATGCGCGACATGCTGCTGATGGCGCTGGAAGACGCGGGCTATACCGTGATCCAGGCAGTGGACGGCGTGGACGGTCTGGAGACCTTGGCGTCCAAGGGCGCCGACGTCATCATCACCGACATCAACATGCCGCGCATGGACGGCTTCGGCGTCATCGAGGGCGTCCGCGCCGATCCGAACCACCGCACGACCCCTGTGCTGGTGCTGACGACCGAGAGCGACGTCGAGAAGAAGGCGCGCGCCCGCGCCGCCGGCGCCACCGGCTGGATCGTCAAGCCGTTCGACCCCGCAAAGCTGGTGGACGCCGTCCGCCGCGTCGCCGCCTGATCGCCTGAAGCCCGCCGGACCCCGACCTAATGGACGCCTTCGAAGCCATCAAAGCCACCTTCTTCCAGGAATGCGACGAGCTGCTCGCGGACCTGGAAGCCAAGCTGATGCTGCTTGAACAGGGTCAGACCGACCTGGAGACGATCAACGCCGTCTTCCGCGCCGTCCATTCGGTCAAGGGCGGGGCAGGGGCCTTCGGCCTGGAGGCCTTGGTCCGGTTCGCCCACGTCTTCGAGACCCTGATGGACGAACTGCGTGCGGGCCGTAAGCCGTGCGACGCGATCACCATCAAGACCCTACTGCGCGCCTCCGACGTACTGGCCGATCACATCCAGGCCGCGCAAGGGTTGATCCCGCCGGTGGACGAGGCGCGGTCCGCCGCCCTGGTCGCCGAAATGCAGGTCCTGACCCATGGCGGCGAGGCGCCGGTCGAGGTCGAGGAAGACGAAGACGATTTCGGCTTCACCCCCATGGCCTTCGACATGGCGCTGGACGAGCCTGCGCCCCTGCCCATCGCCGACTTGGGCGCCGACGCGCCGTCGTTTGGCTGGCGCATCGTGTTCAAGCCGATGGGGCGGATGTACGTCAACGCCAACGAGACCAGCCTGTTGCTGCGCGAGCTGGGTCGTCTCGGCCCCGTCACGGTCGTCGTGGACGAAAGCGAGACGCCGACGCTGGACGCGCTGTCGATCGACGACGGCTGCCTGACCTGGACGGTCGATCTGGCCGCCGCCGTCGATGAGGCGGCCGTGCGCGAGGTCTTCGATTTCGTCGAAAGCGACTGCGACCTGACCATCACGCCTCTGGGCGCCGGCGGTGATGAACTCGCTGCGTTCGAAGACGAACCGGCCGCCGTCCTGCCCGCCAGCGACGACCTGGATATCGCCGCCCTTCTGGCCAAGGCTTCCGGCGCCGCCGCCGAACCGGCGGCCGAGATCGTGCCGTTCGCTCCCCTGGAGCCCGAGCCCGCGCCGGCCCCGATCGCCGCTGCGCCGGTCGTCGAGCCGGTTGCCGCCCCTGTCGCCGCACCCGTGGCGGCGACGCCCGCGCCGGCTGCCGCCCCTGTCGCGCCCGCGCCGGTGACGATCCGCGTCGATCTGGATCGCGTGGATCGCCTGATCAACGTCGTCGGCGAACTGGTCATTCAGCAGGCGATGCTGTCGCAACGCGTGCTGGAAAGCGGCCTGGCCCGCTCGTCGGGCATCGCGCTCGGCCTCGAAGACCTGGAACTGCTGACCCGCGAGATCCAGGACAGCGTCATGGCCATCCGCGCCCAGCCGGTGAAGTCGGTGTTCCAGCGTATGCCGCGCCTGGTCCGCGAAGTCGCCGACATGGTCTCCAAACAGGTCCGCCTGATCACGGCCGGCGAGGACACCGAGGTCGACAAGACCGTGGTCGAACGCCTGGCCGAGCCGATCACGCACATGCTGCGCAACGCCATCGACCACGGGCTGGAAACGCCCGAGGAGCGCGTCGCCGCCGGTAAGCCGGCCGAGGGCACGGTGCGTCTTGCGGCCCTGCACCGCTCGGGCCGGATCGTCATCGAAATTTCCGACGACGGCCGCGGCATCAATCGCGAACGGGTCAAGAAGATCGCCCTCGACAAGGGTCTGATCACCGCCGACGCGCCCCTGACCGATGAACAGATCGACAATCTGATCTTCGCGCCGGGCTTCTCCACCGCCGCCGTCGTGTCCGACATCTCGGGCCGGGGCGTGGGCATGGACGTGGTCAAACGCTCGATCCAGGCCTTGGGCGGCCGCATCTCCATCAGCTCGGTGCCGGGCAAGGGCTCGACCTTCACCCTCAGCCTGCCGCTGACGCTGGCGGTGCTGGACGGCATGGTCGTCACCGCCGCTGAACAGACGCTGATCGCGCCGCTGCCGGCCATCGTCGAGAGCCTGACTCCGCAGGCCGTCGACCTGCACTTCGTCGGCGGCGTGGATCCTGTCATACGCTTCCGCGACCGGTTCCTGCCGCTGATCGACGTGGCCCTGATCATGGGCTTCCGCGAACAGCCGATGAACCCGACCGAAGGCGTCGCCGTGGTCGTCGAAACCGAAGGCGGCCAGCAGGCGGCCCTTCTTTTCGACGCCATCCAGGGCCAGCGCCAGGTCGTCATCAAGAGCCTCGAGACCAACTACCAGCAGGTCGAGGGCGTCGCCGCCGCCACCATCCTGGGTGACGGGCGCGTGGCCCTGATCTTGGATGTCGATGTGCTGGTCACCGACATGCGCCGCAAATCCGTCCGTCCCGACTTCAAGCTCGCGAGCTGAACCATGACCGAAGCCAAAGATCTCCAGCGTGAATTGATCGCCTTCCGCATCGGCAGTCAGGAATTCTGCGTCGACATCATGTCGGTGCGCGAAATCCGCGGCTGGACGCCGGCGACGCCTCTGCCCCGCTCGCCGGGCTACATGAAGGGCGTCATCAACCTGCGCGGCACGGTCCTGCCGATCATCGACCTGGGCGCGCGCTTCGGCCTGACGACCTCGGAACCGACGGCGCGCCACGTGATCATGGTCGCCCATATCGGCGGCCGCATGGTCGGTCTGCTGGTCGACGCCGTGTCCGACATCTTGCAGATGAGCGAGGCCTCGGTCCAGCCGACGCCCGACGTCGCCAGCGATCAGGTCAAGACCTTCGTCAAGGGCATCTTCTCGATCGACGGCCGCATGATCAGCCTGATCGAACTGGATTACATCCTGCCGCAAGTCGAGGCCGAAGCCGCATGACCGTCGCCGCCGGCCGGGGATACATCGTCGAGGGCGAGTTCGTCTTCACCGCCGAGGATTTCCGCCACATCGCCCAGATGCTGCACGCCCACGCGGGCATCGCCCTGAACGAGGGCAAGGCCGCGTTGGTCTATTCGCGGCTGGCCAAGCGCTTGCGCACCCTGGGTCTGACCAGCTTCCGCGACTACTGCGCCTTGGTCGAGGGCGTGGACGGCGTGGACGAACGCCAGAAGATGACGGCGGCCCTGACCACCAACGTCACCCGCTTCTATCGCGAGCCGCACCATTTCGACGACCTGCGCGACCGGGTCATGCCCGAACTGGCGGCGCGCGCCCGCGCCGGCGGCCGGGTCCGTCTGTGGTCGGCGGCCTGCTCGAACGGGCAGGAGCCCTATTCGATGGCCCTGACCGTGCTGCAGGCCCTGCCCGAGGCGGCCGAGCTGGATGTGCGCATCCTGGCCACCGACATCGATCCCAACATGGTCGCCCAGGGCCATGACGGCGTCTATTCCGAAGAGGCGCTGGAGCCCGCGCCCGTCACCCTGTGGCGCAAATATTTCGACCGCGCCGATCGCGGCCAGTGGGTCGCGGGCGCGCAGCTGAAGCGTCTGGTCAGCTTCAAGGAGCTGAACCTGATCGGCGACTGGCCGATGAAGGGCAAGTTCGACGTCATCTTCTGCCGCAACGTCGTCATCTACTTCGACGACGCGACCCAGGAGCGGGTGTGGAAGCGGTTCACCCCGCTGATGAACCCCGGCGCGACCCTCTACATCGGTCACTCCGAACGCGTCTCCGGCCCGGCGACCAGCCAGCTCCAGACCGCCGGCCTGACCACCTATCGCCTGGGGTCTGCATGAGCCGCGTCCGCGTCCTCGTGGTCGACGACAGCCTGACCATGCGCGGGCTGATCTCGGCCGCCCTGAAGTCGGATCCTGAGATCGAGGTCGTCGGCACCGCCGCCGATCCCATCGAGGCCCGCGCCGCGATCAAGGCCCTGAACCCCGACGTCATTACCCTGGACGTCGAAATGCCCAACATGAACGGGCTGGAGTTCCTGGAAAAGATCATGCGACTGCGGCCTATGCCGGTGGTCATGGTCTCGACCCTGACGGCGGCGGGCACGGACGTCACCCTGGCCGCGCTGGAAATCGGCGCCGTGGATGCGGTCGCCAAGCCGGCGGTCGCCAGCGTCGACGCCTTCCACGACCTGATCGGCAAGGTGAAGACCGCCGCCCGTTCGCGCGTCCGCGCCCGCGGCGACACGCCCGCCGCCGCCGAGGCGCCGCGCGCCTATCACGCCGATCCCAATCAGATTCTCGCCATCGGTTCGTCCACCGGCGGGGTCGAGGCCCTGCTGACGGTGCTCAGCGGCTTCCCGCTGGATTGCCCGGCGACCGTCATCACCCAGCATATGCCGGCGACCTTCACCGCCAGCTTCGCCGCCCGTCTGGACCGCGTCTGCGCCCCGACCGTGACTGAGGCGGTGGACGGCGCCCCGCTGAAGCCAGGCCATATCTATCTGGCCCCCGGCGGCGCAACCCATCTTGAGGTGTCCGGCGGCCTGACGCCCCGTTGCCGCCTGATCGCCAGCGATCCCGTCAACGGCCACCGCCCGTCGGTCGATGTGATGTTCGAATCCGTCGCCCGGCTGAAGCGTCCGACGACCGGCGTCATCCTGACCGGCATGGGCCGTGACGGCGCGAAGGGCCTGCTGACCATGCGCCAGGCCGGCGGCCGCACCCTGGGCCAGGACGAGGCGACATGCGTCGTCTACGGCATGCCCAAGGCCGCCTATGAAATCGGCGCCGTGGAGCGGCAGTTGCCGTTGCACCGCCTGTCCCCCGCCATTCTCGAACTGTGCGCCGATCCGGCTGCGCGGTCAGTCGCCTAATCGGGAGCGTAACCTATGCCCGCCGCCGCCTCACTTCACTGCCTGGTCGTTGATGATCAGATGACGATGCGCTCGCTTGTCCGCACCAGCCTGCAACAGCTTGGCGTGCGCGAGATCCGCGAGGCCGCCGACGGCGAAATCGCCTTGCGTGAGATCGTGTCCAAGCCCGCGCACCTGATCATCTCCGACTACAATATGCCGAACCTGGACGGCCTGGGCCTTCTGCGCGCCGTGCGCGCCCACCCGCCGACCTCCAAGACCGCCTTCATCATGCTGACGGGCCGCGCCGACCGCGAGCTGGTCCAGCGCGCGGTGCAGTTCGGCGTCAACAATTATCTGGTCAAGCCTTTCACCGTCGCCCAGCTGAAGGGCAAGCTGGAAGCCGTTTTCGGTCCCCTGACATGAGTTTCGCCGCCCTGAAGGACACGGTCGAAAAGCGCGTTCACGTCGGTCAGGGCGAGCACTTCATCACGTCCGATCCCAATGTCGTGCTCAGCACCATCCTGGGGTCCTGCGTCGCCATGTGCGTGCGTGATCCGCTGGCGGGCGTCGGCGGCATGAACCACTTCCTGCTGCCCGAAGGCTCGGGCGCGGGCACCGACGCGGGACGTCGCTACGGCGCCTATGCGATGGAGCTTCTGATCAACGATATGCTCAAGGCCGGCGCCCGTCGCGATCGGCTGGAGGCCAAGCTGTTCGGCGGCGGCCGCATGTTCGACAGCCTGCGCGACGTCGGGCGCAGCAACGCCGATTTCGCCGAGAAATTCCTGCGCGACGAGGGCATTCCCGTCGTGGGCGGCAGTCTGCGCGGCGACGGCGGTCGGCGCCTGCACTACTGGCCCGTCACCGGCCGCGCCCTTCAACGCGCCGTCACCGACGTCGTCGCCCCCAAACCCGTGCCCGTCATGGCCCCGGTCGATACCGGCGCCCTGGAACTGTTCTGAGCATGAGCGCCCCTCCCGAACACGCCGATCTGCTGGCCGCCGTCGCCGACGAGCTGATGCTGGTGCGCGAAGGCATCGACGGGATCGAGGCCCTGGTCAGCGATCTGGTCCGCCGCGCCCCGCCCGAGGAACGTCCCAACGCCCTGACCCAGGCCCAGGCCCTGGACGCCCTGACCCAGCGCCTCGAGGCTCTGTCCGGCGTCCTGCGCATGCTGGGCGGCGGCGCCAGCCCGTCCGAGGCCGTCAGCCGGCTGTCGCTGGCCGACATGGCCGGCCGCCTTCGTCCCGCCGCCGGCGAGCATCGCCCGCAATCGAACGCCGACGCCGGCGACCTCATGCTGTTCTGACGCCATGGCCAAGAGCGATCGGGTCAATCTGGCGCACACGACGGTCCTTCTGATCGACGACCAGCCCACGTCGCTGGATATGCTGGGTTCCATCGTCCAAGGCTTCGGCTGCAAGGAGCAGATCAAATGCGCCTCGGCCCAGGCCGCCGTCGAATTGCTGGCGCGTCGTTCGGTCGATCTGATCCTGATCGACTGCATCATGCCGGACATGGACGGTTATGACTTCGTGCGCTGGCTGCGGCGCGACGCCCCCACGCCAACCCGCTATGTGCCCGTCATCATGATCCTGGGTCACGCCTCACAAGCCAAGGTCCACCAGGGTCGCGACTGCGGCGCCAGCTTCATCGTCGCCAAACCCCTGTCGCCGTCTCTGCTGCTGAAGCGGATCATCTGGCTGGGCGGTGAGGACCGCGATTTCGTCGAGTCCGAACATTACATCGGCCCCGATCGACGGGTGCACAACTATGGACCGCCTCCCGGCACCGACGGTCGTCGCGAAAGCGACCTGACCGGCGATCTGGGCGAGGCGGTCGAGGAAAACATGGATCAGGACGAGATCGACATGCTGATGAAGCCGATGAAGGTCAGCCTGTGACCGAGCCTGTCGCCGCGCCCAAACCCTCCACCGTCCGCCGCGTTCACACCTCGCTCCAGCGTCAGATGGCGCGACCCGGCGGCCGTCTGATCATCGAGGCCGAATCCCGCGCCAACCAGGCGCTGGATGAACAGCGCGACCACGTCTTCACCCTGTTGACGGCCAATGTCGACGCCATCGAGGCCCTGTGCGCGACCCGTCCGTCGGACGCCCCGGCCCAAATCTACGCCTTCGCCTCCGCCATGGTCGACATGGCCGGCTATCTGGACGTCCCGACCTTCTTCGAGGCCGCCTTCAGCCTGTGCGAGATCGCCGACCGGATGAAGAACGCCGGCAGCTGGTCCTGGCCCTCGGTCGAGGTTCACGTCCGCGCGCTCCGCCTGACGCTGGCCGCCCAAGGCCAGACCAGCGCCGATTCCGACCGCCTCTTGGAGGGCCTGCGCGCCCTTACCGCTCACGTTCCGCCGGTCGGTTAACAGCCGTTCCGTTCTCGCGGAACAAGGGCGAAACGAATCAGGACCGAATCGCTGACATCGCCCGTTTCGTCCTTTGTTCACCGCGATATCTGGTAGGTTAAGCAGCCTTAACCACAAACGCCCGACGCCGGAGTCGAACGACCGCCGCCCGACTTTTTCGCCGCCCCGACTTCCCCCCGCCGCCCCGACCCGCTACGGCGTCGAGCGTGGCCCCGTAGCTCAGCTGCATAGAGCAAGGCTTTCCTAAAGCCGAGGTCGCAGGTTGGAGTCCTGCCGGGGTCGCCATGCATTGCAATAGGTTAGCAACCTGATGAGTGTGTCAGGGTCCGACTTGGGACACAGTGGGGACACAAAGGCTGCGGTTTCAGAGGGTTCCGCTGAGTTCCAAACCCACTTCGGTCAACGTTTGGAGCGCTGGAAACAGGATCGGTGCCGTTCCAAGGCAGCTACGCGTAAGCGTACCGGTGAAAGTCAGGGCTCACCCAGATCCGGCTTATTTGGCGAGAAGAACGCTGAGGGGGACACCTAACGCCAGATGTAGCGTGTCCGCTGTTGACTCAAAGCGGCGGTTCGGAGTGTCCGCTTCGGGCTGGCGACGGAACCTAAATCCAGTGCGTCTGCTGGTGACTCGATGCAGATACTCCCGTTTCTGCTTGGTGGTGGTCAGGGGCGACTGCAGCTCCGCCTTCAGCCGACGCGTCATCTCAGCCTCGCATCTGAGGAGGAACTTCCGCGCATTTCCGGGATCAAT
>Ga0308158_10000413_pt1 | contig 73092 bp, 71 predicted proteins | sample PhyBR2_FD_201038 | JGI IMG/M metagenome (GOLD analysis project Ga0308158, IMG submission 201038) | Phyllosphere microbial communities from UC Gill Tract Community Farm, Albany, California, United States - DLSLB.R2 | ecosystem: Host-associated > Plants > Phyllosphere > Unclassified | place: USA... | reverse complement strand
TCTGGGTGGTCGCCAGGCTGCTGTGGCCCAGGATCTCCTGCACCGCGCGCAGGTCCGCGCCCCCATCAAGCAGATGCGTGGCGGCCGAGTGCCGCAGCGCGTGGGGCCCGGACGCCGAGGTGTCGCCCAGTGCCGCGAACAGCGTGTTGACCAGGGCACGGACCTGCCGTTGATCGATGCGGCCGCCGCGGGCTCCGAGAAAAAGGGCAGGCCCGCTGTTGCCTTTCGCCAGCGCCGGACGCCCCCGCCGAAGCCAGTCGTCGACCGCCACGGCCGCGGGAACGCCGAAGGGAACTGTGCGTTCCTTGTTGCCCTTGCCGATCACGCGCAGCGTGCGGCGGTCAGGGTCAAGATCGTCGACATCGAGCCCGGCCAGTTCGCCCACCCGGATGCCCGTGGCGTATAGGAGTTCCACCATGGCGCGGTTTCTGACAGCGAGTGGCTCACCGTCCGTGGCGGAGGCGTCCAGACCCTCCAGCAGGCGCGTGAGCTGTGGCGCCTGGAGCACCCCCGGCAGGGATCCTTCCCGTTTGGGTGCCTTCAGGCGAAGGGCGGGATCTGTGTCGATGAGCTCTTCCCGGAGTGCCCAGGCTGTAAAGACCCGCGCCGTGGCGGACCGGCGGGCAAGGGTCGCCCGCGAGGCGCCCGCAGAGCTTTGGCTTCCGAGCCACCGGCGGAATGTTCCCAGTTCAAGGTCCTTCAGTTCTGCCACGCCTTCCGATGCCGCATGGACCAGGAGGCTGTGCAGGTCGCCCAGGTAGGCGCGCCTGGTGTGGTCGGACACCGCACGCTCCCCCGACAGGTAGCCGGCGAACGCGTCCAGTGCCTTGCCGAGTGCCCCGGGCAGTTCTTCATGTTCCACTCCTCTACTTTCCCAGTTGCGGGCCCTGCATCGTGCGCGGACACGGCTATCCTTTGCCGCGTTTCCAGCCTCCCCGCTCCGACACGGCCAGGCCCAGCAGCCCCAGCCTGCCGAGTCCGGCCCGCACCGAGTCCTGTCCCAGGCCGGCCACGGTGGAGAGCTTTTCCACGGATGTGGTGGAGCGAAGCGGCAGTGCGTCCAGCAGGATCAGGTCCTCCAGGGTCAGGCCGTCCTGGACTGCCGCTTCCGTAGTCCGTTGCCCGGGCAGTGCAGTTCCGCTGGGCGAGGCAAGTTCGACCACCTCCGCCGCATCGGTGACACAGACCGCCCCTCCGTCCCGCAGAAGACGGTGGCAGCCGGCGGAGTTGGCGCTGTGGACTGATCCGGGAACGGCACCAACCGCACGGCCCAGGGTCTCGGCGTGGTGGGCCGTATTGAGAGCTCCCGAACGCCAGCGGGCCTCGACCACCACCGTCACCGCGGAGAGGGCGGCTATCAGCCTGTTCCGCTGCAGGAAGCGGTAGCGGGTGGGGGCCGATCCCGGTGGCACCTCGGCCAGGACGGCTCCCTGGTTGGCCACGGCGCGCAGCAGGTCCTCATTGCCGGACGGATAGAACCTGTCCACTCCCCCGGCCATGACGGCGACCGTCGGTACCGCCGTGGAGCTGCCGGCGAGGGCTGCCCGGTGCGCATGGGCGTCGATGCCGTAGGCTCCTCCCGAAACGACCGTGAAGCCCCGCTGCGCCAGCGAGTAGGCCAAGTCGCCTGTGACCGCCGCTCCGTAGCTCGTGCTGTCCCGGGACCCCACGATGGCGATGGACGTATCCAGTGCGGGCAACGGCTGTTCCTCTCCCCGCCACCAGAGGCAGATAGGCTCCTGGATGCCCAGGTCTGCGACCTGGGCGGGCCATAGTTCATCGCCCGGGATGATGAGGCGGCCGCCCAGCCGGGCCATGGTGGCAAGGTCACGTTCGGGTGCGAGGTCAGGGATCCGTGGCTGCCAGCGCTTCAACGCTGCGGCAAGGCCGGCCCAACTGCCGGCCGCCGCGGTGTCCGCCAGCAGTGCGGTGATTTCCCGTTCAAGGTCAGGGCCGGCCGACACCTGTCCGGTAGCGATGAGCAGGGCGTCTGTTGCCCCCGCAGTCCGAACGAGGGCCAGGCCCGCCGCGTCCTGGGGTTCCATCAGCCGTGAGAGGGCGGCTCGGGCCAGCCGTTCCTTATCAATGCTTCGCGTCTTTTCCACGACCCGTTCCTTGTCCACCCGCAGTTCCTTTGGTTCGTTCCGTTCCTGGATGCTTGTCACGCTGCGGCCGCCGCAGCCTGCCGCAGGCCCAGTGCCTGTCCGATGTCGTTGGTGTCCGGCGTATCCCGGTGCCCCAGGTCCGCCAGGGTCCAGGCGAGCCGAAGGACGCGGTCGTACCCGCGGGCTGTCAGGATGCCGCGCTCCAGGGACTGGTCAAGGATCCGGGTTGCTGCCGGCGCGAGCCGCAGGTCACCGCGGAGGATTCGCCCCGGTACCTGGGAGTTCGTCTCAAGCCCGAAGCATCGCAGGCGATCCGCCTGCCGCGCACGGGCACCCCGCACCCGGTCCGCCACGGAAGCAGTGTCCTCCTCGGCCCCTGCCTGTCCGAAGTCAGCCAGGGAAACGCGCTCCACCTGGAGCTGGATGTCCACCCGGTCCAGCAGGGGCCCGGACATCCTGGCAAGGTAGCGGCGGCGCATCACGGGAGTGCAGGTGCAGTCCAGCCCTTTACCGGAGGCCTTGCCGCACGGGCAGGGATTAGCGGCAAGCACCAGCTGAAACCGGGCCGGGTACGCCGCAGTCCCTGCGGATCGGTGGATCACCAGCTCCCCGCTCTCCAGGGGCTGCCGCAGCGCGTCCAGGACGCGCCGCTCGTATTCCGGCGCCTCGTCCAGGAAGAGCACGCCCCGGTGTGCACGGGATGCCGCTCCAGGCCTGGGCAGGCCCGACCCGCCGCCGATGATGGCTGCAGCGGTGGCGGAGTGGTGCGGGTTCTCGAAGGGCGGCCGGCGCAGGAGCTGCACGGTGGACGACGGGAGGCCGCACAGCGAATGGATGGCCGTGACCTCCATGGACTCATGGTCGCCAAGGTCGGGCAAAAGGCCGGGCAGCCGCTCCGCCAGCATCGTCTTGCCGGCGCCCGGAGGTGCAGGAAAGCGTAAAGACCATGTGTGCGCGCCCTGCTAGCGCCGCAGAAGTCGCGGCGGTTGTCTCCAAGGTTGGCTTTGAGATGAAGAAGAGCCAGATCTGCCAGCGGCGGTCGAACGCCATCGGCCCCACGACTGTCTGCGACTCGGAAGGAACCGACGGCGAGTACGCCTACCTCCTGAACGTAACCAGCCCGGACCTGAACGAACCCCAGGTCGCTACCCTGATCATCAGGCTGCACCAGTAAACGGCTACTGGCTGTCCTGTTCCCCGTCGTCCGGGAGATCGCCAGCGGCAATGTGTGAGGCTGTGCGCCGGTACGCTTCGGCGATGTAGTCTTCCAGATCCTGGAGGCCGATGCGCCACAGGCCCCTCCCGCCGACCTGAATTGCGCGCAGCTCTCCACTGCTGATCAGGCCCCGGATGAGGCTCGACTTCACGTTGAGCTCTTCGGCCGCCTGCTCGACTGTCAGGAAGCGGCGCTTTGTGGGTTCGTCTGTCACCAGACCATCCTAAGTTTGGGCTGGCCCGGCTGAGTGCAGGAACAAATGGTGAAAGGGCGAAAGGAGACAGCCGGCGCGCGACGTTTCGCTAGGGTCGCGTTGCTTTCCCCTAGGCTTAGAACGGAAGTCACCTGTGCAGGCTCTCTGGCCGGGGCGACCCGTCAAATTCAACACAGGGGGAAGTCGTGAAGGGAATACTCGGGATACTTGGAACACCTAAGGGCGATTCCGGACGGCAATGATTGGCTTAAGGCGCACCGCACCTGACCTCGAATGGGTGCAGATGTACCGGCAGGGTATCCCGACGTCCAGGATTGCCGCCTTGGCTGGCGCCGCGGAAACGACCGTTCGGTATCACCTCCAGATTGCTGCAAAGGCAGAGCCGGGCATACGGGAAGAGCACAAAGCGGCGCTGGCCCCTGCAGCTCCGAGAACATCCGAGGCGGGCCTGAGGAACTTGGCTGATGTCCTCGCCTTCCATGAGGCTCATGACCGGTTGCCGGTCAGCCACGGGAAGACCTCGCGCGAGCGGGCGCTGGCAGCATGGCTGGCAAACCGCCGCCGGCAGTCCGCCGAGAAGACCCTCTCCCCCACCTACAGGGACTCCCTGGCGGTGATCGCCGGCTGGGACAAGCCTTCAACCCGCAAGGCCGAGGATGAGGCGCGTTGGCAGCATCGGTTGGAGGAGCTCCAGAGAATCAGGGCTGCCGGCGGTGAGTGGCCGCGGCACCAGAAGACGGACGATGCCCACGAACGCACGCTGGGCGTGTGGCTGCACGCCCAGCGCATCGACTACCGCGCTGGCAGAATCGACCAGGCCAAGGCGGAGCAGCTGGACAGGCGCCTGCCAGGGTGGCGGGAAGGCAGAGGTCACCGGGGCGGCCGGCGCAGATAGCGGGAAGCAAGCAGCTCTATACCTTCAGAGCACTCGCTCCGGCCGGTGCAGGTATCTAGTGGAACAGACGTTCAGGGGGCCCAAGACCTCTGCAACGCGCACCAACCGGTCGAGACAGTTACCGTTCCTAGCCGTGTGGCGTTTCCGTAAGGTGGTGCGTGGGTATCCTGTCTCTGTCGTAGGTGATTTCTTTGTAGCCGTGCGGCTCTGGCTTACCCGCGATGTTCAGGTTCACGAACACGATCTCCTCGATGGTGAGGATGCTTCGTCGAGTGATCATGTTCCGGACTTCCGCTCGCATGGTCAGTGAGGTTCGGCCAAATTTAGTTGCTGTCAGACCCATCTCAATGAGGTCCCCTTGGACTGCGGAGCTGACGAAGTTGATTTCCGAAATGTACTTTGTCACCGCCCTGCCGTTGCCCAGTTGGAGGATGGCATAGATCGCTGCTTCCTCGTCGATCCATTTGAGGAGGCTGCCACCGAACAGGGTGCCGTTGGCGTTTAGGTCTTCTGGGCGCACCCATTTTCGAGTGCGGAAGGTTATATCGGAGGATTCCATGGTGTGACCTTACTTCTGCGGTGAAGATGGTTTGGTTTTATGTCTTTGAGACCAGTTCTGGCGGTCGTAGCAGCGTCCACCGATTGGTGGGCTATGACTCGACACCGGCGAGGCTGTCGGGACGACCGACCCAAACCTGTTCCGCAAGCGTGAGGACCGGTGGGAGCGCCGGGTTGTCCGAATCCCCGCGCCACGCCATCCTGAGGTAGACCGGCAGGGTCTCGTCGAGCACCCGCAAGAACCGTACATGCGGGTCGGTTACGTTTTCCGCGACGGAGGAAACCGTTAGGGAGCATCCTACTTCGGCTCCCACCAGGGCCATTGCGGTCCACGAATCGGGTGCACTTTGCACTATGTCGGGATCGAATCCGGCTCCCAGGCTCAACCGGCGCAGGCGGTCGGTCAGGACAGAACCTTCATGCGGGGGCAGTGCGACGAACGGTTCGCCAGCTAGTTCTGCGAAACGAACTTCGCCTTGCGAGGCCAGGCGGTGTGATGCAGGGACGGCCATCACGAGATGTTCCTCCACGACGATGCGGGACTTGATGCCCGCGGGCACAAAGTCCCAACGGCCGAGACTGATATCAACTTCACCGCGGAGGACCCGGGCGAGGGCTGGGAGTGCGAAGTCCTGGCTGTTGAGGCGAACTTCTATGCCTGGGTGGGCCTTTCGGACTTCCCGTGCCAGTACTCCCACGAGAACATGGGTTGATGCGCCGGCGTAGGCGAGCTTGACCATTCCCGCCTCGCCGCGGCCAGCGGCAAGTGCGCCGGCCCTTGCACGCTCCGCTGCAGCCAGGATCTCCCGGGCTGATGCCATCAGGGCCACTCCGGCCGCCGTTAGCTGGACGCTGCGTGTGCTCCGGATGAAGAGGTCGACCCCGAGATCCCGCTCCAGCTGCCGCACGATCCGGCTCACAGGTGGTTGAGCCATATGGAGCCGGGCTGCAGCCCGGCCGAAATGCAATTCCTCCGCCACGGCGAGGAACACCCGTATTTGTTGAATCTCCATCCCGCCATTATTGCAGGAGCATCAATAATCGGGCTCCCAATAAGTATTGGACGCGCTGTAATGCCCGGTGGGATAGTGAAAAAGAACCGCCTATGGAAGAGGACCCATGACACTGCAGAGCAACGCCGCTCCCCTGGCTCCAGGGGCTGCTGCTCACGACCGCCAGCCCGATCACGCACGCCGGGACGCCTTCGGTCGCAACGCCAGCGGTCCTTTGGCGGGAATCGTCATTGCCGACTTCAGTCGGGTCCTCGCCGGACCGTACTGCACCATGCTCCTGGCGGACATGGGTGCCACGGTCATCAAAGTGGAAAGCCGGTCCGGCGATGAAACACGGGCCTGGAAGCCCCCGGTCTTCGATGGCCAATCCACGTACTACCTCTCAATCAACAGGAACAAGAGATCCATCGCACTGGACTTCGGCGATCCGGATGACATAGACACGGCACGGAACATTGCTGCGGGCGCCGACGTCGTCATCGAGAACTTCAAACCTGGCGGGCTGGACCGTTTCGGCCTGGACTACGCGTCCATCACCGAACGCAACCCCGCTGTGGTCTACGCGTCCATCACCGGGTTCGGCTCCGCTGGCGGAGCGGCCCTGCCGGGTTACGACCTGCTCGTCCAGGCCATGTCCGGGCTCATGAGCCTCACCGGGGACCCGGAGTTCCCCGCGTACCGTTCCGGTGTTGCGGTCTTTGATGTCATCACAGGACTCCATGCCGCCATTGGCGTCCTGTCAGCGCTGCATGAAAGGAGCCAGAGCGGCCGCGGACAACGCATCGAGGTGAACCTTATGTCCTCGGCCCTGTCCGGCATGGTTAACCAGACAGGCGGATACCTGCTCAGCGGAAACGTGCCCACCCGCATGGGTAACGAGCACCCTAGCATCTACCCCTATGAACCGCTCCCCACCGCGGACGGGGAAATCGTCCTGGCTATCGGCAACGACCGGCAGTTCCGGACGCTCTGCAACGTCATTGCCGCCCCCGAGCTCGCCGACGATCCCCGGTTCTCCACACCCCCGGACCGCAGCCTCAACCGGTCGGCGCTGCGCCCCATCCTGCAGGAACTGCTGGCCGTCAGGACCGCATCGGAGTGGTTCGACATCTTCACCGAGGCACGGCTTCCATGTGCTCCGATCAACGATGTCCGCGGTGGGATTGATTTTGCCCAGCGCCTGGGACTGGAACCGGTAGTGAACGTGGGAACCGGTGAAGAAACCATCCCCGGCGTCCGTAACCCGATCACCTTCTCAGCGACACCCGCCAGCTATGACCTGGTGCCGCCCGGCATCGACGCAGACCGGGGGGACATTCTCCAGTGGCTGCAGTCGACGCCGCAGGCTTAGCCCGCTCCCGAGCAGCCACCCCACAAGCAACCAGCACCCCGTCCGCGGAACCATAAAGGACCTCTCATGACAACCACTGCAACTGCCCGCAGCACCGTAAACTCCGACTACTTCAACCTCGACGACGAGTTGGGCCCAGAAGAGCTGGCCATCCGCGACAAAGTCCGCCAGTTCGCCGAAGAGCGGGTCCTTCCCATCATCAACGACTACTGGGAACGTGCGGAGTTCCCGGACGAACTGCTGCCCGGCCTCGCGGATCTCGGCATCATCGGGACCTACATTCAGGGATATGGATGCCCGGGGATGAGCCGCAAGGGCGCGGGAATGGTCGCGCGCGAGATGGCGCGGGCTGACGGAAGCATCAACACGTTCCTGGGGGTCCACTCCAATCTCTGCATGGGCGCCCTGTACATGCTGGGCAACGAGGAGCAGCGGCAGCGCTGGCTGCCTGCCATGGCCCGGCTGGAGAAAACGGGTGCCTTCGCCCTCACCGAGCCCAACCATGGGTCCGACACGGTGGCGCTGGAAACGAGCGCCCGCCGAGAGGGAGGCACCTGGATCATCGACGGCCACAAACGCTGGATCGGCAACGGCCACGCGGCCGACGTCGTGGTCCTCTTCGCCCGCAACACCGAAGACGGCAAGGTCAACGCCTTCGTCGTCGAAAAGGACGCTGACGGCAACCACCCGGCCGGCTACAACCCCACCGTCATCACCGGCAAGATCGGCAAACGCGCCATCCTGCAGGCCGACATCGTCATCGAGGGCATGCGGATCCCTGAGACCAACCGCCTGGAGAACTGCAGGTCCTTCGCCGATGTCTCCCGCGTCCTGCAGGCAACCCGCGGCGGCGCTGCATGGGAGGCCGTCGGCCACGCAATGGCGTGCTTCGAGATCGCGGCCGACTATGCCGCCAAGCGGGTCCAGTTCGGCAACCCGATCGCCAGCTACCAGCTGGTCCAGCACCGGCTCGCCAACATGCTCAGCGAGCTGACCGCGATGCAACTGATGGTCAACCGCATGGCTGAACTGGCCGAGAAGGGCACCCTGACCAACGCCATGGCGTCCATGGTCAAAATGGCCACCGCGCAAAAAGGCAAGTGGATCTGCAACGAGGCACGGGAATTGCTCGCCGGCAACGGCCTCCTGCTCGAAAACCATGTCGCCCGCCACCTGACCGACATGGAGGTCGTGTCCACCTACGAGGGCACGGACTCCATCCAGGCACTGCTGGTAGGCCGCGACATCACGGGAATCTCAGCCTTCCGCTGACCCGAGGACATGGCCCTGCCTTGACTCATCTTCACCCTTACCAAGATTCACTGAAGGAGCTTTTCCATGACTGAAGCATTCCTCATCGGCGGGGCACGCACCCCTGTCGGTCGTTACGGCGGCGCCCTGAGCTCCGTCCGCCCGGACGATCTGGCTGCCATCGCTGTTCGGGCCGCCGTCGAACGCGCAGGCCTTGACCCGGCCGTCGTGGACGAGGTGATCCTCGGCAACGCCAACGGCGCCGGCGAGGAAAACCGGAACGTTGCCCGCATGGCCTGGCTGCTCGCCGGCTTCCCCGACACGGTCCCCGGTGTTACCGTCAACCGGCTCTGCGCCTCCGGGCTGAGCGCCATCATCATGGCCTCCCACATGGTCAAGGCCGGTGCCGCGGACATCGTGGTTGCCGGTGGTGTCGAATCCATGTCCCGCGCTCCGTGGGTCATGGAGAAACCGGACAAAGCCTTCGCCAAACCCGGCGCCGTCGTTGACACCTCCATCGGCTGGCGCTTCCCCAACCCTGCCTTCCTGTCCGGGGAACTCTCACGTGATGGCAAGGCAACCTATTCGATGCCCGAAACAGCAGAGGAAGTGGCCCGGGAATACAACATCTCCCGTGCTGACTGCGACGAGTTCGCCGTCCGCTCCCACGAGCGCGCCCTCGCAGCCATCGAATCCGGGCGCTTCGCCGACGAGATTGTCCCAGTCACGGTCAGGGGCCGCAAGGGCGCCGAAACCAACGTGGACACCGACGAAGGTCCTCGCCCCGGAACCTCAGTGGACGTCCTCGCCGGCCTCCGCCCGGTAGTGAAGGGCGGCAGCGTCGTCACCGCCGGGAACGCATCGACGCTCAACGACGGCGCCTCGGCGATCATCGTCGCGTCCGAGGCAGCCGTGCAAAAGTATGGCCTCACTCCACGGGCACGCATCCTCGATGGCGCGTCCGCGGGTGTCGCCCAGGAAATCATGGGCATGGGCCCGGTCCCGGCCACCCGCAAAGTCCTGGACCGGACCGGCGTCGCGGTAGCCGATCTGGCTGCCGTAGAACTTAATGAGGCTTTCGCCTCGCAGGCCCTGGCCTGCATGCGCGAGCTGAAGCTCGAACCCGACACGGTGAACAACGACGGCGGCGCCATCGCGCTCGGGCATCCGCTGGGTTCCTCCGGGTCCCGGCTGGTCATCACGCTGCTCGGGCGCCTCGAGCGCGAGGCCACGGATGGCCGAAAGCTGGGCCTGGCCACGATGTGCGTGGGTGTCGGACAGGGCACGGCCCTGCTCCTGGAAGGCATCTGATGACAGCCGTAGTGAACGACGCCGGGACAAGGCTGGACGGCTCACGTTTCGAGACGCTGTTGTTTGAGGAGCGCGGGGACCGTTTAGCGGTTCGGCTGCACCGCCCCGGGGTGAAGAATGCCATCGACCAGGCCATGGTGGATGAGCTGCACGCAGTGTGCGCGCACCTGGAACGCACACCGAAAATCCTGATCCTCTCGGGCACGCCCGGCAACCCTGACACGGGGACCAAAGCCGTCTTCGCATCCGGGGCTGACATCGCACAGCTGCGTGAGCGGCGCCGTGATGACGCGCTGGCCGGAATCAATTCCGGGATCTTCGACCGGATCGCCAAGCTGCCCATGCCGGTCATCGCCGCGCTGGACGGATACGCGCTCGGCGGAGGCGCGGAACTGGCGTACTCGGCCGACTTCCGGATCGGCACTCCTGCCCTGCGGATGGGTAACCCCGAGGCGAACCTGGGCATCCTGGCCGCGGCCGGTGCTACCTGGCGGTTGAAGGAGCTCGTCGGGGAGCCGGTAGCCAAGCAGATCCTGCTCGCCGGCAAAGTCCTCACGGCTCAGGAGTGCCTCGCGGTCGGGCTGATCACCGAACTCGTGGAGCCGGGCACACTGATGGACTCGGCGCACGCCCTGGCGGACGCCATTGCGGTGCAGGATCCGCTGGCAGTACGCCTCACCAAGGCCGTGTTCCACGCCCCACGGGAGGTCCATCCCGTCATCGACACCCTGGCCCAGGGCATGCTTTTCGAGTCCCAGGCAAAGTTCGACCGCATGCAGGCGTTCCTCGACAGGAAGAAGAAGTAAATGAATAATCCATCAGAGCCATCCGGTCGAACCGGCGAGCTCCCTGCGCGCGTTGGCGTCCTTGGCGGCGGTCGCATGGGAGCGGGCATCGCCCACGCCTTCCTCATCAAGGGGGCAGACGTGGTGGTCATCGAACGTGATGAAGCCTCCGCGCAAGCAGGCCGTGAGCGGGTCGCATCCTCAGCAGCGAAATCCATCGAGCGTGACCCCCACAGTGGCAACCTCGATGAGATGGTCTCCCGCCTGAAGACTTCTGTGGACTACGCGGACTTCGGTGACCGCGAGCTGGTCGTGGAAGCCGTACCCGAGGACTGGACACTGAAGGTGGCAGCGCTCCGCAGGGTCGAAGAACAACTCACCCCTGGCGCGGTGCTGGCCTCGAACACATCCTCGCTGTCGGTGTCCGGCCTGGCGGAGGAGCTGGAACGGCCGCAGGACTTCCTGGGGCTGCACTTCTTCAACCCCGTCCCGGCTTCCACCCTCATTGAGGTGGTCATTGGCAAGCAGACCCGGCCCGATCTCGTCGAGCAGACACGGAGCTGGGTCCAGGGGCTGGGCAAGACCGCCGTCGTGGTCAACGACGCCCCTGGCTTCGCGTCATCCCGGCTCGGTGTAGCGATTGCCCTGGAAGCGATGCGCATGGTCGAGGAAGGCGTTGCCTCAGCTAAGGACATCGATAACGCCATGGTCCTCGGCTACAAACACCCCACGGGGCCGCTGCGCACCACAGACATCGTTGGCCTGGACGTGCGCCTCGGCATCGCCGAATACCTCCATGAAACCCTCGGTGAGCGGTTCGCTCCCCCACAGATACTGCGTGAAAAGGTCGCCCGCGGCGAACTCGGCCGGAAAACCGGCAAGGGCTTCTTCGACTGGAGCTGAATCAGCAGGCTGCCCCCACGCCACGCTTTCGCCAGCCGCCGTGCAGCCCCTGTCGATGACCCTGCCGTCGGCCGGCTTCAAGGACGCCAGGTGCGGTTCTGCGGTTACTCCACCCAAGCGCGGCCCACCACTACTGCGTGGTGGACCGCGCTTCCGCCGTGCTGTCCGCTCCAGGTTCGGCTATTTGGTCTGCAGGTTGTTCTGTCCCATGGAGTCGAACAGTTGGGTGGAGGACAGGGCGTTGAAGGGCATGGCCACGTGGTGCTCGAGGCCCTTCAGGTGTGCGGCCTTGAGGTCCTTGAGCAGCACTGCGAGGGCGGTGTCAGCGGTCCACTCCGAGACTGCGTCCCAGTTCCGGGCAACCCAGCTGTCGCCAGTGCTGACCTTGAAGAGGTTGAGCAGTTCGGCTTCGGGCAGGTTGTACTGCGCGCCAAACTTGAGCCCTTCGGCGACGGCGTTCATGTTGATGCCGAGGACGAGGTTGTTGACCAGCTTCGCTGCCTGGCTGTTGCCGGGCTTGCTGCCGTAGTAGAAGGTGTTGGATCCGACAGCGTCGAAGTACGGCGAGGCGGCGGTCACCACGTCTTCGGCACCGGATGCCATGATCGACAGGGTGCCGGCCTCGGCCCCGGTCGAACCCCCGCTGACGGCGGCGGCGATGAGCCTGACCTCGCCGTGTTCCTCGACCTGCTGGCCCAGTTCGTTCATGGTGTCCGGGTCCAGGGTGCTCATGACGATGATGGTCAGGTTTTTGGGATTGGCGGACAGGAGCCCGTCTTGGCCCAGGATGACGTCGACGTTCTGGGCGTAGTCACGGACCATGGACACGATCGCGTCGTCGGCCTGTTCGGCGACGTCCTTCAAGGTTTCGGCCATGGTGATTCCCGCCGCAATAGCCTTCTGGCGGGATCCCTCGAAGGCGTCGTACCCGATCACCTCGAAGCCGGCCCTATTCAGGTTGACTGCCATGGGAAGTCCCATGGTTCCGAGTCCTACGAAACCGATTTTCTTGCTCATGATGTGATCTTTTCGTCGTAGTAGTGGGGCGTCGGGACGCAGGAGAGCCCGAGGTCAGGCCTCAGTCGGTACCGGCTTCGGAGGTCCTGCCGCGTTCTGCCATGACGTCTTTGACGAGGGTCAGGCCATTGAGGACGCGGGGGAAACCGATGTAGGGGATGCACTGGATCAGGGCGCCGACGATCTTCTCCTTCGTCAGGCCCACGTTGAAGCCAACGTTGATATGAAGCTTCAGCTGGACCTCCGTGCCCAGTGCGGCCAGCGTGGAAATGGTCACCATCGTCTGTTCCTGCTGGGTCAGGCTGTCGCGGGAGTAGATGTCACCGAAGGCAAAGGACACGATGTAGTCCCCCAGTTCCGAGTCCAGAGCCTGGTATGACTCGACCAGCTTGGCGTGGTCGAACGTGTTGGAGTGTTCCGTGGAGACGAGTTCCATCATGCGGTCAAGCCCGCGCTGGTATCGATCTGTGGCCATGATGCTGCCCTTCTAGGCTGGTCCGGGGGTGGTAGCCTTACAATAGAAATAAAACGCTACGTTGCGTAGCAATATTAGCACTTGATGGCGCGGCGACGGAAGGGCGGTATCCCAATGAATTCTTTAGGCGGTGGCCAGGGGGCATCAGCTGGGGGCGTAGTGTCGGGGCATCAGAAGCGGCGCGCCAGGACGGAACGGGCGGTTATGGACGCTGCCCGGGAGCTATTGGCGGAATCCGGCTTCGGCAGCCTGACCATTGAAGGAGTGGCTGAACGGTCCGGGGTCGCGAAGACCACCATCTACCGCCGCCACCGGTCACGGAATGATCTGGCCCTTGCTGTGCTGCTGGACATGGTCGGCGACGTTATCACGCAGCCGTATGCTCTTGACACACTGACTGAACTGACGCGGCTGGTCGACCGGACCGTGGACCTCATGTCCAACACGCTCCTGGGGCGGATCATGCAGGGCCTGGTTTCAGAAGTTGCCGCCGATGCAGAGCTTGCCCGAACCTACCGGGAGAGGGTGGTGAGCCAACGCGTCCAGGAGGTCACGGCACTCGTCGAACGGGGCATTGCAAGAGGAGAGCTGAGGGAGGGACTTGACCCCGAGCTGGTCACCGACCTCTTGCTCGGCCCGATCTACTACCGCTTGTTCCTCAGCGGTTCTCCCCTGGATGAAGGGTTTGGCAGACGGCTTGTCGCTGCCCTCTTCCCCGCTTTCGCAAAGGAACCTCACCCTGCTTAACTGGGTGCGTCATGCTGCAGGCAGATAAGCCCGCAGCATGACGCTTCCATAACTCAGCGAGCTCCCGGATTCCGGACCAGCTTCTTGTTGGCGAATTCGTTGAAGCCGTACCCGGCCAGTTCCCGCCCGAAGCCCGAGCCCTTGACGCCGCCGAACGGCAGGTCGGGCGAGCTCTTGCTGGTGCTGTTGATCCAGACCATGCCGACCTCAAGCTCCTCGGCCAGCCGCTCCGCGTTCCTGGCATCAGATGTGAACACGCTGGAGGACAGTCCGAACGGTGAGTTGTTGGCCAAATCGATCGCTTCCTGCAGGGAGCCGACGCGGTAGACGACGGCTACGGGGCCGAACAGTTCCTCGGTGAAGGCACGCATTGCAGGTGTGACGCCTGCAAGGACCGTGGCAGGGTAATAGGCGCCGGGACCGTCGGGGCGTTCCCCACCGAGCAGGAGTTTCGCGCCGTGGGAGACTGCGTCCTGCACAAGCTCGTCCAGTTCCTCGACGCCCGCGGCCGAGGCCAGTGGTCCGAGCTTGGTCCCGGAGTCGGTGGGATCCCCGGTCTGCCAGGAGGCCATCGCGTCGAGGAACTTTTGAAGGAATTCCTCGTACACGCTGTCCGCGACGATGAACCGCTTCGACGCCGTGCAGGCCTGGCCGCCGTTGGAGAGCCGGCCGATAACGGCGGCGGCCGCTGCGGCGTCGATGTCGGCATCATCGAGGACGATGAACGGGTCTGACCCGCCCAGTTCCAGGACGCACTTTTTCAGATTCCGGCCGGCGACCTCGCCGACGGCAGCTCCGGCCTTTTCGGATCCGGTCAGGGACACTCCCTGCACGCGCCGGTCAGCGACGGCGGCAGCGACCTGGGCCGAAGAGATGAACGCGTTGGCGTATACACCCGCCGGCAATCCGGCCTCAGTGAGCACTCTTTCGATGGCAAGGGCGGACTGGGGGCAGTTACGGGCGTGCTTGAGGATGATGGTGTTGCCCAAGGCGATGTTCGGGGCGGCGAACCGGGCGACCTGGTAGTAAGGGTAGTTCCATGGCATGACCCCGACGAGTGGTCCTATCGGTTCGGTGCGGACGACAGCCGTGCCGGAGCCCCTGAAGGTGAGGGATTCATCGGCCAGGTACTCCTCCAGGTTGTCGGCGTAGTGCTGGTAGATCGACGCGACCAGTTCCACCTCTCCCCTGGCCTGCGCGATTGGTTTGCCCATTTCCAGGGTGAGGAGCTTGGCCAGTTCTTCTGCCTGCTCGCGGTGGATCTCGGCGGTGCGGGTCAGGACGGCACGGCGCTGTTCCAGGGTTGTGGTGCGCCAGGAACGGTAGGCCGCGGCACTGTTTTTGATGAGAGTGTCCAGCTCGGCGTCGGAGATCTCCGGGTATTGTGCGGTTGCGTCCCCGGTGGCCGGGTCGATCGTGGTGTACACACCCATGGGTGGTTCTCCTCTGTGGTGAATGACGTAATAATCAAGGCCGGCGGCCGGCACCATCAGGTCGATGGCGCCGGCCGGCAGCGGTGAGGGCTGCCGGGTCAGGCAGCGACGGCGGCTTCCGACTTCAGCTCAAAGCCGCGGTATCCGTTGGCGGTGACATCGTCCAGGACGCCGCGGTAGTTGCCCAGGCCGCCCAGATAGAACAGCACGCTGGGCTTCTTGCCCGGAACGTTCGCGCCGAAGATCCATGAATCGACCTTGGTGAACACCGTCATGTTCGCGATCTGTGTGCACGTCTCGGTCCACTCGGCTTCGGCCTCCGGGGTCGGCTCGATCGCCCGGATTCCGTTTTCCTCCGCGTAGGCCACCGTGTCGCTGATCCATTCGACCTGCGTCTCGATGCTCGGCGGCAGGTTCGTGAACGGGCCGTTGGGTCCCAGCACCATGAACCAGTTGGGGAACTTCGCTGTGGAAACGCCCAGGTAGCTGGTGGGCTGCCCGTCCCAGTGGTCGTTGATGTTCACGCCGTCGCGCCCGCTGATCTCCATGCGGCGGTAATTGCCGTCCACGGCGTCGAAACCGGTCGCGAAGACGATGACGTCCAGCTCGTGCAGCACGCCGTCCTCCGTCACCACACCCTTGGCCGTGACTTCCCGAATGGGGTTTTCCTTGATAGCGACAGCCTCGACGTTGGGCCGGTTGAACACCTGGAAGTAGCCGTCGTCGCAGAGCGGGCGACGGGCGAACAAGCCCGTCGGCGTCAGTTTCCGTGCCGTCTCCGGATCCTTGATGGTCTCGACGATCTTGTTCCGGATGAAGGATGCCGCAGTCTCGTTGGCCTCCTCGTCGGTGGCGATGTCGCTGAAGGTTTCGAACATGAAGCGGAAGCCGCCGCCGTATTCCCAGGCCTTCTCGTAGACCTGGCGGCGTTCTTCTTCGGTGACGCTCATGGCCGGCACGGTGCTTTCCTCGAAGCCGAAGGCTACGCCGGAACGCTTGACCTGTGCCCAGATGTTGTCGTAGTCGGCCTTGATCTCGTCAATCTGCTGGGTGGTCACGGGGCGCTTGCCCACCGGGACGGAGTACTGCGGGGTCCTGACGAAGACGGTCAGGTGTTCAACTTCCGGTGCCAGCGCCGTGATGACCTGCTGGCCGGTGGAACCGGTGCCGATCACACCCACGCGGCGACCGGCGAGGGACTTGCCCTGCGGCCAGGCGGCGGTGTGGATGGTCTCGCCCTCAAAGGTGTCGATCCCGGGCAGGTTCGGGAAGTTGATGGCTGACAGCAGCCCCACGGCGTTGATGACGTACTTAGCCCGGTACACCGCGCCGCCGCCGGTGGTCACTTCCCACAGGCCCTCGTCTTCGAGGTAGGTGGCGGACTTGACCTCGGTACCAAAGCGGAAGTGGCGCCGCAGGTCAAAGCGGTCAACGACGTCCTCAAGGTACTCGAGGATCTCGGGCTGGGTGATGTAGGTGTGCTTCCAGGTGCCGTCCTGCAGGAGGCCCTTATCGAAGGAGAAGCGGTAGACGTGGCTCTCGGTGTCAGAGAGAGCGCCCGGGTAGCGGTTCCAGTACCAGGTGCCGCCGGGACCGTCGGCCTTGTCGAAGCCGACAACGGTCAGACCCTGCTCGTTGTGAAGCTTGTGGACGGCGTAGATGCCGCCGAAGCCGGCGCCGATGACGACGGCGTCAACGGTCTGGAAAGTGTTCTGTGCAGTCATGGCGAACTCCTTTGTCGTTCTGATGCAGGGGACGAAATAGTGGATGGTGTGGCTTCGTAAGGTGGCCGGGTTATTTCCGGTACCAGGCCGCGAGCTTGTCGAACTCCTGTGCCACGAGGGCGGACCGCCCGGCCAGGAACGGGTAGACATGCTGCTGGCCCTCGCCGATGGACAAGGTGACGTCCACGCCGGCGGCTTTGGCGCGTTGCTCCAGACGCGTGGCGTTGTCCAGGAGCGACTCGACGCTGCCGGCGGTGATGTACAGACGCGGGAAGTCGTTGAAGTCGGCGTGCAGCGGGTTGGCCAGGGGTGTCCTGGGATCGATGGTGCCGCCGAGGACGCCGGCGATCATGCCTTCGAGCAGCTCGGGGGTGATCAGGGCGTCCGTGTCGTTGTTGGTGACGAGGGTTTCGCCCTTGTTTTCCATGTCCAGCCACGGTGAGAAGGCGATGACTCGGCCGGGGGTGCGCTTGCCCTGTTCCTTGAGCGCGAGGGCAATGGCGATGGCGAGGTTGCCGCCGGCGGAATCACCGATGGTGGTGATGTCCTCAGGGGCGATGCCGGAGGCGACGAGGGCATCGAAGGCGGCCACGCCGTCTTCGATCTGTGCCGGGTGCTGGAATTCGGGGGCGCGCCGGTAATCCAGCACGAAGCTGACGGATCCAAGTGCTTTGGCGACGTGGGCTGCCAGTTTGCGGTGGCTGGAGGCCGAACCTACGGCGAATCCACCGCCATGGGTGTACAGGAGCACCTTGCTCTGGTCCGCCCCCTCGGGCAGGCACCAGATGCCCGGAACCCCGCCAACGGTGTCCTCACGGTACATGACGCCCTCGGGCTCGACCGTTGGCTGGTGCCACTCGTCAAAAATGGAACGGAACAGGCGCATGGTCAGGTCCGGCGTGGTCGCCATGATCTCTGCCCAATCAGCGTAGAGGTTCCGCAGTACGTCCTGGCTCCCGGCTTCGGCGGAAGCGGTGCCGGACTGTTCAACAAGGTTGGTGGTCATGGTAGGTCTCCTTTGACGTGGTTTGTGGGTGCCTGCGGCCCTCCTTTGTTGTGGTGGGTGCCGCGGCCTCTGAATCAAAGGTAGGTCTGTGTTCCATGCCACACGTGTTCCAATGTGAAACACTCCAGCGGATGCATTGATACCGGATCGCCCACTAAAGGGGTCCCGGATTGGTATTGGAAGCTGCAGCAATAGTTGGTCATGATGGATGGATACCGATTGCCACAATGAAGAGGTGTTCCGCAATGCATGCATTCGCCGTCCTCCCGGACGATGCCACCATCCATGACCTGGAGTTCTCGACGCCACGCCCCGAGGGGCGGCAGGTACTTCTGAAGGTCATGCGGGCTGGCGTCTGCCACACCGACACCCACCTCCGCGAAGGCGGCTACGACCTGGGCAGCCGCGGACACATGAGCATGAAAGACCGCGGCATCCAGTACCCGATGGTACTGGGCCACGAAGTAGTCGGCGTTGTCGAACAGGTAGGTGCTGACGTTGCATCCGTCAGCGCCGGAGACGTGCGACTGATCTACCCGTGGATCGGCTGCGGCACATGCCGCCAATGCCGGGAAGGCCACGATAACCGCTGCGCCGCCGGACAGAACCTTGGGGTCGCACGCCACGGCGGCTACGCCGAGTACATCATCGTGCCCGACGAGAAGTACCTCGTGGACATTGAGGGCCTTGACCCGAGTTGGGCAGCGACCTTGGCGTGTTCCGGCCTCACCGCCCACAGTGCCGTGGACAAGGTTCTTCCGCTTGAGCCGGACGAGCCTGTGGTCATCTTCGGGGCAGGAGGGCTGGGCCTGACCGCCATAGCGATCCTCCGTGCCCGGGGCCACCGGAACATCTGCGCGGTCGATGTCGCGGAACGGAACCTGGCCCTGGCCCGGGACATGGGCGCCACCAGCACGGTCCTTTCCGGAGCCGGCAGCGGGGCAGCCGACATTCAACGCGCGGCAGGCGGGCCGGCCAGCGCCGTCGTCGACTTCGTCAACAACGGTGCCACCGCTACGGCCGCGTTCGACGCCCTCGCCAAAGCGGGGACAATGGTCCAGGTAGGACTCTTCGGCGGTGAAGTCACCCTTCCGACTGCCATGCTGGCGCTGCGCATGATCCGCATCGAAGGCAGCTTTGTCGGGACACTTTCACAACTGCAGGATCTGGTCCGGATTGCCAAAGCAGGGGAACTTCCCACCATCCCGGTGTCCGAAAGGACCCTGTCTGCGGCCGAAGTGTCCCGGGCCCTGGACGACCTGACCGCCGGCGGGATTGCTGGACGCATCGTTTTGACTGCTTGAGAATGAGTAAGTGATGGACAAATCACGCCGCGAAGACGCGCTCCGGAGCGCCCGCGAGCGGCTGATCACGGAAGGCCTCGTCAGGGCTTCCATCCCCGCGTCGCTGGTAGCTGAAGAAATCGAACAAAGCTGGCGGCGATCCGTCTCGAACCACGTCAACCCTGCAACCGGCCCCCACATCCTTGGCGAAGTCGATCCGGACAGTGCAATCCTGCGCGCTGCCGGAAGAATTTTGGACCAGTGGCAAAACAATCTCACCGACACCCGGATGGCCCTTTTCCTCGCCGATGAGGAGGGCCGGATCGTCTCCCGGCGCATTGTCGATGCCCAGGACACGCGCACACTGGACAACGCCAACGCCGCGGAGGGGTTCGTCTTTTCCGAACAGGCTCTGGGCACCAACGGGCTCGGCACCCCCATTGAGGGGCGCGGAGTGGTTTTCGTCCGCGGCCACGAACACTTTAACGATGCCCTGGCCCGACTGGCCTGCGCGGGAGCGCCCATCAAGCACCCCATCACGGGCCGGATCGTGGGATCGCTGTCCATCGCCTCCCACGTTGACGCCTCAAGCCCCTTGATGGTTTCCATGGCCCGGCAGGCCGGTCATCAGATCGCCGAGGCGCTTGAGCTGATGGCCGATTCCCGGAACCTCGAGCTGGCCCGAACGTACCGCCAGTTCCGGTCCTCCAAGCATCCGGTCCTGGTCATGAACTCAGAAACCGTGATGACAGACCTTCCCGCACTCGCCCATTTTGACGCCGAGTCCCACGCCTACCTGTGGGAGATGCTGCGCATGCACCATTGGGACCAGGACAAGCTGCAACTCGAACTTCCGGTGCTCGGAACCGAAGCCATGGTGCGCCGTCTCGGCCGCGCTGGCCAGGACGCGATCTTCGCGCTGGAATTTACGGAGCCAGCCAGTGCGCCCGCCGAGGGCGGGGTTTCCGTCGGCAAACACCCAGAGCAAAGGTCTGCGCCCGCGCTCCGCGAAGTGCTGGACGGCCTATCCTCCCGCCAAGCCCGGACGACGACTTCTTACGGCGTGCTCCAACGCGAACTCACCGCTGCCGCCACGGCCGATGGCCTGATCCGCGTCACCGGGGGCCCTGGTACCGGGAAGCATCACCAGTCCTCAAAATGGCTGCGCCAGCACACTGGGCGAGAGCCCAAGACATTCACCGCAGAAATGCTCACCGAGGACCCAACGGCCTGGGCCCTCATGGAAGCGGCATTAGCCGAGGGCTGCGGAATCCTCGTTACCGCCGGACCAGGCATCGGCCACGATCTGGTGGACCGACTCACCGAGTTTGCGGCGGCCCACCGCCCCGGCGTCCACCCCGGGGCACGTGTCATCCTTACCGAACGGACCAGCGGCCCATTCAACCCCAATCACGAAGCCGAGGACCTTCAAGGGCTGGTACGACTGCCTTCCCTTGTGGAACTGCGCGGTGAGTTGCTGGACATCGTGCGTGAGGTTTCGGCCGAACTCTTTCCCGGGGCGCCGGCGCCACGGTTCTCCCCCGCAGCCCTCCAATGCCTGCTGGCCTGGCGCTGGCCCGGTAACGTCGCCGAGATGGCACGGCTCCTTGCCCACTTGCGACGTTCGGCCGGCACCGGCCTGATCCAAACAAAAGACCTGCCAGCCCCCATGCGGCAGACAACCCTCTCCTCGCTCAGCCGCTACGAGCAATCCGAGCGCGATACCATCGTCGCCGCCCTGGCGGAAGCCAACGGCAACAAGTCCCGTGCCGCGGAAATTCTGGGTATCGGGCGCACCACCATGTACCGGAAAATGCGTGCCCTGAAAATTGACGACGACGAACGAATGATCCTTCCGGGACCCTAGCCCGGGAACGAGCAACACAGGCCAAAATAAATGGGCCCCCGACGAAAAACCGTCGGGGGCCCATCCTTTTAGGGTCTACTGGGTCTAGTCCGTTACCGCCTGAACGGTCCTCTTGGTCCCGGCAGGCTCGTCCAGGGAACGTTTGGGATTTGTGGGTTGAGCCCGCGGCCCACCGAGCAGCTCTGTGGGGGTTTTGGAAGTCTCGCGCATCCCGAGGACTGCGACGGCCGCGATGCCGGCGGCTACCGCACCAAAGATTGCTACCGGCAGCCAGCCGGACGGGCCCGGCACGAGAATCATCGCCGCGACCATCGGCGCGAAGCCGGCCAGGAGATTGCCCAGCTGATTGCTGACAGCCATGCCTGTGAAGCGCACAGGTGCCGGGAACTGCTCGGCAAAGAACGACGTCCACACCCCGTTGTAGCAGCTGAAGAACAACGTCATGTTGATGAACGCGGAGACCCCGATCAGCAGGACGTCCGTCGTCGATATCGCCCAAAGGTAACCGAAGATCGTGACCGCACACCCTACAGAGGAAATCAGCATCGTCCGCTTCCTGCCGATGACATCAGAGAGGTAGCCCGCTGCCGGAAGAGTGAAGACGGACAGCGCTATGGCGCCCGAGATGACCGCGAGCATCGCACTCCGGTCCACCCCGACCGAGGTTCCGTAGGACAAGCTGAAAACAGCGAACAAAGTCTGCATCGCTGCCATCAGCGATGCCCCGGCAACACAAATCACACTGCGCCAGTGGTACTTGAAAACATCGCTCAGCGGCAGCTTCCGGACTGCGCGTTCTTCCTTCGCTTCAGCGAACACGGGCGTTTCCTCCAGATGGCTCCGCACGTAGTAAGTAATCACGACAACGACCGCGCTGAGCCAGAAGGGAACCCGCCAGCCCCAGCCATAGAGGTGTTCGGCGGGCAGGAGCGCCACGGGAAGGAAAACAATGGTCGCCAACGAGCAGCCGACCGCGTAGCCAACCATAACGAAGCTGGTGAAGAAGCCCCGGCGTCCAACGGGGGAATGTTCAACTGTCAACGTCGAGGCGCCTGCGGATTCAGCCCCCGCGGAGAAACCCTGGACCACTCGCAAGACCACCAACAGTGCCGGGGCCAGCAGTCCCACCTGGTCAAATGTCGGAAGACATCCGATGGAGAACGAGGCGGCACCCATCATGACCACCGTGGCGAGCATGACCTTCTTGCGGCCAAGACGATCGCCGAAGTGCCCCATCACCATTGCGCCGACGGGCCGTGCCACATAACCCACCGCGAAAGTCGCGAACGATCCGATCAAGGCAACAGCGGGATCTCCGGAAGGAAAGAACAGCACATTGAAAACGAGGGCCGCTGCCGCGCCGTAAACAAAAAAGTCGTAGTACTCCAGTGCACTACCGAGGAGGGCGGCTGTCGCCGCCCGGCGGGGCGTCATCGCCGGCGGCGATGCTTTGGTGCTTGTCATGTGTTTCTCCCTTGAAACAGGCTCATTGGCCAGCGGAACAGATAGGTGGGAATGTCCTTGCACCCGCTCTAAGAAGCGCGGGTAGTCATGCCGCGGCGCCCCCAAATGTGACAGCCGCCACGGCATCTGTATCCACGGTAAAGAGTGTGTCGCAGCCCACAGTGTTCCAACTGTGAAACAGCCTCCGCCGCTATCAACCGGGCCCCAGTCGTGAAGTGACGCATGAATCCCAGCTACTGTTCAGAGATGTCGGCAGGGACGCCCTTCCCGTCTAACATCACAGCGACGCAGGCGCTAGGCGAGTCCGGCTAGGGCACACACCACAACCTGACGCGTCGGGGCGAAAACCTTCTCCTCTTGGAGGCCCCGTCGTCCTAGAGGCATTCGGGTCGATGCAGGCGTGCGGAAGAACGGGCCGAGGCCGAGGGCTGATGGAGTTCAGGACCATCTGAAGACCAGAGACGGCCGTGAGATGGCTTGGCGTGCTGGCCCCTTCTCATATACATGTTTAAGGTCATACCCCCGGAGGTCTATGTGAGGGGTATGTTTCCCACCTCATAAACGAGGGGGGAAGATCCCTGCGAAATCAGCACAAACGTCCCCCTTCCACTGCAATCACCACATGTTCACTAACTGTCGAGTTCCGACAGCACACGCTGGCCAAACCCGCCGTCGAGGGTGAGGGAAAGAGTTGATGGTGCATCAGCGTAGGTCCCCGGAACTGGAGACTCGTCCCTGGTTCGCCGCCGTTCGGATTTCGGTGGTAGTCACAGCAGGCTCACGGACAGAGGGCTCCGATGCCGTTACCTGCGGTTTTCCACATAGACCAAGACGCCCCTACCGGCAGCCGGCCCGCTGATGCTGCACTGGGGGCATGCTCAGCTACGAAGACATCATCCTGCTCGGAGAGGAACGTGTCCTTGTCATCCAGGAGCACCAGGAGGGCCGCTGCTGGTGCGGCCAGACATGGGATTGACCGCACCGGTAGAGGCTGCGGCAAAGCGGTGCGACGTCGGCCGATTTTGCGCCCGTGCAAGAATGAAACCATGTGGACTGAAACGAGCGGCGTCATCGGTGTTGGTTACGAAGGGAAGGACATTGCGTCGTTCCTTGAGGAACTGACGGCTTGGAAAATCGGGACGGTCGTGGACGTTCGGTTGAACCCGATCTCAAGGAAAAAAGGCTTCTCAAAGAGGGCGCTGAGCGAAGCACTAGCCGAAGCCGGCATCGGCTACAGCCACATGCCGGCGTTAGGGAATCCCAAAGACAACCGTGAAGGTTTCTGGGCTCCGGGAACTCCGGCTGCAAAGGTTGCGGGCGAGCGTTTCGAGTCTCTGCTTGACAGCGAATCAGCTGCTGAAAAGATTATTGAGCTCACCGACCTTGCCTCCCGGCAGCGTGTGGCCGTGCTGTGCTTTGAGGCCAGCGAGCTGTGCTGCCACCGCAAATACGTTCTCACGCGCGTAAAAGAACGCCTGGCGGCTCTGGTCGGCAGCTAACGAACCCCTGCTGCATAAACGCCCAAGACTCCGAACGCCTGGGGTCTTTTCAGCTGGTTACCCAGGAAAAACACCGGACCGCGGGCCGGAGCGCACAGCTGATCCAGGAATCTCTTTTGGATTGCCGCTTTGGCGGCTTCATCGGTGTCCCCCGCGTGCCGCCGCTGAAGTTCGGTGAATTCCCAATCCAGCAGACCTTGCCGGTGTCCTTTGCAAATCCTGCCAGTGCAGCGGTAGCGATAATGACCTTCAAACCTCGGCGGGGACAGGATCGATTTGTCCGTCTTGGGTCCAAAGAGTGTGTCTTGGTTCAGATGGGCTTCCATCTTGGCTTGTTGCTCCGAGGTCCACCCGTCGAAAAGTCGTAATTCCAGCTTGTCGATGTCCGCCGGCACTACGGCAGCCAGGGATGGGCCGGCCGATCCGTTCAAAGCGCGGGAGTTGAGTTCGCAGGTGTTGAATGCATCGATAAGCGGGTCAACGTGTGGGTGCCGTGGCTTCCACGGCTCAAGGTGGGAGTCGATGGTCAAGGAATCAAGGATAGGGGTGTAGCTCTCGGGTCGTCGATCTTTGGCCGCTGGTGTGAGCTTTAGCTTCACGATGTCGTACTTCTTGAATTTCGCGTCAGCCTGGAGATAGCGGAAAGGAATCGGGTAAAGACGGATCCATTCCGGGCCACCTTCCGCAAGTCTGAGACCGGCCACGCAAACAGTGTCACCATGGTTAGCCGAGGGCTGTGGAGCGGCCTTGACCGTAATCAGCACTTTCGCCTCCGTGATACCCGCTCCGAGTTCCTTTTCATACTCAGGCCGGCCGTTGGCGAACAGCCCTTCCCCGAACATCATTTCAGCTGCCCCCAAAAAATAACCCGCAGTCATTCGACTATCGGGACCATCCCTTCGATCCTAGCGGTCGGTGCCACTGTGCCTTGGCGTTGCACCGGGCAACATCGACGCGGAAGCTTCGAAGCACACTTAGGTAGCTGCCTTGCGGTTCTGCTCGTCATCAATGCGCTTGAACAGCCCAATTGAATCCCAGGTGGACGCCAGGAGCAGGTTCTCCCGTCCGGCCGCCGCCTTCAGGGTAGGCGTCATCAGCAATACTCCGTCAACGGAATCGTGCGCTGCTTTCGTTAGTAGGTCGGCCAGTTCATCGCCCGAGAGCGTGACAAGCGACTCCAGTTCTTCGATGGACAGCACCCCCACAGGGAAATCCGCATCCGGTAGTTGCGCGCGCATCGGCCAGTTTTGGTCCATATAGAACGGTTCCAAGGTAATGACGAGCCCTACGCGTGTTTTTGTCGGGTCGATTTCCGGGTTGACGGCTGCGATAGCTTCGATATCTCGATGCGACCGGTTCAGCTGGTCAATGCCTTTGCCGATTGAGCCGGAGACCGAATCGAGCCAGCTGTCCCTACCGACCCTAAGAGCCTCAATGGGCTGTCTTGCCTTGCACTCAATCAGCACGAGCAACCCGGGGAGGTCAAGGAACCAGTCACAAGAATCGATGCGGTTCTTCTTGAAAAGATACGGAACCTCAGGCTTGGACGAGCAATCACCGCTGACGAGTTCCAGGTGACGGCCTACATAATGCTGAAACACGTGACCCAGATCTCGAGCGAAACCGTCGCCGAATGCTTGGACGCCGAGAAAATAGATGGCCGGCGGAAGGGCCTTGGCAATGATCGCCTGGCACCAAGGCGCGATCGGATCATCAGTAATTCCGTCGATGAATGGTCGATTCGCAAGGGGGTTAAACGCGAACTTCTTCTGAGCCGAGGTCGCATGGTCTTGGAACTGACGGTTCACCCGCTTGAACTCGGCCACGGAGGTGACGAGCTGCTCAGTAAACGTCTGCCGCAGCGCCTTAAACGAGAGCACCTCCCCCAGCCCCTGAAATGCCTCACCGGTTAGCCACTGAAGACTAAATACGCCGTTGTTGGAATGAGCGCCAACAGATATGACAAACACCGATTCGACGTAGTCGTCAAGCGTCAGGCCGTTCGTGATCTCCTCGAACCAACCTGCGGTCATCTTTTCCGGCGAAAAGCCGTTTGGATGTTCGCTCATTGAGCCAAAGAGGAGAATGGTTCTTGAGAGCGCCGGGAAAATATTTCGCTGGCCGGGGAACTGCTCGAAGTACATCCGCGTGAGGGTCTTCGCGAAAGCATCAGACCGATCGGGGTTTGAGCGAAGTTCCTCATCGGTCAGGTGCACGTTCATATTACAAAGGCGCAGAAGGACTTTGCTGTCAGCTTGTGGTCGTTGGAACGATCCCCATGCAAGTGACGTGCGCGCAACGTCGGCAATATTCCACGGGTTGAGCCCCCGCCGACTCAGGGAATCGTCGCGGTCGTCATTGGGAGTAATCGCCGCACTCGCCGCGGCGCATTGAATCAGGAGAGTATCGCGATCAACGCTGCGGATTTGGCCCTTGAAGTCTTCCCAGCTAGCAGATTTCCGTCCTTGTTGATATGGATATCCAGGTGTGCTGCTGGTGATGATCATGCTCCGATCCTAACGGGCTGGTCGGTGCCCGGTTCTCTTTGACACTGCCACTGATCACTCGGTTACAGAACGTCCACGGCGACAGTGCCAACACCAGATAATCCTGATATACGAGCGCAACGTCATATCGATGGTTAAGGACAGGGACCCGGAGGAAAGCGAATAACGGTGTGAGCGAGGGTGCTGCGATTCTTGCATTATCAGGCAGAACGGTGCGAACACCACATGAACACCAGGGTCGGACTTCTTCCTGCTTAGGCGCATGGACGCGCCGGGAGACAGGAGCCGCGGCATGGACGGATAATGAGCGGCTATGGAACCAAATGCTGAGGTTCCCGCGGTCCCTGTCCAGGGGAAGAGTGGGCCTCGCCTGGTTCAGTTGATGTCCGCGCGACGCATGCCGGGCCTCGGCATATCCAAGGGTTCTTGCCAGTCCGGTCTGCATGACGAAAGAAAGAACCCCGACAGCCGGGGCTGTCGGGGTTCCGTCGAGGCCTGTCAGGAGCCGCTGATCTTCCCTGCCGCGATGAGCTGCTGGGCGCGATGCTGCTGCTCATCGTCGCCAAAGCGCGTCACCGCCGTCATCAGATCCATGCCATCCTCAAGTCCGCCATAGATCTCCTCCAGCCGCTCGCGCGAGCCGCCGAGCAAGTTGATGCCGCCCAGCGCGTTGATCTGCTCGAGCTGCAGGTAGGCGCGGTACACGAGGTCGACGTGTACACCGTCATCGGCGGTGAAGGGGTTCGGGACGTAGTCGGCGTCCGGCGTAAGGCCATCCGTGTCGAGGCCCAACTGGGCCAGCTCGTTCTTGTTCATGGATGCTTCTCCTTGGTTTTGGGACTGTCACTCGGCTGTGACGACTCTCGATCTGAGACGGTCAGGATGCCCCCGGCCGGGCTCCGCCTGGCTGGAACGCCTGCGGGCCGACCATGATGATCACATTGATTTGGACGTCACTTACCTGGCGTACCAGGACGTCATCGACGCCTTTCAGCATACCGATGGGTGGACCAGCAAGCGTGGCAGGAAAGCGTAAAGACCATGTGTGCGCGCCCTGCTGACATCGAAATTCTGGCTGATTGGTGGACGGTAACCAGGATCGGTCCGACCAGCTCTGGGGTTCTCGTGGGTACCGCAGACCTACAAATTCCGTTGCATGTCCTCCAGAATGGGGATACACCAGGGCTAGGCTGGCGGAACACAAAGTCGGAGGAGGATCCCCTGAAGCGCAGCACCGGGTTGTTAGCGGCCAGGAATACTGCCCACAGGGGCGGGGAAGCCCGGGTCAACCGCCGCTTCGAAGCGTTTCGCGAGGTCCGCCGGCTATTGAACGGTGACCCGGTGGTATCTAGGCGAGGCTCTAGCTGCGCTTTTCGAGCGGACGATACCTGTCGCCGAGCATGCGCGCCCAGGCACAGGGGCGCGCATGCTGTACCTTCTCGTCACTGGAGACAGTCCCTGTCCGGGTCCGCCTAATGAATTCCGGCCGCAGCGGGGGCGTTGGCCTGTGCCGCGGTTCGGGAAGGCAAGGTAGCTGCAGCCAGTATTCCTGCAGCCACCAGCAGCCCAGCCGCGACGGCAAGTGCGCTGCCGTATCCGGCGACCAGTTGGCCTGCCTCGGTGACGGCCGAATGCTGGCTGCTGTTGCTGACCGTTGCAGCAACGCCTGCCAAAACGGCCAGTCCGAGGGCAACGCCGATTTGCTGGGCCGAGTTCAGCAGCGCAGAGGCAATTCCGGCCTCGGTTTCCTTCGTGTGATATACGGCGGCCTGGGTCAGGGCGATAATGCCGAGACCGAACCCAAGGGCGAGGATGAACATGGCCGGTGCCAGGTGCAGCCAGTAGTTCGTGTTTACCTGGATGAAGGAGAACCAGAAGGCAGCCCCGGCACTGAGCAGTGCCCCCGCTGCTGCGATGAGGCGCGTGGCCATCTTCAGCAGCAGCTTAGGCGCGGCCCCTGCCCCGAGCACCAGCCCTGCCGCGAACGGCAGCCAGCTGGCACCGGTCCGCAGAGGGCCGTAATGCTGAACCTGCTGGAGATAGAGGGTGATCACGTAGAAGCTGCCCATGGGACCAATGGCTAGCAGCAGCATGGAGGCGTATGCGCCAGCGCGGCCACGGTCCCGGAACAGCCCCAGTGGGACCAGCGGCGTGCTGCTGCGGGATTGCAGGGCGATGAAGGCAGCCAGCAGCAGGGCTGCAGCGGCTACCAGACCAAGGCCCAGAGGGTCAGCGAAACCCTCCTCGCCAAAGCGGGTAATTGCGTACACCAGGGCGACCATGCCGCTGGTTCCCAATACGGCGCCCCTGACATCGAGACTCCCGGCGTGCCGTCCTGCGCTCACCAAGGTCCGGCTGCCCAGGAGCACGAGGATGCCGATGGGTACGTTGATGAAAAAGACCCACCGCCAGCCGAGGGTGTCGGTCAGGCCGCCACCAAGAAGCAATCCCACCACAATTCCGAGAGCGGACATCGCGCCGTACAGCGACAGGGCTGCATCACGGGTCTTGCGTTCGGAGAAGGTTGTCGCAATGAGGGCCAGGGCGTTGGGCGCAACCAGTGCTGCTCCCAGCCCCTGAACCGCTCGGGCGGCGATGAGGGTCTCGCTGTTGGGGCCAAGACCCCCGGCCAGCGATGCGATGACGAAGAGGGCGAGACCGGCCTGCAATGCATGCCGCCGTCCGTAGAGATCGCCAAGCCGACCGCCCAGGAGCAGCAGAGCCCCGAACGTGAGGTTATAAGCATTCACAATCCAGGGCAGATGCACGGCGTTCACCCCGAGTTCCTGCTGGATGCTAGGCAACGCGATGTTCACGATGGAGTCGTCGAGCACCAGCATCAGCTGTGCGGTCGCGATCACCAGCAACGGCACCAATCCGCGCCGCTGTCCTGTTTTTCCGGTCATAGCATGTCCTCTACAAATTGGCGGGCAGCAGAGCCCGCAGAAAGTTCAGGGGGTACCCGAGTCGGGTGTTTTTTGGGGTTGCGCGGCCTGCTGGGGTTCGGGTGGACCCCGCTGGCCAGTTGTGGAGGGATTCATTCGCCCGCGGGCGCGCTTCGATGCCTCCTGTTTCGGGAGGGGGCGCCAACTTCTGGGCCGTTTTTGCGGCGTGAAGTTCCAGGGAATTACTAGCCGCTAACCACGTAACCGGCGGCAATGACGGCTTGGCGTACAGCAGCCGCGGCGGCTTTGCCGCCCATCAGGAGGCGGGAAAGGCCACCAGGAACGAGCTCAATAGCCACAGAATCCACTCCCTCAAGGACCAGGACGGCCTTCTCGACTGTCTGGGCACAATGCCGGCAGGTTAGGCCCTCGAGAGTGAGCTCAGCAGCGGAGGAGGTGGGCTGCGAAAAGACGTTGGCTGTGCAGCAACTGCATCCCGCACTCGAGGCGAGGGGAAGCTCAGTGCGGTTTCCAGATTCAAACATGTCAGTTTCCATTCCTTGATGGAGCATCAATGGGCGCTGGGGTTGACGGGCCGTGAAAGCGGGTGTTGGCACCGGCCGGGACATGCCTTGTCACTGACAACGCATCCACTATACCCCCCGGGGGTATAGTGCGCAACGTGGGTAGATTTGAGCGCCGTTTATGCGTGCCTGCGGTATGGGGGTCAGTACAGCTTTCGTACTTGTCCGGTAGAGAGAGCAGGTCGCTGAATTGAAACAAGGCGTCACTGCGGACGCTTTACACGACGAAGGAGCAGAGGAAGAACTATGGCTGTAGACCTCACACGTATGCAGAAGGCCAATTTTGTCGACGAGGACAAGTACGAACTCATTACTATCGGGCGGATCACGAAAAGGATGGTGACCCTTGACGGGGCCAGCGCCCTTCTCGTCCGTTTCCCGGTGGGAGCATCAGTGACGGAGGATGCGGTCAAGACCGGAATTCTCGACACGGATATGTGTCCCATGCCGCATGTCGCCTACATCCTGGAAGGCAGTTTGGGGGTGCGCCAGCGTACCGGATCCGAGGAGGAATTCTCAGCCGGAGATCTTATGATGCTGCCGCCGGAGCATGAAGCATGGACCGTCGGGGACAGGGACTGCGTCTTTATCGAATTCATGCGTGGGACCAGTGACGTCTACGACTACTGGCCGGAGCACTGAGCGGGCGCGTAGGCGCCATGTGAAGTGCGGGCACGATGAGCGCTGAAGATAGCGCTCATCATGCCACGTCTCCCGTTGGGCAAGTCGCCGCGCCTAACGGGAGGCGTGCCAGAAGTCATCATCTAACTGTTCGCCGGCTTCGTCCCAGAGGGGATGGCGGCGCTGTAACATCGAGGGTGTCGACGACAGTCAGGCTGCCTACTTCCGTCGTCGGCGGTCTGCCTGTTCGACCAGTTCCGTAATCCATGGCCGATGTCCGCGTCGAAATTCCATCCACTCAGGCAGGCCCTGAATAGAGGGGCCGGACCTATCGATGTCGATGGTGATCCGGCCGCCACCCACAGGTGCGTTGGTGATGTGCAGATCACCATAGGCTTCCGGAAGCACAGGATCCATCCACAGTCCCCGACGGGAGACATGAACGTCGTACCGCATCAGGTTCGTCACCAGGAGGATCGGGGCCGTTGCTGCCCAAGCCTGGGGCGAACACGCCGTTGGATAGGGTACGGGTTCGGCGAACTGATCACGGCTGAAGCCGCAGAAGAGCTCGGGCAAGCGCCCGCCCGAGAATTCGGCGGCTTCCAATATCGCAGTGGTAATGCGCTGTGCTTCCGCCACGAAGCCGTATCGCAACAGACCGGCAGCGATGATTGCATTGTCGTGGGGCCATACCGAGCCGTTGTGATAGCTGGCCGGGTTATATGCGCCCATGTTGCTGGCCAAGGTCCGTATACCCCAGCCGCTGAACATCTCCGGAGACATAAGCCGCTCGGCAACCTGCGGAGCCTTGTCCTCGTCTACGAGTCCGTAGACCAGACAGTGGCCCATGTTGGAAGCACACGCGTCCACCTGTCGCTTCCTGCCGTCGAGTGCGATTGCATAGTACCCCCGGTCCGGCATCCAGAACTGCTCGTTAAATCTCCGCTTCAGTTCCGCCGCCCGATCGGCGAGATCATCTCCCCGTGCCGTGTCGCCCGCGTCGTATGCCATCCAGGCACGCGCGGTATACGCAGCATAGACATAGGCCTGGACTTCACAGAGCGCGATCGGGGGCTCCGCAAGTGTTCCATCGGCAAAATTGATGCCGTCCCAGGAGTCTTTCCAGCCTTGGTTTATCAGGCCCTGGTCGTTGAGCCGTTCATATTCGACGAAACCGTCGCCGTCCTTGTCCCCGTAGTGACGTATCCATTCCAGGGCGCGGTCCGCGTGGGGCAGCAAACCGGCGATAATATCTGCTCCGAATCCCCACCGGCTGACGGCTCCGAGCACATCCACAAATAACGGAGTCGCGTCGACGCTCCCGTAGTAGGCTGAGTTGCCTCCAAGGGCCAAACCGGCATTGAGGCTAAGCCTTACTTCGTGCAGGATCTTGCCGGGCTCCTCCTCGGTCAGCGGGTCCACGATGGTTCCTTGCCGGTCCGCCAGCGTCTGCAGCGTCCCCAAAGCCAGTGAGGGATCCACCGGTAACGCCATTTCCGAGGCCCACAGGGAATCCCGGCCAAAGAGCGTCATGAACCACGGCGCACCTGCCGCCACCACAACGCGTTCGGGATGATCCGGATCCTCGATCCGGAGGGCACCCAAGTCGTCGTAGCTCCGCCGTAACGTACGCTCAATGGATCGGTTACCCATGCGAACGACGGGAATCCTGGCAACCCATTCCTTGCGGCGCCGGTCACTGGGGGACAACTCCTCCCCCTCAGGGTGGACAAGGGTGGCGCTCCGGCCAGAGCCTTCAACCTCAACCCGGGCACTGACGACAGCGCTCCAGTCCCCTTGCGGTGGGACAGATACCAGAAAGGTGACCCCCTCCGGCTTCACCTCTGCTCCCGGAGCCTGAATGACGACCCGTTTTCGCATGCCTTGCCAGACACCGGAAATGGTCAGCTGGTCCCCATCCACGTACCGGGTTGCGTCCCACGCACGCTGGATCCGGGCTTCCTTCACTTCAAAAAGGTCCGCGAAGTCAGCTTCAACCTCGAGGGAAATCGCGCATTCGACGGGTTTGGTTGAATAATTGCGGACGGTAAGTCGCTCCTGAATACCCGCGCCGACTTCCCGCAGGCGCTCCACGATCAGCGGGCTGTCGGCATATCCGTCGGAACGGGGAACGCGACCTGCAAACAGGGCCCGGAACGGCTCGCGCGTCTCGGCAGCGAGGGACTCAAGCGGATGACTGTTGACTGTCAGGTTCCAGCGGGACAGGAATCGGGTGTCCTGCACGAACAGGCCATGCGGGTGCTCGGGATGAATGTCGCCATTGGGCAAAGAAATGCAGAACGAGGTTTCCTCGACCAGGGTGACGGTCCCTGCCCCTACTGGGCCGGCAGCCGTGTCAGCATTCCATCCAGCCATCCTGGTTCCTCCAAGAAAGCAGCGCCGGCACAACGTGGTCTCTTAGACACGCTTGGGCGACGGCACCTCTGTTTACTTGACCCTACTCTCCCCCGGCTAAGGGGTGTAGACCCTGTTTCATATCCCTGCATGGCATCCAGAAACAGGACCCAGTGCAACGTACCTGTATAGCAGGAAGCCGGGAAACGGCGGGCCTGTCAACCGCGGGGCACCGTATGGTGGGCGCTGACCGTTAGGAAGCTGCCCGAGGGGCGAACCAGCCGGAGAAGTCCGCAGCCCACTCTTGCGGGCCAACAAACCCGATGGAGCCCAGCTGCCGCGCCTCCTCACAGCGGCGCAGACCCCACCAGAGGTCGTAGAGCACCCGCGGGGCGACATGAACCTGAAGATCCGGGACACGTTCTGCGCGGCCGATGCTCGCGGTTGTCTTGCTGTTCTCTGTGCAGATCCAGCCATGAAGGGGAGCTCCCCTGACGTTGTCGAACTCGAACCCCAGGACAATCGACTTCCTGGGCAGGGAATCTGTCACAAGGCTGCGGCCCATGTGTTCGAGCAGCGTGCCAAGCCCTGTCCGCAGGTCATTCTCAAAGGGCGCATGCCAATGACTCGCCCAGAGGCCCAGCGACTCCAAGGTCTGCCGCAGCGCGTAGCCGACCGGCGTCAGTCTGTAGCGTCGTGAGCCGCGGGGGCCGGTTTCATCGTTGCGAACGACAAGCTCCAGCTGGACCAGGCGCTTGAGCCGCTGGGAAAGCAGTGTCCGCGAAAGGTCAGGCAGGGCCCGGGACATATCGTTGAACCCCATTTCACCGCAGAGGAGTTCGCGCACGATCAATAGGGACCAGCGGTCACCCAGCAGCCGCAGCCCTTGTGATATCGACCAATAATCGGCACTCGGGCGCCCTGCTGTTTTCGCCAGGTCGTCTTGTTCCCGGGTGAACTGCTCCGCAATGGTCGTCATCGTCCCTGAGCTCCAAGCGATCCGTGAGTTGTGCTGCCACCATTCTTCCCGACCCTTCGAGGTGCTGTGTGTGCGCCACGCACATAAGTTGATGCCCGCCTGTCCGTCGCAGGCCTTCACCGGTTCTGCCTTTAAGCAAGAATCGAAGGTTGGCCGATAACCGTCCAACCTTCGATTCTGCGGTCCGTTTGCTAGAGCCGGATGTCTGCAGACTCCCCCGGTTTCAAGGCGATGAGGAGTTCGCTGAGCCCGGCATCGGCGAAAAGCTTGCTGATCTGGTCCGCATTCTGGCTGAAATGTTCCCACGAATCCTCGTGCACTGGAACGACCTTCTTGACACCCATGATCTTGGCCGCCTCCAGGGCCCGGTCATTGCTGAGGGTGATGTACGCGCCATCTGCGATCACATCGAATTTTGCGCCGCCGACGAAGAGCACAGCGATATCAATGGCTGGAAAACGATCCGCAATTTCGCGCACGATATCCAGCTCGGAGTTATCACCGCTGATGTAAATCGTCGGCATGCCCTCTGCTTCGAGGACAAAGCCAATAACGGGCCCGAGTGCGTCCCACACGCCCTCCGGGCCATGATGCGCCGGCACTGCCGTGATTTTCATCTGCCTGCCATCGGGAAGCGTAACGGTATGAGTCTCGTAGTCGCTGGTCCCGCGGACGTTGGGGCCGAAGTTCTTCGCAGCCTCCGTCGTGGTGAGGGCAAGCGGCACCATCGTCAGAAAACCCCGGCCGGCCACGTCCAGGTTGTCGATGTGCTCGTGGGAGGCGAGTGCCAGGTCAACGTGGCCAAGCTCCTCGGGGGTGGCGCTGGGGGCGAGCTTCTTGATGACGGGTCCGGCGATTGGGTGGTGGTAGACCTGGGGGGAATCGAAGGTGGGGTCAGTGATCATCCGGTAGCCGGCGATCTCGAGGAGCAGGGTCGGTCCTCCAATGAGGGTTGCTTTGACGTCGTCCATAATTTCAGTCCTTTATCGGGTCGGTGGCGGCCGGGGTTCAGCTCTTGCTCGTCATTTGAGCCGTGATGTCTTCCGCCCCGTGCAGGACATAGACGAGCTTGCCGTCATCGTCGAAAGCCGGAGCGTTCAGGGGCTGGAACCACCGGGGCTCGAAAATCCCGTCTGAGTTCTCGATGTCATAGCGAACAGGCGGAAGAATATCGATCTTGCCGGTTTCGACAACACGCTCGATGGAGCTGCGCAGAATCTCTGTTCCCTTGGCGTCAGGGTTGTCCGGGTTGTCCGGAAAAGCCTCGAGGATGTCCATGCCGACGATTCCCTCGCGGCTCTTTCCCGTAGATGCAAGGAACGAGTCAGTGGCAGCGACGATCGTTCTGTCGGGGGTGACGATGATGTATTGGTTCGGCAGACTTTCGAAGATTTTCTGAAAGTCGGGGTTATGTGCATCTGAGGATGACACTTCGACTCCTTTCCCTGATGAGCGACTCTTTCGCGTCTCGTATTGCCATTGCAGCAGGTGGGGCCGCCCCCCACTAGTGCAATACATGGACTGGAAGGAGTCAGCGTCCCTGCTGTTTCGCCGACCAGGGCCTGCCGCAGATGTCGGGAAAAACGGGGATGCCCTTTGGCTTGGGCCATCGGCGGCATTTGTCCCAGATCCCTAGAGTCCGAAGGCGGTTCCGTGGCCATGCTCGAACACGAGGTTGGTCTGGGTGCCTGCGACGGCAGGATTCGATGACAGATGGTCCAGTACGAATTGACGGATGTGCTCGGTATTCCTGGCCGTGATGTGGATCAGGAAATCATCTGCACCGCCAAGAACGAAGAATTGCTTGATCTCGGGCAGGTCCCGCAACTCATTTCCGAAGGCATTCATCAGGTGCCGGGCCCCAGGCCTAAGCCGCACGCTGACCAGGGCCTGGAGGGGCAGGCCCATTGCTTCGGGTGCGACTTCGACGGTGAAGCGCTTGATTACCCCCGACTCTTTGAGCGCCTTGAGGCGGGCAAGACAGGTTGACGGCGCAAGTCCGAGGGCCTCCGACAACGACTGATTGGTACGCCTTGAATTATTGGACAGCAGGCCAAGAAGCTTGTGGTCCACTTCGTCCAATGGCACCTGTTGCAGTTTCTGCGAGTCCGACACTCTGTAACGCTCCTCACAATGCAGGAATTAATGAGCTGCTTCCATTCTGCCGCAGATCCTGCGAGCAGGGCTCACGTTTCCGCATTTTCTGTCATTCTTTTGCCCACAAGCATCAATCCCCTCAGAAAGCATGAGTCATGATCATCTCCGTCCCCAAGGAAATCAAGAACAACGAGTTCCGCGTCGCGATCACTGCCGCCGGCGTCCACGAATTCAAAGCAAACGGCCACGACGTGCTCGTGGAAACCGGCGCCGGCGCCGGTTCCGGCATCAGCGATCAGGAGTACGCCCTTGCCGGAGCCGAGATCGTCGAGACCGCAGAGGAGGCCTGGGCGCGGGCCGACATGGTGATGAAGGTCAAGGAACCCGTGGCATCCGAATACCGGCACTTCCGTGAGGGCCTGCTACTTTTCACCTACCTGCACCTTGCAGCGGAACCCGCACTGACCCAGGCGCTTGTCGAATCCGGTGTCACCGCCATCGCGTACGAGACCGTTCAGGAAGGCCGGGCACTGCCGCTGCTCGCCCCGATGTCCGAAGTGGCCGGCCGGCTCTCCGTCCAGGTCGGTGCGACCTCGCTCATGGCGCCGGCAGGGGGCAAGGGTGTGCTGCTCGGCGGCGTTCCGGGCGTCCGTCCCGCCAAGGTTGTCGTCCTCGGTGCAGGCGTCGCCGGCACCAACGCCGCGGCCATGGCGCTCGGCCTCGGCGCCGACGTCACCATCCTGGACATCAACATCAACCGGCTGCGCGAGCTGGACGCCCAGTACCAGGGCCGCCTGAAGACCGTAGCGTCCAACTCATACGAGATCGAAAAGTCCGTTATCGATGCTGATCTCGTCATCGGCTCCGTCCTGATCCCGGGCGCCAAGGCACCCAAGCTCGTCACCAACGACCTCGTGGCCCGGATGAAGCCCGGCTCGGTGCTCGTTGACATCGCCGTGGACCAGGGCGGCTGCTTTGAAGATACCCACCCCACCACGCACCAGGAACCCACGTACAAGGTCCACGAGACGATCTTCTACTGCGTGGCCAACATGCCCGGCGCTGTCCCGAACACCTCCACCTACGCCCTGACCAACGTCACGCTCCGCTACGCGGTGGCTTTGGCCAACTACGGCGTCAAGGGTGCTTTCGACCGGCTCCCCGCTCTCGCCGGCGGTCTGAACGTGGCGGCAGGCAAGGTCACCCACAAGTCTGTCAGCGATGCCCACGGGCATGACCTCGCCGACTGGCAGGACCTGGTAACGGTTTAAGGCATCGGCCGTGTCTGCCCGATAGAAGGCAGACACGGCCCGCTTCACAGGAAGGGAAAGCATCGAATGGCATTTCACCTGCAACCCAAGTGGCAGCCGCTGATTGGCCAGCCGGTCATTGTTAAACTTCAGGATGAGGAGATCCGGCGCGGAGTTGTCGATGCAGTCACCGACGATGATCAAATCCTGTGGCTCGACAGTGACGGCGCTGAGCCCCGCCGGCTATTTCACCGGGCAGACGGTTTCAACGTGTGGGTCGACTACAAGTGGGAAACCGAGAGGTTCAGCCGTTGCCCTGACTTCCAGCGGGAGGCTGCATCATGAGGGGCGGGCAGTCCAAGGCGGCTGGATACGTACAGCATCGGGAACGGTTTCACAGTGATAATGAATTGTCAGCAGCAATCACCAGGCTGCGTTCCCAACGGGACAACAGTGAAGCGTCAGGTGTTCTTGTCACCTGGCACGGCCCCTGGTCCTACACCCTGGAGCTCTGCCACCGGATTCCTCCCGGGCTCGTCTACGAGTGCATCGCGTCTGAACGACTGAATATGGCACTCTAATTCAGACCCGGCCTGACGGGCCGCGCCCATCAGCGCTCCCCCAGCAGGCTCGTAACCTCAACGACCGTCCTTTCCGATGGGCGCCAGGCACACGGTCCGCGCGAATGATGTGCCCGCAGTACATGTCGATCACCTGAACCGCCACGAAAATGGTCGAAGATGAACAGCCGCAAGCCCCTCCCCTACCTGGTGTGTCAGAGAGCGGGGAGCGCCACCGGCCCTGTGCAACCTGGCAACGACAAAGGAACCCTGATGTCCGAACTCACTGTTGAAAGAGCAGATCTCGGCATGGCATGGGCGGTCAAAGACAGCTTTGTCCGCTACGTGCAGTCCATGCATGACGGACGCATACTCTTGCGTGACGGTGCTGCCGTGACCAATACCCGGCAGTTCTATTTCCCGTTCAAGAGCCTGGACCAGTCTGCCGGTGACCACTTTGTGCTCCAGTTCGGTGGGGAGGCGCGCTTCCTCGCCCACCATGGGCTTATGTCGGTCGCAATTTGCAACCCAAAAATAGAAGTCGGGCCGGACGGGGCATGCCTGTCCATCGAGCAAGGAAACGAGACGGTGCAGCTCGCCGATCTCCGTTTGCCGGCGGTGTCGGTGGAAGACGGCGTAACCATGTGGGCGAATGTCCAGGTAGCGTTGACCAGCGCAGGAGCGGCTGTCTTCGCAGACAGCTACTCAGCCGGAGAGACCCTGGCTCCGCTGACCATGAGAGCACCATCCTTCGTGAAAGTACCGTGACGTCGTCTTTGAGGGAACCTGTTCGACACCGCTTGGGGCCGGTGCTGGGAAACACCTGAAGACACGGGTGCGTTTGTTTGTTGCAAGGAGCTCAAGATACGTAGGCGCTTCAACATACCTGGCCCTTCGCGTTTAGGCATGGTTCGTTTGTTTGATCCGGTAGGGGCGGTGGCCGCCGGCGGCGAGTAGGCATCTAAGTCTGTAGTTAGTGAAGTTGCGGAAGCCACGGGCGATTCTGCGGGTGGTTTCGATGACGCCATTTATCGCTTCGGTGGGTCCATTGGAGGCGCCGTTGGTGTCGAAGTAGGCCAGGATCGCTGCCTTCCATTGTTTGAGCGTCCGGCCCAGTCGTGAGATTTCCGGGATCGGGCAGGACGGGAACGAAGCGATCACTTCGTTGATTAGTTCCCTGCCTCGCTCGGGTCTGGCGTGGTAGATGTTGCGGAGCTTCTGGTAGCACTGCCAGGCCAGGGTGACCTCGTGGTGCGGGTCCCCGAGGGTGAGCTTCGCGTCGAGCCGGGCGGTTTGTTTGTCGGTGAGGTGTTCGGCGCCGACTTGCAGCGCCCGGCGGATGCCGTAGAGCGGATCGCCCTTGCGGCCGCGGTGTCCGAGGGTGTCCTGCTGGACGCGGCGGCGGACCTCATCGACCATGGCCGATCCGAGTTTTACGACGTGGAACGCGTCCAGGACGGTGATGGCTTCTGGCAATTCATCGCGGATTGCGTTCGCGTAGCCACGGAACGGATCCAGGGCCGCTGTCTTGATGCCGGTGGTGAAGGCGGCACCGCGCTCTTTGAGCCAGTCGGCGTAGGCCTTCCCGGACCGTCCTGGAACGAGGTTCAGCAACCGGGCGTGAACTATGCCGCGGGCGTCCCGTGTGTGGTCCACGATCCCGGTGACCATGCCGGATCCCGGCGGGCCCGTGTGTGACCAGACATGCTCGTCGACGCCGAGCGCGTTCACGCCGGCCAGCCGTTCCGTGATGCCGATGCGCCTGGTGGCCTCTGCCTTGATGGCGTCCCAGACGGTGTGCCAGGAAAAGCCGAGCTGATGGGCCAGGGCTGAAACGGAAGTGTCGAAACGCTGCAGCGCGTCGGTCGCCCATGCCACTGCCCGGGCGGTGAGTTTCGCCCGCGGCCCGGCCAACGGGTGTTCCTCGGTGAAGGTGTTCCCCCGGACAGTCCGGGTCGGGGCAGCGCCAGACGCGATTGGCCCACAGCAGCCGCACCGGACGACCGAAACACGGGGTGTCATGGAGACGAACCGGCCGGCGGCCGTGCCCGACCGCGACGACGCCGCAGCCCGGACAGCCACTGAGGGTTTCACCGGTTTCGACGTGCAGAACCAGGCCGTTGGCGGTTGCTGTGACGGAGTTGATGTGGAGGCCCTCGACACCGAGCAGCGCATCCGGCGCGCGTGCACCAGCGGCCACCGGAACAAGACATAGAGTTATTCATGTCAGGGTCTCTTTTGGGTGTTGGTTTGCTTGGCCGCAACCAATTCAAAGAGGCCCTGACCTTATTCCCACCGCACCACGCCGCACCGACAACATCCAATGCCCGGCGGGGACAGTCTCAGCCAGCACTAACCACGCTCATCTGCGAAGGGCCACATACCTGGCGCATCCGATCACGACGGATATGGCATGTTCCCGCCCCCTTGGAATGACTGGTGCCGGGGGCAGGAGGCGCGGCGCCGGATGTCCAGGACACGTCCAAGCCGCAACGGCAGCGCCGCCACACCACTTGGTCTACTGGGAAGCCACTGTTGCGGTCGTTCGGACCAGGTGGGCGAAGCGTCGTGCCATTGCCTCAGTATGCTCCCTCACAATCTGGTCTTGATTCTCGAACGCCTGCATACCATGCCCTGCCCGCTCCATGGCAACCGCGTCATTCTCGTCGACCAGGGATAGCCACTGGCGGTAGACCGCCGGCGACAGCTCAGGGTGAAACTGAACTCCCCACGACATTTCGCCTACCCGGAAAGCCTGATGCGGATATTGGGCGGTCATCCCGAGCCAGACCGCCGAAGGTGGCAGGTGGTCGATCATGTCCCCATGCATGGCCCCGGCGCAGAAAGGGCCCGGTAACCCGGCCATCAGGGGATCCCCGGCCGCCTCGGACCGTAATGCTACCTCTACGACTCCCGCCTCGAGGCCCTGGTCGCCCCTGGTCACCGTACCGCCGAAAGTCTGTGCCATCAGCTGAGCTCCGAGGCATATCCCAAGTGTGGGCTTCCTGTGGCTGGCAGCAGCTGCCATAAGGCTGCGGATGTGGGCAAGCCAGTGATAGACATGGTCGTCCAGCGAGCTCATGTCACCGCCCAGGACCACCAGGGCGTCCTCCCGAAGTATTTCCGGGATCACGTCGTCATTAAATGGCTGGACAATTCTGGTGGTTATACCCTCATCGTGCAGCCACAGGCCGAGACGGTCGATCGGGCAATAGGGATCCGGCTGTATGACGAGGGCCTGCAAAGTGCCGGCGCCTCGGGAAAGATCTGGCTGGTAGGTCATGCTCGAATTCCTTATCGGGCGATCGGAGTTTCCAATACTTCAAGGTAGCGAACGGCATCGCCGCGACCGCAGTGCCATTTGCACATGGAGATCCGAATGTGTGTGCTTGCAGAGCTGAGGCATTGGCGCTTCGGATGGCTGGGGTCGACACTATTCACACCATGGGACGGTCCTTGAACAGGAATTTAGTTTGGGCGGCCGTTGCCGTCACTGAAGAACCGCGCGCTGGCCTTCCCGCACCGCCAACCGTGCGGCAATGCCTGTGGGTAGCCAGTCTCCGGATTCTTCGAAGGAATGACCGATGAGCTGCTCTACGCGCTGGAGGCGTTGCCGGAGCGTGTTGCGGTGGATGTGCAACTTGGAGACCGTGTCCGCAATGGATCCCTTGTTGGATAGCAGCATGGCAACTGTTTCGGCCAACTGGGTTCCATTTTCTGCGTCGTAGCGCATGAGGGACCTGAGTTCAGCGAGCACGTCCTTGATCTCCGCAGACATCCCTTCCCCTACGAGCGGCACGTCCTGCAGATGTTCTATTTCGCTGAAAGAGGTGACCCGTCTCCCGGACGTCCTGGCAACCAGTTCTGTCCATGCCAGTGCGGTCTCGGCGTCGGAAAGCGCAGGCTGCAGGGAAGCGACATCGCGGGCCACCGGACCGAGGCCGGCGAAGGCTGAGACGCCGCGGTGTTCGTCGAGCTCAGAAAGAGTTGTCTCCAGCTTCGCCTTGATCTCCTCTCCCGTACCGGAGGGGGTATCAATAAAGAGCAGGCTGAGGGGTCCCTCCGTGAAGACGAGGGACCGTGAGCCGGCCAGTTCCTGCAGGTAGGGGGCAATGCGCCTGGACACCGCATCCGAGTCGAATTTCAGCCGTTTCACCCGTACCAGGACAGGCAGTGTGCGGCCCTTTGACCAGCCTGACTCCTCCAGAATGCGGGCGAATGTGCTCGTGCCGACGCTTCGAAGCAGGCGTGAAGCATGGGAGGAACCTACCGATTCCAGTTCTACTGCTTCAAACAGGGCGGCCAGTTGGGAGCAAATGGCGCTGAGTCGGTCAAGTTCCCTGGCGGAATAGCGGCGTGGACGGTAGCAGGTGACGATGCCCCGGGTGCTCGTCAGGCCGAAGGAAACAGATATCCGCTCATGTCCGGCGAAGTTGGATTCGATAAATTCGGAGGTTGCTGTTCGTGAGTGAGTGGTTCGAACCACTGTTCCGCTTCGCTCGCCCTTGTCCATTGCGATGGCAGTGGGCGGGGATGTGGCTGGACCACGACCGAAATATTCGATGACGCAACCGTCGGAGCTCATGTGCTTGAGGATCGACTGGGCGGCCACTTGAGCGCATTGCAGAACCGAAGTGGCGGAGTTGATCGGGAAATCTACAAGGAAATGTGCTGCTGCAGACTGACGCCGCAAGTCATCAACAGTCTCAGCCTGCAGCAGGCCGCTGGCAAGCAGCATGCCCACCTCGTCGGCAATCAGCTTTGACTCCCACGTGAAGGTTTCCTCGACATACGACCAGAGGCTGAATACACCCAGGAGCGTCCCGGTCGGAGCCACGATCGGGACTACCAGCATCGAGTTGAAATCTTCTTCCTGCAGTTCGCTGATGCTGACGAACCGCGGATCCTGCTGAATGTTTTTGTTAAGGACAACTGACTGCCGGGTAAGCCCCACCCAGCCGGTTACCCCCTCGCCGAGGCGAAGGGTGACCCTTCCAACTTGCTGGCTCTGCACTCCAGCGGTACCTGCACGCATAACAAGAACTTGTTCCTGTTCATCCCACAGGTAGACGAAAACCCCTGCTGAGTTTGTTGCCCTGGCAACCAGGTCCACTGCCCTTTGAGCAAGCGCGAGCGGATCGGGTCCTTCCATCATGAGCTGCGTGAGCTCAGACAGGGTATCTGCCCGGAGCTCTGCTATTTGGAGTTTTTGGCGATAGTCAGCCGGCAGGACCTCGTTCGGTTGCGGCGCCGCGGGCTCAGCAGGGGTATTCATCTTTTCAGCTTAGGAGGCTCATGCCCATGGAGGCCCGACTGAACTGCCTTGGCGCGTTGACGCCAATCCAGGCCGCCTCCTCCTCCGCGGATCCGATCCGGTACAAGGCGGCGTTGCGTTCCTCGGCAGCGTAGACCTGCACAAGTTCGCCTTCCGGCGGAAGCATCCCGTGTACCTGGACCTTTCGACCAAACTGCTCCGTCCATCCGTACGGAGCCTGTTCCAGTTCCATGGATTCGAAGCCGGCGAAGTATTCAGCCAGGGCTGCACCGTGCCGTTGCGCCTGAGTCCAACTCTCGAACCGCCGAAACGTTCCGTCCTCGGCCTGCCGTGCCGAAACGTCTCCGATAGCGAAGATCCCGTCAGCGATTTCACCGCTGGTCAGCAGCGCCTTCCCGTCGGCAGTGCAACGGACTCCGTTGGAAATGTCGAGGTCGCTGTAGGTCAGCCATTCAGTATTGGGCCGGGCGCCGACAGCGCTGATAACAAGGTCGGCGTGCAGGTCCAGGCCGCTGACCTGGACTGTCCATGCGGCATCGGTTTTCTGAATGGACTCCACAGCAACTCCAAAGTGGGTTACAACACCGGCCGAGTGCATCCATGCCTTTGCTTCTTCCCCCAGATGTCCTGAAAAGAAGCGCTGCATTGGTTGCGGAGCCAGATCCACTACGGTGACCGCAAGCCCACGCTGGGCCAGTGTGGAGGCGAGCTCCGCACCAATGGTTCCGGCGCCGATGATGATCGCACTGGCAGCCCCTGCATCCACGGCATTGCGCAGGGCGAGGGCATCCTCGGCGGTTCTCAGGCTGAGAACGCCTGCCGGCTCTTTTGGCAGTCTGATGGAACCGGCTCCGGATGCGATGACGACCGCGTCAGCCGCCACTTCTCCGAGCTTGTCCAGCAGAACAGTCCGCTTGTCAGGGAGCAGCCCGATCGCCTTTGCGTTGAGGATCGGCGTAGCCTCCGGCCACCACTCGGCCGGTTCGACGGAACCAGTGCCTAAAAGAAACTGCTTGGACAGCGGGGGCCGGTCGTAAGGCGCATTCGGGTCGGAATCTATGACGATAAATTCGCCTGCAAACCCAAGCTCACGGCTGCGTTCAATCAGCATCGCCGATGCAACCGAAGCGCCAATAATCGCGACCCGGTCTGGCAGATGTGTCACGACGCCGAAACCTCTGCGGCTTTTTCGCCGGCCTCGGTCGATTCCCGTTCAAGGATTGCCCGTTCAGGGCAGTTCCGGATGGCCTTGCGGACGTTCGGCTCGTCGCCGCTGTTTTCGCGGCCAGGAATGACGTGCGCATAGCCTTCCTCGTCGATCTCGAAGGTTTCGGGTGCCAGCGCCCAGCACCGGGCGTGGCCCTGGCAACGCCCTCCATCGACCCAAAGTTCTCCCATAGTGATCAAGCTCCAATCTTGAGGGTAAGCGGGCCGACGCCGTGCCACGGCTCGTCGTCATTCGCCCGTTCAAAGTGAGGGACAGCCTTCAGGAATTCCTCCATGGCAATAACCATCTCGGCGCGGCCAAGGTTCGATCCAAGGCACCGGTGGATACCGCCGCCGAAGGCCAGATGGCGGTTGTCTTCACGGTCAATCTTGATTTCATTGGGTTCTTCGTAGACCTCCGGGTCCCGGTTGCCCGCGCCGAAGACGAGCACGACGCGTTCCCCGGCCTTGATCTCCTGGCCACGGACAACTGTGTCTGCTTTTGCTGTGCGGGCCATGGCCTGGACCGGAGAAAGCGTCCGCAGGAACTCCTCGGCAGCTGTGGGGATCAGGTCCGGGTCTTCACGCAACTGCTGCTGGGCGTGCGGGTTGCCGGCAAGGTACCAAAGGGCGGACCGGATTGCCCAGGCGGTCGTATCCAGCCCGGCCAGGAAGAGCAGGTAGCAGTACGACAGCAGTTCTTCACGCGTGAGCTTCCGTCCCTTCACCTCCGCTTTCAGAAGCTGGGTGATCAGATCGTTGCTGGCCTCTGCTTCCGGTCCGGCCTTTTCCCGTTCGTCGAGAAGGCGGTCGAAGTAATCGTTGAGCTCGCGTCCGGCCGCGTAGGCCGTTTCAGGATGGGCCGTGCGCTCATAGATGATCTCATCGATCCACCGGTCGAAAATCGGCCAGTCCTGCTCCGGATATCCGGCCAGGCGGCTAAAGATGATTGTCGGCATCGGGCGGGCAAGCTTCGCCGAGACATCAACGACGTCGCCCGCCGCGAGGACCTCCTGGCAGAGCTGCCGGGCGGTCTCCCGCATTCCCGGGCCCAGCTTGGAAACATTCATGGGAGTGAACATCGGCAGCAGGATCTTGCGGAAGTCAGCGTGGGTCGGCGGATCGATGTCAATCGGGATAAGGGGGACATCGGTGCCGAAGGCAGGGAGGAGCATGGAGGGACCGACAGCGAAAGTGTCAGGATCCTGCTCTGCATTGAAGATGTCTTCGCTCTTGGTGATGTACCAAAAGCCCCCATACTTGTCGCTGTGACCGACAGGACCGTTGGCGAGCATGTCCTGGTAGTCGTCGAAAATGTTGTCGAGTGCCCGTCCGTGGAAGTCAAAGTCTGACTTGTTGTGGCTGAGCCCGCGCTCGGTTTCTGTGCTCATGAGAATTGCTCCTGAAGTAGTTGCTCTGACTGTGCGTGTGCCGCGGCCTTCTCCACGAGATCCACGAAGAGAGCCTTCTGGGCTTCGTCATAATCGACCATGTGTTCGGGATGCCACTGCACCCCGATCAGGCTGGCATCATCGGCTTCGATTGCCTCAATAACATCGCCTTCCCGTCCCACAATGCGAAGGGCTTTCCCGAGCCTTCCCAGGCCCTGGTGGTGGTAGCTGTTCACCGGGATGCTCAGGCCTTTAGCGATCCGGGCAAGTTCGGAATCAGGTTCCAGCTGCACCCTGTGCCACGGTTGGTGCGAAGGGTTGTCCTGCCAGTGCCCTCGGTCCGGGCTTACTTCCTGGACCAGGGTTCCGCCGCGAATGACGTTGACAAGCTGCATTCCCCGGCAGGTCGCCAGGACCGGTATGCCACGAAGCATGGCCTCGTTGTAAAGCTCGATCTCGAAATCGTCCCGGATATCGCAGACGTCATAGACCGTGTCGATCGGGTCCTCGCCATACAGTCGGGGGCTGATGTCGCCGCCGCCGGTGAGGATGAGCCCGTCGAACCCTTCAAGGGCCGCATCGGGGATTGTTGCCGTTGACGGAAGAATGGCAGGACGGCCGCCCGCGGCAAGGACGCCGTTGGCGTAGGCCATGTTCTGGACTGTTGAAGGCATCGGGCCGAAGGCGGTATCGACGGTTTGCCGAGCCGCTGAAATGGCAATAAGGGGCGCCCTCATGTCAGTAAACCAGCCAGCCACCGTCGACGTGGATGGTGGTACCGGTCACCCAGCTGGCCTCGTCGCTGGCCAGGAACGCGACGGCGTTGGCAACGTCGGACGGGCGGCCGATACGTCCGAGCGGCGTACGGTCAAGGAGGAACTTCACGGCCTCTTGGTTCTCCAGCACGGACTTGGTGAACGGGGTCTCGATGAAGCCCGGGGCAACAGCATTGACGCGGATCTTGGAAGCCGCGGTTTCGATGGCCAAAGCCTTCGTGAACATCAGGAGTGCACCCTTGGAAGCGTTGTAATGCACCTGGGGGTGCCCGCTGCTGGCGATGACGATATGGGCCTCGACTGATGTGATGTTGACGATGGCGCTGGTTGAATCGTCGCCTCGGGCGGCGGCGCCCTTCTCCAGCAGCGGACGTGCAGCCTGGCTGACCAGGAACGGGCCTGTGGAGTTCACGGCGAAGACCTGGTCCCATTCGGCAACGCCGAGGTCATCGAAGTTGCTGCCCTTGACGATGCCTGCGTTGTTGACGAGGGTGTCGAGCCGGCCGAACTTGGCATCGATCTCGGCCATGCCGCTGCCGACCGAAGCCTCGTCGGCGACGTCCATAACAACAGGAACCATTTCCGGGTGCTGGCCAACCAGGCGCTCGAGCGCGGCCTCGTCACGGTCGAGGGCTACGACGGTAGCGCCCTCCTTGAGCAGCTTTTCTGCGATGGCAAGGCCGTTTCCGGACGCGGCTCCGGTGACTGCGGCGATCTTTCCGGGGTGAGTAGTCATTGGGTGTTTCTTCTTTCTTGGTAAGGAAAATGGTGGATTGAACGCTTCTCAGCGCTGCACTGGGCGCTAGATTCGTTCCAGGTAACGTGCGATTTCGAAGTCGGTGACACTGGTCTGAAGCTTGCGGAGCTCCCAGCGCCTCGTCTGGACGTAGTGCGTGACGAAGGTTTCACCGAAGTACTCCTTGGCGACCTCGCTCTTCTCGAACTGTTCGATGGCCTGGCCGAGTGTTGCGGGGAGCTCCTTTACCTGGTGTCCCTCCTCCAGGGCGTATGCGTTGCCTACCACCCGCTTGGGAGCGGTCATCTTTGTGTCCACGCCGTGCAGGCCGGCGGCGATGCTGGCAGCGATGACCAGGTAAGGATTGGCGTCAGCGCCAGGTACCCGGTTTTCGATGCGCGCAGCACTGCCCGTTGACGGGATGGACCTGATGGCAACCGTACGGTTGTCCAGGCCCCAGGTGGCGCTGGATCCGGCCCATTGCCCGCCTTCGGTCCGCTTATAGGAGTTGATGGTGGGCAGGTAGAGGGCGGTAAGCTCCGGCGCCGTCTCGACGACGCCCGCCAGGTAGTTGTACCCGACGGCGCTCAGCTCGCCGGGCTCCTCGGCATTGGCGAAAGCTGACTTGCCGGATTCCGGATCCCAGAGACTCTGGTGCATGTGCCCGGAGGAGCCGGCCCACTCCGGGTTGATCTTGGCCATGAACGATGCCGTGTAGCCGGCTTCAGCTGCGACCTCCTTGACGGTGGCCTTAAGCCGGAGGGCGTTGTCCGCGGCTGCGAGAGCATCCGAGTAGTGGATGTTCATCTCGAACTGGCCCGGGCCGTTTTCGCTGTTGCTGGCCTCGATGAAAATACCCTGCTCAGACAGGCGGCGGCGGATCTCGCCGATGAGGAACTCGGTGCCTGTGTCCCTGACGAGGCTGTAGGTGTGGCTGCCAGCCGTGATGGGAGTCAGGTCACGCCAGCCGTTGGCGGCAAGCTCGGTTGGAGTCCCCTTGAACAGGTAAAACTCGAACTCGTAGGCGCAGACCGGCGAGTAACCGAGGTCTTCGGCTTTCTTCACAACCCGCTTAAGAATGCTCCGGGGACAGATCGCCGCCGGCTCGCCGGACATTTCGTAGGCATCGCAAATGACGGATGCGACCCCAGGTTCCCCCGGAACAACCTTCAGGGTGTTGAGATCCGGCAGCAGGGTCACGTCAGGGTAGCCCGAGTCCCACCCCGTGTAGCTGAGATCAGAAATGATCTCATCCTGAATGTCCCAGCCGAAGATGATGTTGCAGATGTTTGTGCCGCGCTCAGCGACACTTTCCAGGAAGTACCGGGCGGGGATGCGCTTGCCGCGCCACACACCGTCCAGGTCCACGACGCCCACTTTGAAGGTTTTGATGTCGTTTTCGGAGACGAACTTTTGCAGTTCGTCGTGGGCTGACCCTGCGGCGGTTTTATCCTGCATGTCGATTGCCTCGAGTTCTTGGAGGTCCTCCGGGACCTGTGTGATCGGATTCACTGTGTACCTCTTTATCCTCATTGATATCGGTTACTAAAGACACTAAATGCGGGGTCTCGCGGGCGTATGTGCAAAGTGCACATCATGATTGCCGGCTACATGCATTCGGTAAGCCACGTCACATTTGAGACCGCGTCCCTGCACTCAGGCCAAGGCTTTGTTGTGTTCCTGCCCGGTTCCAGGGGTGCGAAAATCCCCGGAACCGAGCGGGCAGGCAGGCTTAGTAGACGTCCTTGACGTAACGTCCTTCGCCTTTCATGGACTGCAGGTAGTCGTGCGCCAATTCGGGCGTCATTCCACCGTGGCTGATGAGCACGGCCAGCAAGGCTTCGTCAACGTCAGGTGCTATCTGTTTGCCGCCGCACACGTAGACCGAAGCACCGCCCGACAGCCAGGCAAAAACGTCTTCACCTTCCTCGCGGATCCTGTCCTGGACGTAGACCTTGCCCTGTTGATCCCGGGAAAACGCCAGGCTGAGCCGGTCCAGCACTCCATTGGTCTGCAGTTCTTCCATTTCATCCTGATAGAGCCAGGACGGCTTCTCGTGACGGTCCCCGAAGAGCAGCCAGTTCCGTCCCCGGGCCTGTGAGACTTCGCGCTCACGAAGGAAGCCGCGGAACGGGGCAATTCCGACGCCTGGGCCGATCATGATCACATCAGTTGAGCTGTCGTCGGGCAGGTGGAACTCGTGGGCCGGCAGCGGGAACACTTTCATGGCCGTCTTGGTTTCCGCGGCGGACTGGAGGAAACCGCTGCAAGCGCCCGAATGCCGGCGCCCGGCAGCCTCGTACCGCACGGAAGAGACCGTCAGGTGGACACGGTCACCGTCAGCAAGTGGACTGGATGCGATGGAGTAAGACCGGTGCTGCAAAGGCCGCAGCATTGGGATGAACTCGTGCGGATCAACATCTGTTGATCTCGTTTCCTGCAGGACGTCCAGCATGTCCCGTCCCCACAGCCAATTCTCCAACGCCAGGCGATCACCGGACTCGACGAGGTTCCGCACGGGATGATCGGGCGCGAGATCTTCAACCAGCCAGGCCACGATGCCCAGATGAGGCAGCCGAAGCTCATAGTCGTTTTGGAGGGACTCGCGTACTGTCTTGCCGTCGTTACCGAACACCTCGCTTCCCTCGAGGCCCAGAAAGGCGAGGAGGTCATCGACGAGCTCGCCGGAGTTGGCCGGGATTACGGCGAGTGAGTCACCCGGCCGGTAGTTGCGGCCGTCGCCGCTGACCTCCAGCTCATAGTGCCAGACCTCTTTTTCAGACTCCGGAGCGCTCAGGAGGCGGGCCTCGACGACAGTGGCCGTATCAGGTTCCCGGCGGGTGGTTTTGGGCTGCTCAGCGGGCGTTGTTCCCGGGGCGGAGGAGGCTTGCGGGGTTTTGCCTGGCTTCTTGGGAACAACTGTCTTGAAGGTCTCAAGCATGCCCTTGATCCACTTGCCCGACGTCAGGTCATAGTCGACATCGCAGTCAAGGCGGTCAAGGATCCGCTTGCCGCCGAGTTCGCCAAGACGTGTGTCAAGGTCGATGCCGGCCTTGCAGAAGTCTTCGTACATCGAGTCGCCAATGGCAAGGACCGCGAAGGGCACATCCTCAAAGAGGTCTGCGCCAGCGCTCTGAAGTTGATCCCAAAACGGTTGCGCGTTATCGGGCATGTGGCCGTTGTCGTGTGTGGCGGTAACGATCAGCAGCCGGTCCTTGCGCGCCGCATCTTCGGGGGTGAGCATGTCCAGGCTCATCAGCTCGGCTGCATAGCCCTGGGCGTTTGCCTTGTCCACGATCTTGGATGCCAGGAATTCTGCGTTCCCGGTCTGGCTGCCGTAAAGCACGCTCAGGGTCTGCACAGCACTGTCTGTTGCACCGGAAACTTCGGAAGAGATGCCTTGGTCGGTGCGGACCAGTTCCCCTGTCTCAGTTGTCACGATCAGTCCTTACAAAGACGGTTTTGAGTTCGGTGTAGGCCTCGATGGCTGCCTGGCCCAGTCCGCGGCCGATGCCGGACTGCTTGAAGCCGCCGAAGGGCGTTTGCATCCGGATCGAAGAGTTGGAGTTGACGGACAGAGCCCCGGACTCCACTCCCCGTGCTGTCCTGAGTGCCTGGCCTACATCGTTGGTCCAGATGGAGCCGCTGAGCCCGTAGATGGAGCTGTTTGCCAGGGCGATGGCTTCTTCCTCGGTGTCAAAGGGGATGACCGAGGCGATGGGGCCGAAGATCTCATCAGTTGCCACCCGGCTCTTGGGGTCCGGCGCAATAACGATCCGCGGTGCCATCCAGAAGCCGGGACCCTCCGGTGCCTCGCCTGCGGTGACAACGTTCAGTCCGTCACCGAGGAAGCTGGACACGGATTCGCGGTGGCTGGCCGATACCAGAGGGCCGAGATTTGTTGTGGCATCGAGCGGGTTACCGATCTTCAGGGCGCGGGTCGTTTCGATGAACCCTTCAACGAACTCGTCGAAGACTCCCCGCTGAACGAGAAAACGGCTGCGGGCGCAGCAGTCCTGACCAGTGTTGTCGAAGACAGACATAGGCGCCGCCTGGACGCACTTTGCAAGGTCTACGTCGTTGTAGACGATGCTGGCGGACTTGCCACCCAGTTCGAGGGTGACCCGTTTCATCGTCTTGGACGCTGCCTGGATAATCGACCGGCCGGTTTCGGTGGAACCGGTGAAACTGACCTTGTTAACGCCGGGGTGTTCGGCAAGGGCGTTACCGACGCGTGCCCCAGAGCCGGTGAGGACCTGCAGCGCGTCGCCGACGACGCCCAGTTCGTTCACGATTTGGCCAAGACGGACAGTGGACAGCGGGGTGAGGGCCGCAGGCTTAACGATTACGGCGTTGCCGCAGGCGAGGGCAGGTGCGATACCCCATGACGCGATCGGCAGAGGGAAGTTCCACGGGGAGATGACGGCTACGACGCCCATCGGCTCACGGAAGGTCATGCTGATGCCACCGTCGACGGGAATGGTGTCGCCGAGGATCTTGTCGATAATGCCCGCGTAGTACTTGAAGCATTCGGCTACTCCGAGCACTTCCTGCCGGGCGGCGGCCAGCGGTTTGCCCACGTCGGTTGATTCGAGCAAGGCCAGCTCGTCGGTGTGCGCGATGACAGCGTCCGCGATGGCCCAGAGGGCGTCACGGCGTTCGGCGATAGGCTTCCGCGCCCAAATGCTCTGCGCCTTCCGGGCACGCTCGACGGCCGCGTCAACCTCAGCCAAGTCGTACGAAGGGACTTCACCAATCAGTTCCTCTGTAGCGGGGTTGTAAACGGAAATAATGCTGCTCATACTCGGGTGCTCCTTCAGGAGAGTGGATTTCGTCAAAGATTCCTAGTCCCATGTGGAGTCTGGGAAGCTCCGTTGGTATCGAGCATGCCCGGGCTCCGGCCAGGGAGCGAGTGCGACGGGCACCACATCGATGTCAGGCATGTGCAACCTGCACACCGGGGTGACATGCGCCAAAACTGTGCATTGCGACCATGAGCGGTGGGGATAGTGTGCAGAGCTGACACAGCAGCGTGTAAGGAGCGACTTTAGGCTGTAACCCAGTTCACAGCAGCCGTGGCAAGGGGGCCACGACTGCAGTTGGATTTCAGCGGTGCTACTCATTTTCGCCCTGTCGAAAGCATCGTGAAATGACTAGGCTTCAAACGTCCGGGAGGGACGAATGGCAACTAATAATGTTCAATTTGAGCCGGTGGATGCCGGACCCAACGGACTCCTGACCCCCGACAAGTTACTCGGCCGCGGGCTAGGTGTCGGATCAATCGTGTTCATGGTTGTGGCTGGTGCCGCACCGATGACAGCTGTCGTGGCCGGCTGGCCTGTGGTGGTATCTGCCTCGGAAAGCACGGGCGGTCCACTGTTCTTCCTCATCGCCACGGCGATCCTGTTTCTGTTCGCGATTGGCTTCACGCGTATGACGCCGTTCGTGAAAAATGCGGGGGCCTTTTACTCCTACATACAGACTGGCCTCGGCCGGGGCATGGGGCTAGGGGCTTCCACCTTTGCACTGGGTACTTACCTGCTCCTGTTTCTTGCGCTGTGTTCATACTTGGGATCAGCGGCCCAGACCACTGTTCACGATCTGGGCGGCCCGGATCTGCCTTGGTGGCTGTGCAGTCTGGTGCTGATGGCGATCTGCGGTGCTCTTGCGTACCGGGACGTCGAGCTCTCCGCCAAGGTGCTGGGTGTGGTCCTGGTCATTGAAACGGTCGTTCTGTTGGCAGTAAACATCGGGGTGGTTGTCCACGGCGGTGCGGAAGGTTTGAGCGGTGACTCACTGTCCCCCGCCCGTCTGGGTGAAGGTGTCCCGCCGCTGGGCGTCATGTTTGCCTTCTTCTCATTCATTGGTTTTGAGGCCACCGCTGTTTTCCGCAACGAAGCGCGTGACCCCGACCGCACAATACCGCGCGCAACGTACATCGCCGTCCTCGCTGTCGGCATCTTCTACACGTTCACCGCATGGGCCATGCAGGCCGGTATCGGTGACAGCAACATCGTTGAAGTGGCTACGAATGATCCCACCAGCATCGTGGTCGGTTTGGCCGCGAAGTACGTCTCCCCTGTCCTGGCAACTCTCCTTCAAGTCTTCCTGATCAGCAGCCTCTTCGCCTGCATTCTCACGTTCCAGAACGTGCTGACGCGCTACCTGTTCACCCTCGGAACGCAGGGCGTGCTCCCCTCCGGGCTTGGCACGGTCCATCCCCGACACCGGGCTCCTTCCAGGGCCTCGTTGACTGTGTCGGTCGTGGCAATTGCCCTGCTTGGGGTCGAGGCGCTCCTCGGGCTAGACCCGGTGACGCAGGCGTACACCTGGTTTTCGGGATCAGCAACACTCGGCGTGGTGGTTCTGATGGCCCTCACGTCATTCTCGGTGCTCGTGTTCTTCCGGAGAAAGGCAACAGGAAAGCTGTGGGCCACGCTGTTTGCTCCCGCTCTTGCTGTGATCGGTCTCGGCGCGATTGTCTTCCTGGTCGTGCAGAACTTTGGGCTTCTTGTCGGCGGTGACCTGGCTGCAGGCATCCTGCTAACGGTCATGGGAGCCCTGTTTGTCGGCGGTTTGGTGACCGCACTGGTGATGCGCTCAAAACGGCCCGAAGCATACGCCGCGCTTCTGCCCCCGGTATCAAGCCAGGAGCACGAACCGGCCAAAAGCGAGAACTGCGCTACGGCGGAAAACAAGAGCTAACCCCCCGGGATTCCGGACTCGTGCCGGGCCCGAGGCACTGCTGTGGTGACCTCCAGAACGACGTCACCACAGCAGTGCCGAACCCGTTGATCTCTGATCACCCCACTTCTGGTCATACCTGACGGGGTCAACTCGATGGCCCGGCCTGCATCTTCTGAGGCCTGTGCAACACCGCCGGACCTCCACTGAGGCAAGCGACCATCTATCAGCCCTGGTACAAACGCCTCAGAAGGCTCGCCAGGACAGTAAAGGAGTATTCCATTTCTGAGAGCGCTCTGTTGAAGCAGACCATTGATAAGACATACCCGGTGGTCACCCATGGCCGGGGGGTCTACTTGTATGACTCAGCCGGTCTGCAGTACCTGGACGGGTGCAGCGGGGCCATGACTGCAAACATCGGCCATGGCGTAGAAGAAGTTGCAGAGGCGATGAAGGCGCAGTCATGCCGGGTGGCCTTTACTTACCGAACCCAGTTCACGAATGTGCCCGCCGAGGCCTTGGCAAGGCGGCTCACCGATCTGGCACCGGGAGACCTTGACTGGGCATTCTTCGTCAACAGCGGATCAGAGGCGTCCGAGTTCGCCATCCGGACAGCAGTCAGCTACTGGCGCGAAAGGGGGCTCCCGGGCAAAGTCAAAGTTCTCGGCCGGAACATCAGCTATCACGGCATGACCATGGGAGCCCTGTCAATGTCGGGACATGCAGCACGCCGCCCCGACTACGGGCCGTTGTTGCATGCGTTCTCCTTCGCCCCGCCGGCCTACGCGTATCGCTTCGCGCAGCCGGGCGAGAACGAAGAAGCATACGCGCTGCGGGCTGCGCAAGCCTTCGAAGATGCCATTCGGAACGAGGACCCTGGCACGGTCGCAGCAGTGATCGTGGAACCGATCGTTGGAGCCGCCGGCGGGGTCCTGACGCCTCCGGCTAGCTACCTCTCCCGGTTGCGCGAAATCTGTGACCGGTTGAATGTGCTGCTGATCATTGATGAGGTCATCACGGGCGTCGGGCGGACGGGAGATTGGTTTGCGAGTTCCTACGAGAACGTCGTCCCGGACCTTCTTCTCATCGGTAAAGGATTAAGTGCCGGTTATTCCCCTGTTGCCGGCGTCCTGCTCCGAGGCCATGTTGTCGAGGCGCTCAGGGAAGGCAGCGGTGTCGCTCCGTTCGGGCACACCTTTTCGGGGAATCCCCTGGGGGCAGCCACCTGCCTGGCGGTCCTGGACTTCATGGAACGCCGGAACGTCCTTGCAAACGTCCGGCAGCGGGGGAAGCAGCTCAAAGAAGGACTGCTCTCCCTGGCAGCCAGGTACCACTGCATGGCCGATGTCCGTGGCCGGGGCCTGCTGTGGGGCTTCGAGTTCGTTACGGACCAGGAAAGCAAGCAGGCGCCCGATCCTGCGCTCGGAGCGGCCAACACCTTCGTGCAGGAATGCCTCGCCCAGGGGCTTATTGTCTATCCGGCAGGCATTGCTCCGCTGAACAACGCGGTGATCCTGTCCCCGCCCTTGGTGATCAGCGAAGAGGAGACCCGGGTACTGCTGGCGAAGCTGGAGGAAGCCCTTCGCGCCATGGAACACCATGTTGAGCGGTGGGCCGCTGTGGATGACAGCCGGAGCGGATCCCGAGTTGGAAGCGGAAGCTGACTTTAATCCCTGTCATTCCACCATGTGCCGACGCTGGTCACCTTGCACATAGTGGCCGTAAAGGCTGTTCCCTCCACACACTTTTGAAACTCTGCCAGGGCCGAAGATGGTCGAAGCGATCCATCTGCAAATGCCTAAACCCTCAAGGAAGCCAAGTGCCTACACCCATTCTTGCCGCCGTACTGGAAAAGCCCGGAACACCTCTCCAGATCCGCGAGCTGCTGCTGGATGATCCGGAGGACCATGAGGTCCTCATCCGGACGGAGCGAGTTGGCCTTTGCCACAGCGATCTGCACTACCTGAAGGGGGCCCTGGATATCTCCCTGCCGGCGGTCCTCGGACATGAAGTCGTAGGCATTGTCGAGCGCGTCGGCTCCGGCGTCACAAGAATTAAGACTGGAGACCGCGTCGTAACAACCGTAACCCCGTCCTGTGGCGCTTGCCGCAACTGCATCAGCGGGCGCCCGACCCAGTGCGAACGGGTCGACTCGATGCGTGAGCGGCAGCGGCCCAGACTCATCTCACATGATGGATCAAGCGTCGAGTCGCTCGGCGGTATCGGCGCATTTGCGGAGGCCTTCCTGGTGAAAGAGGCATCCGTTGCAGTGGTCGGCTCTGACCTGCCTCCCCAGGTGGCATGTCTTCTCGGTTGCTGCATCAGTACAGGAGTCGGCGCGGTCATTCACGGCGCAAAAGTAGGGCCAGAGGATACTGTCGCCGTAATCGGCTGCGGCGGCGTCGGAATAGCCGCCATCCAGGGTGCAAGGCTGGCTGGGGCTCGACGGATCATTGCCATTGACGCCGTGCCCGCGAAGCTGGAGCTCGCCCGCAACTTCGGTGCCACGGACACAGTTCTCTCATCACCTGACCCGACAGAAACACTCATCCAGGTCCGGTCACTTCTTCCCCAGGGTGTTAGCCATGCAATCGAGGCGGTCGGCCGCAGTGAGACAGCGGAACTCGCCTTTTCGCTCCTGAGCCCGAACGGAACCGCCAGCATACTCGGTCTCATGCCCACCGGGTCCGAACTGCGTATCCCCGCAGATGCACTCATCTACGGCGACCGACACCTCCAAGGCGCGTACATGGGTGCGAACAGGTTCCTCAGCGATGTCGACATGTTCACCGACCACTACCTGAACAATCGGCTGGATCTCGATGGAATGGTTACCAAAGAGCTGCCCTTCGACCGCATCAACGAGGGATTCGAAGCGATGGCGGATGCGTCGACGATCCGCGTCGTGCTGAACATGACCAACAGGCAATCGTGATCCAGATAACTGCGTAGATCGTTGCGGCGTCGGCCTGGTTACCGGTGATCGCGATCTTGCTTTGCGCCACAGCCGGGCCGGAACGAACGTTAGGCCGCTGCACAGCCTTCCGAACATGAACAGCAAACATCGGGGGCCAGCCCCTGCCGTCACTGGTTATGGACGACAAAACCCACAAACGAAACCAGAGGAGCAACCCTTAAATGACTGAAGGACTAGCCCAACTGACTGATATTGCCCCCGACCTCGTCGAGCAACGCTCCTTTGTCAATGGCACATGGCTGCAGCTCGAGGAAAACGGCCGCTACCTTACCAACCCAAATACTGGCGAACCCCGGCAGCCGATGCGCAAGACCGCAAAGGATGATGTCGAGCGGGCACTCGCGGCAGCAGCGACCCTTCACAGGTCCGGGAAACTTGAAGACATCAAACTCCCGGACCGCCTTGAGCTCTTGACGAAGGTAGCCGCGTCCCTCGATGCGAAGAGCGAAGAAGTCGCCCTCCAGGACAGCATCAACACCGGGGTTCCTATCCGCACCACCCGCCTGATTGCCGGTGCACTGGGTGACAGAGTCCGCGGAACTATTGCTGAAGCGGAACAGCTTGGTGAATCGGAGACCCTTGACCATGCCAGGTCTGTGGTCATCCTGCGCAAGCCCCTCGGCCCAGCCCTCATCGTCGGCCCCTGGAATGCCCCAACGTTCACCGTGGTCGGCAAGGTGGCGGCAGCCATGGCGGCCGGTTGCCCCGTCATCCTCAAACCCTCCGAGAACGCCCCCAGCGGTTGCCAGCTCTTCGCTGAGGCGATCGTGTCTGCCATGACCGAACTGGGATACCCGGGCGCCGCGTTTCAGCTGATTCATGGGAATTCGGAGACAGGAGCACTGCTGACATCGGACCCCAGGATCGAGGCTCTTTCATTTACGGGTGGCGATTCCGCAGGCCGGACGGTTGCGCAGGCTGCCGCGTCCAACCTGGCGGTCATGCAGATGGAGCTCGGATCCAACAATCCCGTGATCATTCTGAATGACGCCGACGTCAGCTCGGCGGCGCGGTCCATTGTGCAGGGCATGACGCGTCTCAACGGCCAGTGGTGTGAGGCGCCAGGCAAAGTACTGGTTGACGAGTCGATTCACGACCGTTTCGTTGAAGCTATGAAGTTTGAACTCAGTAAGCTTCGGGTCGGAAACGCCTTGGATGAGTCGACGCAAGTGGGTCCCCTGGCATTCCAGCGGCAGCGTGATGGCTTGAAAGCCTCAGTGAATCGGCTCCTCGAGCTGGGGGGAAAGCTCGTCACTGGCGGCGAGCTGCCGGGTCTTGACGGCTGGTTCATGGCACCGGGGATGATCGTCGGATGTGCCGCCGAGGCCGCCACGGAAGAGCTTTTCGGGCCGCTGGTAACGGTACATCCGGTGCATTCGGTCGAGGAGGCACTTGCCCATGCGAACGGCCCCGCAACCGGCCTGGATGCCTACGTATTCGGTGCCAATGAAGCAAGGGCCATCGAAGTGGGATCCCGTATTCGTGCCGGTGAAGTCCGCATCAACGGCACATTCATGAGCGACCTCGCCGGCAGTTCACGCCAGAGCTTTTGGGGCACCAGCGGTATCGGTGGCCACGGTCCGCAGTATGGCGTCCGCTTCTTCACCGGCGACCGCGTGGTTGGCGTGGACAGGACGGATTCCCCGCTCTAGGCGCCATATCCGACCCCAACAAGCGTAGGCCAGGCCCCGTGGGGGCCTGCGACAAACAGTCCGGGAACGTGACGCGTGGCTAAGACGGGGGTCCGCGTCCTCTCGGGAAAGCAGCAGGCCAGAGCCTGGCAACATGAGACGAGAAAGTCCTTCAATGACAGATACTTCAACGACAGATACGGTGCGGTTTTCACCGCTGAGTTTCCTTGAGGACGCCACAGCGGCGATCCCGGCCTATGGAAGCGACCTGGTCGATTTCCGTAGGGAAATGCACGCCGATCCTGAAGTCGGCCTGTATCTGCCCCGCACCCAGGCCCGGGTCCTTGAGGCACTCAAGGGACTCGACCTCGAAATAAGCCTGGGAAAAGCAGCCTCGTCCGTGGTTGCGGTACTACGCGGCGGGGCCACCCAGGCCCCCGTCGGGAGCCGTCCCACTGTACTGCTCAGAGGTGACATGGATGCCCTTCCTGTGGCAGAAAAGACGGGAATACCCTTTGCCTCGACTAATGGAGCGATGCATGCCTGCGGTCATGACCTGCATACAGCGGGCCTGATTGGTGCCGCCCGGTTGCTTTCGTCCGTACGTGACAGCCTGACCGGTGACGTCATCTTCATGTTCCAACCGGGGGAGGAAGGACATGAGGGGGCCCGCATCATGCTGGAGGAAGGCGTTCTTAACGCAGCCGGCAGGCGACCGGATGCTGCCTACGCCTTGCATGTCGTTTCGGACATCCCGTCAGGCGTGTTCACGACCCGTGCCGGCTCCTACATGGCTGCCTTCGGAGATCTGTCCGTCAAGGTTATCGGGCGTGGCGGGCACGGTTCACGCCCCTTCCAAGCTCTGGATCCCATACAGGTAGCTGCTGAAATGCTTGGCGCGCTCCAAACGTACATCACCCGGCGATTCAACGTTTTTGATCCCGTGGTACTGTCCGTGGGCCAATTCCATGGCGGTTCCGCCTCTAATGTCATACCTGATTCGGCGGAATTCAGGGCCAGCGTCAGGTCTTTCAGCCCCGGTGTCGAAGCGCGGCTCGCACAGGAGTTGCCGGATCTCATCCGGCAACTGGCGACTGCTCATCAACTGACAGCCGAGGCAACGTTCACTCCGGTTATGCCGGCCACCGTCAATCACGAAAGTGACGCCGAACTCTGGGGCAGGACCGCACGGACGTTCTTCGGAGAGCACCGGTTCGTGCCCAGCCCGTCCCCCAGGACCGGCTCTGACGATTTCTCCCGTGTCCTCGTGGAGGTCCCAGGAGCGTACGGGCACCTCGGAGCTGGGTCTCCAGATATCGACCCCATGGAGTGGGCCCCCATGCACTCGCCCAGGGCAGTGTTTGACGACAGTGTCCTCGTCGACCAGACACAATTTATGGCGGGCGTGGCGCTTGGAAAGCTCCAGGAGTTGGAGGTCCTGGGGTAGCCCCGGGCGCAGCTCGGAGGGCTTCCGGAGCGGCCCACGCCTCACTTGAGGCAGCGGACCTAGCAGGACCGGTCTCGAAGCCCCGAATGGATGGCAGTTCAACCACTATCAGATTGGTACACCCAACGTGACGTCAGCGCCCCATCCGGGTCCTGTCACAATAGAGTCCTCTTCTTTCCTTCCTGACAAGGACACGAGTGGGTCCTGGAATGCAATCTGACACATGGGGGCGAAGACGTTCTCCCCTTTGGAGCGCACAGCCCACCCATGGACCACTTCCGCCTTACCCCTGGCACCCGTGGCGCAAGCTGCTAACTCATGCCTACCATCCTTCTTACCGTTGGCCCGGTCGTCCTGGCGGGGTCGATGCAGGCGTGCGAAAGAATGTGCCGAGGCCCAGGGCTGATGGAGTTCAGTACCATCTGAAGACCAGACACTGTTAGCAATAGGGGTGGGTCCGAGAACGTTGCCTCATATGACCAATGAACCCCTCCGTGACTGATCAGGACCCATCTCACTAGATCTGACCGTCTTGCCGGAGACCGCCGCCCAGGCGAGGGCAGCAGCTCGGCCGGGCTCGTGCAGGCGCTGCATCCGCGATGAAAGTCACGAGCACGTTTTGACTGCAATTCAGCCACCGCTCGCGCCTTCACGCATGCATGGTTAAGGACATAGACCCGGCGGCCCGGTGAGCAGCAGATGGTGGGCACCCGCGGCAGCCACCTCCAGGGCTTTGCGGGCGTCGCCCTGGCCGGAGACATCTGCCATGTCGGGAGACGGGCCGGGAAGGGCGGGCCCGTCGCCCCCCTCATCCGCGTCATCGGGTTCGAAGTCCAGGGCAAGTTCCTGCGGATCTGCCCCGAAGTCGAGGGCAAGCCGGGCAAGCGTCCGGTATCCGCGCACCACGGCACCCGGGACAAGGGAGGCCTCAGCGAGATTGGCCTGCGCCACCACGACTTCGGGATAGCCGGCCTGCACCGACGCCATGACGGCCGGCAGGATTCCGCGCACGGGGCGGAGCCTGCCATCGAGCCCCAGTTCCGCGATGAAGACCGTGCGCCCCGTGGGCTTGATGTCGTTCGCGGCCCGGAGTACGGCCATGGTGACGGCAAGGTCGAAGCCGGAACCGCGCTTGGGAAGTGAGGCGGGAATGAGGTTTGCGGTGATCTTCCGGCGGCTGAGCGGGATCCCGGAGTTCTTGGCGGCTGAGCGGATGCGCTCCTTGGCCTCGTTGAGGGAGGCATCCGGCAATCCCAGGAGGACGAAAGCGGGCAGCGTCTGGCCGATGTCCGCTTCTACCTCAACCATGTAGCCATTGAGCCCTACGAGGGCGACGGAATAGGTCCGGCCCAGCGCCATCACCCCACCCCCTTGAGGTGTTCCACCAGGGGTTCCCCGCCGCCGTCGTCCAGCACCGCCACAACGTCCACACGCCGCAGCGGCATCCGCAGCTCGCGGTCGCGGCACCACGCGGCGCCAAGCCTGTGCAGCCGCGCCAGTTTTTCCGGACCCACCGCCTCAAACGGGTGTCCGTAATCCAGCGAGCGGCGGGTTTTGACTTCAGCGATGACCAGCGCATCACCGTCCAGGGCAACGATGTCGATCTCGCCCCCGGCGCACCTCCAGTTGCGCTCCACCACCAGCATGCCCAGCGATTCTAGGTAACCCACTGCGAGGTCTTCGCCGTGCCTGCCCAACAGGTCTTTCGATTTCATTTCTACCTCCGCAACCAGCCTGGCGGCGGAGACAAGCGGAGAACAGAAGGCCCCTGTCCTATGTGGACAGGGGCCGGTGTGGAGGGAAAGTCGGGAATTCCGGGGCGTCTAGTTCCCCAGGTCCACGTCCTTGGGCAACGCCAGCTCCTCGTTGCGGGGCAGCTCCTCGACGTTGACGTCCTTGAACGTCAGGACCCTGACGCTCTTGACGAAGCGGGCGGAACGGTAGACGTCCCAGACCCAGGCATCCTGGAGGGTCAGGTCGAAGTAGACCTCGCCGTCAGCGCTGCGGGCCTGGAGGTCCACGTGGTTAGCCAGGTAGAAGCGCCGCTCGGTCTCGACAACGTAGCTGAACAGACCGACCACGTCGCGGTATTCACGATAGAGCTGAAGCTCCATGTCGGTTTCATAGTTCTCAAGATCCTCAGCACTCATGCTTCCATCTTGCACCATGTCCGGCACGGCTGGCGCCGGGCGCCCGGAGTCAGTCTTCGTGCGGGCCGTCCCCGTCGGGGACCTCCGCGCCCTGCAGTTCCCCGCCGAGGAGCCGCCAGCTGACCCGGTGGTAGGGGGTGGGTCCCGCTGCGCGAAGCACGTTCCGATGGGCGGCCGTGGCATACCCCTTGTTGATGTCCCAGCCATACTCCGGGTACTCGGTGTGCAGTTCGCGCATCATCCGGTCCCGCTCCACCTTGGCGATGACGCTTGCGGCGGCCACGCTCAGGCACTGCATGTCGGCCTTGACCTTGGTGTGGACCGGGGCCTCGCACGCGGTCTCCACTACGGGCTGGTCGAACAGGGACAGCTGCTCCGCCGGGGAAAGCCAGTTGTGGCTTCCATCCAGCAGGACCGCTTCCGGGACAATGCCTGAACTGAGTATGCTCCCCCAGGCCCGGGTTCCGGCCAGCCTCAGGGCCGCGATGATGCCGAGCGAATCGATCTCGCCGGCGGTGGCGTGCCCCACCGCGGATGCGACGCTCCAGCGCCGCACCAGCGGATCCAGCCGTTCCCGTTCAGCCGGGCTCAGGAGTTTGCTGTCCCGCACGCCGGCAAGCGGTTTTTGGCGCTCCAGGTCCACGACGGCGATTCCCACGCTGACAGGGCCCGCGAGGGCACCGCGGCCAACCTCGTCAACGCCTGCCAGGAACCGTATCCCCTGTGCCTTGAAGGTTCGCTCGTGCCGCAGCGTCGGCGCCTTGGCTCCGCGGGGCACGGGCTTGGTGGCGGGACGGGACGTGGCGGCCGGGGAGGCCTGTACTGCGGAAGACATGGTCAGCGGGCCGCCGGGACGTTCTTGAAGACGTCCGGGTAGTTGTCCAGCGTCTTGATCCTGTTCAGCGGCCACGCGATGATTGCGGCCTTGCCCTCGAGGTCCTTGAGGTCGACGAATCCGCCGTCGGTCTCCAAATGCGCGCGGGAGTCCGCAGAGTGGTTCCGGTTATCACCCATCACCCATACCTTGCCCTCCGGGACGGTGACGTCAAAGTTGCGGACCTGCGGGACTTCGGCGGGATTGATGTAGGTCTCCTCGACGGAGGTCCCGTTAATGGTCAGTTTACCGCCCGCGTCACAGCAGACCACGTGGTCGCCCGGCAGTCCGATGACCCGTTTGACCAGGTGCTGCTCTGAATTGTCCGGCAGGAGGCCTACGAACGTCAGGCCGTCCTGGACCCAGGTGAACGGGCCCTGTGCCTTGGCCGGGGCGGGACCGAGCCAGCCCTTGGTGTCACGGAACACCACAACGTCCCCGCGGCTGAGGGCAAAGGGCTCGGGGACCAGGAGGTTGACGAAGATCCGGTCATCCACGTCCAGGGTGTTCACCATGGACTCGGAGGGGATGAAGAAGGCCCGGAACAGGAAGGTCTTGATGAGGAACGACAACACCACCGCGATGACCACCACGGTGGCAATTTCCTTCAGCCATCCCAGTAAGGGATTGCCGGCGGACTTCCCGGCAGGTTTGGACCCCTGCCGGTCCCGCCGATGGACGGGTTCTGACGCTTCCGGACCCTCGGCGGGCGTGGAAGAAACTGGAACGGCCGGTACTTCTGAAGCGCCGTCGTGGCGTGGCTCAGGTTTCCGCGCGTGGTTCTCGGGCATTTACCGTCCGTTCTGTGTTGTCGGCCCCGGTGCGGGCGGCCGTGCTACTGGGGCAAATCTATCAAGCGGCCAGAGGATCTGGACCGGCCTGCCGATGACCCGGTCCAGCGGGACGAGTCCGCCGCCGGGGGCGCCGAGCAGGCTCCGTGAATCGGCGGACACGGAACGGTGGTCCCCCATCAGCCACAGCCTGCCTTCGGGAACCACGGTGTTGAACTTCTGCGTACTTGGCGCATCCCCCGGGAAGATGTAGGGCTCATCCAGGGCAGCCCCGTTCACGGTGACCTTCCCGCCGGCGTCGCAGCAGACCACCGTGTCACCGGGGAGGCCGATCACCCGCTTGACGTAGGTGGTGTCGCTGCCGGTCAGCCCGAGCCATTGCATCGCCGAGGCTGCGGCATCCACCAGCGGGCCCTTTCCGCTGTTCAGGGGCGCAAAGCTGCCACGCCCGTCGAAGACCACAACGTCCCCGTGCCGGATGGGCTCGGACTGGAAATCAGTGCGCGAGACCAGGATCCGGTCCCCGCCTTCCAGGAGCGGCTCCATGGACTCGGACGGAATGAAGTAGACATCCAGCCACAAAGACCTCACCAACCCGCTGATGGCGACCGCAAGGAGCAGCGCCAGAAAAACAAAACGCCAGCCCATTTTGCGGGGCTGGCGTTTTGTCTGGTGCATGGTCCGTATCCTGGCGCTGGTGCATTGCTCCGGCGCTTGCCGGGTACGGCCGCGCTCCTGCCTGGCGGTAAGTCCGGTAAGGACTTACTTGGCGGAGCTGAAGTCGCGCTTTTCCTTGATCTTGGCGGCCTTGCCACGCAGTGCACGCATGTAGTACAGCTTGGCGCGGCGGACGTCACCCTTGGTGACAACCTCGATCTTTTCGATGATCGGGGAGTGCACCGGGAAGGTACGCTCCACGCCGACACCGAAGGAAACCTTGCGGACGGTGAAGGTTTCGCGCACGCCATCGCCCTGGCGGCCCAGGACGAAGCCCTGGAAGACCTGGACACGGGTGTTCTTGCCTTCGATGATGTTCACGTGCACCTTGAGGGTGTCACCCGCGCGAAATTCGGGAACATCGTTGCGCAGCGAGGCTGCATCGACGGAATCGAGAATATGCATGATTGCACTCCTGGTGAACGCCACAGGTCATTCACTTTGGGTCACGGCAGGCAAGTCGGGCTGCTGGAATGCAGACCGGGTCTCGCCGCCGAAGTAAAGTCTCCGGCCGCTTCAAGGGTTGACGGGGCCGGTTGTCCGGCTGTTGGCCGCGCAACCCCCTGTGGCAGGTGCGGACCCAGCAGACACAAGGGTTAATTTTGCCACAACGGCAGGGTTACGCCAATTCCGGCGGCGCTAGTCCTGGTGTTCAGCTGCCGTCCCGGGGCGGCGGGCAAGCCTGCCGTCCACGACGTCGTAGCCAAGGTTGTGCAGTTCGGTGCGGTCGGCGCGCGGGAGGCTGCCGGCGTCGAACCCTTCCAGCAGGTCCGGACGGCGCTCCGCGGTGCGGCGGTATTGTTCGTGGCGGCGCCACTGGGCGATCCGGCCGTGGTTGCCGCTGAGGAGCACCGGGGGCACTTCGCGGTCCCGCCAGACGGAGGGCTTGGTGTAGACCGGGTACTCCAGGAGCCCGTCAGAGTGGGATTCCTCCACCAGCGACTCGGGATTTCCCACCACCCCGGGCAGCAGGCGGCCAATGGCCTCCACCATGGCCAGGACGGCCACTTCCCCGCCGTTGAGGACGTAGTCGCCCAGGCTCACCGGGCGGACAGTGAAGTGCTCCTGCGCCCATTCGATGACCCGCTCATCGATGCCCTCGTACCGTCCGCACGCAAACGCGAGGTGCTGTTCCTCAGCCAGTTCGTAGGCAAGGGCCTGGGTGAACCGCTCCCCGGCGGGCGAGGGGACGATCAGCACGGGCTTGCGGTCCGGGTCCGGGCGCCCGTCGGCCACTGCCGCGAGGGCCTGCGCCCAGGGCTCGGGCTTCATGACCATGCCGGCGCCGCCGCCGTACGGGGTGTCGTCGACGGAACGGTGCTTGTCCGTGGTGAAGCTGCGCAGGTCGTGGACGTGCAGGTCCAGGATGCCGTCCTGGCGGGCCTTGCCGATCAGTGAGAGTTCGAGCGGGGCAAGGTATTCGGGGAAGATACTGACGACGTCGATCCGCATCTAGGCGTTGCCTTCGGCTTCCGGGGCGGCGGCTTCGTCCGAGTTGACGTCGAAGAGGCCGTCCGGCGGGGTGAGGAGGATGAAGCCTTCCTCGATGTTCACCTCAGGGACGATCTGCTCCACGAACGGGATGAGGATTTCGTCGCCGCCCGGGGTGGTGACCACCAGCAGGTCCTGGACCGGCATGGTGTTCAGGGCTGTCACCTTGCCCACCACCTGGGACCCGACCCGTGCTTCCAGGCCGACCAGTTCGTGCTCGTACCAGCCCTCATCGTCGTCCTCGTCCAGCTCTTCGGTTTCGATGAAGAGCTTGGCTCCGCGGAGGGTTTCGGCACGGTTCCGGTCCGCCACTTCCTCAAAACCGAGCAGCAGGATGTCCTTGTTCCAGCGCGCACTGCTCACGGTCAGGGGACCGGCCGCGGCAGGCTCGACCACGAACTCCGTTCCGGGGACAAACCTGTCCTCCGGGGCGTCGGTCAACACCTGGACGGTGACTTCCCCGCGAATGCCGTGCGGCTTGCCAATCCGTGCCACCTGAAGCTGCATCTGTTCCTCTGTTCCGCGTTGTGGTGTTTCTACTGAAAGCACTTTGTTGTGAAAGAACTCCGGCCCCTCCACCTGGTGGTGGAGGGGCCGGAGCAAAAACTGGTATTGCCGAGCGCTCAGCGGCGACGGTCGGTGTCGACGACGTCGACCCGTACCGGTTCGCCGCCGGCCAGTGCAGCCACCACGGTGCGCAAAGCGCGCGCGGTGCGGCCCTGGCGGCCAATCACCCGTCCGAGGTCGTCCTGGTGAACGCGCACCTCGAGGGTGTCCCCGCGGCGGTTGCTCTTGGAACTGACCTTGACGTCGTCCGGGGAATCAACGATTCCGCGGACCAGGTGCTCCAGCGCTTCTGCCAGCAATCTACTCAGCCTCGGTGGTCTCAGCTTCGGCGTCGGCCGGGGCCTCGGCAGCGTCAGACTTGGAAGCCTTCTTGGTGATGGCTTCCGGGATGATGACCGAGCCCTTTTCCGGGGCAACGAAAGCTTCCTTCTCGACCTTGGTCTTGAGGGTGCCTTCCTGGCCCGGCAGGCCCTTGAACTTCTGCCAGTCACCGGTGATCTTCAGGATCGCGGCAACCTGCTCGGACGGCTGGGCGCCGACGGACAGCCAGTACTGTGCACGCTCGGAGTTGACCTCGATGAACGAGGGCTCTTCGGTGGGGTGGTACTTGCCGATTTCCTCGATGGCGCGGCCGTCACGCTTGGTGCGTGAGTCCGCGACGACTATGCGGTAGTACGGGGCGCGCATCTTGCCGAAGCGCTTAAGGCGAATCTTTACGGCCACTTTTGTGGTCACTCCTGTTTCAGAAAAGGGGTGAACCCGGCGTTCTGCACCCGTGGGGCGGGCCATACTTGCGGGCTCGAAGGACAAGATCCGGACGCGGAGAGAGGGGCCACGCAGATCGAGTACCTGTTTATTGTGCCAGATGAGCGCTGTTATTTCGACTTGGCGCTGCCGCCCGTGGCGCCGCAGGCAGCCCGAAGACTGCCTTCGGCCCGCGGGGCGGTTCCGAAAACGGGCCGGGAAGGGTCAGGCGGACCAGACGTACAGCCCGGTCCGATCGGAATCGTCGATTCCGGCCGCAAGTTCCGCCAGCTTCTGCACGTACGTCCGCGCCTGGGCGGCATCAAACGGCATGTCCTCCTGGGCGGCCCATTGCTCCGCCACGTCGTCAAGGACGTTGCCTTCGCCCTCGGTTTCATAGGTGAGCAGGTCGGCCAGGGCCCGGACCATTGCCGGCGGAACGGCGAGGAGGGAGTCGCTGGCGACATCGACCATGGTCAGCTCATAATCGGCCCCGCCGGCGTGGACGGCCGTCCCGGCAAGATCGCCGAGCTGCTCCACCTCGAAGTCGCTGATGCCCTGGATCCGCACGGCCTGGCCGGCAGCAGCGCCGTCCGCGGAGCCGCGTCCTTCATCAAGGAGGCCGGCGCGTTTCAGCGCGGCGTCATGGGTGGCGACAAAGATCTCGGTGAAGCCCATGGCTGGTGCCCTTCTTCCGTTGGCGGAACTGCGCGCCGGGCGCTGCCTGCCGCCCGGCCGTACGGGATCAGCCTAGTAGCTGCGGGGCGGCCGGCGCACACCCGCGGCCCGCCCGCGCAGTGCGGCCCGGGGCGGGATCAATCAGCGGACAGCCACGCGGATCCGGTTCCGCCACGGGTCCTCGAACCTGAGTTCCGAACCGGTGTGGTGGGCGGGCACCCCGGCAACCTTCAGGCGGTCGGTCAGCGCCCCGACGTCGTCCCCTGACGGAACCTCGATGAGCACCTCACCCAGCCCAAGGGTGTCCTTGCGCGGACCTGCGCCGCGGCTGTTCCAGACGTTCATGGCCATGTGGTGGTGGTAGCGGCCTGCGGAAACGAACAGTGCCTGCCCGTGCCAGCCCGCGGTCTTTTCGAAACCGAGCGTTCCCACATAGAAGTCGCGGGCGGTCTGCACATCGCCAACCTGGAGGTGGACGTGGCCTACGCCGGCCGCCGTCTGCCGCTGGCCTTCCAGGGACTCCTCGGTGAGGTACTGCTCAAGGTAGCGCTGCGGCGGGAGCGCCAGGCTGTCCATGACCACGTCGGTCCCGTTCCAGGACCAGTTGCTGCGGGGGCGGTCCCAGTACAGCTCGATGCCGTTGCCCTCGGGGTCGGTGAAGTAGAAGGCTTCGCTGACCAGATGGTCGGCACTGCCCGTGAAGGCCCGCGGCTCGTACTGGGCAGCAGTGGCGACGGTCGCGGCCAGGGAGGCCTGGTCCTCGAAGAGCAGCGCGGTATGGAACAGACCCGCCTCTCCCCTGCCGGGAAGGTGCAGTCCGGGAGCCGGCGCAAGGTGGACCAACGGCCGGCCCAGGCGGCCAAGGTAGAGCCCGCCGTCCTGCTCTGCCACCACCTCAAGGCCCAGCGCACGCTGGTAGTAGTCGGTCATGACCTTCATGTCGCCCACCTTGAGCATCACGGTGCCCATGGCGAGGTCGGCAGGAAGAAGATCCTGGCTGCTGGCTGATGCGGTCATTGAAGGCTCCTTGCATTGGCGGCCGTCCCATTGGCGGCCTGTCACCTATTAAAATTACTTGAAGCTTCAATATATTCCAAGTCCCCGTGAACCGTTTGTCAGCGAACGATTCGCCCGCCCAGCACCACGTGCTCCAGCGCCGTAATGGCCTCCGGTACAGCCCGCGGATCTTCCCGGCATACGACGACGTCGGCGCGGGCCCCCTCTTCCACTCCATCCGCTCCCAGCCAGCTACGGGCTGCCCAGCAGGCGGAGTCGAGGGCCGCCTCCATGGGAAGGCCGGCGCTGTGCAGGGTGAGGATTTCGTCGGTAATCCTGCCGTGCCGAATCACGCTGCCCGCATCGGTGCCCGCGAAAATACGCACGCCCGCGGCGTGGGCTTCCGCCACCCGCTCGAGCCTGCGTTCCCATAAGGCGCGCATGTGGGCTGCATAGCGCGGGAATTTCGCGTCCGCCTGGGCGGCAATGTCGGGGAACGTGGCGATATTGATGAGCGTGGGCACGATCGGTACGCCCTGCTCCACGAACCGGGGCAGGTGGCGGGGCAGGAGCCCGGTGGCGTGCTCGACGCAGTCGATGCCGGCGTCCAGCACCTGGTCCAGGGTGTCTTCGGCGAAGCAGTGCGCCGTCACCCTGGCGCCTTCGTCGTGCGCCGCCTGGACGGCATCGCGGACGACGGCGGCGGGAAACGACGGCGCCAGGTCACCGGCGCTGCGGTCAATCCAGTCACCCACCAGCTTGACCCAGCCGTCGCCGTCGCGCGCCTGCTTGCGGACGGCCTCCACGAGGCCGTCCGGTTCAACTTCCTCAGCGAAGCCCCGCAGGTAACGGCGCGTCCGGGCAATATGGCGCCCGGCACGGATCAACACCGGGAAGTCCCTGCCGCCCTGCATCCAGCGGGTATCCGCCGGCGAGCCGGCATCCCGGACCAGGAGGGTTCCGGCGTTGAGGTCCGCCTGCGCCTGGTCCCTGGCGGCTGCGGGCTCCACGGGGCCTGCGGAGCCCAGGCCGATGTGGCAGTGGGCGTCCACGAAGCCCGGCAGGACCCAGCCGTCGAGTACCCGGCCGGGAGGAGTGTCCGGCTTGTTGAACGTGAGCCTTCCGTCCACCGACCACAGTCCATGCCGCACCCGGTCCGGCGCGGTCAGAACGGGTCCACGGAAGTGGATGATGTCTGCCATGGGGCTCCTTTCGATGCCCGGTCAGGCTAGCACCGCAATTATGACAAGCCTGGTTCAGGGGCCTGTGGTAGCTTCATTCCTGACCACACGGGTGCCCTTGCAGGGGCTGAGATCGGGCTGACGCAGCCTGCGACCGTTGAACCTGTCCGGGTAATGCCGGCGAAGGAAGTGAGTATTCCCTTGAGTACGCAAAACACCCAGTTGAACCCTGCCCTGCTGCCGTCCGCCGGGGAGCCTGGCGACACATCAGTTCCGCAGGTAACCCAGTCCCTGAAGTCCCATTCCCTCGCCTACCTTGCGGATGAGGCGTCCGGGATCCGGGTACCGGTGACGGAAATTTCCCTTGAGCCGTCACCCAACGGCCAGCCGAACGCACCCTTCCGGACCTACCGGACTGCCGGACCCGGCAGCGACCCCGTCCGCGGGCTGCAGCCTTTCCGCGCAGAGTGGATCGCCGCGCGCGGGGACACCGAGCCCTACGGCGGCCGGGAGCGCAACCTGCTCGACGACGGCCGCTCGGCCGTGCGCCGCGGCGCTGCCTCCGCGGAGTGGAAGGACGCACAGCCGGTGCCACGCCGCGCCGTCGACGGCCGGGCGGTGACGCAGATGCACTATGCCCGGCAGGGAATCGTCACGCAGGAAATGCGCTTCGTGGCGCTGCGCGAAAACTGCGACGTTGAACTGGTCCGCAGCGAGGTTGCCGCCGGCAGGGCCATCATCCCGAACAACATCAACCATCCGGAATCCGAGCCGATGATCATTGGCAAGGCTTTCCTGGTGAAAATCAACGCGAACATTGGCAACTCCGCGGTGACGAGCTCCATCGCGGAGGAGGTGGACAAGCTGCAGTGGGCCACCCAGTGGGGTGCCGACACCGTCATGGACCTCTCCACCGGCGACGACATCCACACCACGCGGGAGTGGATCATCCGCAACTCCCCCGTGCCGATCGGGACGGTGCCGATCTACCAGGCGCTGGAAAAGGTCAACGGCGAGGCCAACGCCCTCACGTGGGAGATCTTCCGCGACACCGTGATCGAACAGTGCGAGCAGGGTGTGGACTACATGACCATCCACGCCGGCGTGCTGCTCCGCTATGTCCCGCTCACGGCCAACCGGGTGACCGGCATCGTGTCGCGCGGCGGCTCCATCATGGCCGGCTGGTGCCTGGCCCACCACCAGGAGAACTTCCTGTACACGCACTTCGACGAGCTGTGTGAAATCTTCGCCAAATACGACGTCGCCTTCTCGCTGGGCGACGGCCTCCGCCCCGGTTCCACGGCGGACGCCAACGACGCCGCGCAGTTCGCGGAGCTGGACACGCTCGCCGAGCTGACGCAGCGGGCCTGGGAATACGACGTCCAGGTGATGGTGGAGGGGCCCGGCCACGTTCCCTTCCACCTGGTCCGTGAGAACGTGGAACGGCAGCAGGAGCTGTGCAAGGGTGCGCCCTTCTATACCCTGGGCCCGCTGGTCACCGACATCGCTCCCGGCTACGACCACATCACGTCGGCAATCGGCGCCACCGAGATTGCCCGGTACGGGACCGCCATGCTCTGCTACGTCACGCCGAAGGAACACCTGGGCCTGCCCAACAAGGACGACGTCAAGACGGGTGTCATCACCTACAAGATCGCGGCGCACGCGGCGGATCTGGCCAAGGGCCACCCGGGGGCGCACGAACGGGACGACGCCCTGTCCAAGGCACGGTTCGAATTCCGCTGGCGCGACCAGTTCGCCCTGTCCCTGGATCCTGTGACCGCGGAGGCGTTCCACGACGAGACGCTTCCCGCTGAACCGGCCAAGACGGCGCACTTCTGTTCCATGTGCGGCCCCAAGTTCTGCTCCATGCGGATCAGCCAGGACATCCGTGACGAATACGGGTCGGCAGACTCGCAGGCGGCACTGGCGGACATGGCATCCGGCATGCGGGAGAAGAGCCAGGAGTTCCTGGCCAAGGGCGGCAAGGTGTACCTGCCGGAACCGACGGTCGCTGCCGGCAGCTAGGACGCCCGGGCGGGCTGGCTTCGGCTGACCCCGCTGATGAACTGGCGGATGGCCCGGTCCCCGTCCAGGGAGTCCTGGGGCCGGTGCCCTCCCGAGGCAACGCGGTGCAGGGCACCGGTCTCCCTGAGGTACCCGGCAATTTCCTCATAAAGCGGCTCCCAGCCACCGGTCAGGACCAGCGTGGGGACACCGGGAACAATATGCAGCGGCGCCTCCCAGGACGGCGCCTGAAGGCGCAGCCTGCGGGCGGAGCGTTTTTCCTCGATGGTGGCCGGCTGCTGGAGGTCGGTGGCGTAGACGCGGCGGACGAATTCGCGCTGGAAGTCGTCGTCACTGAGCTGGTGGCGGACGTCGAAAAGCGGCTGCATCAGGCTGATATGCGCGGCCGTGGCCGGCAGTTCCGCCGTCAGCGACAAGCAGGCCGGTTCCACCAGGGTCAGGGAAAAGACCAGGTCCGGACGTTCCACCGCGGCCATCATGGCGGGGATCGCCCCCTGGGAGTGCGCCACCACATGTCCGCCTGCGGCCCCGCGGCCATCGTCGGCAAGCGACCTTAGGATGATCGCGGTGTCTTCCGTGAAGGAGGATTCCAGCGGCTCCGCGGCGGAATCGTAGCCGTGCCTGCGGAGGAACAGGGCGTCATAGGCAAGTCCCATGCCGTGCTGGCGGGGCCATGCGGCGGCGCCAAAGGTACCGGCGCCGTGCACGAACACTACCCTCTGCTTGAACATATCCCAACCCTATTCCACGGTGCCGGCATCCCAAGTAAGTAGCGCCAGGTGTCGTTTTGACCGGTC
>Ga0308158_10000412_pt1 | contig 73126 bp, 76 predicted proteins | sample PhyBR2_FD_201038 | JGI IMG/M metagenome (GOLD analysis project Ga0308158, IMG submission 201038) | Phyllosphere microbial communities from UC Gill Tract Community Farm, Albany, California, United States - DLSLB.R2 | ecosystem: Host-associated > Plants > Phyllosphere > Unclassified | place: USA... | reverse complement strand
GCTCGGCCTGGGCGATGCCCTGACCACCCTTTTGCGGCAGATAGAGTGCGGCGACCTGATGCGGGTTCTCGCCATAGCGCAGCGTCTCGGGGTGCTTGGTGAAGGCGAGCGGCAGGGTCGCCGGGAATGCCTCGCCCTGGTCGACGAAGCCGAACCACTGGGCGATCGCCGAGTCATAGGCGGCAGTGGCGGCGAAGGCCTTGGCCGCCAGGCGCTGGCGGGTCTTGAGCGTCGAGGCGCCGTCATTGGCCTCGAGATCGGAGAGGAAATCGGCATAGTCGGCCGGGTCGGTCAGGATCGACACATAGCCATGGTTCTTGGCCGCCGAGCGGACCATGGACGGGCCGCCGATATCGATATTCTCGATGATCTCGGGCCGCTCGGCACCCTTCGCGACGGTCTGCTGGAAGGGGTAGAGGTTGACGACCACCAGATCGATCGCGCCGATGCCATGCTCGGTCATCGCGGCGGCATGGGCGGGGTCGTCGCGCACCGCGAGCAGGCCGCCATGGACCATCGGGTGCAGCGTCTTGACCCGGCCGTCCATCATCTCGGGGAAGTTGGTGACGTCGGAAATGTCGCGCACCGGCAGGCCCGCATCGCGGATCGCCTTGGCGGTGCCGCCGGTCGAGACGAGATCGACCCCGCGCTCGGCCAGCGCACGGGCCAGGTCGATGACGCCGGTCTTGTCGGACACCGACAGCAGCGCGCGGCGGACCGGCACCAGATCGACGGAAGGAGCGGAGGGGAGCGAAACGGCCATCGGGCAGCGTATCCTACAAGCTGGGGAAGTTTGCGGACCCGATAGACTCCGATTCGCCGAAGCGCAAAATGTTCCTCCCCGGCACGGGGTGGTGGCAGGCCGAAGGCCTGACGGAGGGGGGCCTGCCTCATAGGACATCCCTTGTGGCGATCCCCCCTCCACCACCCTTCGGGTGGTCCCCCTCCCCGTACCGGGGAGTATTTTATGGGTTCGCGCGGAGGCGCGGAGAACGCGGAGGGGTTTGGCTCTGGGGCAAACCGATTGGATCACTGGAGCACAATGACATCAGCTTGATCCACCCCTCCCCTTCAGGGGATGGGCAGGGGGTGGGGTGTTTCCGCAAGCGCCCTGCCCGTGGCGATGCCCCACCCCAACCCCTCCCCTGAAGGGGAGGGGCTAGGCTTGGTTCCATCGCATGTCATCATGCTCTAACCGGGCGGGGAAGAGGCCCTGTCAGCGCGGCGGGTCCGCCCATCCCCGCGCCTCCGCGCCAACAATCCCTTTTAAAGCGCCCGCTTGAACGCCCAGCTGACATGCGCGCCGCCCGCAGGCGTCTCGCCGGTGACGACCAGTTGCTGCGTGGCGACCGGACGGCCGGTGCCGTCGATCCACAGCGACTCTTCGATCGCCAGCGTGCCGCCCCGGCAGCGGAACTGCCACAATGCGCCATCGTCGAGGCGCAGGATCGCCTGCCCGCTCTCGGCGGTCACCATCGCCTCCACCCCGTCGCCGAGATGGAAGCGCAGGGCGAATACCGTGCTGCCCGCCTGCCGCTTGCGCCCTTCGGGCAGCAACGCATCCTCGCCGCGCAGCTCGCGGCCGTCGCCGGTCAGCAATAGCTGGCGGCGATGGGTGAAGCCGTAACGGCGGACATAGCCGTCATGGCTCGCCTCGATCCGGCTCGCAGCGTCCGATTCCTGGCGGCTCAGCTCGACCTGGGCGACGCCGCGCCCCAGCGTGCCGTCGGCATGGATGGCGGTGGAGTTGCTGTCGCCCAGCGTCAGCGTCGAATGCGCCGCCGTGGTGCGCAGGCCATGGGCGAGGCTGGCGGGCACCTGCGCCACGGTCGCGCGGGCGCCGCCGCAATTGACGACGATGCGTTGCGCGCCGTCCGAAAACTCGAAAGCCAGCGTCGAGGCGCAGCCACCCTCGATCGCCCGCGCGATCGGTGGCGGCGCGGCATCCATGACCAGCACCGCCTGCGCCGCCGCCAATCGCTGATAGCCCCAGTCACCCGCCTGGCGCAGCGGCCGGGTGCGCACGCCCGATGCCTCGATGACGGCGGCGATCCGCTCGGGCGTTTCGGGGCCGGAGCCCTGCCAGCTCGACAGCGCGCGGTCCCCGTGCATGACGCCCAGCAGCGCGGAGATCATCCGCTGCAACCGCGTCTGGAACTGTTCGGGAAAGGCCAGCCCGCGCGCGTCATAGACTTCGCGCATCATGGTCAGCAGCATGACCGCGTCGAGCTGCACCGCCGGACTGCGCGCGATCACGCCGCCATCGGTGAACAGCCCGGTGTCGAGCGCGCGGGCCAGCCCCGCCTCGCCGAACGCCTGTCGCGGATCGCCGCCCGCCAGCAGCAGCCCGGCCGCAATCACCCCGCACCATGCGGCGATGCGCGCGACGCCGGGCGGGGCCTTGTCCGCGCCGCGATCCAGATGCCGCGCCCCCCTCGCCATCGTGTTGAGCACGCGCGAGCGATAGACGAGATCGGTCGATGACAGGATCAGCGGCGCATGCGCGGTCCAGAACAGGATGCGCCGCCCCCACAGATCGGGCCGCCAGGCGGTGGCATCCACCGTCTCGGCAAAGGCGTCGAGCCAGCGGCCCATCAGATATTCGGCGATCGGCGCGCCCTGCGCCCGCGTCGCCACGGTCGACAGGTCGCGCAGCCAGGCAAAGCTGTGCAGATGATCGGCAAAGCCGGTCGACCAGTCGGGCCGGGCGAAGTCGATCGATTCGACCCCGCGCTCCTCGCCGCGCCAGTCGAGCACCCCGCCGAGCAGCGCATGGCCACGCTCGATATCGCCCAGCACGGGATCCTCGGGCACCGCCATCAGCTTCAGCGGATGCCGCCCCTTCAGCCGCAGCGAATGGAGCGGCGTACGCCAGGTCAGCCGGTGGAGATGCTCGCTGAGCCGATCCGCGAGCGACAGGCCGCCGCTCTGGACGCGGACCAGGCGTTTGCCTTCCTCGATGCTGTCGGCGGCGATACGGGCCTCTTCGGCCCCCATGCGATCGCGCATTGGAGTCAACGACCCGCTCAACCGCGCAAAGCGGCGATGTTCGCGGCGTAATGCTCCGGGCCACCCCGGAAGGCGGCAGTGCCCGCGACCAGCGCATCGGCCCCGGCCTCGATACAGCGCCTGGCCCAGGCCGGGTCGACGCCGCCATCCACCTCCAGGTCGATGGCGCGGCCCGAATGCTCGATCATCTTGCGGATCGCTGAAATCTTCTTGAGCTGGCTTTCGATGAAGCTCTGGCCGCCGAAACCCGGGTTCACGCTCATCACCAGCACCAGGTCGACCATGTCGATCAGGTAATCCAGCATCTTGGCGGGCGTGGCGGGGTTCAGGACGACGCCCGCGCGCTTGCCCAGCCCCTTGATGTGCTGGATCGTGCGGTGGATGTGCGGCCCCGCCTCCGGGTGGACGGTGATGGTGTCCGCGCCCGCTTCGGCAAAGGCGTCGAGATAGGCGTCGATCGGCGAGATCATCAGGTGCACGTCGAATGGCTTGGTCGTGTGCGGACGCAGCGCCTTCACCACCGCCGGGCCGATGGTGATGTTGGGCACGAAATGCCCGTCCATCACATCGATGTGAATCCAGTCGGCGCCCGCGGCGTCGATGGCCCGGACTTCTTCGCCCAGCTTGGCGAAATCGGCGGACAGAATGGAGGGAGCGATACGGACGGGATGCATGGCCCCCCTTACCCGGATATCGCGCCCAAGTCAGCCTTTGCGTTGCAGCATCGCGATGAAGAACCCGTCGAGCCGCCCTTCTTTCGCGAGCATCGTCGGCAGGGTGCGGATCGTGCCCTTGTCCGTGATCCCCGGCCATTCGCCAGCGATCGGGACCAGCGCGTAATCGGGGCGCTCGGCCAGGAAGGCCGCGATCTGATTCTCGCCCTCCTCCGGCTCCAGCGAGCAGGTGGCATAGACCAAGGTCCCGCCGGGCTTCAGCCAGTCGGCGGCGCGCGCCAGGATCACCCGCTGCAACGCGGCCATCTCGGCGACGATCGCGGGGCGGACGCGGTAGAGGACGTCCGGGTGGCGGCGGAAGATGCCGCTGGCGCTGCACGGCGCGTCGACCAGGATCGCGTCGACCTGATCCTTGGGCGCCCATTCGCGCAGGTCGGCGGTGACCACCTCGGCCGACTGGTTGGTGCGCTCCAGATTTTCAGCGAGCCGAGCGAGGCGCGACTCGGACTGGTCGATCGCGGTGACGGTCCATCCGGCGGCGGCGAGCTGCAGCGTCTTGCCCCCCGGCGCGGCGCACAGGTCGAGGACATGGCCCCTGCCCTGCCCCAGCAGGCGCGCGGGGATCGAGGCGGCAAGGTCCTGCACCCACCAGGCGCCTTCGTCGAAGCCCTGCAACTCCATCACCGCGTTACCCGACGGCAAACGCACATGACCGGGCAGCAGGCTGACCCCGCCCAGCTTTTCCATCCATTCGGCGGTCGCGGAGGGATCAGCCAGAGTCAGGTCGAGCGGCGGCGGGGCGGCGATGGCGTGGGCGGCGGCCTCGACCATCTCCTCGCCCCAATTCTCTTCCCAGCGTGCCTCGGTGGCGTCGGGCAGCGCCGGGATTTCGGGGAGCAGCACGCCGCTCTTGGTGATCGTGCTGAACACACCGTGGACCAGCTTGCGCGGGCCGCCATCGACGAGCGGCAGCACGGTCGAGATCGCCGCATGCGGCGGCGTGCCCAGCGCCAGCACCTGGACCAGCGCGATACGCAGGGCAAAGCGCGCCTTGGCATCGTCGGGCAAGCGCTGCCTGGTGGCCGAGTCGATCAGCGCGTCGAGATCGGGCAGGCGGCGCAACGTCTCAGCGGCGATCGCATGGGCCAGGCCGCGATCCGGTCCGCCCGGCAGCGCGCGGGTGGCCGAGGCGAGGGCCGCCTCCAGCGGCTCGCCCCGGCGCAGCACCGCGTCGAGCAGGCGGATGGCGGCGCGGCGGGCGGCGGTGCCCAGCGGCTCGGTCGGGCGCTGCTGCCGCCCGCGACGGTCCTCGCCCTTGGGCGCACCCCGGCGATCGGGACGGCCACGGGTCGGCGATTGGGGAGGACGTGTCACTTGGCAAAACTCCTGTCAGCCCCGACATGGGCTGCAATATATTCGTCCCCTTAGTCGAAAGGACCGCCCATGGGCCAGCGCCCCGACCATGTGAAACCGCCCGCGTACCTGTCGCAGAACCCGCCCGTGCCGCAACCCGAGGCCAAGCCGGAGCCGCAGGAGGATCCGTTGGGGAAAAACCCGGTGCGATACGGGGATTGGGAATTGAAGGGAATCGCGGTCGATTTTTGACCGCGTCTGAAGCCCCTCCCGCCTTCTTCTTTCTCCCCTCCCGCAGGCGGGAGGGGCCGGGGGAGGGAAAAGCCACAGGCGATGGCCTCGGTGAGACTTCCTGCCCTCCCCCATCCCCTCCCGCCTGCGGGAGGGGAGCGGCAAGAGGATGGGTCAGGAAAATCCAACCGCCGTTCAGCCTGAGCGAAGTCGAAGGCCATGCCCCGACCTCACCCCAATCACCGACGGACCAGAGTCCCCGCCCCCTGCCTGGTGAAGATCTCCAGCAGCATCCCGTGCGGCACCCGCCCGTCCAGGATCACCGCCGCGTCCACGCCGGCCTCGACCGCGTTGACGCAGGTTTCCAGCTTGGGGATCATCCCCCCCGAAATCGTCCCGTCCGTCCGCAGCTCTGCGATCTTGGCCGGGTTCAGGTCGGTCATCAGTTCGCCCTGCTTGTCCAGCACGCCCGCGACATCGGTCAGCAGGAAGAAGCGCGACGCGCCCAGCCGCGCGGCGATCGCGCCCGCCATGGTGTCGGCGTTGATGTTATAGGTGTGCCCGTCCAGCCCGATCGCGACCGGCGCGATGACCGGGATGATGCCGTCGGCGCACAGGCTCTCGATCAGGCGCGGGTCGACCGCGACCGGCTCGCCGACGAAACCCAGGTCGACATGGCGCTCGATGCCCTGGAGCGGATCGGCCTCGCGCCCCTGGATCTTCTCGGCGATGACGAGGCCCGCATCCTTGCCCGAGATACCGACGGCGCGGCCCCCGGCGGCGGCGATCCAGCTGACGATTTCCTTGTTGATCGAACCCGCCAGCACCATTTCGGCGATCTGCGCCGTTTCGCGGTCGGTGACGCGCAGGCCGTTGACGAACTGCGACTCGACGCCCAGCCGCTTGAGCATCGCGCCGATCTGCGGCCCGCCGCCATGGACCACGACCGGATTGATGCCGACCGCCTTCAGCAGCACCATGTCCTCGGCGAAGTCGCGCTGCCGCTCGGGATCGCCCATGGCGTGGCCGCCATATTTCACCACGAAGGTCTTGCCCGCATAACGCTGAAGATACGGGAGCGCCTCGGTCAGCGTCTCGGCCTTGGCGAGCAGGGCGGCGTCAGGATCGTGGTTGGTCATGAGCGGCCCTTTATCGCGCGCGCGCGGCGGGGAAAACCGGCAATATGGGTCAGGCGCGGTCCAACCGCCGTCCCAGTCCGACGAACACATAGATCAGCGGCGGTACGAGGATGGCCGACAGCGTGACCTTGGCGATCATCTGCCCCACGAGCAGCTGGCCGATCGGGAAGGCGCCGTAAAAGGCGATGGTGACGAACAGCAGCGTGTCGACCACCTGGCTGAGCATACTGGCGATCGCCGCGCGCAGCCAGAGGAGCTTGCTGCCCTCCTTGCCCTTCAGCGCGGCGAAGATGGTGACGTTCAGCGTCTGCGACACGCCATAAGCGACGATGCCGCCCAGCCAGATCCGCCAGGTCGAACCCAGCACCAGCTGGATCGCGTCGCGATTGGCCGGGATCATCTCCGGCGAGGCGGGCAGCGTGTAAACGATGAAGGACAGCACGAGCGACACCAGCAGCGGCACGAAGCCCACCCGCACCAGCCGTCCGGCGGTGGCGGGGCCGTGCAGCTCGGCCACCGCGCTGGAGGTCACGACCAGCAGCAGGAAGGCGAAGATGCCCGCCTCCACCGCCAGCGGGCCGAGCGCCACCTGCTTGTTGCCCAGCACGCCCGCAATGCAGACCATGCCGCCATAGAAGATCGACAGGGCGAACAGGGACGGCGTGATCAGGCGGGGGCGAGCGGAAATGTCGGGCTGGTCCATCGGCGACTGCTAGCGCGAAATCGGTCCGGGGCAAAGGACTTGCGATCCTCCCCGACACGGGGAGGTGGCGCGCGCAGCGGAGGTGGAGGGGGGATTCCTACACAGGGCGTCGCGCGCGGCACGCCCCCTCCACCAGCTCCGCTGGTCCCCCTCCCCGTGCCGGGGAGGATTGGAAGCTCAATCGCTTGCACCGCGCCCCGCGACACGCTCTATTCTCCGCCAAAGCAACAAAGGGGGATCATATGCGGTTGGCAAAATGGCTCGGCGGGGTGGCGGCGACGCTGGCGATGCTGCCCGGCATCGCGGCGGCGCAGGATCGCCCGGACCAGAAGGCGTTCTTCGACCTGTACAAGCAGCTGGTCGAAACCAACACCAGCCTGTCGGTCGGCAGCTGCACCCAGGCCTCGGCCCAGATCGCCGAACGGCTGAAGGCGGCGGGCTACAGGCAAGCCGACATCACCCTGTTTTCGGTCCCCGAATATCCCAAGGACGGCGGCATCGTCGCGGTCCTGCCCGGCACCGACAAGCGGTTGAAACCGATGCTGCTGCTCGGCCATCTCGACGTGGTCGAGGCCAAGCGTGAGGACTGGACCCGCGATCCGTTCAAGCTGATCGAGGAGGACGGCTTCCTCTATGGCCGCGGCACCGTCGACGACAAGGCGATGAGCGCGGTCTGGGCCGACACGCTGATCCACCTGAAGAAGACGCCGCCCAAGCGCACGATCAAGATGGCGCTGACCTGTGGCGAGGAGACGACCTTCGCCTTTAACGGCGCGGAATGGCTGGCCAAGAACAAGCCCGACCTGATCGCCGCCGAATTCGTCCTGAACGAGGGCGGCGGCGGGCGGCTCGATTCGGACGGCAAGCGCGAGTTGCTGGCGGTGCAGGTCGGCGAGAAGGCGGCGCAGAACTATACCTTCCTCGCCACTAATCCGGGCGGGCACAGCTCGCAGCCGACGCCGGAAAATGCGATCTACGAACTCGCCGACGCGGTGAAGGCGGTGCAAGGTTACGAATTCCCCATCCACCTGACCGACACCACCCGCGCCTTCCTGACCGCAACCGCGCAAAAGGTCGGCGGCCAGCTGGGCGATGCGATCACCCGGCTGCTCGCCAACCCGGAGGACAAGGCCGCCGACGCGATCGTCAGCCAGGACAAGGCACTGCACTCCACGCTGCGCACCACCTGCGTCGCGACGTTGCTCCAGGCAGGTCACGCCGAAAACGCCCTGCCCCAGCGCGCCACCGCCAATATCAATTGCCGCATCTTTCCCGGCGAAACGGTCGAGGACACGCTGGCGAAGCTGAAGGAGCTGGCAGGCCCCAAGATCACCGTCACCGCCAACCAGCCGGTTCGCCCGACCGCCATTCCGCCCAAGCTCGACCCGAAGATCATCGGCCCGATGAAGACGCTCGCCGCCAAGCACTTTCCCGGTGTGCCCCTGGTCCCGATGATGTCGACCGGCGCCACCGACGGTATCTTCTTCCAGGCGATCGGCATCCCCGTCTACGGCGCGCCGGGCATGTTCATTGAAAAGGACATGTCGGGCATCCATGGCCTGAACGAGCGGATCCGGGTCAGCTCGCTCTATGACGGGCGGGATTATCTCTACGATCTCGTCCGGGCCTATGCCTATTGAGAGGAATGGCGCGGGGCCTGACAAGGGGCGCCCCGCGCCGGATCGACAGGCGGGGATAGACGGCGAAATCGCCGATGAAGATCGGTGCGGGCGGATGGGTCGCGCCCAGACAGGGCAACCGCCCCCTTCTCCGCATGAATGTGGCGACGATCGCATGACGAAGACCCGATGGGGAGCGGCGGATATCGGCCACCAAGCTGCCAATCCGCTGAACGCCGCCGCCACGCGCGGTTCAGATTAAATGAAGCAATATCCTCGCCATACGGGAGATTATGGTTCTGAGGCTATTGCCATGAAGATGCTCAAGACCGGATTGCTGGCGGCCCTCGCCGGTGGGGCCATGCTGACCGCCACGGCCGCCAGTGCGCAGGACTGGCGTTATGACGAATATCGTGCGCATCAGGCCGCGCGCGGAGCGGACGTCCATGCCTGGCAGGCGGGGCGCGACCAGCGGGCGGCGGACGAGGCGGCCTATTATGGCGATTACCGCGCGGCCGATGCCTATGCCCATGCCGCCGCCGTGCGACGGCACGAAGCGCGACGCGACGCGCGTTTTGCCCGGCATGAACGCCATGCCGCCCGGTGGGATTATTGGCGCGGCTATTGAGCCGCTATGCCGCAAACGAAAAGGGCCGGTGCGAGGGTTCGCACCGGCCCTTTTCATGAGGGTCCGACGGACGGCCGATCAGCCGTCGTAATCGGCGCCCAGATTCTGGTTGCGCGGCGGAGCGGCGGCGGTCAGGCGCAGCGCCTCGGCCGAGGCCTGCAGGCTGCCGACATCGTCCGCCTCGTCCTCGTCGTCGATCTGGACGCGCTGCAGGCTGTTGACCACGGCTTCTTCCAGATGGGTCGGACGAACCGTTTCCTCTGCGATCTCGCGCAGGGCGACGACCGGATTTTTATCGCGATCGCGATCGACGGTCAGATCCGCCCCGCCCGAAATCTGACGAGCCCGCTGCGCCGCGAACAGCACCAGATCGAAACGGTTGGGAATCTTGTCGACGCAATCTTCGACGGTGACGCGCGCCATGCGTGTGTCCTTCGCAAATAATGCTGGGATGAAAGCGTGCCGCCTAGCAGCAAAGGTCGCCCAAGTCAAAAGCCTTGGGCTTGCAACGCCCCCGCCCCCTGGGTCGTTACGTTTTCGACAGGATCACATACCCCAAGGAGCCGCGCCATTTCCGCCCCCCATCCGCCCGAACAGCCCGGTTTCCAGGTCGACGGGCAAAGGCTGACCCTGCTCGACACGGGGCCACGGCGACTGGAGGCGGTGCTGGCCCTGATCGACGGGGCGCAGGTCTCGCTGCGCATCCTCTATTATATCTATTCGGATGACGAGACCGGGCGGCGGGTCCGCGACGCGATGATCGCAGCGGCCCGGCGCGGCGTCGCCGTGTCGGTGATCGTCGACGGCTTCGGCGCGGGCGCGGACGCGGCGTTCTTTCGCCCGCTGGTCGACGCGGGCGCGCGGCTCTCGCGGTTCGAGCCGCGCTTCGGCCGCCGCTACCTGCTGCGCAACCATCAGAAGCTGGCGCTGGCGGATTCCGAAGGGCCTTCCCCCTCGATCATCATCGGCGGCTTCAATATCGAGGACGATTATTTCGGCACCCCCGCCGACCAGAGCTGGCGCGATCTGGGCCTGCTGGTCGAGGGTTCGGCGGCGGCGCGGATGGCGGGGTATTTCGATGCGCTGTTCGCCTGGACGCAAAATCCCAGGGGGCGCCTGCGCGACCTGAACAAGGCGCTGGCGCATTGGAGCGAGTCGAAGGGAAATTTGCGCTGGTTGATCGGCGGGCCGACCCGGCGGCTGTCGCCCTGGGCGCGGACGGTGCGCGAGGATATGCGGCGGGGGCGGCGGATCGACGTGATCGCTGCCTATTTCACCCCCAGCCCCACCATGCTCCGCCGCCTGGACCGGGCGGGACGGCGCGAGGCCGAGGTTCGGATCGTGACGGCGGGCAAGTCCGACAACGAGGCCACGATCGCCGCCGCACGCTTCACCTATGCGGGCCTGCTGCGCAAGGGCGTGCGGATCTTCGAATACCAACTGACCAAGCTGCACACGAAATTATACGTGATCGATGATGCGGTGCATGTCGGCTCGGCCAATTTCGACATGCGCAGCCTGTTCGTGAATCTGGAGCTGATGCTGCGGATCGAGGACCGGGCCTTTGCCGATCATGTCCGTGCCTATGTCGATGGCGAGGTCGCGCGATCGGATGCGATCACGCCCGCCTGGTACAAGCGGAATACCCGCTGGTTCCAGCGGCTGCGCCAGTTCGCGGCGTATCTGCTGATCGCGGTGATCGACCCGTCGGTATCGCGCGGGCTGAATTTCGGGATCGAGCCGCCCGACGGGGATTGATCCTCCCCGCTCGCGGGGAGGTGGCAGGGCGAAGCCCTGTCGAAGGGGGGGCTTCCAAACAGGTCGCCCTTATCGGCCCGCCCCCTCCACCGTGCTGCGCATGGTCCCCCTCCCCGTACCGGGGAGGATCGGCTTCAGTCCTTCCAGGCCCAGTAGAGCTGGGCCGGGGGCACGTTCCACCATTCCATGTCGTGGTCGATGTTCGACCAGTGCGGAACCAGGAAGTCCTTCACCTTGGGGCTGAACTGATAGACCAGGAACGCGCCGCCGGGGCGCAGCACGTCATGCGTGCCTTGCGCGATCGCCGGACCGACGCCGGCCGGCAGGGTCGAGAAGGGCAGGCCCGACAGGACATAGTCGGCATGGTCGAAACCATGGTCGCGCACGATCTTCTGCACGTCCGCCGCCGAGCCGTTCACCGCCGCGAAACGGGAGTCGACGATGGTGTGGCTGAGATAGTCGCAGAAATCGGCATTGGTATCGATCGCGATCAGCTTGGCGTCGGGCGCCATGCGCTCGAGGATCGGGCGGCAGAAGGTGCCGACACCGGGGCCATATTCCACGAACAGCTTGGTGTTGGCCCAGTCGACGGGGGCCAGCATCTTGCGGATCAGCTTGCCCGACGACGGAATGATCGAGCCTACCATCACCGGGTGCTTCAGGAACTGCTGAAAGAACATCTGGCCGGGCGACGGATAACCCGTGGCGTCGGTGCGGGACTTGCGCGCGGCGGTGGTCGAGCTGGGCATCGAGTTCCTGTCGTTCGTGATCCCCGCGTAAGGGACGCGCGAGGGAAACCCCCTCGTCGCACAGGTGCCGAACGACTTTCAAGCTATTGGGTTGCGGCGGGGTGCTGCATTCCGTCGCAAAGCGGACTCGATCGACGGGGGATTTGGCATGGACCGGACAGGGCAGATCGCGGTGATTTTCGTGTCGCAACGGACGGTCGGCGATGCGGAGGGCTATGCCGGGGCGGCGGAGGCGATGGACGCCCTCGCCGCGCGGCAGCCGGGATATTGCGGAGTCGACAGCGTGCGTGGGGCGGATGGACTGGGCATCACCGTCAGCTGGTGGGCGGACGAAGCCAGCGCCTTGGCATGGCGGGCGCATCCCGAACATGCCGCGATCCGGGAGCGCGGGCGGGCGCAATGGTATTCGCGCTATGAGGTGGCGGTGGCCGAGGTGGGCCGGAGTTATAATTGGGCGAACGATCCCGCCCGTTAATCTGGTCGCTCCCCTCCCGCAGGCGGGAGGGGATGGGGGAGGGCAAGGAGTCTCACCGAGACCATCGCCCGTGGCAGGCCCCCACCCCAAACCCCTCCCCCCTGCGGGAGGAGGGGCTTCACAAGGAGGAGCGATTAAGGCTGTTTGTCCCCTCGCGGCGTCAGCATCCCCGGTGCGATGAAGCCGATCGGCTGGATCGCCGCCGCCTCCTGCTTCAGCTTGGCCGCGATCTGTTCGTAATCGCGCTCCATCTCCGGCGTCACGCTGGCGCGCGCCTCGGTCAGCGCCTCGTCGAAGGCGGCCATGTCGACTTGGGTCGCACCGGGCGCCTTGCGCAACGCGATCAGACCCGCCCGGCGCACCACATCGCCCAGGTCGGCGCCGGTAAAGCGATCGGTCCGCGCCGCCACATCGTCCAGGTCGACATCGCTGGCGAGCGGCATCCTGGCGGTCTGGATGCCCAGAATGCGCCGCCGCCCGGCCTTGTCCGGCACGCCGACATAGATCAGCTCATCGAACCGCCCCGGCCGCAGCAGCGCCGGATCGATCAGGTTGGGCCGGTTGGTCGCGCCGATCACGACGACCGACTGCAACTCCTCCAGCCCGTCCATCTCGGCGAGGATGGTGTTGACCACCCGCTCGGTCACCTGCGGCTCGCCCAGGCCACCGCCGCGCGCGGGGACCAGCGAATCCAGTTCGTCGATGAAGATCACCGTCGGCGCGACCTGCCGCGCGCGGGCGAACAGCTTCGTGATCTGCTGCTCGCTCTCGCCATACCATTTGGACAGCAGATCGCTCGACTTGGTGGCGATGAAATTCGCCTCCGCCTCGCGCGCCACCGCCTTCGCCAGCAGCGTCTTGCCGGTGCCGGGGGGACCGTAGAGCAGGAAGCCCTTGGCGGGCCGAATACCGAGTCGCCGGAACGCATCCGGGTCCTTCAGCGGCAGCTCGACGCCTTCCTTCAGCTTCATCTGCGCGATGTCGAGCCCGCCGACATCCTCCCAGCGGACGGTCGGCGCCTGCACCATCACCTCGCGCATCGCCGAGGGCTGGACGCGCTTCAGCGCCTCCAGGAAATCCTCGCGCGTCACCGACAGCATATCCAGCACCTCGGCCGGGATGGTCCGCTCCTCGAGGTTCAGGCGCGGCATGATCCGCCGCACCGCCTCGATCGCCGCCTCGCGGGTCAGCGCCGCCAGATCCGCACCGACAAAGCCGAAGGTGGTGCGCGCCAGCTCGTTCAGGTCGACCTTGTCGCCCAGCGGCATGCCGCGCGTGTGGATGCCCAATATCTCACGCCGCCCGCGCTCGTCGGGCACACCGACCACGATCTCGCGGTCGAAGCGGCCCGGCCGCCGCAGCGCCTCGTCGATCGCCTCGGGGCGATTCGTGGCGGCGATGATGACCAGATTCGCCCGCGCCTCCAGCCCGTCCATCAGGGTGAGCAACTGCGCGACGAGTCGCTTCTCCGCCTCGCCCTGCACGCGGTCGCGCTTGGGCGCGATCGAGTCGATCTCGTCGATGAAGACGATCGAGGGCGCGGACTTGGTCGCTTCCTCGAAAATCTCGCGCAGCCGCTGTTCCGACTCGCCATAGGCCGAGCCCATGATCTCGGGACCGTTGATCAGGAAGAATTGCGCGTCCGACTCGTTGGCGACGGCGCGGGCCAGCCGCGTCTTGCCGGTGCCGGGCGGGCCATGGAGCAGCACGCCCTTGGGCGGCTCGACGCCCAGCCGCTCGAACAGCTCGGGATAGCGCAAGGGAAGTTCGACCATCTCGCGCAACTGGTCGATGGTCGAGGCCATGCCGCCGATATCGTCGTAGGTGACGTCGGCCCGCCGCGCCTCGCGCGGTTCCTCATATTCGGGGCGCAGCTCGACCTCGGTATTCTCGTCGATATGGACCACGCCCTTAGGGCTGGCCGCGACGACCGCAAGGCGGATTTCCTGGAGCGCATAGGCGGGCGCGTTCATGAACTGCGCGACGCCCGGCGGCATGTTGGTGACGCGTTGCTGCCCCGCGGTCGCCACGACATCGCCTTGGCAAAGCGGGCGGTTGAAGAAGGTCCGCTTGAGCGCCTGGGCCGAGCCCTGGAGCCGCAGATTCTGTTGCGCAGGCGCAAAGACGACGCGGGTTGCGGGCTTCGACTCGACCTTGCGCACCTCGACGAAATCACCCGAGCCGACGCCCGCATTCGCCCGCTGCAATCCGTCGATGCGGACGAGGTCGAGCCCCTCATCCTCGGGATAGGGGGCAACCGCCCGCGCCGGGGTCGCCTGCTTGCCGACGATCTCGACCACGTCGCCCTCGGTGATGCCCAGTGCCGCCATCAGGCTGCGCGGGACATGGGCGAGGCCACGGCCCGAATCCTCGGGGCGGCTATTGGCCACCTGTATCTTGCGGGTCGGCGCGTCGCTGTCGGCCATGATCGTCCCTTGGCAAAGTGTCTGAAACACGAAAGCGCGGGACGTGGGGGCGGGTTCCGGTCCGCAAAAGGGCATGCGGCCCAGCCGGGGCAAAAAAAAGGGCCGATCGAAACGACCAGCCCGTGAAAGTTTTTAGGAGAGGATGCCTGAAAGGCCCGTTCCTTTTGCAGTGCGACACGTTATGTTGCAAGTGCGAAAAGCTTGGCTATGATTGCAGTTTGTGCAATCTTCTGCCCAATAGGTCAACGAGTACAGGTACGCCATGCGCAGGCTCCCCCCGCTGGGTGCGATCGAAGCATTTGTCCAGGTCGTGCGCCTGGGCTCCATCAAGGCGGCGGCCGAGGAACTGGCGCTGTCCGCGCCCGCGCTCAGCCGCCGGGTGCAGACGCTGGAACGCTTTGTCGGCAAGCCGCTGTTCGCCCGGCGGCATCAGGCGATGGTGCCCAATGAGGACGGGCAGCGCCTGATGGAACAGATCGCGCCGCTGCTCGACCAATTGTCGGACGCGGTGGAGGCGATGACCAGCGGGCAGGAAGTGCTGCGCCTGCGCCTGGGCGTCCTTCCGCTCTATGCGTCGCAGCGGCTGTTCCCGCATATGGGCCTGCTGCGCGCGGCGCATCCCGAACTGCATCTCGACATCGACACCGCCGGGCACGGCATCGCGCGGCTGGGCGAAGGGCTGGACGCGGTGATCGCGCTGGGCCGCGACATCGATCCCTCGCTCTATGCCAAGCGACTCGACCGCAACAAGGTCTATGTCATCGGCGCCAAGCGACTGCTCGAAGGTCCCAACCCGCTGCTCCGTCCCGAGCAGATGAACGGCATGACCGCCTTGCTGCACCGCGAAATGCCCGACGCCTTCACCGCGTGGTGCCAAGCCGCCGGGCTGACCGAGATCAAGCCCAAGGCGATCGACTTCTTCGACTCGGGCGGCCTGATGCTGGAGGCGGTGGCACAGGGGCTGGGCATCGCCTTCATGCATGCCAGCCATTTCGAACATGCCCATGACCCGCGCCTGGTGCGGCTGTTCGATATCGAGGTCGACAGCCCGTACAGCCACTGGTTCGTCTGCCGCCCCCGCGCGCTTCAGCAGAAGTCGGTGAAGCTGTTCCACGACTGGCTGATCCGGACATTGTATCCCGAAGCGGCGTAACGTCTACTCCCCCTCCCGCAGGCGGGAGGGGGTCGGGGGGAGGGACGGAAGTCTCACCGAGGCCGACGCTTGGGGCTTTCCCTCCCCCATCCCCTCCCGCCTGCGGGAGGGGCGTGCCCAGAGCAAATGGAGGGAGCTAAAACCAACGACAAAAAGCCGCGCGTCCTGTCGGACGGCGGCTTCACGCCTTCAAGCATCACGGGGCGACCCTGGGGTCGCCGCCCGCAAGTTACTTGATCTTGGCTTCCTTGAACTCGACATGCTTGCGCACGACCGGGTCGTACTTGTTGAAGCTCAGCTTCTCGGTCTTGGTGCGCGGGTTCTTCTTCGTGACGTAAAAGAAGCCGGTATCAGCCGAGCTGACGAGCTTGATCTTGACGGTGGTCGGCTTGGCCATGACCTGGTTCCTGTATGCGTGAAAAAGCGAAAGCGGCAGCCGGAGCCGCCGCTATATAAGGGCCGCCCATGGCCCATGCCCCCGCATGAGTCAAGCATTTCACCCCATTTAAGCCCCTCTTTACGGGCAACAGCCTATGGAAACGGTGCCACTTCCCGCTATCGGGGCGGGCATGAGAGGGATGACCATCAGGATGGAGCCGCGCGAATCACCCCATGCGGGCATCAGCCCCGCCGAGATTCGCGACCAGCTCTGTGCCCGAATCGCCGCGCTGGACGTGTCCGCCCCCTATGCGCGGGCGCGCGAGCTGATCGACGGGGTGGAGGCTATCCGCCGCATCGCCCATCGCCACGGGTTGGTCCCCGCCGTCACCGTCACCCATTTCATCGACCGCGCGCTGATGCGGCAGGATGTCCCCGCGCCCGTCCATGGCTGGTTCGCGATCCTGAACGATGCCGTCGCCAGCGAGCGACAGGATTGGCAGGCCGCCAACGCCTTTGCCCAGGCCTGTTCGGTCCGTCTGGCCGGCTGATGGATGCGTTGATGATCGTGCTGGTCGCCACGCTGCTGTCCCAGGCGGGCGGGCGGCTGAGCGGTTTTGCCGAAAGGCTGGCGGAACGGACGGACAGTGCCCTGCCGGTCCTGGCGGGTGTCATGCTGGCGCAGGGATTGCTGGCGGCGGTGGCGATTCGCATCGGCATGGTGCTGGGGCCGCAGGTGACACCGGAAACGCGCAGCCTGTTGCTGGCGGTCGCGCTGGTGCTGGTGGGCATCGGCATGATGGGGCGACTGCCGCGCGCCGGTTCGCCCTTCGGATCGGTTCGCCTGGGGGTGTTCGGCACCGCCCTGCTGGGGGCGGGCACGATCCTGCTGATGGAATCGGGCCTTGTGCTGGTCGCGGTCGCCGCCGCACGCTCGCCCCTGCCCTGGGCGGCCTGGCCGGGCGCGATGCTGGGGATGCTCGGGGCGCTGATACCGGCGATCCTGCTGGGCGCGCGCGAGTGGCGACGGCTGGCCTGGCGACCGATCCGGATGACGGGCGGCGCGATCATGATCCTGATCGGCATCGTCATCGCGCTTTCGGCCAAGGGATTGATCTAGGCGGTCGATCAGACAGCGCAGGCTTTGTCCATGGACAGCGGGGGAGCCATTGGGCCATCGGATCGTTATCGCAACGATCCTCAAGCCAGCGGGAGCATGTCCATGTCCGAAATCAACCCGGCACTCGATACGCCGACCGACCTCAACCGCAACGCCACCGCCAGCGTCGCCGACGCCCTGAACGGCGCGCTGGCCGATTGCTATGCGCTCTACCTGAAGACCAAGAATTTCCACTGGCACGTCTCCGGCCCGCATTTCCGCGACTATCACCTGATGCTCGACGATCAGGCCGCGCAGATCCTGGGCGTGACCGACGCCATCGCCGAGCGCGTCCGCAAGACCGGCAACGTCACGCTGCGCTCGATCGGCGACATCGCGCGCCGCCAGACCATCGTCGACAATGACCGCGAATTCGTGTCCGCCGCCGACATGCTGGTCGAACTGCGCGACGACAATCTGAAGCTCGTCGAGCGCTTCCGCGCGGTCAAGGACGCCGCCGAAGAGGCCAAGGACAATGCCACCAGCGGCATCGTCGACGAATGGACCGACCAGGCCGAGGAACGTGCCTGGTTCCTGTTCGAAGCAGGCCGCAAGGGCTGAACCGCCCCCAGGCTTTTCAGCAAAGAAGAGCCCCGGTGAAAGCCGGGGCTTTTTTTGTCGAGCGCCGGATCGGCGGGGCGCGGCGAGATTTACCGTCGGTCAAGGAGCGCAACCGTAAGGCCGCGCCATGCGAAGCTCAGCCTACACCGTTCAGTTCCGGCCAGACATCAACCTGCTCGATACCGTCCTGCACGCGGTGCTGACGCTGCCGCAGGCCGAGGCATATATGAACGAGCGTCAGGCCGGCTATGCCGCGCACCGATTTGGTCCAGGGCATCTGATGCGGATGGACATGGGGAATTATCCCGCCCAATCGCGCGAGATCGTCGACTATATGGACCGGCGCGTCCGCGATTTTCCCGTTCCCGGCAGAATCGCCGTGGTCACGACCAGTTCGATCGCACGCCTGCAGGTCCAGAGAATGGTCTTCCCGCTGGATGGCAACCGTCGCATCTTCGACGATCGGGACACGGCGCTTGCCTGGCTTCTCGATCACGCTGCGGCCTGACCACAGGATGCTGCGGCCTGGCGACCGATCGCCCCGCCGTCGGGAAATGACGACAGTTCCCCCCTTTCGCTTCCCCCGCGATCCGTAACCGGAACACCAACCCTCCCCGCCAGTTAACCCCTTATCAGGTCAGGAGGATTACCCCATGCTCAAGCTCGCCATCACCTTCCTCGTCGTCGGACTGATCCTGGGGGCACTCGGTTTCGGCGGCATCGGCGGCGCGTTCGTCGGAATCGCCAAGATCCTGTTCTTCATCGCGATCGCGCTGTTCGTGATCTTCCTGGTGCTCGGGCTGGTCGCGGGCAAGTCGGTGAAGAACGCGATCGACTGATCCCCCTATGCGCGAATTCGCGGGGTTGCTCGATGCGCTGATCTATACACGCTCGCGCAACGCCAAGCTGAAGCTGGTCGCGGATTACCTTGCCGCCACGCCCGATCCCGACCGGGGTTGGGCGATGGCGGCACTGACGGGTGATCTCGACCTGCCCGGCGTCAAACCCGCGCTGATCCGCGCTTTGATCGAACAGCGGGTCGATCCCGTGCTGTTCCGCATGAGCCGCGACTATGTCGGCGACACGGCCGAGACGGTCGCCCTGCTCTGGCCCGCGCCCGACCGGCCGGTCGATCCCGAACCCCTGTCGGTCAGCGACGTGGTCGAGCGATTGCGGCATCTGTCGCGCTCCGACGCGCCTGCCGTGCTGGCCGACATGCTCGACCGGTCGACCGCGGAGGAGCGATTCGCGCTGCTAAAGATGGCGACGGGGGGCCTGCGCATCGGCCTGTCCGCACGGCTGGCCAAGACCGCTTTTGCGCAACATTTCAGGCTGGACGTCGAAGCGGTGGAAGAGGTCTGGCACGGCCTCTCCCCGCCCTATGCCGAACTGTTCGCCTGGGGTGAGGGCACGGGCGAACAGCCGACGCCCGCCGATGTGCCGGTCTTCCGCCCCTTCATGCTTGCCCATCCATTGGAGGATTTGCGGGTCGACCTCAACGACTATGCCGCCGAGTGGAAATGGGACGGCATCCGGGTGCAGATCGTCCATGTCGCGGGCCAGACGCGGCTCTACAGCCGCACCGGCGATGACGTGACCCACGCCTTTCCCGATGTCGCGCAGGCCTTTGACGCGGTGGGCGCGGTCGATGGCGAGTTGCTGGTCAAGGGCGAGCATCAGGGCGGCGCGCTGGAGGATGGCGGGGGCGCGGCCAGCTTCAACGCGCTGCAACAAAGGCTGGGGCGCAAGACGGTATCGGCGAAGATGCTGGCCGATTACCCCGCCTTTGTCCGCCTCTACGACATATTGGTCGATGGGACCGAGGATCTCCGCCCCCTCCCCTGGACCGAACGGCGCCAGAGGCTCGAGGCCTTCGCCGCCAGGCTCGACCCCGAGCGGTTCGACGTCAGCGCGGTAATCGAGGCCGAGGATTTCACCGCGCTGGAGGCCCTGCGCGCCACCGCCCGCGATGCCGCGATCGAGGGGGTGATGCTCAAGCGCCGCGATTCGCCCTATAGCGGCGGGCGGCGCGTCGGCCTGTGGTACAAATGGAAGCGCGATCCGCTGACCGCCGATTGCGTGATGATGTATGCGCAGCGCGGCAATGGCCGCCGGTCGAGCTATTATAGCGACTATACCTTCGGCTGCTGGACCGAGGAGGGTGAGCTGCTGCCCGTCGGCAAGGCCTATTCGGGGATCACCGACGAGGAACTGCGCCAGCTCGACCGTTTCGTGCGCGCGCATACCGTCCAGCGCTTCGGCCCGGTTCGCGAGGTCGAGAAGACGCTGGTGCTGGAGATCGCATTCGATTCGATCCACGAGTCGAAACGCCATAAGTCCGGCGTCGCGATGCGCTTCCCCCGCATCGCGCGCATCCGCACCGACAAGCCTGCCGAGGAGGCGGACCGGGTGGACACGCTGAAGCGCCTGGTGACAGCGCCCCCCCCCCCGGCGGGGGGGGGGGCCCCGCGGCGCGGGGGGGGGGGGGGGGCATCGCCGCCCAGGGATGCCCTATGAGGATCCCCCCCCTCCGTCAGGCCTTCGGCCTGCCACCTCCCCTTGCAGGGGAGGAATGAACGCTTAGTCCCCTACGCGCTCGATATCGGCACCCACGGCGGACAGCTTTTCCTCCAGACGCTCGTAACCACGGTCGAGGTGGTACACACGGGCGACCGAGGTCTCGCCCTCGGCGGCCAGACCCGCCAGGATCAGGCTCATCGAGGCGCGCAGGTCGGTCGCCATCACCGGCGCGCCGGTCAGCTTCTCGACACCCTTCACCATCGCGGTGCGGCCATGGACTTGGATATCCGCGCCCATGCGCGCCAGCTCGGGCACGTGCATGTAGCGGTTCTCGAAGATCGTCTCGGTCAGGGTGCTGGTGCCCTGCGCCTTGCACAGCATCGCCATGAACTGCGCCTGCATGTCGGTGGCGAAGCCCGGATAGGGCGCGGTCGACAGGGTCAGCGGCTGGAGCGGGCCATCGGCCTTCACCCGGATCGAATCACGGCCTTCCTCGACGGTCACGCCCGCCTCGACCAGCGCGGACAATGTGGCGCGCATGTCGTCGGCACAGGCCCCGACCAGTTCCAGGTCGCCGCCGGTGATCGCGGCGGCGCAGGCATAGCTGCCCGCCTCGATCCGGTCGGGCATCACCGAATAGGTCGCGCCGTGCAGCCGGTCGACACCCTCGATGGTCAGCGTCTCGGTGCCGACGCCGTCGATCCGCGCACCCATCGCGATCAGCAACCGGCAAAGGTCGACGATCTCCGGCTCGCGCGCGGCATTGCCCAGCACCGAGGTGCCCTTGGCGGTGACCGCGGCCATCAGCGCGTTCTCGGTCGCACCGACCGACACCACCGGGAAGGTGTAGCGCCCGCCCGACAGGCGGCCGCCCGGCGCGCTGGCCTTCACGTAACCGGCGGTCAGCTCGATTTCCGCGCCCAGCGCTTCCAGCGCCTTCAGGTGCAGGTCGATCGGGCGGTTGCCGATCGCGCAGCCGCCAGGCAGCGACACCCGCGCCTCGCCCATGCGTGCCAGGATGGGGCCGAGCACCAGGATCGACGCGCGCATCTTGCGCACGATGTCGTACGGCGCCTCGGTCGAGAAGAGCTGGCCCGCCCGGATCGTCATGACCCGGCCGAAATCCTCCGGGCGCGTGCCCTCGACCCGCGTCGATGCGCCGATCTGGTTCAGCAGATGGCCGAACCCGTCGACATCGGCCAGTCGCGGCAGGTTGCGCAGCGTGACCGGTTCGTCGGTCAGGATCGCGCAAGGCATCAGGGTGAGCGCGGCGTTCTTCGCGCCCGAGATCTTCAGGCGGCCCGACAGCCGGTTGCCGCCGCGAATAAGGATACGGTCCATAGACCGGCCCTCCTAGCGGACGCACGCGCCACCGCCAAGGGTCCCGCCCTTCGCCGCCTGTCGAAAGGGATCGAAAAACCAAGAAAATGTCCGGTTGATCGATATTAATGCATGGTCGCACCCTTGGTGGCTAAGGCGTTCGTCCGCTCGGGGGATGAGGTGTCAGTGTCAAATTGCGGGCTTGCTGATCGCCTGGACAAATGGGTTTCCTTGACCCCGGCCGAGCGTGAGGCCTTGGCACGGCTGGAGGATCGGCCAAAGGCGATCCGGCGCGGTGCGGTATTGATGGAGGAACAGGCGCGCAGCGACGAGTTGTTCGTCGTGCAGCAGGGCATGTTGATGTGCTATGTCCTGCTCGACGATGGCAGCCGCCAGGTGGTGCGTTTCCTGTTTCCCGGCGACCTCTTCGCGCTGTCGGCGCTGGTCTATGGCCGCTCGCCCGATACGGTGGTGGCGGTGTCCAACGCGGTCGTCTGTCCCTTCGACCGGAGCCAGATCGCAGGACTGGCGACCGGGCATCCGCGCCTGTTCAGCCTGATCCTGGTGCTCAACCAGATCGAACGGGTCGTCACCACCGACCGGCTGGCGGGGCTGGGCCGCACCTCGGCGCGGGTGCGCGTCGCGACGCTGCTGCTGTCGCTGCGCGGCCAGATGCGCCAGGCGGGCATGGATGTCGGCACCTCCTTTGCGCTCGGCCTGACCCAGGAGGAGATGGGCGACGCGATCGGGCTGACCGCCGTTCACGTCAACCGGATGCTGCGCCAGCTGGAGGACGATGGGCTGATCAAGCGCGAGGGCGGTCATGTCCACCTGCTCGACGAAGCGCGGCTCGTGCGCGAGGCGGACTATATCGACCGGTTCGAGGGGCTGGACCTCAGCTGGCTGCCGCCGGGGCGGTAATTCCATTCCTCCCCTGCAAGGAGAGGAGTGTTCAGGGTCCGGCCCATCTCTGCAATCGAGGCCGGACCTTCAGGAACCGGCGATAACCACGCTCCAGCAGCGCCAGCACCCTGGGCGAGCGCGCCGCCAGACCCAGCGGCCGCAGCAGCGGGATCGCCCGCCACATCGCGGCAAAGGCCGCCGCGCCCGACAGCATCCGCCCATCCTCCCGCGCATGAAAGCGCGCGAGCAGCGTGTCGCGGTCGATCGGGCACTGGTCCGGCCCCTCGCCGCCGATCGCGATAAAATCGATCCGCCCGCGCCGGTCCAGCCGCCGCATCAGCGCGATCTCGCGGCGACACAGCGGACAGGTGGCATCATACCAGACGGTAACGGTCGTCATGCCCCTCTCTCCGGCAAGGGCGGCCCGATCACGACCGGGCCGCCTCCACCATCAGAAAAGATCCGCGGTCATCACCTTGTTCCAGACCTTCACGAAGTCGCGGACCATGCGGGGATGGCCGTCCTCGGCAGCGTAGAATTCCGCGATGTTGCGCAGCTGTGAGTTCGCCCCGAAGACCAGGTCGTTGCGCGTGGCGGTGTAGCGCGTCTCACCACTGTCCCGATCGTCCAGCGTGAAGCGCAAGCCTGCTTCGTCCTGCTTGGTCCAGACATAGTCCATGCTGGTCAGCACGCGGAAGAAGTCGTTGCTCAGCACGCCCACCCGGTCGGTGAACACGCCCGCCTCGCTCTCGTCCCAATTCGCGCCCAGCGCACGCAGCCCGCCGGTCAGCACCACCCATTCGGGCGCGCTGAGCTTCAGGAGCGCCGCCTTGTCGAGGAACAGTTCCTCCGGCGCGACGCGGCCCGCCGTCACTTCGGCAAAGTGATCGTCGACATAGTTGCGGAAACCGTCGACCACCGGCTTCAACCATTCGAAGCTGTCGGCATCGGTCAGTTCGTCGGTCGTGTCGCGACGCCCGGCGGTGAAGGGCACCTCCAGCGCGACACCCGCATCCGCCGCCGCCTTCTCCACGGCCGCGCAACCGCCCAGCACGATCAGGTCGGCCAGCGACACGCGCTTGCCGCTGCTCGCGCCGTCGTTGAACGCGCCCATGATCTCACGAAGCTTGGCGATGACGGGCACGGTGCGGCGATTGACCGCCCAATCCTTTTGCGGGGCGAGCGCCAGCCGCGCGCCGTTCGCACCGCCGCGCTTGTCGCTGTCCCGGTACGTGACCGCCGCGGAAAAGGCGGTGAAGGCCAGGTCCGACACCGACAGGCCGCTGTCCAGGATCCGCTGCTTCAATTGCGCGATGTCGGCAGCGTCGATCAGCTCGTAATCGCGTTCGGGAATCGGGTCCTGCCAGAGCAGGTCCGGCTCGATCGTGACCTCGGGTCCGACATAGCGTTCGCGCGGCCCCATGTCGCGGTGCGTCAGCTTGTACCACGCCTTGGAGAATTGCTCGGTGAAATAGTCGAAGTCCTTGAGGAACCGCTCGCAGATCGGGCGATAGACGGGATCGACCTTCAGCGCGATGTCGCTGGTCATCATCATCAGCGCATGGCTCTTGCCCTCGATATGCGCGTCGGGGGTGCGCGGCGCGTCACCGCTGACCGGCGTCCATTGCAGCGCGCCCGCTGGACTCCGGGTCTGTTCCCATTCCAGTCCGAGCAGGTTTTCGAGATAGCTGTTGTCCCACTGGGTCGGGTTCTGGGTCCAGCTGCCCTCGATGCCGTTGGTCATCGTGAACTCGGCATTGCCGGTGCCTTCGGGGTTGTGCCAGCCCAGCCCCATCTCCTCGATCGCGGCGATCTCGGGCGGTGCGCCGATGCGGTCGGCCTTCACCATGCCGTGGCTCTTGCCGAAAGCGTGGCCACCCGCGATCAGCGCCACCGTCTCCTCGTCGTTCATCGCCATGCGGGTGAACGTGATGCGGATGTCGCGTGCCGAGGCCATCGGATCACCGCTGGCATAAGGCCCTTCGGGGTTCACATAGATGAGTGACTGGTGCGAGGCGGCGAGCGGCTGCTCCAGATCGTAATCGGCGTCACCATTCTGGCCGCGCCAGCGCTTGTCGCGGTTGACCATCTCGTCGAAGCTGTCGACCTTGGTCATGTCGAAGACTTCGGGACCCCAATAGGTCGCATCGTCGGCCTCCCACGCATCCTCACGCCCGCCGCCGAAACCATAGGTCGGCAGCCCCATGATCTCGAGCGAGCAATTGCCGGTCAGGACGATCAGGTCCGCCCAGGACAGCGCGGCGCCATATTTCTGCTTGATCGGCCAGAGCAGGCGGCGCGACTTGTCGACATTGCCATTGTCCCACCAGCTGTTGATCGGTGCGAAACGCTGCATCGCCTCGCCCGCGCCGCCGCGCCCGTCGGCGATGCGATAGCTGCCCGCCGAGTGCCACGACATGCGGATCATCTGCGGCCCGTAATTGCCATAGTCGGACGGCCACCACGCGACCGAGCTGGTCAGGAAGCGCTTGATCTCGGCCTTCAGCGCATCGAGGTCGATCTTGGCGAATTCAGCGCGATAGTCGAAATCCTCCCCCAGCGGATTGGCGCGGAGGCCATGGCGATGCAGCTGCTCGACCCGCAGGCGGTTGGGATACCATTCGGCCAGCGTCGGCGGCGTGGTGAAGGCGCCGCCGATCCGGTCGCCGCCAAAGGGGCACTTGCCTTCGAGTACCGTCTTATAGTCTTCCATGCCGCAAGCTCTCCGGGTTCGTCTGGTAAAAAGGCTGGGCGCACAAAGACCTGGCGAGCCACAGGCCCACCAGCACGCCCATCGGGCGGGATCATGTCGCGTCTGTCATGGACATAGGCGGCGTGAGGTCTTCCCCTGAGCGGAAGGAACCGCCGCTCGTCATGTCCCATAACGTCGGGCATTCCTGGTCGATCCTTGACCAGACCACCCCGCATTCAAAAAAAATAGCATGGATCAGCTTTGATACTTGGCGCGATCGGGGGGCAGTTCACCGATGAGACGGATCGATCCCCGGTCCCGGGGCGTATCGTCGGATTGCGCGTGATGCGGTGAATCATGAGGGAACGGGATATGGCCGGATCGGCGGCGATCATCGGCGCAGGGATAGCGGGCCTGGCCTGCGCCTCACGCCTGGCCGAGGCGGGATGGCAGGTCACGCTGTTCGACAAGGGACGCGGACCCGGCGGCCGCATGGCGAGCAAGGTGGTGACGGCGCAGGGCCTGCGCTTCGCCTTCGATTATGGCGCGCAATATCTGACCGCGCGGGACCCGGCCTTTATCGCGCAGGTCATGGATTGGGAACGGCAGGGTGTGGTCGCGCGGTGGCCCGCCATGGATGACGATGCCTGGGTCGGGGTGCCGGGGACGAATGCGCCCGTCGCGCATATGGCGGCGGCGCTCGACGTTCGCTGGTCGATGCATATCCGTGCGTTGCGCCGCGATGCGGACGGATGGCGGCTGCTCCATGACGAGATGACCGAGGGGCCGTTCGATGTGGCGATACTGGCGCTCCCCGCCGAGCAGACGGCCGGCCTTGCCGCACCGATCGATCCGGCGCTGGCCGAACTGGCGCGCGCGCATCCCTCCGACCCGTGCTGGACCGTGCTGCTGGGGTTCGACACCGGCTTCTCGGCACCGGATATCCTGTCCACCGCCGACCCCATCGACTGGGCCGCACGCAATAGCGCCAAGCCGGGACGCGAGGGCGGCGAGGCCTGGACCATCCATGCCACGGCCGACTGGTCGCGGCGCCATGTCGAAAGCGACCGCACCTCCGTCACCGCCTCGCTGCTGCGCGCGCTGGAGGAACGGGTCGGCACATTGCCCGTGCCGGTCCATGCGACCGCGCACCGCTGGCGTTACGCGCGCTCGGGCAAGGCGGGTGCCGGGGCCTATCATCGGGCCGAGACGCGGCTGGCGGCCTGTGGCGACTGGCTGATCGCCCCACGGGTGGAGAGCGCCTGGCTGTCCGGGCGGCAGGCGGCGGATCTGGTGATGGCCTGATCCTCTCCGTGCTGGAGAGGAGTGAAGACGACTTACGCCTTCTCCAGCGTACACTGAAGCGGATGCTGGTTGGCGCGGGCGAAGTCGATCACCTGCGCCACCTTGGTCTCGGCGACCTCATAGGAGAACACGCCGCACACCCCCACGCCCCGCTGGTGGACATGCAGCATCACGCGGGTCGCATCGTCCATGCTCATCCGGAAGAACCGCTGAAGGCACAGCACGACGAATTCCATCGGCGTGTAATCGTCGTTCAGCATCAGCACGCGGTACGGCGTCGGCTGCTTGGTGCGCGTGCGGGTCCGCGTCGCGACGCCCAGGCCGGTGCCCTCGTCATCGCCATGATCGGGGCCTTGCCCGGGACCATTGCCGGCCATTCCCAGAGGATGGGTGAGGGTGTCGCTGTTCTGGGCCATGGGCATAAAATATGGCATGCCGGGGGGTGCGCACAAGCCCTTGGGGACAGGGTCGATCGTATAAATCGGTACGTCCGGGCGGGAATGTCCCACACCCTCCTTTCTCTGCAGGACAGGGCGAGGCCACCCTTCCCTCGCCCCTCTCTGAGGGGAGAGGGTTAGCAAAACAATCCGAATGGCAATTGCCCCTGGAGTCGAAAACGATCAACTCTGCTCACCCCTCCCCTTCAGGGGAGGGGCTAAAACCGTGCAATGCTGATCGCTTTCAACTCTAATGGAAATCCCGTGATCGCGGCAGCAGGCGGACATCGCGGGGATGGACGCCACGCGGTGCCGGAGCCCCACGCGGATCGTGCGAGCGGGTGGCGGCGACGGGCACGTCCTCCAGCCGGGTCAGCATCGCGCTGCGATCCTCGACGCCTGCGGTCATCAGGTGGACGACGCCCTCCTCGCTGCGCTGGACGACACCATGGATCAGCATCAGTCGCGAGGCCATCACCGCGCGCCGGTTCGCCTCGAAATCGCGCGCCCATAGCAGCGCGTTGACGATGCCCGTCTCGTCCTCGATCGTGACGAAGATCGCATTGCCCTTGCCCGGCCGCTGGCGGACCAGCACCACCCCCGCCACCTTGGCCCGCCGCCCATCGGCCAGATGGTGGAGGTCGGCGGCGCAGAGCACCCCCTCCCCCGCCAGTTCGCGGCGCAGGAACGCCATGGGATGGCCCTTCAGCGACAGCCGCGTCGCGCGGTAATCGGCGCTGACCTGCTCGGACAGCGGCATGGGCGGCAGCGTGACAGTGGGTTCGGCGGCCATTTCGGGGGCCGCCATCGCGGCGAACAGCGGCAGTTGCGCCGACTTCATCCGCCGCGCCTCCCACTGCCCCTCGCGCCGTCCGCTGCCCAGCGAGCGATAGGCATCGGCCTGCGCCAGCAGGTCGAGCGCGCGGCGGGGAAGCTTTGCCCGGATCGCGACCGACTCGATGGTTTCATAGGGGGCGTGATCCGCAATGTCCGTGCCCCAGGCCTCACGAAAGCTATCGACCTGCCGAAAGCCCAGGCGCAGCGCGAACCGGCCATCCTCTCGCCGCTCCAGCCGATTGTCCCAGCCGCTGGCATTCACATCGACCGGCCGCACCTTGACCTTGCCGTTCTCGCGCGCGTCGCGGACCAGCTGGGCGGGCGCATAGAATCCCATGGGCTGCGCATTCAGCAGCGCACAGGTGAAGATCGCAGGCTGATGGCATTTCAGCCAGGCCGAAACATAGACCAGCCGCGCGAAGGACAGCGCATGGCTTTCGGGAAAGCCGTAAGAGCCGAACCCCTCGATCTGCTTGAAACAGCGTTCGGCGAATTCGGGATCATAGCCGCGCGCCACCATGCCGCCGACCATCTTCTGCTGGAAATTATCCATCCCCCCGACCTTGCGGAACGTCGCCATGGCGCGGCGAAGCTGGTTGGCCTCGTCGGGAGTGAACTTGGCGGCGGTGATGGCCAGCTTCATCGCCTGTTCCTGGAACAGCGGTACGCCGTACGTCTTGCCGAGCAGGGTCCGCAGTTCGTCCGCCGGGCCGTGATCGGGATGCGGCGAGGGATAGGTCACCGCCTCCTTTTGCGCCCGCCGCCGCAGATAGGGATGGACCATGTCGCCCTCGATCGGCCCCGGCCGGACGATCGCCACCTGCACGACCAGATCGTAGAATTCGCGTGGCTTCAGCCGGGGCAGCATGTTGATCTGCGCGCGGCTTTCCACCTGGAACACGCCGATGCTGTCGCCCCGTTGCAGCATCCTGTAGACGGCCGGGTCCTCGTCCTGCGCCAGCGTGTCGAGGTCGGGACGCGGCAGCCCGTTCACCGCCATCAGGTCGAACGCCTTGCGGATGCAGGTCAGCATCCCCAGCGCCAATATGTCGACCTTCATGATCTTCAGTTCGTCGATATCGTCCTTGTCCCATTCGATGAAGGTCCGCCCCTCCATCGCGCCGTTATGGATCGGCACCGTCTCGTCCAGCCTTCCCTGGGTCAGCACGAAGCCGCCGACATGCTGCGACAGATGGCGCGGTGCGCCGAGCAGCCGGTCGACCAGCGTGCGCAGCCGGGCGATCTCGGGATTGTCGGGCGAGAAGCCGGTTTCGTGGAACCGCTTCTCCTCGAACTGTTTGGAAAAGCTGCCCCAGACCGTGCTGGTCAGCCTTTGCGTCATATCCTCGCTCAGCCCCAGTGCGCGACCGACCTCGCGCACCGTGCTGCGCGGGCGGTAATGGATGACGGTGGCGGCGATGGCGGCGCGGTGGCGGCCATAGCGGTCATAGATATACTGGATCACCTCCTCGCGCCGCTCATGCTCGAAATCGATGTCGATATCGGGCGGCTCGCGCCGCTCCTCGGATACGAAGCGCGAGAACAACAGGTCATATCGGACCGGATCGACCGAGGTGACGCCCAGGACCCAGCAGACCGCCGAATTGGCCGCCGATCCGCGCCCCTGGCAGAGAATGGGCGGCTTCCGCGTCCGCGCGAAACGGACGATATCGTGTACGGTCAGGAAATAATGCGCATAGCCGCACCGGCGGATGAGCGCGAGTTCCTCGTCCAGCAGCGCGCGCAGCTTGGCGGGCACGCCATTCGGATAGCGCTCGGCGGCTTCGCGCCGGACCAGTTCCTCCAGCCAGTCCTGTGCATCCCACCCTCGCGGGATCGGCTCGTCGGGATATTGGTAGGAGATGTGATCCAGCCGGAAGGCGATCCGGTCGAGGATCGCCCTGCTCTGCGCCACCGCGTCCGGCCGGTCGGCGAACAGGCGCACCATCTCGGCACCGGGTTTCAGATGCCGCTCGGCATTGGCCGCCAGCCGCCGCCCCCCGGTACGGACGGTCAGCCCTTCGCGGATGCAGGTCAGTATATCCTGTACCGGACGGTCGGCGGGTGAGGCGGACAGCGAATCGGTGGTGGCGAGCAGGGGGACGCCCCGCGCCCCGGCCAGCGCGGCATGGGCCATCAGCCGCCGCCGGTCCGCCCCCGATCGTGGCATGGTCACGCCCAGCCAGACCCGCCCCGGCGCCGCCGCCACCAGCCGGTCGAGCGTCGCCGCCAGCCCCGGATCGGCGCGCCTCGGGGGCAGCATCGCGTCCGTCATCGGCTCGCAGGGCCGTGCGCTCGACTGGGGGAGCGCGATCAGCAGCAGATCCTCGGCATGACGGGTCAGGTCGCCCAGCCCCAGGATGCAGCCGCCCTTGCGTGCGCGCTTGTTGCCCGTCGTGAGCAACCGGGTCAGCCGCCCCCAGCCCGTCCGGTCGACCGGATAGGCGACGATGTCCGGCGTCCCATCGGCAAAGACCAGGCGCGCGCCGACGACCAGTTCGAACGGCGGCATCCGGTCGCCCAGCTTCTCGCGGATTTCCCGCAGCGCCCGGTGTGCCCGCACCACCCCCGCCACCGTGTTGCGGTCGGCAATGCCGATTCCGTCCAGCCCCAGCAGGATCGCCTGCCGGACCATCGCTTCCCCCGAACTTGCGCCGTCGAGGAAGGAATAATGCGTCGCCGCGACCAGTTCGGCGAAGTCCGTCACTTAATCCTCCCCTGCAAGGGGAGGGGGACCATGCGGAGCATGGTGGAGGGGGCGTGCGGCAAGGGACGTCCCCAGCGGCACGCCCCCTCCGTCAGCGCTCCGCGCTGCCACCTCCCCGTGCCGGGGAGGATCGTGGCGATATCCCCTCACGCGAACAGCCCGTGGACATACCAGCGCGGCCGCTCGGTCTCGCTGTACAGACCATGGCGGAAGATCCAGAAGCGCCGCCCGCGCACATCCTCGACCCGGTAATAGTCGCGCGTCGGCGGGGACATGTCCGCCCGTCGCCACCATTCGCCCGCGATCCGCTCCGGCCCCTCGGCGCGCGCCACGTCATGCATTTTCCGCCGCCAGCGAAACCGCGCCGGGGGGCCATCCGGCGTTTCGGCGGCGAGCGACTCGATCGGCTGGGGCGGATCGAACAGGTGAATCGGACGCAGGGGCGGCTCCCCCGGCTCGGGCCGGGTCCATTCGGCCTTGGGCGCGGGATCGGTCGCGGGCAGGAGCAGTTCGGCCTGTTCGGGCATATGGCTGTCGCGTGGATGGATCCGCCGCACCCGCTCGCGCCCCAGCCGTGTGCCCAGCCGGTCGATCAGCGCCGCCACCGCCTCCGACTTGGCCTCGCCGCCCTCCAGCCGAAGCTGCACCGCGTCCAGCTTTTCGGCGAGCCCCACATCCAGCCGGATCAGGTCGTATCCGAAACCGGGGTCGAGCGGATCGGCCAGCGCCTCGATCCGCTCGCGGAACAGCCGGAGCAGCACGGCGGGATCGCGGGTCGGCTGCCCCGTCTCGACCCGCAGATGCTGCACCTCGCCATCCGAACGGAACAGCCGCGCGTCCCAGCGTCGCCCGCCCTCGTGCCGCTCCTCCAGCGCGCGCACCGCTTCCCCCGTCAGTTCCTCCAGCACGCCCAGCATATGCTCGGTCCGCGCCACCGGCTCGGCAAAGCGCCGCTCCACGCCGATCGGCGCAGCCACGACGCGCGGGGTCAACGGGCTGTCCTCCTCCCCGGTCAGCCGCCGGAGCGCGGTCGCCGCCTCCCGCCCGAAGCGCGCCGCGATCGTCGCCATCGGCCGCGCCAGCACCTCGCCGACCGATTTCAATCCCGCCGCGATCAACGCCGCGCTGGCATCCTCGTCCAGTTCCAGCGCGGCGACGGGCAGGCGGCGGATCGCTCCCATCTCGTCGGGCGCCGGTGCCCCCGCATGGCGCGCCAACGCCCGCGCCGCCTCCGGCGTGTCGGCATAGGCCAGCCGCACGGTCAGGCCCCGCCGCGCCATCCGCGTCTCGATATCCTCGGCAAGGCCCCGCTCGCCGCCGAACAGATGATCCGCGCCGCCCGAATCGAGCACCAGCCCCTGCGGCGGGTCGAGCGCCACCGCCGGGCTATAGCGCCGCACGCCCTCGGCCAATCTCTCCAGCCAGTCGGCATCGGCGGCAGGATCGTGCGGGTAAATCTCGACCTCGGGCACCCGCGCGCGCGCATCGGCCAGCGTCAACCCGACCGACAGCCCAGCCGCGGCCGCCGGGGCGTTGAGGGCGGCGAGGCGAATCGCGCCGCCGACCGATTCGGCAAAGGCGATCGGCGCCTCATCCCGCGCCACGAACAGGTGCGGGCGGCGCGCCCGCAACCGCTCGATCGGCAACCAGGGGAAGACGAGCGCCAGATAGCGGCGCGGGATCGAAGCTTTGCGTGTCACGGTTCCACTCCACGCGCCACCGGGCGCCCGCAGGCCCTCCCCTTCGGCGCAGCAATTCCAGATCATAGGCCGGTACTCCCGGCGCGTCGGCCGCCAGCGCCCGCGAGGGGGCCGACGCGACCGACCAGCGGGTCGCCGCTGCGCTGGGCACGACCTGCCCCCCGACGCGCAGCACCAGCATCAGCACGCCCGAGGCTTCGGCCGCCAGCATCAGCCGCCGCGACGCGGTGAGGTCCAGCCCGCGCATCGCCCCCCAGCCCTCCGCGATCACCGTGCCCAGCCCCGGACAGCGCGCGCCATCGGCGGCCGCGCGCAACAGCGCGGCATCGTCGGCGACCACCACCACGACCAGATCGGCGGGATCGAGCCCCATCGCGACCAGCCCCGGCCCATGGAGTCGCCCGCCCTGCCGCTCGGCCGCCTCGGTGCGCAGCCACAGGATCGGCCGCGCCCCCACCGTCAGCGCACAGCCCAGCGCCAGCCCCGCGCCGCTTGCCGCCTCTTCCAACGAAAGCGCATGGATTTCATGGAGTTGTGCAACGGCCAGCCGCAGCTCGAAGCCCCGCCCCGACTCCACCCCGCCATCCGTACCTTCCGTCACCAAAGCGGCGGCGCGGCGCAGACGGTCGATCAGGGCGAAGGGCTCCTCCATATATGTTCTTGTAATGTTCTATGATCGGAGTCGCCAGCCGTAAAAAAATTGAAAAAAGTGCTTGCCGGATTCGAAACCCACATCTAATAGCCCGCCTCACCCCAGCCGGTCAGCCGGTTCGGAACGCCAGAGCGGGCGTAGCTCAGGGGTAGAGCACAACCTTGCCAAGGTTGGGGTCGAGGGTTCGAATCCCTTCGCCCGCTCCAGCGATTCCCAAGATGGAATCGCCCTCGTCGTAAAGCGACGCTATCATCCTTCCCTCATGTCCCTATCAGCTGCTGATTTCGGGATTACGCTTCCATGTCTGGTGATTTAGCGCCTTCACGCGGGGCGCAAAGACGCGGTGGAACTGGTTCAGGCGAGTCGCCAGCCATTCATGCTGGCGTGGCCAGTCTGCCTGATCCTCGGGATCGGTGTCATGCAGAGCCACCGAAATGCGGGTGTCGCGCCCTTCGGGCAATTCGTCCCAGTCCAGCGTATAGCCCAGTTCGCCTTCGATCTCGAATCGCTGCTGGTGCAGCAGGTGGAAAAACGGCTTGGCATAGGCGTTTGAGATATAAAGTTCGGCGCGCACCTGCCGCTTGGGCCGGGATTGTGAGGCGTTTACCCCAAACCCGCTCCGGCCGACCGAATAGGACATCCAGGATTGCGGCTGGGGCTTGCGTTCCTTGGCCAAAGGACCTCCCTTGGCCATCAGAAGAACGCCAAAAGCGCTCCAATAGGCGAGCTGCATCGATCGGGTCGCGGTCAACGCGGACTCGTCGATCGCGCGGGCCGCCTGGGTGACCAGCTTGTTCCAGTTATTGGGTTTGGACACGATATTGAATCGCGGCGCGGCGGGGGACTCGCCGATCCGCCAGAGTTCGACCTCGACACCGAAGAAGCGGAATGTCTCGTCGGTGATGCGGTTCAGCCAGTCCAGCGTAGAACGATGCTCCTCGGTAAAGCGAGCGGCGATCCATACGATCGTGACCGCCTCCAACCCCGAGGCATAGGTCAGTAATTGCCCCAGATGCGCATGGTCGGTGCGTTCCAACTGGTTCTCGATCAGCACCCAGGCATTTGTGCCGATGTCCTTGCACAGGATGTCCGCACGAAACGGCCCGACCGCTTTTTCCTGCGCCTCCAGCTCCAGTTCGAGTCCCAGCGTTTCGGCCAGGATCACCAGATTTTCTTCTCGTGCCAGCCACGGCGTAAAGTCGGACGACTCGCTCAACCAGATGTTGCGAAGGTCTACCTTGGCCAAATGCCCGAGATGATAGTTGCTCAACCGCTTGCTCCGCTTATATCCATTTCAAGGAAACAGAAGATGCCCGTCAGACGCAATCGTCATCGTCATCAACCAGCTGTACGCGGGTAATCATGCCCATCCGCCCCGCCCTTCGCCAAGACCATGCCGCCATCGCGGCGATCATTCTTCCGGTGATCCGCGCGGGTGAGACCTATGCGCTCGATCCAGCGATGACGCAGGACGCGGCGCTCGCTTACTGGTTTGGTGACGACAAAACGGTCTTCGTGTTCGAAGAGGAAGGCGCCATCCTCGGCACCTATTACCTCCGCGCCAATCAGGCGGGCGGCGGCCGCCATGTCGCCAATGCGGGGTACATGACCGGCCCCGCCGCACGCGGGCGAGGGGTGGCGCGGGCGATGGCCGTGCATTCCTTCGACGAAGCCCGTGCGCGGGGCTTTGCCGCGATGCAGTTCAACTTCGTGGTCGCCAGCAACGCGGCCGCCGTGCATCTGTGGACGGCGCTGGGCTTTGCGACGGTCGGACGGGTGCCGGGGGCGTTCCGGCACCCGCGCCTGGGGCCGGTCGATGCCTTGGTGATGCATCGACCGCTATAGTCACTCCGCCCGCGCGACCTGGAAGCCCGCAAAGGACTGGCTGACCGGCATCAGTTCCAGCCGGTTGATGTTCAGGTGCGGTGGCAGCTCGGCGACCCAGAGCAGGGTCGCGGCGATGTCGTTCGCCGTCATCGGGTCGGAACCGGCATAGAGCGCGTCCGACGCCGCCTGGTCGCCGCCGGTGCGGATGGTGGTAAACTCGGTCTCGACCATGCCCGGCTCGATCGAGGTGACGCGCACCCCCTTGCCGTGCAGGTCGGCGCGTAGGTTCAGCGAGAATTGCTTCACGAACGCCTTGGTCCCGCCATAGACGTTGCCGCCGGTATAGGGATAGTTCGCCGCCACCGAGGACAGGTTGATGATCCCCCCGCGCCGCGCGATCAGGCGGGGCAGCAGCCGGTGGGTGATGGTGATCAGCCCGTCGATATTGGTCGCGATCATCGTGCGCCACTGGGACAGATCGCTGTCCTGGGCGGGCTTGGTGCCGAGCGCGAGGCCGGCATTGTTGATGAGCAGGTCGATCTCGCCGAATTCCGGCGGCAGGCCGTCCAGCGCGGCGTCGAGCGCCTCCTCATCGGTGATGTCGAAGGCCAGCGGGTGGAACGCATCGCCCAGTTCGTCGGCCAGCGCCTGGAGCCGGTCGGCGCGGCGGCCCGTGCCGATCACCCGCCATCCCGCCGCGACAAAGGCCCGCGCGGTGCCCGCCCCGATCCCGGCGGTCGCGCCCGTCACCAGAACTGTCTTCGTCATCCGTCCAACTCCCTCTCAAGCGGTTCGCCTGCTGGTATCCGGCGGGGCCGGACATGGCAAAGCGTGCGCGATGCACAAGGCGGCAGGACCGGCCTCTGTTCCCACCCCTTACCCAAGTGCACGAAATACCGGGCTTTTCCCGGATGGCCGGGATGCCCGGATGGCGGCATGATCGGCACCGGGAGAAACCAGGCATGGACTATCGATCAGGCCAGCCGCGACGAATCGCCGGGGACCATTGGCGTGGCCCCTTCCCTCGCGCACAGGGCGGGTTGTGCGATTTCCGGCCCGTGCTGACCGGGGCACCGACCAAGGCGGATGGCTCCGCGACGGTCCGCGCCGTCTATCCCAGCCCGGAGGACGAGGCGGTGGACAGCTGGGTCCGGGTCCGTTGGTAGCGCCACGGTTGCGGGGGCCGGATCGCCCTCCCACATAGGCGGGGCGGCCGGTCTGGGGTCGCTTCAGCCAGGACTTTCCATGCCCCGCCGCCTCCGTATCGATTTCGTCTCCGACATTTCCTGCCCCTGGTGCATCATCGGGCTGCGCGGGCTGGAGATCGCGCTGGAGCGATTGGGTGATACGGTCGAGGCGGATATCCATTTCCAGCCCTTCGAGCTGAACCCCGCCATGGCGCCCGAGGGCGAGAATATCGTCGAGCATATCGGCCGCAAATATGGCGCGACGCCCGAACAGTCCGCCGCCAACCGCGCCAATATCCGCGAGCGGGCGGCCTCGGTCGGCTTCACCATGGCGATGGGCAATGATGCGCGCATCTATAACAGCTTCGACGCGCACCGGCTGCTCCATTGGGCGGAGATCGAGGGGCGGCAGGCGGCGCTGAAACACGCGCTGTTCGACAGCTATTTCACGCGTGGCGAGGATATCTCCAGCCATGACGTGCTGATCGCCGCCGTCACCCGCGCCGGGCTGGATGCCGACGAAGCCGCCGCGATCCTGTCGTCCGACCGCTATGCGACCGAGGTGCGCGAGGCTGAGCGGCTGTGGCAGGGGCGCGGCATCCAGTCGGTGCCCGCCATCGTGATCGACAACCGCTATCTCATCTCGGGCGGACAACCGCCCGAATCCTTCGAGCAGGCGCTGCGCGAGATCGCCGCCGAGCCTGCTGCTGCCTGATTTTTTCGGAAAGGACATCCCCATGGCCGATACCCGTTATGCCAAGACCGAAGACGCCCTCGCGAAACTGACGCCCGAGCAATATCATGTGACGCAAGAGAGCGGCACCGAGCGCCCCGGCACCGGCGAATATCTCCACACCCGCGAGCCGGGCCTGTATGTCGACATCGTCTCGGGCGAGCCGCTGTTCGCGTCGGCCGACAAGTTCGATTCGCATTGCGGCTGGCCCAGCTTCACCCGGCCGATCGAACCCGCCCATGTCAACGAGCTGCGCGACACCACGCACGGCATGGTCCGCACCGAGGTCCGCTCGGCGCATGGCGACAGCCATCTGGGCCATGTCTTCCCCGACGGCCCGCGCGATCGTGGGGGTTTGCGCTACTGCATCAACTCGGCCTCGCTGCGCTTCGTGCCCTTGGGGGATATGGAAGCGCAAGGCTATGGCGAGTACGTGGATCAGGTCCGCGCGGCCGAGCAGGGCTGAGTAATTCCTCCCCGGTACGGGGAGGTGGCAGGGCGCAAGCCCTGACGGAGGGGGGGCTTCCCCATAGGACAGCCTTTGTGATGCCCCCCTCCACCACCGCTTCGCGGCGGCCCCCCTCCCCGTGCCGGGGAGGATTGACGTTTACGGCACCTTTTGCCCGTCCGATCGTTTGGCCTCCGCAACGATAAGGTCCGGGGAAGAGGGGCGATGCTGACGACGATGATCTGGACGCCACTGCTGATGGCGGCCCCGCTGCCGCCCCAGCAGACCACCGATCCCGTGCCGACCGCCGCGCGTGTCACCCCCGATGCCGCCGCCGGGGATACGCAGCGTACGCCCACCCGCCGCCGCCCGGTCCGCCCTTCCGACAGCGCACCCTCGGCGATCACCGCCGACACCCGCCGCACGCCGCCGCCGGGGATCATCGGCGACTGGCACGCAATCCGCACCCGGCTGAACGAACGCGGCATCACTGTCACCGCGCGCTACGCCTCGGAAAGCGCCGCCAACGTCACCGGCGGTCGCAAGACTCTGTTCCGCGAGACGGGGCAGTTCGACGCGGGTGCGCTGTTCGATCTGGAAAAGGTAATGGGGCTGAAGGGCGGCGCGTTTCAGGCCACGCTGACCTATCGTCGCGGTCGCAACCTCAGCGACGATGCGAATCTCGGCACGCTGCAACAGGTGCAGGAGGTCTATGGGCGCGGCCAGACACTGCGCCTGACCCAATTCTGGTACGAACAACGGATCGGCGATCGCTTCGAGCTGAAGCTGGGCCGCACCAATCCGGGCGAGGATTTCGCGATTTTCTCGTGCCACTTCATGAACCTCAGCTTCTGCGGTGCGCAGCCCGGCAATCTGGTCGGCGACTATTGGCAGAACTGGCCGGTCAGCCAGTGGGGGGCGCGGCTGCGCTACGAACCGCGCAACGATCTGTATGTCCAGGGCGCGGTCTATGAGATCAATCCGCGCAACATCGACAATGATTTCTTCATCGGCCACTTCAAGGGCGCGACCGGCGTGCTGGTCCCCGCCGAAGTCGGTTGGATCAACAATGCCAGCGCCGGGCGGATCGGGTCGTACAAGCTCGGCGGCTGGATCGCGACGGCGGATGCGGCGGACGTCTTCCTCGATATTAATCGCCGTCCCATCGCCATCACCGGGCTGGCCCCGCTGGAACGCAGCAGCCGCTACGGCGTCTATATCAACATCCAGCAGCAGCTGACCGGCGAAACCAAGGACGGCAAGGCGGAGAACGGCCTCAGCGTCTTCCTGAACGCGACCCAGGCCGACCGCGCGACCAGCGTCACCGACAACCAGATCGCGGCGGGCCTGTTCTACAAGGGGCTTGTCCCCGCCGTGCCCGGCGACGTGCTGGGCTTCGGCGTGGCGCGAACCCATGTGAACAACCGGGTTGCCGATGGCCAGCGACTCGATCCGACCCGGCCCGCCGTGCAGGGCTCCGAATATGCGGCCGAAGTCTATTACAGCATCCACCCCGCCGAATGGCTGGAGATGCGGCCCAACGTCCAGTTCGTCCACCATCCCGGCGGCTATGCGCAGGCCGATGACGTGACGATCCTAGGGCTGAAGGCCGCCTTCACCCTGTAAGCCTGAGAATTCACGACCCGTTCAATAGGCGGCGCGCAAGGACAGGCGTGCCCAAAGGAGTGATTTGATGATCCGTTCGATGATGGCGTCCGCCCTGCTGGCGCCGACCGCCATGGCGATGGTCGCCGCCCCCGTCCCCGCGCTGGCACAGGCCAATGGCGATCTGGCGGCGGTGCAGCGTCACCTGCAATCGGTGCAGACCATGACCGCCGACTTCACCCAGACCGACCGGGCGGGCAAGGTGCTGACCGGCACGCTGACCATGAAGAAACCGGGCAAGATCCGCTTCCAATATGAAAAGGGCGTGCCCCTGCTGATCGTCGCGGACGGCGGCGCGCTGACCTTCATCGATTATTCGGTCAAGCAGGTTCAGCGCTGGCCGATCAAGAACTCGCCGCTGGGCGTGCTGCTCGATCCTTCCCGTGACATCGGCCGCTATGCCAAGGTCGTGCCCAGCGCCGACCCGCGCCTGCTCTCGGTCGAGGCGAATGATCCCAAGCATCCCGAGTACGGCAAGATCACTCTGGTCTTCGCGCGTGACGCCGCCGCGCCGGGCGGGTTGATGATGCAAGGCTGGGTCGCGCTCGACAGCCAGAACAACCGGACGACGATTCGCCTGTCCAACCAGCGTTTCGGGGTGCCGGTCGACGACAAGGCGTTCCGATTCAACGACCCACGGAGGACCCCGACCCGTAACTGAACGCTGGCGGGTCGTTTCATTCATCCGGGCGACAGGTTCGCTGCCCTATCAAGGTGTTGCGGTTGAGGGGCGTTCGAGATTCCCCCCTGTTGCTCGAACAAGCACCCTCATCCCGCCTGCGTGACGAACGCTAGGTCGGCCCTCGCTCCATGCCCCCGGAGCGGGGGCCTTTCCTTTTGTTCATCCCTCCCCTTGCAGGGGAGGAATGGGGGTCAGGTAATCTTGTCTCACCCCCCTGCCCCCGCTACATCGCGTTTCGTGAAAATCGCCTCCTGGAACATCAATTCGGTGCGTTTCCGCGCCGCGATCGTCGAGCAATTCCTGACGGAGGCCGCACCCGATGTGCTGTGTCTGCAGGAGACGAAGGTGGTCGATGACGACTTCCCCTTCGACCTGTTCCGGTCGCTGGGTTACGACCACATCATCATCCACGGCCAGCGGATGCACCACGGCGTCGCCATCGTGGCGAAGGTGCCGATCACCGAGGACGACCGCCTCGACTGGCAGGCCAATGCCGAGGCGCGGCATGTCGGCATCCGGTTGCCGAACGGGGTGCGGCTGGAGAATGTCTACATCCCGGCGGGCGGCGACGTGCCCGACCGTGAAGTGAACCCAAAATTCGGCCAGAAGCTCGATTTTCTCGGCCGTATGATCGAATGGTCGGGCCAGCTCGATTGTCCGACGATCCTGACCGGCGACTTCAACATCGCGCCACTCGAATCGGACGTGTGGAGCCACAAGCAGCTGCTCGACGTGGTCAGCCATACCCCGATTGAGGTCGAGACGCTGGCCAGGCTCCAGGCGTCGAACGACTGGGTCGACCTCGGCCGCCACTTCATCCCCGCGCCGCAGCGTCTCTATACCTGGTGGAGCTACCGCGCGAAGGACTGGGCGGCGTCGGATCGCGGGCGGCGGCTCGACCATATGTGGGCGACCCGCGACGTGGCCGAAAAGGCGGTGTCGCATCAGGTGTTCGAGCCGTGCCGCAGTTGGCTGAAACCCTCCGACCATATCCCGATCATGACGGAATTCGATTTTTGAGCCTTCCCGACTCCAAGGCGGCGGCGCGTGCAATCGATGCGCTACGCCGGGGCTGGCCGATCGCGATTGCGGGCCAGGCGCTGCTCGCGGTCGAGACGGCCGATCCGTTGCGCCTCGCCGCCTTCGATCCCGAGGCCCGTGCGCCCGTCCTGATCTCCGCCGGTCGCGCCGCGACGTTGAAGCTGACCAACCAGCTGGAGGCGGCCGATCCCGACGCCGCCGTGCTGGTCGAGCGCGCACCCTGGGTCGACTTCGCCGCCGCCACCGCGCTGGCCGACCCGCAATTCGACCTGGCGACCCCGCTCAAGGGTCCGTTCCGCGCCCTCCCCCTGCCCGATCCGGCGGTCGCGGCGGCGGCGATCCGGTTCGCGCGGATCGCCGGGATGCTGCCCGCCTTCTTCGTCGGCGGAACTGGCGTGGAGGCGGCGATTTCGCTCGCCGACATCGCCGCACACGAAGATGCCGAGGCGCTGGCCATCGCCACCCGCGCCCGCCTGCCCGTGGCAGGGGCGGAGGATGCGGAGATCGTCGCCTTCCGCTCGCCCCATGCGGCGGGCGAGCATGTCGCGCTGCTGATCGGCCAGCCCAACGGCCAGCCGCCGCTGGTGCGGCTGCATAGTGAATGCCTGACCGGCGATGTGCTCGGCAGCCTGAAATGCGATTGCGGGCCGCAGCTTCATGCCGCGATCCATGCCATCGCCGAGTCGGGTTGGGGGATCCTGCTCTACCTGCGGCAGGAGGGGCGTGGGATTGGGCTGGTCAACAAACTGCGCGCATACCAGCTCCAGGATCAGGGCTTCGACACGGTCGACGCCAATACGCGGCTCGGCTTTGCGATCGACGCCCGCGACTTCGGCGTGGCGGCGCGGATGCTGACCCTGATGGGACAGGACACAGTGCGGCTGCTGACCAACAATCCGGCCAAGGTCGCGGGGCTGAACGCGGCGGGGGTGCAGGTGATCGAGCGGGTCGCGCACAGCCTGCCGCCCAATCCGCACAACGAACGCTATCTCGCCACCAAGCGGGATCGGACGGGGCACCAGCTTTAAGGAGCGTGTCGCGCTTTTTCAGAAGAATGGTTCACGCGGAGACGCGAAGACGCGGAGATGAATGGGTCGGGGCCAAGTTGAGACACTCTCACCTTGGTTGCGATAAGAGGGCCGCTATCGCGGCAAGCCAGACACCTCCGCGTTCTCCGCGCCTCCGCGCGAACATCATCCTTGTCTTCTAAACCTTATCCCCGCCGCGCGATCCCTTGCGCGATGATCGTCGCCTCCGCCTCGGCCAGGACCGCCCCGGCATTGCCCGGTGCCATCACCGCGCGTTCGGCCGCCCGGATACGCGCCATCGCGCGCGCCAGCATCGCAGGGGTCCAGCGGCGCAGCGCGCGCGCCGTCTTCGCCTCGTCGCGGAAGAAGACGCGGTGGCGCTTCATCACCGCCTCGACCGGTTCGCCCGCATCCATATCGGCACGCATCTCGGCCAGCACGACCAGCCGCCGGGCCAGCGCGCGCAGCCAGGGAATCGGCGAGGCCCCGCCCTCATCGAGCAGCGCCAGTTCGCCGCCCAGATCGCCCACGCGCCCCTCGACCACGGCTTCGACCGCGTCGCCCATCTCGACCTCGCCCAGATCGGCACCGATCGCATCCATCGCGGCGTGATCGACCTCGCGCGGGCGATCCGGCGCGGCGTCCAGATAGAGCGCCAGCTTCTCCAGTTCGCGCATCATCACCGACCGATCGGCCGCCGCCGCCTCGACCAGCCGGGCGGGCACCCCCGCCGCCAGCCGCAGCCCCATCTCGCCGCCGATCGTCGTCGCCAGCCGCTCGGCATCGGCAGCGGTCGGCGCATAACAGCCGAACGCCATCGCGCGCGGCGAATCGAGCGCCAGCTTCACGATCTTGGCGGTGGTCTTGACCGTGGGGGCGATGGCGACGACCGGATTGCCCGCCGACTCGGCCTCCAGCAGCGCGGTGAACGCCGCCAGCCCCTCCTCGCCGACACTGGCGATACGGATATGGCGCGGGCCGCCGAACAGCGACATGGACGCCGCCTCGTCGGTCAGGCGGGCGGGATCGCTTTTGAGCGTGGCCGAGTCCAGGTCGATCCGCTCGGCATCCTGCCCCATGGCCTTGGCAAGGATTCGCGCCAGCTCGCTTGCCCCCGCCTCGTCGGGACCGTGGAGCAGATAGAGGCGGATATCGGCGGGGGGGCGGCCCAGCGCCTGGCGGATCTGGTTGGCGTTAGCCTTCACGGCCGATGCGCTTTCACGGGCGGGCGGGCACCATCGCCTCGCCGGGCCGCGACCGGGCATAGGTGGCCAGCCGCGCGACGATCTCGTCCGCGACGATCACCGACAACCGCTCCAGCGCGGTGTTTTCCGCCGCGATGGTCGCATATTCCGAACGTACCACGTCGATCCCGGCATCCGATCCGGCGGTCGCGTCGACCAGCACCGCGTTGCTCGTCTGGTCGACCAGCTGATAGCGCGCGCGCAGGATACGCCGTTCGCGCACCACCGAGTCGTCGCGCCGCACGCCAAGCCCGCGAATCTGGTCGTCCAGCTTCACGTCCAGACGGTAACGGGCATTGCCCGTCTTGCCGCCGAGCCGGTCGTTCAGCGCATTGGCCATCAGCCAGCCCGCCTTCCCCTGGATCGGCGCGACCTCGATCTGCGTCAGGGCATTGGCCACCGGACCGGAGCCGCCGCCCGCATAAAGCGGATGCAGCCCACAGCCCGACAGACCCAGCGTCAGCGCCAGACCGGCGGCGATCAGGGGAAGGACGCGGCTCATGCGACGATGTTCACCAGACGGTCGGGCACCACGATCACCTTCTTCGGGGTAGCCCCGTCCAGCGCGCGGACGATCTTGTCCGACGCCAGCGCGGTCGCCTCCAACTGATCCTTCGGCAGGCCCTTGGCGACGGTCAGCGTGTCACGCAGCTTGCCGTTGACCTGCACCGCGACGGTAACTTCGTCCTCGACCAGCAGGCTTTCGTCGACCACCGGCCAGGCGGCGTCGGCGATCAGGCCCTCCTGCCCCATCCCGGCCCAGGCTTCCTCGGCCATGTGCGGGACCATCGGCGCGACCAGCAGCATGGTGGTGCGGATCGCGTCGTTGCGCGCGGCGGAAGGCTTGGCCTTTTCGATGGCGTTGACCAGCTCATAGAGCTTGGCGACGGCCTTGTTGAAGGCCAGCGCCTCGATATCCGCCGCTACGCCCGCGATGGTCTGGTGCAGTTTCCGAGAAAGCGCCTTGTCCTCACCCTCGGCGGCTTCGGAGCCGTCGAACAGACGCCACAGGCGCTGAACGAAGCGCCACGAGCCCTCGATACCCGATTCCGACCAGGGCAGGTCGCGCTCGGGCGGGCTGTCGGACAGCATGAACCAGCGCACCGCGTCCGCACCATATTGATCCACGATGGGTTCGGGATCGACGGTGTTCTTCTTGGACTTGGACATCTTCTCGACGCGGCCGACCGTGATCGGCTGGCCGGTCGCGATTTCGACGCCGTCGCGGATTTCTCCGGGGGCGAGCCAGCGGCCGTCCGAGGACTTGTAGCTCTCGTGCGTGACCATCCCTTGCGTGAACAGACCCGCGAACGGCTCCGCCACGTCGATCAGGCCGATATGCTTGAGCGCACGTGTCCAGAAGCGGGCGTAGAGCAGGTGCAGGATCGCATGCTCGACGCCGCCGATATATTGCCCGACCGGCAGCCACTGCTTCACCACCTCGGGATCGAACGGGCGATCCTTGGGCTGGCTGGCGAAGCGGATGAAATACCAGGAGGAATCGACGAAGGTGTCGAGCGTGTCGGTCTCGCGCCGGGCGGGCTTGCCGCAGGTCGGGCAGTCGACATGCTTCCACGTCGCATGGCGGTCGAGCGGATTGCCCGGCACGTCGAAGGTCACGTCCTCGGGTAGAGTGACCGGCAACTGGTCCTTGGGCACCGGCACCGCACCGCAATCCTCGCAGTGGATGATCGGGATCGGCGTGCCCCAGTAACGCTGGCGGCTGACGCCCCAGTCGCGCAGGCGGTACACGGTCTGGCCCTGGCCCCAGCCCTCACCCTCGGCGCGGGCAATGACGGCGGCCTTGGCGGCCTCGACCTCCATGCCGTCAAGCGGACCCGAGTTCACCAGCTGCCCGCTGCCGGTATAGGCGGTGTCCCCCTCGAACACCGGCGCGGTCAGGTCGCCATCGGCGACGACGCGGGTGACGCTCAGGCCATATTTGCGCGCGAAATCCAGGTCGCGCTGGTCATGCGCGGGCACGCCCATGACGGCGCCCGTGCCGTAATCCATCAGCACGAAGTTCGCGATATAGACGGGCAGCGTGATGCTGTCGTCCATCGGATGCTGCATCCGATAACCGGTGTCGAAGCCCAGCTTTTCCTGCGTTTCCAGCTCGGCCGCCGTCGTGCCGCCCGCCTTGCACCGCTCGATAAAGGCCGCCGCGTCGGCGTTCGTCTCGGCCAGTTCGCGCGCGATCGGATGATCCGCCGCGATCGCGACGAAGCTTGCGCCGAAGATGGTGTCGGGACGGGTCGAATAGACCTCGATCGGCGTCGCGAAAGGCGCGACGGGCGCGAAGCGGAACTGGAGGCCCTTGCTGCGGCCGATCCAGTTCTCCTGCATCAGCTTCACCTTGTCGGGCCAATGCTCCAGGGTGGTCAGACCCTCCAGCAGCTCATCGGCGAAGTCGGTGATCTTCAGGAACCACTGGTTCAGCTTGCGCTTCTCGACCAGCGCGCCCGAACGCCAGCCGCGCCCGTCGATCACCTGCTCGTTGGCTAGCACGGTCATGTCGACCGGGTCCCAGTTGACCGCCGATTCCTTGCGATAGACCAGCCCGCCAGCATACAGGTCGAGGAACAGCGCCTGCTCATGCCCGTAATAATCGGGCTCGCAGGTCGCGATCTCGCGCGTCCAGTCGAGCGCGAAGCCCAGCCGCTTCAGCTGTGCCTTCATCGTCGCGATATTGTCGCGGGTCCAGCCGCCAGGATGGACGCCCTTCTCCATCGCGGCATTCTCGGCGGGCATGCCGAACGCGTCCCAACCCATCGGGTGGAGCACCTCATGCCCGATCATCCGCCGATAGCGCGCCAGCACGTCGCCCATCGTATAGTTGCGGACATGCCCCATATGGATGCGCCCCGACGGATAGGGAAACATCTCAAGGACATAGGACCGGGGCTTGGGGCTGTGATCGTCGGCGGCGAAGGTGCGCCGCTCTTCCCAGATCCGCTGCCAGGTCGAATCCGATTTCAGGGCATTGTAACGCGAGGCCATTCGGATCGTCTTTTACTTCGTGATCGAGGCGCGGCGCAGGTCGCGCGCCTTGGTGAGGATGATGTCTTCCAGCTTCTGGATGGTCGCGGCCTGCACCGGCGCTTCCACCCACTGGCCGGTGCGATTGACTTCGCGCAGCGCGGTCACGCGCAGCGCATCGGCGCGCAGATCCTGGTCCAGGATGGTGACGGTGACCTTCATCCGCTCGGTCGGGACCTGCGGGTTGACGTACCAGTCGGTGACGATGACGCCGCCATTGGAGTCGGTCTCGGCCAGCGGCATGAAGCTCAGCGTGTCGAGGCTGGCGCGCCACAGATAGGAATTGACGCCGATCGTCGTGATCTTCGACGCGGCCAGGTCACCCTGCGGGCGCTCCTTCTTACCGGCACAGGCGCCGAGCGACAAAGCGGCGATTACCGCGAACGCGGTGGCGGAACGGCGAAGCATCGGCATTATCCTGACTGCGATGAAGGACGGGAATAAGGGTTGCCTATAGCCTCTACAGGGGTGCCGACACCCCGGCAAGCGCCGGGACATCATCGACGATCCAACCGATTCTGTGGAGGTTGCGCAACACTCGGACAAGATTCGCGATGGCGTGCGTAACAATGGGATCGCTCACGCCAGATTCCGTGTTAGGAGCAATCCTGTAAAAGGGTCTCATAAAAGGGGTGGGCCGTGTCGTTCGGGCGTGTGGTGATCGGAATCGCAATCGGGGCGCTGGCCGCCACGACTGCGATGGTCGCGCCCGCCATCGGCGCGGTCGATCAGAATAAGCACCCGATCAAGGCACGGGGACTCAGCCTGCTCGGCCGTGGCGGTTTTACCCCCTCCGCCGCAGACCCCCGGCTCGCCGCCATCTTTGCCAAGAGCGGGCTCGATGCGGGCGACCTGCGCTTCACCCCGGCGGAAAGCCAGCGCGGCGTCAACCGCCCCGTGACCGTCGCGGTGCGGGCGCAGAGCAGCCGCACCAACGAGGAACGCGTCGCCGCCAACACCGCGCCGACCGTCGGTCTGGCCCCGATCTCCTATAACCTCGGCGTCTCGGTCGGCTGGAAACGAGTTGCGCTGTCGGGTGATATCGCGCGCGTCGACCTGGCCGGCCTGCCAGGCAGCCGCGAAAGTGCCGATGTGGCGGTCAGCTATACTGCGAATCGCTTCACCGGCCGCGTCAAGGCCTCGACCGACCGCCCGATCGACGGCGCGCCGAAGATGATCGACATGCCGTCCAGCTACTCGCTCGACATGGGCGGCTCCTATTCGCTGACGCGCAACCTCGATGTGACGGCGGGTGTCCGCTATCGCTCGGATCGCGAGCGTCTGGCCCGGATCGACGACGATCGCCGCAACAGCCAGGCGGTCTATCTGGGAACGGCCTTCCGCTTCTAAGTCGGTCCTGCAACAGCGGCGGGGGGGGTGACGATTTGGTCTTTCTGACGGTCTTGGCCTTCGCAGTTCAACGCCCCGAAGCCCTCGCGCAGCCGCCCAAGTTACTGAACCCGACCACGCTGTTTCAGCCCAATGACTATCCTACCCGGGCTGCGCAGAAGGAAGAAAGCGGGATCGTCAGCACGCTTCTGTCCGTTGACGATCATGGCCGCGTGACGAACTGCGTCGTTACCGAAAACAGCGGATCGGTGGCGCTCGATACCGGAACCTGTACCCTGTTGCGTCGCAAAGCCCGCTTCAAGCCTGCGCTCGATGCGACCGGCTCCCCCGTCGGCGGCACCCATCGCGAGATGGCGGCCTGGTTGACAGGCCCCTCCGCGATATCGCCGGTCATCCAGCTCATGCTGTCACTATCCCCATTACAGTCCCCTCCGACTGCACCGGTCGCAGCCCGCCTCTATTTCAATGCCAAGGGCCGCGTGACCGAATGCCAGATCGTCCAATCGGGTGGCGGCGCCGTGGACGAAGCGGTTTGCAAGATTGCCGCCGCCAAACTTTCCATCACCCCGCCGCACAGCGAGTCTCCCGACATTGCCCCCGTCGGCATACGAGACCTCAGCGTTGCTTTCCGGCTGGCGGACCCGGCCAGCGGACAGGGTCGGCCTTAGGCATCCCAGGCATCGATCGCGGCCCAACCGTGAAACACCCCGCGCAATCGGCGGAAGCGCTGTGCATTCATGCCCCCCAGTGCGATTCGCGGCAGTCCAAGTCCATTGCCGATTCTCATTGCCCGTGCCGGACCCAGGGCCGGAGCACCCGGATGCGAGCGGGTCGGGAATAGCGGCGAGACGAACAGCAGGTCGGCCCCGGCCCTCAATCCCGCCACCGCTTCGGCCCGGTCATGCGCAGGCCAGCTTCGCAGCCCCCTGCCTCGCCCCGCCTTGTGGACGCCGTCTCCGGGCAATCCCCCTCCGGCCACCAGCAACACCAGCCCCCGCGCCCTGGCGATTCGCCAGACCCGACGATGAATCGCGCGCCGCTCGGCCGCCGGCGTCGCATGATGGCGAAACACCACCCCCGATCCGGGCGGCAGCCGGCGCAGCGCGGTCCAAAGCCCCTCCCCCAGCCGCTCGTCGGTCATCAGCCATGTCACGGGGTATCGGTCGGCCATCGGGGGCATTATAGCGCCGGGCATGACCGACGACAGCGTTTCCCGCCTTGCCACCGTCTCCGCCCAGCTTCAGCACGCCGCGAAGCTTGGGCAGCACGCGACCCCGACCCTGATCGCGGTATCGAAGACGCATGATGCCGACACGATCCGCCCGCTGCTGGAGGCCGGGCACCGCGTCTTCGGCGAAAACCGGGTGCAGGAGGCCGCCGCCAAATGGCCCGATCTGCGTGCGGCCTATCCGGGTGTCGAGCTGCACCTGATCGGCCAGCTTCAGTCGAACAAGGCCGCCGACGCCGTCGCACTGTTCGATGTGATCCACACGGTCGACCGCCCCTCGCTGATCGCCGCACTGGCCGAAGCGATGGACAAGAGCGGAAAGCGGCCCGACTGTTTCCTGCAGGTCAATATCGGCGACGAGGAGCAAAAGGGTGGCTGCGCCATCGCCGAGGCCCCTGCGATGCTGGAGGCGGCCCGCAGCGCCGGGCTGTCCATCATCGGCCTGATGGCGATCCCGCCGCACGGCCTGGACGCCGCCCCCTATTTCGCACTGCTCGCCAAGATGGCCCGCGAACTGGGGCTGGCGAAGCTCAGCATGGGCATGTCCGAGGATTATGAGGTCGCCGCGATGCTCGGCGCCAGCCATGTCCGGGTCGGCAGCGCGCTGTTCGGGGCACGCGCATGAGCCGCTTCGCCGCCCTTCTGTTCGATTTCGACGGTGTCCTGATCGACAGCGAATATGAAGGCAATCGTCATCTCGGCGAATGGCTAACCGCCAATGGTCATCCCCATACGCCCGAAGAAGCGATGCACCATTATATGGGGCTGGCGGGCAAGGACTTCATCGCGGCGATCGAGGGCCGCATCGGCCAAACCCTGCCCGAAAGCTTCTACGAAGCCCGTCGCGCCGAGGATATCCGCGCCATGGCTGAGGGCGTGGCGGCGATCGGCGGCGCGGTGGCGTTCGTGAAGTCGCTCCCCGCCGATTTCCCCAAGGCGATCGTCTCGTCCAGCCCGACCGTCTGGATCGACCAACATCTGCGCCATATCGGTCTGCGCGAGCTGTTCGGCGAGCACATCTATAGCGGCCGCGAGCATGTCACGCGCGGCAAGCCCGCCCCCGACCTCTATCTCCACGCGGCCGAGCAGCTGGCCGTACGGATCGCGGATTGCGCGATCCTGGAGGATTCCCCCGTCGGTGCAACCGGGGCGGTGGCGAGCGGCGGTCATGTCATCGGCATGTGCATGGGCACGCACTGCGCGGTCGGCCATGACCAAAGACTGCGCGACATCGGCGTCGCCGCGATCGCACAGGATTATGAGGACGTCCGGCGCGAACTGGGGTTCTGATCCCCCACCTCCGTCCAGCCTGAGCGAAGTCGAAGGCTACGGGAATAAACCTCGTGGCATAGCGCCGGGTGTGCGCTTGGACTTCGCTCAGCGTGAACAGAAAGGGGGGAAGCTCCCCCCTTAAAAATCAAAGGAAAATTGCGCCGGTCCTAGAAGGATGCTGGCGTATCCCTTTCAAATACCCTCACCTGTCAGGCGCTGGCATACCATGTCTAGCTGATCGAGCGTCGAATAGCTCAGGGTCAGCGTCCCCCCCTTCTCGCCATGTGCGATACGCACCGACAAGCCGAGCAGATCGGCGAGTTGGCCCTCCAAGGCGGCGATATCGGCATCCGCTGCGTCCTGCCCGGTCGGCACCTTGGCGGCGCCCTTCTCGCCCTCGTCCGAGCCCTTGCGACCGCCACCCTTGGCCTCCCGGGTCAGCTTTTCGGTCTCGCGAACGCTCAGGCCGCGCGCGATGACCTGATCGGCCAGCGCCTCGACCTCGTTCGCGCCCAGCAGCGCCCGGGCATGGCCCATCGACAGCGCGCCGTTGACCACCTGCCCCTGCACCGTATCGGGCAGTTCGAGCAGGCGCAGCAGGTTGGCGACATGGCTGCGCGACTTGTGGACGATCTTGGCCAGTGCTTCCTGGGTATGGCCGAACTCACCCGCCAGCCGCTGATAGGCCTGCGCCTCTTCGATCGCGTTCAGGTCCTGTCGCTGGATATTCTCGATCAGCGCGACTTCGAGCGTCTGGGCATCGTCGAAATCGCGGATGACGACCGGCACCTCGTGCAGCCGCGCGCGTTGCGCCGCCCGCCAGCGGCGCTCGCCCGCGACGATCTGATAGTCGCGGCCATGCGGACGCACGACGATCGGCTGGATCAGTCCCCGTGCCGAGATCGAGGCGGCGAGTTCGTCGAGCGCGGCTTCGTCGAAATGGCGACGCGGCTGATCGGGATGCGGTTGCAGCGATCCGACGGGCAGCATACGCACGCCCCCCGGCGTCGGCTGATCGCCCGGCCGGATCGGCGCCTCCCGCGCGATATCCCCGAGCAAGGCGCCCAGACCGCGGCCCAGACCGGGACGCGGACGCTTGGCCGTCTCGCCGCTCATGCCGCTGCCGCTCCCGGCTGGCTGCCGAGCGGCAGGCGCGCGATCAGTTCGCGAGCCAGCGCGATATAGGCCTGACTGCCGACACAACGATGGTCATAGATCAACGCGGGCAGACCATGGCTGGGCGCCTCCGACAGCCGGACGTTGCGCGGAATCACGGTATCGAACACTACACCCCCCAAAACGGCGCGCACATCGGCCGACACCTGGTCAGTCAGCCGGTTGCGCCGGTCATACATCGTCAAGGCTACGCCCAGAATCGCCAGCCCCGGATTGAACCGCGCGCGGATTCGCTCGACCGTGGTCAGCAGCTGCGACAGCCCTTCCAATGCAAAGAATTCACACTGCAATGGCACGAACAGCGAGTCGGACGCCACCATGGCGTTGATCGTCAGCAGCCCCAGCGAGGGCGGGCAATCGACCAGGACGATGTCCCAATTGCCCTGCGTCCGGCGCAGCGCATGGTCCAGCCGGTGCGTCCGATTCTCATAATCGACCAGCTCCAGCTCGGCCCCCGACAGGTCGACCGTGGCGGGCACGACGTCCAGACGGGGCACCTGGCTATGCACCACCGCGTCGTCGATCCGCGCCTCGCCCAGGAGCACGTGATAGCTGGAAAACATGCGCTGGCTGTTGGGAATGCCCAGCCCCGTCGAGGCATTACCCTGCGGATCGAGATCGATCAGCAGGACGTTCAGCCCCGTGGCCGCCAAGGCGGTGGCGAGATTGATGGCGCTGGTGGTCTTGCCCACCCCACCCTTCTGGTTCGCGATGGCAACGCAGATCATCGGGCCTCTACTCGGTCGAGGATCACGATCGACGATTCCGCCGATGTGATGCTATGTTCCACGTGAAACACGAAGCGCCATTGCCGCTTGAGGGTCTTGATTTCGCGCTCGTCCAGGCGGCCGCGCGGGAGCAGCCACCGCGTTTCCTGTTTGCCGCAGTGGGCGGCTGCGCGCAAAAGATTTTCGACTGTCGCTACGGCGCGAGCAGAAATAATATCGGCCTGGAGCGGCACCGCCTCGATCTTTGCAGCATGGACCGTCACCCGGTCCCCCATGCCGAGGCCGTCGACGCACTCCTGCAGAAACTCCGCCCGCTTTTTGCGCGGTTCCACCAGTGCAACCCGGCCAGGCCAGGCGATGGCGACGATCATGCCGGGAAAACCACCACCCGTGCCGATATCGATCCACTGCCCATCGGCCCGGTCGGCCATGGGAATCAGCTGCGCCGAGTCGACCGCATGGCGGCTCCAGATCGTGCCGATGGTGGAAGGTGAAACCAGATTCTGCTGGTCGTTCTCCACCACCACACGGTCGAGGAACCAGTCGATCCGCGCCACTGCCTCCTCGCCGAAATGCCCGACCGCCCAGTCGCGTGCCTGATCCTCGTTCATGCGGCGACCTTTCGAGCGTAGAGAAGCACTGCCGACAGGGCAGCGGGAGTAATGCCGCGAATGCGCGACGCCGCCGCCAGCGTGGCAGGGCGTGCGAGGCTGAGCCGGTCGATCATTTCCTGCGACAAGCCGGGGATGGCGGCATAGTCGAGCGCGGGCGATAGCAGGATCTGTTCGTCGGCCCGGAGACGCGCGACCTCCTCGGCCTGCCGTTCGACATAGGGAGCGTAACGCGCATCCTCCAGCGTCTCGGCCACCACCGCCGGATCGCAACCCTCGGCAGCGTCGGGGGCGACATGCGCCAATGTCACGCCGTCGAAGCGCAGCCACTCATAGGCCGTCCGTCGCGCGCCATCCTGCGCAATAGCGGCACCGCCGCGTGCCAGATCGGACGCAGTGCGGACCACCGACAGCCGCTCGCGCAATATCGCCTGCTGCTCCTGCCGTCGCTGCCGATGCGCCAATCGTGCATCCGACAGGCACCCGGCGGCTTCGGCTATGCTGCCCAATCGCGTCTCGGCATTGTCCGCGCGCAGCGACAGGCGATACTCGGCCCGGGCGGTCAGCATACGATAAGGCTCGGTCACGCCTTGCAACACCAGATCGTCGATCATCACGCCGAGATAGCTCGACGCCCGGTCGAGGATCACGGGCAACAGGTCACAGGCATGCGCCGCCGCATTGAGCCCGGCGATCAGCCCCTGCCCCGCCGCTTCCTCATAGCCGGTCGTGCCATTGATCTGACCGGCGCAGAACACGCCCGCCAGCGCCCCCAGCGCCAACCGTGCATCAAGCGCTCTCGGATCGATATGATCATATTCGACGGCATAGCCGGGCAGTGTGATGACCGCCCGCTCCAGCCCCGGCATGGAGGCGATCATCGCCGCCTGCACATCGGTCGGCAGCGAGGTCGACAGGCCGTTGGGATAGACCAAAGGATCGTCCAGCCCTTCCGGCTCCAGGAAGATCTGATGGCTGTCGCGGTCAGCGAAGCGCTTGATCTTGTCCTCGATCGACGGGCAATAGCGCGGCCCGTTCGCCTCGATCGCGCCGGTGAACAACGGCGAGCGGTGGAACGCCGCCGCGATGATCGCATGGGTTTCTTCGGTGGTACGGGTGATCGCGCAGGCGATCTGCGGCAGCGGCCGCGCCGCCGTCATCGGCGACATGGTCCACGGATCGGTATCGCTGGGCTGCTCGTCCAGCTTCGCCCAGTCGATGGTGCGGCCATCGAGACGCGGCGGTGTGCCGGTCTTCATCCGCGCCATGGGCAGGCCCAGGGCACGCAGCTGTTCCGCCATCCGGGTGGCCGCCCGCTCGCCGATACGTCCGCCGAGATGGCGCTCTTCGCCGCGGAACAGCCGCCCGCCCAGGAAGGTCCCGGTCGCCAATACCACCGCCCGCGCCGACAGGATCGAGCCATCGGCCAGTTGCACGCCAGCAACCCGATCGCCTTCGAGGACCAGCGCCTCCGCCTCGCCCTCGACGATGGTCAGATTCGGTTGCGCCGCGAGCATCGCCTGGATCGCTGCGGCATAGCGACGACGGTCCGCCTGAACGCGCGGACCTTGCACCGCCGTGCCCTTGCTCCGATTGAGCATACGATAATGGATCGCGCCCTGGTCCGCCGCACAGGCCATCAGCCCGTCAAAGGCGTCGACCTCGCGAACGATATGGCCCTTCCCCAATCCACCGATAGCGGGATTGCAGGACATGGCGCCCAGGCCATGACGATCGAAGGACAAGAGGGCCGTCCGCGCACCCCGGCGCGCAGCCGCCGCAGCGGCCTCGGTTCCCGCGTGACCACCACCGATCACTACGACATCAAACATGCCCCCGCCCTACCGGAAGGACCGGGCAGCGTCAAAGCGATTGCAGGGTCAACGTTCCACGTGGAACACTCACTTGCCCAGGCAGAAGCGTCCGAACAGCGCATCGAGCATCGTTTCGGTGGCACTGACGCCCAGCACTTCCGCCAGCGCCTGTCGTGCCACCCGCAATTCCTCAGCGATCAAAAGAACGTCATCGGTCTGCGTCGCGATCAGGGTATTGGCGGCCCGGCGGCACTGCTCCTGCTGATGCCTTTTGAACCCGACCGCATCTTCACGCGGCAATAGCGTGGCGGTGGTCTCGGTGATCGCGTCCCAGACGCTGGCAACACTGGCCCCATCATCCCGTCGCACCGCCAGCTGCCTGCCCTGGGGCAGCCTCTCCCTCCCCGCCAGATCGGCACGCGAATGGAGCCAGATCGCATCGTCACGCGGCGGAGGCGCATCGGCCATCCACAACAAGATGTCCGCCTGGCGGATCGCTTCCTGCGCACGGGTGACGCCGATCGCTTCGATCACATCGTCGGTATCCTCGGCCAGACCGGCGGTGTCGGTCAGCACATAGGCGACACCACCCCGCAAGACGCTCGCCTCGATCCTGTCGCGGGTCGTCCCCGCGATCGGCGAGACGATCGCGGCCTCACGCTCGACCAAAAGGTTGAGCAGGGTCGACTTGCCGCTATTGGGCGGCCCGGCCAACACGACGCGGATGCCATCATGAAGCCGGTCGACCGGCGGCCGCGCGACCACCTCCAGCATCGCGATGGCCAGGTCATGCATCTCGCCCTTGATCGGCGCCACCGCTGCCTGGTCGAGCGGCACATCATCCTCTTCGGCGAAATCGAGCATCGCCTCGATCATCGCCGACAGCATCGTCAGCCGGTCCATCCAGCCGCGCACCGCCTGGCTGACCCGGCCCTCGACCGCGCCGATCGCGGCCCGGCGCTGCCGCTCGGTCTGGGCCTCGAGCAGATCGGCCAGCCCTTCCGCCTCCGCCAGATCGATCCGGCCGTTGAGCAAGGCCCTCCGGGTGAACTCGCCCGGCTCGGCGCGGCGGACGCCCGGCTGTTCGGCCAAGGCCCGCTCGACCGCCGCCACGACCGCACGACCGCCATGGCAATGCAGCTCGACCAGATCCTCACCCGTCGCGGTCGCTGGGCCGGGGAAGCAGAGCAGCAGCGCCGAATCCAGCACCGCCCCATTCCCGTCCTTCAACGTCCGCAGGCTGGCCCGGCGCGCCGGGGGCAGCCGCCCGCCCAGCCGCTCGGCCGCTGCGAAGGCTGCCGGGCCGCTCACACGGATCACGGCGATGGCGGCGGGCGGCTGTCCGCTGGAGACGGCGAAGATCGTGTCGGACATGCTGGGGATCAGCCCTTCTGCCCTTCGAACATCCGGCGCCACATGGTCATGCTCGCCTCGCCCATCGGCGCCCAGTTGCGCATCATCGCCTCGATCATCTCGGGCTTCACGCCGGACTGCATCGTGTCGAGCATCATCTGGACATAGCGTTCATGGATCGGCGTCAGGTCGGGCAGGCCCATGGCGCGGCGCGCCTCCTCGGGCGTGCAGTCGATTTCCACATTCACTTTCACAAGCCATTCTCCATCACGCGACCAACTGAGGCATAAGGCGTTATCGTCGCGACGACCACAGGAGACCCGCATGACTGCCACCAAGACCATCGCCGCCACGCAGGGCGAAGGCCAGTTCAACGCCTATTATGCCGAGCCGGAAGGGAAGCCGACCGCCGCGATCATCGTCATCCAGGAAATCTTCGGCGTGAATGCGGGCATCCGCCGCAAATGCGATACGCTGGCCGAGGCGGGCTATCTGGCCGTCGCGCCCGACCTTTTCCACAAGATCGCGCCGGGCATCGAGCTGGACCCCGACATCCCCAATGAGATGCAACAGGCGCTCGACTTGATGGGCCAGTTCGATCAGGACGGCGGCATCCGCGATATCGAGGCGACCATCAAGGCGATCCGCGACGAGCATGGCGCGGACTTCAAGGTCGGCGTGGTCGGCTATTGCCTGGGCGGACGGCTCGCCTTCATGACCGCGGCGCGGACGGATGTGGATGCCAGCGTCGGCTATTATGGCGTCGGTATCGACGGCCTGCTGGGCGAGAAGAACGCGATCGCCAAGCCGGTCCTGCTCCACATTCCGGAGGAAGATCACTTCGTCGACAAGGATGCGCAGAAGCGGATGCACGAGGGGCTGGACGACCACCCCAAGGTCACGTTGTACGATTACGCGGGTGAGGATCACGGCTTCGCGACCGAATTCGGTCAACGTCGGTCGGACGAGTCCGCCAAGCTGGCGGACGAACGCACCATGGCGTTCTTCGCCGAGCATCTCCGCTGATACGAAAAAGGGGGGAGCCTGCCGCTCCCCCCTTCCCTGTTATGCTGCCTTGGCTAGGGCCTCGGCGATCAGTTTGCGGCTATTATCCACACCGTAAAGCGCGATGAAGCTGCCCATGCGCGGCCCCTGCGCCGAACCCAGCAGCGTCTCGTACAGCGCCTTGAACCAGTCACGCAGCGACGGGAAGGCGTCGGTCTTGCCGATCTCATAGACGATGTTCTGGATATCCTCGGCCGTCGCCCCCTCGGGTAATGCGGCGAGTTGCGTGTCCAGCTGGCGCAGCGCCTCGGCTTCATGCGGCTCGGGCGCGCGGCGCTGGAGCGTGGGCGCGACGAAATCGCGGGCATAGGCCAGCGCATGGTCAATCAGCCGGTCCAGTTCCGGGTATTTTTCGGCCGAGGCTTCCGGCACATAATTGGCGAGATAGCCCCAGACCTGATCCTTGGTCGCCTCCCCCATCACGCCGACCAGGTTGAGCAGCAACCCGAACGTCACCGGCAGCTCGCCCTGAGGCAGCTTGCCGTCATGGATGTGATGCACCGGATTGCCCAGCTGCTCCTTGAGCGACTGGGTCGGGTAGTTGGTGCGGAACTGCCAATATTCGTCCACCGCGCGCGGGATCACACCCATGTGCAGCTGCTTGGCCTTTTTGGGTTCGCGATAGGCGAAGAAGGCCAGGCTCTCCTCCGGCCCATAGGTCAGCCACTGGTCGAGGCTGAGGCCATTGCCCTTCGACTTGGAGATCTTCTCGCCATGTTCGTCGAGGAACATCTCATAGTTGAAGCCCTCGGGCGGACGCCCGCCGAGCACGCGCGCGATCTTGGACGACTGGGTAACCGAGTCGATCAGGTCCTTGCCCGCCATCTCATAATCCACACCCAGCGCGACCCAGCGCATCGCCCAGTCGACCTTCCACTGCAGCTTGGAGAGGCCGCCCAAGGCCGACTGGACGATCCGCTCGCCCTCATCCTCGAAGGCGATCAGGCCCGCCTCGGCATCGACCACCTCGACCGGCACCTGCAATACGATGCCCGACTTGGGGCTGATCGGCAGGACGGGCGAATAGGTCGCGCGGCGCTCGGCACGCAGCGTGGGCAGCATCACATCCTGAATGCCCTGGAAATGCTTCAGCACCAGCCGCAGCGCGTCGTCGAACCGACCCGAGGTGTAATATTCGGTCGAGGAGGCGAACTCGTAATCGAAGCCATAGCGGTCGAGAAACTGGCGCAGCATCGCGTTGTTGTGCGCGGCGAAGCTGTCGAACTTCTCGAACGGATCGGGCACCTGGGTCAGCGGCTTGCCGAGATGGGTCCGCAGCATCTCCTGGTTGGGCACATTGTCCGGCACCTTGCGCAGCCCGTCCATGTCATCCGAAAAGGCGATCAGCCGGGTCTTCTGGTCGGACAGCGCATGAAAGGCGTTGCGGACCATGGTCGTGCGCAGCACTTCGTTGAACGTGCCGATATGCGGGAGCCCTGAGGGACCATAGCCCGTCTCGAACAGGATCGGCTCTCCGCCCGGCTTGCCGTCGGGATAGCGTTTGAGGAGCTTGCGAGCCTCCTCATAGGGCCAGGCCTTGGACTCGAGAGCGGTGGAGCGGAGTTCGTCTGTCATGGCTTTGCCTGTGGCAAGCCGGGGCGTGATGCACAATGTATTTTGCGATTTCCACGGAATGCTCGCCATTCATGCACAGGGTTATCCACAGGGCGGGTTTGTTTCACGTGGAACAGATGGGGTGGTCCTGTTTGGCTCTCCCTCCCCCATCCCCTCCCGCCTGCGGGAGGGGCGTGCTTTTTGGAAAAGGAAAGCGCGCCTCACGCGGTAAGCCCCTCCCGCAAGCGGGAGGGGTTTGGGGAGGGCTCGGCCACAAGCGACTCATGAAATGAGACCAACCCCGTTGCCAACCTGTTCCCACTCCCCCAAATCACGATGGTGATCGCACTCCCCCACCCCGCCCTTCATGCCAGCCATAGCGGTGTGTGGATATCCACCGGGGGACAGACCCGCGCCGTGTCGCGCGGCGAGGCGATCGGGCTGGCGTCCGAAACACCGGTCATCCTGCTCAACGCGCCGTTGATCGGCCAGCGGCTGGGCTATGCCGAATTGTCCGGGCTCGACATCCTCGAACTCTTCGCCTTCTTGCGTCCCGCCCAGTTCGCGGTCCCGACCCCGCATGGCCTCGCCCGCGCCTGTGGATTGGAGCCGCCGGAAAGCGATGCGGACGTGGCCGCCTTCCTGCTCCGCGCCACCGAGACACTGCTCGCCACGCCGGACGGTGCATGGCCCGAGCGCGAGGGTGCGTGGACGGCAGCGCAGAGCCTGGCCCGGCTCCGCTGGCCCTGGGCGCCGCTGATCGGCCCACGCCTCACCCGGCCCGAGCGCAACGAACGCTGGCTGTTCAGTGCGCTGCCGGAATGGGAGGAAGACGCCCCCCGCCCCGCCCCCCGCACCATCGAACTGCCGCCGCAGGATTCGGAGGAGCGGCTGCGACGCCTGACCGGCGACGGTGCCGAGGAACGCCCGGGCCAGCGCGCCTATGCCGCCGCCGTCTCCGCCGCCTTCGCGCCGCGTGCGGTGCGCGACACGCCCAATATGGTGCTGGCCGAGGCGGGCACGGGTATCGGCAAGACGCTGGGCTATCTCGCCCCCGCCAGCCTCTGGGCCGAACGGGCGGGCGGCGCGGTATGGATCTCCACCTATACCAAGGCGCTGCAACGCCAGCTGAGCGGCGAGACCGCGCGCATCTTTCCCGATGCCGTGCTGCGCAAGGAACGCGTCGTCACCCGCAAGGGTCGCGAGAATTATCTGTGCCTGCTCAATCTGGAGGACGCGCTGCAAGGCGGGTTCGCCGGACGCGCGACGGTGCTGGCGCAACTGGTCGCGCGCTGGGCGACCTATACCGCCGATGGGGATATGGTCGGCGGCGACCTGCCCGGCTGGCTGACCACCTTGTTCCGTCGCAACGGGTCGGCGGCACTGACCGACCGGCGCGGCGAGTGTGTCTATGCGGGCTGCCCGCATTATCGGAAATGCTTCATCGAGCGGGCCGCGCGCGCGTCGGTACAGGCGGATATCGTCATCGCCAACCATGCGCTGGTCATGGTCAACGCCGCGCGTGGTCGCGAGACGCAGACGCGGCCGACCCGTTATGTGTTCGACGAGGGGCATCACCTGTTCGACGCGGCGGACTCGATGTTCGCCACCGCGCTGACCGGATCGGAGACGATCGAGCTGCGCCGCTGGATTCTCGGCCCCGAGGCCGGATCGCGGGGTCGGCGTCGGGGCCTTGCCGCACGGCTGTCCGATGTCGCCAGCTATGACGAGGGCGGCAACCGCGCGATCGGCGATGCGGTACAGGCGGCGCACGCGCTGGCGAGCGAGGGCTGGCTGGGGCGATTGGCGGAGGGCCAGCCCTTCGGCCCGATCGAGGCGTTGCTGGCGGCGGTGCGCGGTCTGGCCTTTGCCCGTGCCGAACAGCCGGGCGATGCGGGCTATGGGCTGGAAACCGAACTGGCCGATCCCTCGCCCGCGCTGATCGAAGCCGCCGGGCCAGCCGCCCACGCGCTCGACGCGCTGCTGCGCCCGCTCGTGACCCTGGGCCAGCGGCTGGAGGCGGTGTTGCAGGAGGCACCCGACTGGCTCGACGGACAGGCACGTGCGCGGGTAGAAGGGGCGATCGCCTCGATCGCGTGGCGTGCGGAGACGGTGGCGGCCTGGCTGTCGCTGCTCGCGCGGATCGGCGGCCCGGTCGATCCCGATTTCGTCGACTGGCTGGCGGTCGACCGGGTTGAGGGGCGCGAATATGATATCGGTCTTCATCGCCACTGGCTCGACCCCACGCGCCCCTTTGCCGAGATCGTGCTGAAGCCCGCCCATGGTGCGCTCGTCACATCGGCGACCTTGCGGGCTGGCGGAAATTGGGATGTGGCGGAGGCGCGGACGGGCGCGCCGCATCTGGCGCGTGGCCCCGCCCATTTCGTCGCCGAGAGTCCGTTCGATTATCCGACCCGCGCCGAAGTGCTGATCGTCACCGATGTGAAGCGCGGGGACATTCCCCAGCTTGCCAATGCCTATGCCCGGCTGATCGCGGCGGCCAAGGGCGGGACGCTGGGGCTGTTTACCGCGATCCGGCGGTTGCGCGGCGTGCATGGCCGGATCGCCGACCGGCTGGCGCGCGACGGGCTGGCGCTGCACGCGCAGCATGTCGATCCGATCGACACCGGCACGCTTGTGGATATTTTTCGCGACGATCCATCGGCCTCGCTGCTCGGCACCGATGCGTTGCGCGACGGGGTGGACGTTCCCGGCTCGTCGCTGCGGCTGGTCGTTATGGAGGGCGTGCCCTGGCCCAAGCCGACCGTGCTCCACGCCGCGCGCAAATTGGCGGGGGGCGGCAGCGCCTATGACGACCGGATCGTTCGCGCGCGGCTGGCGCAGGCATTCGGACGGCTGATCCGGCGCGCCGACGATCGCGGGGCGTTCGTGCTGCTGTCCGCTGCCATGCCGTCGCGATTGCTCGACGCCTTTCCTCCCGGCGTCGCCATTTCCCGGGTGACGCTCGACGAAGCGGTCGCGCGGGTCGCGGGGCGGCTTTCCTCCGACGCACCGATAGGGCATGGGGATAGCCAAATCCTGCCAGCCGCCGCCCCGGAGACACCGATCCGATGAAGACGCTGACGCTCCTTCGCCATGCCAAGTCGAGCTGGGACGATCCCGTCGCCCGCGATTTCGATCGTCCGCTCAATGCCAAGGGACGGCGCGCGGCGGCGATGATCGGGCGGCATCTGAAGGCCGAAGGATTCGCGTTCGACCATGTCCTGGCCTCCCCCGCCGTGCGGGTGGTCGAAACGCTGGACGAAATATGGAACGGTTACGGCCAGACGCTGGAGCCGGTCTGGAACAAGGCGATGTACCTGGCGTCCGCCCCCAGCCTACTCGATCTGGTCCATGCGATGCCCGACGCGGCGGAGCATGCGTTGATGGTCGGGCATAATCCGGGGCTGGAGGATCTGGTCCTCGACCTGACGCTCGACGGGGAATTGCGCGAAAGGGTGGAGGATAAATATCCGACCGCCACGGTGGCGCAGATGACGCTGCCGATCGATCGCTGGGCCGAAGCGCGCGCGCATGGCGCGACGCTGGTGGCGTTCATCCGGCCGCGCGATCTGGACCCGACTTTGGGACCGGATGCGGCGTAGGGTCTTTTCCTGAAACGGATGATCCCAGGCCGCCACCCTTCGTCTTTTACATACCACCCCGGCGAAGGCCGGGGTCCAGTTGTGAGACGCTGGAACGAGATGCCATAAGATTGATCCGATCCTGCCCCTCCCCTTCAGGGGAGGGGTTGGGGTGGGGCCTCACCACTGGCTTTGTATCTGCGGAAGCGCCCCACCCCCGGCCCCTCCCCTGAAGGGGAGGGGTGGATCAAGCTGATGTCATCACGCTCCAGGAATCCTTGCCGACCCTTTCGCCCTGCCCCTCTACCATCGCTCCCACACCCCCCTCCCCAAACCCAGCTTGGGGAGGAGTTGGGTCAGCCTTTGCCTTCCAGCTTGGCCTTCAGTCCGGCCAGGGCGCCGAGCGGGCGCGCTTCGTCTTCGCTGATCACGCCCGCTTCCTTCAACACGGTCGCCGCGTTCGGGCTGCGCGGGAACGGATCGAGCGACAGCGCCATGGTTTCGGCCGCCGCTTCGCCCAGGTCGATCGTGCCGCCCTCGATCTCGATCGTGTCGAGCGAGTCCTCGGACAGCTCGATTTCCTCGTCGCCGCCATGGGTAGAGGGTTCGACGAAGCGCAGCGCCACCGGCTCGTCGACCTTGGCGGGGACCGGGTCGCCCGTCACCGAACAGGGCTGCACCACCGATCCGCGCACCGTGCCGGTGACGAGGATGCCCGCCGCATCGCGCCGCACGACCAGTTCCGCCGACAAGGCATCGACCGCGAGCAGCCTGAACCGCCCGGCCAGCGCCCGGCGTTCATCGGGGGTCGTGTCGATCGAGACGGGCTTTTCACGCTCACCGATCGTGTCGATCTTTTCGGGGCGGCTCCATTCGGGGGTCACGGCAGGTCTCCAAGGGTAAGGCGAGCGAGCGAAGTCGCCGCCAATTGCTCATGTAGGGTGCAAAGGCGCTCGCGAACATGGGCAACCGCGCCACTATCGGCAGGCGCCGCGCCGCGGTACAGGTTGCGGACCAGCGCGGCGTCCATCACCGCCTTATCCCCTGCCAGCCCTTCGCGATAGGCGGTCAGGCGACCGCCGAGCATCGCCATCATCTTGCCGATATGCTTGCCGACCACGATATCCCCGATACCGAGTTCGCGAAGCTGCCCGTCCATGTCGGTGACGAAGCGTTCGGTCAGCCGTGCGGCGGGCTCCACGCCCTCGGGCTCGGCCTCCAGCCGGATCAGCACCACCGACAGGACCGCCGCGATCATGTCGAACCGGCCGTCGACCGTATCGGGCACCGCCCCGTCCAGATACCAGTGTTCCGCCCGCGCGCGCAGCACGACGGCATTGTACAACGGCAGTGCCGCATCCGCATCGCGCCCGAAATAGCGGGCGATCCCCTGCTTGAGCCAGCCCAAGGCCATGTGCCCCTCCCCTTCCTGCCGCACGATCAGTTGCGCGCGAATTGCTTGTATGCGCCTTTCCCTTGGCATATCGAGGGGGTGACGGTCGAGCGGATCGACCGCCTGTATAGCTGCCTGTGCGGCCGATCGTCCGGCCCGGAGATAATGATGAGCGTTTCTTCCACCCGCGCCCTCGGGCTGGGCCTGATCCTGGCCCTGGCGGCGTCGGCCTGTACGCCGCTGCGGTCGCACCAGGGTTATGTGGTCGACACCGATCTCGTCAACTCGATCCAGCCGGGCGTCGACAACCGCCAGTCGGTGCTCCAGACGCTGGGCACGCCGACCATCTCCAGCCAGTTCGGCGGTGGCGACTGGTATTATGTCGCCCGCGACAGCCGCAACCTGGGCTATACCCTGCCCAAACCCGTGTCGCAGATCACGCTGCAGATCAGCTTCGACCAGGCGGGCAACGTCACGACGATCCGCCGGGCTGGCGTCGATCAGGTCGCCGACATCAATCCCTATGGCAAGACCACCCCGACCCTGGGTCGGCAGCGCGGCTTCTTCCAGGATCTGTTCGGCAATATCGGCGCGGTCGGCGCGCCGGGCGCCGGTGGCGGCCAGGGCGGCGGCATGGGTGGCGGACGCACCCGGCCGTAAGGGCTGGGATAGCTTTTCCCACAATACCGAACGCCGTTCGCACCGAGCGAAGTCGAAATGCACGCCCCATTGCGGGCCAAGGATTCCCTTGGCCTTCGACTTCGCTCAGGCTGAACGGAGGTTGGGGATAAGGCAGGGGCAATCGATGCCCCCCGTTTGGCCGCGTCGCGTGTTAAGCAACGACGCGGCCGTGCCGTGCTTGGACCGGCACGATCCCGAAAGGGGGTGGGATCGGGCCTGCTAACGCCCGAAAACGAAAATGGGTTCGCAAGCGGGCCTGTTTGCCGCCAGCGAACCCACAAAGCCGTAGCGTCGGAGGCCGAAGCCCCCGAAACGCCTTACTGGTTCATCGAGTCGAAGAAATCCTCGTTGGTCTTCGAGTTCTTCATCTTGTCGAGCAGGAATTCCATCGAGTCGATCGTGCCCATCTGCATCAGGATGCGGCGCAGCACCCACATCTTGGACAGCTTGTCCTTTTCGACCAGCAGCTCTTCCTTGCGGGTGCCCGACTTGCCGACGTCCATCGCCGGGAAGATGCGCTTGTCCGCCACCTTGCGGTCGAGGACGATTTCCGAGTTGCCGGTGCCCTTGAACTCTTCGAAGATCACTTCGTCCATGCGGCTGCCCGTGTCGATCAGCGCGGTGGCGATGATCGAGAGCGAGCCGCCCTCCTCGATGTTGCGCGCCGCCCCGAAGAAGCGCTTCGGCCGCTGGAGCGCGTTGGCATCGACGCCGCCGGTCAGCACCTTGCCCGACGAGGGAACGACCGTGTTGTAGGCGCGGCCGAGGCGCGTGATCGAGTCGAGCAGGATCACGACATCCTTCTTGTGCTCGACCAGGCGCTTGGCCTTTTCGATCACCATCTCGGCGACCTGGACGTGGCGCTGCGCCGGTTCGTCGAAGGTCGAGGAGACGACCTCGCCGCGCACCGAGCGCTGCATGTCGGTCACTTCTTCCGGACGCTCGTCGATGAGGAGGACGATCAGGAAGACTTCGGGATGATTGTCGGTGATCGCCTTGGCAATGTTCTGCAGCATCACCGTCTTACCCACGCGCGGCGGCGCGACGATCAGCGTGCGCTGGCCCTTGCCTTGGGGCGAGACGATATCGATGACGCGCGCCGACTTGTCCTTCTGGGTCGGATCGGCGGGGTCGAGGATCAGCTTCTGCTCGGGATAGAGCGGGGTGAGGTTGTCGAAGTTGACGCGGTGGCGGACCGCGTCGGGATCGTCGAAATTGACCGAGGTCAGCTTGGTCAGCGCGAAATAGCGCTCGCCGTCCTTGGGCGCGCGGATCTCGCCTTCCACCGTGTCGCCGGTGCGCAGGCCATGCTTGCGGACCTGGTTCGGCGAGACATAGATGTCGTCCGGCCCCGCCAGGTAGTTCGCTTCCGGCGAGCGCAGGAAGCCGAAACCGTCGGGCAGCACCTCGATCGTGCCCAGGCCCATGATCTGGTCGCCCTTTTCCGCCTGCTCCTTCAGGATGGCGAACAGCAGGTCCTGCTTGCGCAGCGTCGACGCGCTCTCGACCCCCAATTCCTCGGCCAGCTGCACGAGGTCGGCGGGGGTTTTCTTCTTGAGGTCTTTCAGATGCATGATCGGTCCGGATGGTCGGAGGGCGTCGGTCGGCGAGGATCGCGGCGAAACGAGGCTGTCGATAAGGAAGCGTACCCGACGCGAGGACCGCGCCGTACGGGGGAGGAGTTAGGATTGGGGGTGCCCCAAGTCAATGGGGAATACCTACCGCAGCTGAGTCTCACGCCCCTCCCGCAGGCGGGAGGGGATGGGGGAGGGAAAGCCGCGGGGGTCGGTCTCGGTGAGACTCCCGGGCCGCCCCCCCCCCCCCCCCCGGGCGGGGGGGGGGGGGGGGGGGCGACCCCCCGCCGCGGGGGTCGGTCTCGGTGAGACTCCCTGCCCTCCCCCAGCCCCTCCCGTTTACGGGAGGGGAGTCAGAAAGGGGCGCCCTCCCGCCTGCGGGAGGGGAGAAAAAGGGAGCAGCGGGTGTCAGAACGGCTTGATCACCACCAGCACGACGATGATCGTCGCCGCCAGCGCGGGCACCTCGTTGATCATGCGCAGTTGCTTGCCGCTGAGCGTCATCTGCCCCTTTGCCAGCTTCTTCGCATAGCCGACCATCCAGCCATGATAGCCGCTGAGTAGCAGCACGAAGACCAGCTTGGCGTGCAGCCAGCCCAGACCCGCTACGCCCGCAAACAGCCCCAGCGACACGGCCAGCAGCAGCCCCATCACCCACACCGCGATCATCGCAGGCGTCAGGATGATACTGCGCAGCTTGCCCTCGCGCTCGACCCAGCGGGCCGCATCCACCGCATCGCCCGCGAACAGCGCCTCCTGATGATAGACCAGATAGCGCGGCATCATGAACAGCCCCGCCATCCAGAAGATCACGAAGATGATATGCGCCGCCTTCACCCATTCATAGGCGGCCCCCAACAATCCGATCATCGGTCTTTCCTCACACGGGCGATCAGCCGCTCGACATGCGCGATCGGCGTGTCGGGCAGGATGCCGTGCCCCAGGTTGAAGATATGCGGCCGCTCCGTAAAGGCCGCCAGGATGCGATCCACCGCCCCGTCCAGCGCCTCGCCGCCCGCGATCAGCGCCAGCGGATCGAGATTGCCCTGCACCGGCAGCCCTTCGGGCAGATAGGTGTCGGCCCAGACCGGATCGACCGTCTCGTCCAGCCCGACCGCATCCACGCCGGTTTCCCGCGCATAGGCGGGCAGTTTGCCCCCGGCGCCCTTGGGGAAGCCGATCACCGGCACCCCCGGACAGCGTGCCCGGAAACCATCCACGATCGCGGCATTGGGCGCGATCACCCAGCGCTCGAACTGCGCCGGGGACAGCGACCCCGCCCAGCTGTCGAACAGCTGCACCGCCTCGACCCCGTTGGCGACCTGCCCCGCGAGATAGTCGATGGTCATGGTCACGATCGCATCGATGATCGCCCCGAACCCGGCCGGGTCGGCATAGGCGAAGCGCCGCGTCTCGCCCTGGTCCTTGGACCCCTGCCCCGCCACCATATAGGTCGCGACCGTCCAGGGAGAGCCCGCAAAGCCCAGGAAGCTGGTCTGTGGGGGCAATTGCGCCTTGACCCGTGCGACCGTGGCATAGACCGGGTCGAGCCGCTCAGGCACGGCCGTAAGGGCATTCAGCGCATGATCGACCAGCGCAGGCGCCAGACGTGGCCCCTCCCCCGCCCCGAAGCTGAGGTCCTGTCCCAATGCCCAGGGGACCATCAGGATGTCGGAGAACAGGATCGCGCCGTCAAAGCCAAACCGGCGGATCGGCTGCACCGTCACCTCGGCCGCTGCCTCCGGATCGGTGGCCAATGCCAGGAAGCCCCCCTTCTCCGCCCGCAGCGCGCGATACTCCGGCAGATAGCGTCCGGCCTGTCGCATGAGCCACATGGGCGGCGTCGCCTGCCGCTCTCCGTTCAGCACGGCGAGCAGGGGCTTTTGAATCGCAACGTCGGTCAGGAGACCCCCCTTCTTCTATTAAAGAAGATTCTAAGAATGGATTGTTGAAGTGGTTGGCACGTTGGTTGTCGGGATTATGCGGCTCTCCCCGATATGCCAACACGTTGACTCATGGGGAATCGCCGATTCAACGGGATTCGGATTCATGACCCCCGTAACTCACAGGCTGTGGAAAAGAATCGGACCTGTGAGATTCATTGTGGACGAATCGGTCGTTATCCACCGCCGGTCCGCCGCTTGGCCGGTCGGCGAAGTTACGCTACCGATTCGCGACATGTTATCCACAGAGTCATTAGACCGGCCATGACGACGCGCCTCCATCTGCACCTGCTGTCCGATTCCACCGGCGAAACGCTGGAGAACATCGCGAAGGCGGCGCTTGCCCAATATGACGATGTGGAAACCGTCCGGCACTTCTGGCCGATGGTCCGCACCGAGAGTCATCTGGAGCGCATCCTGCAGGAGATCGCGCAGAATCCGGGGCTGGTGATCTACACGCTGGTCAACCCGACGACGCGGCGCGTGCTGGAAAGCCGCTGCCACGCGCTGGGCCTGCCGACGGTCGCGCCGCTCGATCCGGTCAATGCCGCGTTGTCGGGGCTGCTGGGCGTGCAGGCCAAGATGAGGCCCGGCCGCCAGCATGTCCTGGACGCCGCCTATTTCGCGCGGGTCGATGCGATCCAGTTCACCATCGCGCATGACGACGGCATCGCCTGGGAGGAATGGGAAGAGGCCGATATCGTGCTGGCGGGGGTCAGCCGCTCGTCCAAGACGCCGACGTCCATCTATCTCGCCAATCGCGGATACAAGACCGCCAACATCCCGATCGTGGTCGAAAGCCCCCCGCCCCCCTTTCTGTTCAAGCTGAAAAAGCCGCTGGTCGTCGGCCTGACCACCAGCGCCGACCGGCTGATCGCGATCCGGCGGAACCGGCTGCTCTCGCTGAACCAGGCGCCCGACACCGATTATGTCGAGCAGGAGGCGGTGAACCGCGAACTCACCTTTGCGCGGCGAATGTTCGCCGACAATGACTGGCCGGTGATCGACGTCACCCGCCGCTCGATCGAGGAAACGGCGGCGGCGATCATCTCATTGGTAAATCAACGAAAGGCCGAGGCATGATTATCCTGGCTTCGCAAAGCGCCTCGCGCCGGGCGATGCTCGACGCGGCGGGCGTCACCTATGAAGCGCTGCCCGCGCGGGTCGACGAAGCAGGCGTCAAGGCGGCGATGGCGGGGGCTTCCCCGCGCGACCTGTCCGACGCGCTGGCCGAGATGAAGGCGGTGAAGGTGTCTGCGAATGCCGGGCCGGTGCCGGTGCTGGGGTCCGATTCCATCGTCGCGCTGGCCGACGGCACCTTGCTCGACAAGCCGGAGAGCCGCGAGGAAGCGGCCGAGCATCTGGCGCGGATGAGCGGCGGGAGTCACGAACTCTGGAGCGCCGCCGTCATCGCCGAACATGGCCGCCCGGTCTGGCGGCATGTCGAGCGCGCCAAGCTGCATGTCCGTCCGCTTTCGGGTGCGTTCATCGACCGCTATCTCGATCAGGAATGGCCGGAGATCGCCGGTTGCGTCGGTTGTTTCCGGATCGAGGGGCCGGGGGTGCAGCTCTTCTCGCGGATCGAGGGAAGCCACTTCACCATTCTCGGCATGCCGCTGCTGCCCGTGCTGGGCTATTTGCGCGAACGCGGCTGGATGCCCGCCTGATGGCCCTTCCTTATGCCGAAGTGATCGGCGATCCGATTGCCCATAGCAAATCGCCGAAGATCCACGGCTTCTGGCTGAAGGCGCTGGGGATCGAGGCGGACTATCGCGCCACCCATGTCACGCCCGACGCGCTGCCCGCCTATTTCGCCACGCGGAAGGTCGATCCGGACTGGCGCGGCTGCAACATCACCGTGCCGCACAAGATCGCCGCGCTGGATCATGTCGAGGATCGTGAAGATGTGCGGACCGCGATCGGGGCGACCAACACCGCGTTTCGCGATGTTGACGGCGCTTTGGTCGGCACCAACACCGATGCCGCCGGTTTTGCCGCGCCGCTCAAAGCCTTCGACCTGGCGGGCAGGCCGGTGACGGTGATCGGGGCAGGGGGCGCCGGGCGTGCGGTGCTTTATGCGCTGGCGCGGATCGGCGTCGGGCCGGTCACGCTGTTCAATCGCAATGTGGATAAAGGGGCGGCGCTGTTGTCGTCCTTCGGATTGGAGGGGCAGGCGCTGCCGATCGGTGACGCCGTTCCTCCCAGCGCCCTGGTCGTCAACGCGACCAGTCTGGGCATGACCGGCCAGCCGGTGCTCGACCTCGATCTGTCGGCGCTGCCGGGGGACGCGGTCGTCTATGATATTGTCTATGCGCCGCTTGAAACCACGTTGCTGGCGGCGGCGCGGGCGAGGGGGCTGGCGACGATCGACGGGCTGGAGATGCTGATCGGCCAGGCGGCGGTGGCGTTCGAGCGGTTCTTCGGCACCACCCCGCCGCGCGAGCGGGACGCGGAATTGCGCGCGATCCTGCTGCGATGATCGTGCGGTCGTGATCGTTCTGGGGCTGACCGGCTCGATCGGCATGGGCAAGTCGACGGTCGCGCAGATGTTTCGCGACGAAGGCGTGCCGGTGTTCGATGCCGATGCCTGTGTCCACCGGCTGCAAGGTCCCGGCGGGCGGCTGGTGGCCGCCATTGAGTCGGCCTTTCCCGGCACCACCGGAGCCGATGGCGTGAATCGGGCCGCGCTGGGCCGGGTGGTGTTGGGCGATGATTCGGCGATGCGCCGACTCGAGGCGATCGTGCATCCCGCCGTACAGGCAGAACGCACGGCCTTTCTGACGACCCATGCCGAGGCTCCGTTGGTGGTGGTGGACGTGCCGCTACTGTTTGAAACCGGTGGTGACAAGATTGTGGATAAGGTGTTGGTCGTTTCGGCAGAAACGGCGGTGCAAGAGGCAAGGGTGTTGGCAAGACCCGGTATGACGCGAGAGAAATTTGCCGCAATTCTCATGCGCCAGCTGCCCGATGTGGATAAACGCGCGCGGGCCGATCACGTCATCGCGACCGACATTCCACTGGCCGAAACCCGCGAAAAAGTCCGCGCGCTGATCACTTGCATGCGGGACTCCGAAGGCCGATAGTCAGGTTATGAGAGAGATCGTTTTCGACACCGAAACGACAGGGTTCAAATTTTCGGAAGGCGACCGGCTGGTCGAGATCGGCTGTGTCGAACTGGTCAACCGGGTCGAGACCGGGCGCACCTATCACGCCTATTTCAATCCCGAACGGTCGATGCCTGCCGAGGCGCAGGCGGTCCACGGCCTCTCCGATGCCTTCCTGAAGGACAAGCCGGTCTTTGCCGCGGGGGTGGCCGAATTTCTCGACTTCATCGGCGACGCACCGCTGATCGCGCATAACGCGACCTTCGACTTCGGCTTCATCAACGGCGAGCTGGGCGCGCTGGGCTTTCCGCCGGTCTGCGAAAAGACGCGGATGGTCGACACGCTGGCGATCGCACGCAGCAAGCATCCCGGCGCCAAGCACACCCTCGACGCGCTGTGCTCGCGCTATGGCATCGACCGCTCGCACCGTGTGCTGCACGGCGCGTTGCTCGACGCGCAGCTGCTGGCGCAGGTCTATGTCGAGCTGATGGGCGGGCGGCAGATCGGCCTGGGCCTGCTCGCCGACACCGCCGAGGACACCGGGCCGGTGATCGTCGCCCGCGCGCCCGCCCGCGTCCGCCCGCCGCGCACCTTCCGGCCGAGCGAGGCGGAACTTGCCGCCCATGCGGCGTTTCTAAAGGATATAAAAGATCCGGTTTGGGGGGCCGAGGCGTCCGGTTGACGCCACGGGACAGGCCAAAAGGACCGTCCCATCAGAGTGCATCAAGGAGAAGACGATGGATATCCGGATTTCTGGTCATCAGGTCGAAACGGGCGACGCGCTGCGGACCCATGTGACGGACCGGCTTCAGGGTATCGCCGAGAAATATTTCGCCCGCGCCATCTCGTCCGAGGTGACGTTCGGCAAGGGGCCGCATGACGTCGGCTTCAAATGCGATATCGTGATGCACGTCACGCGTGGCCTGGTGCTGAAGGGCCGTCACGATGCCCAGGACGCGCATCTGGCCTTTGACGGCGCGGCGACCAAGATCGAAAAGCAGCTGCGCCGCTATTCGCGCCGCCTGAAGGACCGCAACCAGGGCCAGGCGATCGAACTGGCCGAGGCCGGGGCCTATGATGCGGGCTATACCTTGTTCGCCGAACAGGTCGATGAGGACGAGGCGGGCGACGCGCCCCTGATCATCGCCGAAACCCGCGTCGATATTCCCGATGCGAGTGTGTCGGATGCGGTCATGATGCTCGATCTGCGCAATACTGCGGCCCTGTTGTTCAAGAATTCGGGCACCGGGTCGTACAACATGGTCTATCGCCGGGGTGACGGAACGATCGGCTGGGTCGAACCGCAGCGCGGCGGCACGGCCGGATAAGCTCTATCGTTCTTCCGCGTGGCCCGTTAATAGGCGGGCCGCGCGGGGGCGCACCGGACGGGACCATGAACGACTTCAGCGATCTGTTGCGCCACGATACGGTGCTGGCGGGCGTCAGCGCCGCCAACAAGAAGACCCTGTTCCAGGCGCTGGCGGCGGCTGCCGCCGGGCCGGCGGGGCGGGATGCCAAGCTGCTGGCCGATGTGCTGCTCGAACGCGAGAAGCTGGGGTCGACCGGTTTCGGTGGGGGCGTCGCCATTCCGCATGGCAAGGTGGCGGGGCTGACCCAGATCGTCGGTGTCTTTGCGCGTCTGGCGCAGCCGGTCGATTTCCAGGCGGTCGACGACATGCCGGTCGATCTGGTCTTTGCGATGTTCTCGCCCGCCGATGCGGGATCGGCGCATTTGAAGGCGCTGGCACGGATTTCGCGGCGGCTGCGCGACAAGGGCTTCGTCGCCAAGCTGCGCGGGGCGGGGTCGCCCGACGCGATCTGGGCGCTGCTGACCCAGGACGAGGCGCGTGACGCCGCGGCCTGAGGGTGAGGCCGCGCACTTCCGGGCGCTGGAGACGCTCTATGCCGCAGCCCCGATCAACCGCCTGTTCGACTCCATGCTGGAGATTGCCGAACCGGGCGTCGCGCGCATCCGCTTCCGGGTGGACGAGCGGCATTATCACGCCGCGGGCGCGGCGCACGGCACGAGCTATTTCAAGATGCTCGACGATGCGGCCTTTTATGCCTGTAACAGCCTGGTCACCGATCGTTTCCTGCTGACGACGCAGTTCAACCTGCTGCTGACCCGCCCGATGAAGGCGGGGGAGGTGGTGGCTGAGGGGCGCTGGGTCAGCGGGCGGCGGCGGGTGTTCGTCGCCGATGCGCGGTTGATCGACGCCAGCGGCGAGGAGGTGGCGCGCGGCACCGGCACCTTCATGCGCTCGCAGATCGCGCTGGCGGGCCTGCCCGGCTATCGGACGGCCTGAGCGTGATGGACGGTCGCCTGCCGAGCGGAATGCTGGTCACGGCGCTGCTCCGCCGGATGAACGACAGCGGCGGCATGGGCATGGTGCTGGCCAAGGGCGATCCGCAGGGCGGGGGCATATTGGTGATCGTGATCGATGCCGATCCCATCACCTCTCATCGACGCGAACGGGTATTGGAGCGTGGGCTGGGTCCCGACGGCAAAACGGTGCTGATCGAATCGACGCCTGCAAACGATATTTTAAGCTATTGGCAGCGTCGGCGGGCGCGCGATCCCGATCTGTGGATCTTGGAACTGGATGGCGCTGCGGCGGAACGGTTCACCGCTGAAACGATCCTGCAACATTGACGAACCCGGCCGGATCGGCCACGAGCGCGCCATCGTAGTTTCGCGTTGTGCTTATCGGGTG
>Ga0308158_10000411_pt1 | contig 73147 bp, 60 predicted proteins | sample PhyBR2_FD_201038 | JGI IMG/M metagenome (GOLD analysis project Ga0308158, IMG submission 201038) | Phyllosphere microbial communities from UC Gill Tract Community Farm, Albany, California, United States - DLSLB.R2 | ecosystem: Host-associated > Plants > Phyllosphere > Unclassified | place: USA... | reverse complement strand
TGTTGCGCAAAGTATTCAGGATATGATTGCAGGAGCGCTCATCGATAAAGAAAATATTTTCATGAAAATTGTAGGAATAGGATCATTGATCTACGGTTCTACGACCCTATTTTTTCAGTTGCAGAAGACTTTGAATAATCTTTGGGATGTAGAAGCGGCACCAAAGAAAGCTTTAATAAAATTTCTCCTCGATCGAGCCAATTCTCTAGGTATGATTCTTATTTTAGGATTTTTACTGATGATTACAATGGTTTTATCATCATTAATTGGACTATTTAATAATTTCATTACCACCTATTTCGGTCTTGAAACTTACCTAATTGTTGAACTTATTAATTTTTCAGTAGGATTTTTAATCATTGTTGTTCTTTTTGCATTGATGTTTAAAGTACTTCCGGATGTAGAAATCAACTGGAAATCTGTTTGGAAAGGTGCTTTGCTTACAGCAGCTCTTTTTACTTTAGGTAAATTTTTACTTAGTCTTTATTTCGGGCAGTTTAAACCTACCTCAGCATTCGGAACTGCAGGAACAGTAATTTTAATTATGATGTGGATTAATTATTCGTGTATGCTGATTTTCTTCGGAGCCGAATTTACCAAAGTCTACACCTATAAAAGAGGCTATAAAATCGAACCCTCAAAACATGCTAAATGGAGCAGTGCTAAACTTTATAGACAAAGCCAAAACCAAAATGAATCTACACCGGTTTAAAATAAAAATCCTCCCGAAATTTTCAGGAGGATTTGTTTTTACATTCTGTTTACAGTTCTTATTCCCAGCAAACTTAATGATTTTTGTATAGTTCTTGCAGTGAGATCTGATACATTTAAACGGAATTGTTTTAGATCTTCATCCTCACTTTTTAATATCGGATTGCTTTGATAAAATGAGTTATATGTTTTAACCAAATCATACAGATAATTGGCCACTAAAGCCGGACTTAATAGCTCAGCTGCTTTTTCAACAGTTGCTTTATAATTAGATAAAAGCATAATCAGTTCCTTCTCATATTGATTAAACTCAATATTGCTGACTTCTTTATATTCATAATTTGCTTTAGCCAATAAAGACTGAGTTCTTGCATAAGTATAAAGAATAAACGGACCTGTATTTCCATTAAAATCAATACTATCAGCCGGGTTGAACAACATCTTCTTCTTTGGATCTACCTTCAGCATAAAGTATTTCAATGCAGCCTGCCCGATAATCTCATAAGAAACTACCTTTTCTTCATCTGCAAGCCCCTCAAGCTTTCCAAGTTCTTCTGTTTTTTCTTTTGCAGTTTCAAACATATCCTGCATCAAATCGTCTGCATCAACCACTGTTCCTTCACGGGATTTCATTTTACCTTCCGGAAGTTCAACCATTCCGTATGATAAATGGAATAATTGATCTGCCCATCCGTAACCGATTTTTTTTAGAATTTTAAATAAAACCTGGAAATGATAATCCTGCTCGTTTCCTACCGTATAAATTAATTTCTGAATATTATTTTCTTTAAAACGCTCTACCGCCGTTCCCAAATCCTGAGTCATATATACAGAAGTCCCGTCTGAACGAAGCAGAAGTTTCTCGTCTAAACCTTCATCCGTTAAATCACACCAAACCGACCCATCTTCTTTCTGGTACAAAACGCCTTTATCTAAACCCTCCTGAATAAGGTCTTTTCCCAAAATATAAGTATTACTTTCGTACTGTACCTGGTCAAAATCTACTCCCAATCTTTTATAAGTCTGATTGAAACCATTGTAAACCCAAGAATTCATTTCAGCCCAAAGATTTCGTACTTTTTCATCGCCATTTTCCCAGTCGAGAAGCATTTTCTGAGCTTCTTTCATTAAAGGAGCATCTTTTTTAGCCTGATCTTCTGTGCTTCCATTCGCAATAAGTTCAGCTATTTCTCTTTTGTATTCCTGGTCAAATTTGACATAGTAGTTTCCTACGAATTTATCTCCTTTCACCTGATCCGTTTCCGGAGTTTCCCCTTTTCCAAATTTTTCCCAAGCCAACATCGACTTACAGATGTGAATTCCTCTATCGTTAATGATTTGACTTTTTATTACATCATAACCAGCTTCTTTAAGAATCTGAGCTACAGAAAAACCTAACAAGTTGTTTCTGATATGTCCCAAATGCAGCGGCTTGTTGGTGTTTGGTGAAGAATATTCCACCATTACAGTTGCGTTTTTCTTTTCTATATTTGAAAACTGTTCAGCAACCGTCTTAAATTGATCAACAAAGAACTGATTTTTAACTTTTACATTTAAAAATCCTTTTACAACGTTAAAACTTTCGAGCAATTCTGTCTGAGTTGTTAAACCTTCTCCTAATTCTACCCCAATACTTTCAGGATTTTTCTTCAATTGTTTTACCAAAGGAAAGGTAACGATAGTAAAATCTCCTTCAAACTCAGTTTTATTTTCCTGGATTTCGAGTTTTATATCTTTCAACTGATATACATTAAGGATAACCTCTGCCAGTTTTTGTTCTAATATATCTTTAATATTCATGGGTTTATATTATTGTTGAGACCACATATAAGTAGTCTTAATATCATATCACAATTTTCAAGGGCAAATTTAGTGAAATAAAAAAGACTTCGTTAACGAAGCCTTTTAAAAATTGTTAAGGATTGAGACAATTAAAGTCCCAACTTCTACATTCTCTTAAAATGGGGTTCCAGCTTAAACAGCATGGAGGAGCTTGCCCACCTTGAATTTTTTTAAGATCTTTTTTAGAAAGTTTTTTTAAATTTTTCATAAATATTTTATTTTAAATGGTTAGCAAAATATATCACTAATTCAATATAAAACCGCCTGAGTGCGGTTTTATATGAATGTTGAATGCCGTTTAGTTGACGTCCCAGAAAACTTTTGTTGTTAATTTATCTCCGCCGATTGAAGCGCTTCCCGCAGCATAATTTGTTCCATTTGTGGTAACTTCTGAAGAAGGATAAGTAAGCCTCACGGGTACTTTACCTTCTGCGTTATTAATAGCAGTTGGTGGTGCCATTAATTGAGGAAAATCTAACCTTCTATAAAAATTCCAAGCTGCCTTTGGTTGATTGAACATTGCAACCCAAGCTTGTTCTCCTATTGACTTTTTCCAATTTGCAGCATTATACGGATTTGCAGCAATATATGCAGCAGCATCACCAGGAAGCCCCCAATCTGTAAAAGATGAAGTTACTGCTTGATTGTACAAAGCAGCAGGGCTGCCTCCTATTCCCCATCTTGCAGAAGCTTCAGCTAAGTAAAATAATACCTCTGTATAATTCATTATAGTACCTGGTGTTGTAGGTTCATAAGCAAAGTCACCTAAAGGAGAAAATTCAGAAAACTCTGCAGGTGCCCCTATTGTTTGACCAATATAATTTCCATCTACATCTCCATAATATTTAGTAATTCGACTATCATTAGTAGTATTCATAAAATCTACCAATGTTTTTCCTGCAACAAAATCATCTCTGCTACTTATATCTTGATAAATTGGACTATCATTCGGGGAAGCTGCTAAATATTTAAACTCACAATTATCAGAAGATGAAGTCATTACCCCCCCGGCGATTGCCTCATTAACTGTACTTTGGGCAAGAGTAGGATTAATATCTGCTAAAGCTATTCCTAATTTTAACAATAACGAATTTCCAAATTTTTCCCATTTCATATTATCCCCGTCATAATATATATCTCCACCTCTTAAAACTGTGCCAGATGGTTTCAAATTTATTAGATCAACTTTTAATCTTGCTATTAATGAAGCATAAATATCAGATGCTTTATCATACTTCGGTAATGGATATTTATCAATATCTAAAGATTGAGTATAAGGGATATCTCCAAAAGTATCTACTAATACTTGGTATGTAAATACTTTCATAATATCTATTACAGCAAGTTTGTTTGCTTTTTCAACTGGCCAAGTTGCTAATTCTGATGGAGTCGGAGCATACGCCTCAGTGATTATTCTCGCCTGATCAAGATTCTTCAATACGTTAACATAATTATCTTGCCAAACAGAATTAGAAACATTTCTATTAGCAAAATCATAATTACTTTCATTTACGTAAATTGTCTCTTGAGTATACTGCATTGTTAATCTGAAGTTATTCTCATTTACATTTAGTGTAGTAAGGTAGTCGCTAAGTTCCTTTTGAGAATAAGTAACCAATGATTCTGCAGTCGTATTATAAGTAGCATGCGGATCTAAATTTACATCATCACTTGTAGAACAACCTATAAGCGAGAGTACAAAAACTGATGTTATTATATATTTTTTCATTATTTAAAAATTAACTTTTACATTAAACGAAATGTTTCTTGTTGTAGGCATAACCCCAGACTGATATCCTTGTAAATTACCTGAAGATAGACCCGCTTCCGGATCAGCATATGGTAAGTTTTTATGAATTATCCATAAATTGTTTCCAATTAAACTTAAAGACAAACCTTGAATATATTTAGTGTTTAACATTTCTTTGCTAAATCTATAAGTAATAGAGGCTTCTCTCAGCTTAACAAAGCTAGCATCGTAAACATATGCAGAGCCTGGATAATCTGTTCCTAAAACTTGACTTGATTGAGATTTATCTAATCTAATTGTGTTCGGCACATAAGCTCCATCTTGTAGCATAACCCCTGGTAAAACCTGACCTCCACCATTTGCTAATGTATTCCTAATAGGATTTCCTAAATCATTAAATCCAACAGAATCGGCATAAATACCTGTACCATATCCATAAAACTGATCTAATGAATAGACTTTACCACCTTCTTTCCAATCTATTAAAAAGCTTACTGATAGATTTTTATAATTAATAGTATTACTTAACCCGGCAATCCATTTTGCCTGGAAGCTTCCTTGATTAGATGTAGCCTGAGGTGTAGATAAATACATTCCATTAGCTCCTACAATTTTATTACCGTTAGGATCATATACGTAATCTGTTGTCCATATAGATCCATAATCACCATTAAGTGGAGCATTTATACTAACTCCACCTTGTAAAGGAGTTGCACCACTCATGGTTATGTTTTCTATACCCGGAGCAAGAGCTGTTACTTTTGTCCAAGGATTTGACCAGTTTAGATTAACATTCCAAGAAAAATTATCTGATTTTAACGGTGTACCATTAATAGAAACTTCAAAGCCTTTTGTTGTAAGTTCACCTGTGTTTTGAATTTTAGCAACAGATCCTGATGATAACGATATAGGTAGCGCCAAAATTTGATTATATGCTTTGTTTTGGAACCAAGCTACATCAAATCCAAAACGATTTTTAAACATTTTTGTTTCGATACCAAATTCTATATTTTTAAGATTTTGAGGTTTTAAGTCGAAATTTCTTAACGTGGTATTGTATGAATAAATAGGAGTATCTCCATACGAAGGTTGTACAAAATATCTATTTAATAATTGATCAGCACTTGTATCTGAGCCAACCTCTGCATATGCAGCACGTAATTTACCAAAACTCAACCAATCAGCATTGATTAAGTTAGAAAATACAACACTCGCAGATAATGAGGGATACCAATAAGCCGCATCTGCTTCAGGAAGAGCAGTTGATTGATCTCTTCTATACGTTCCTTCTAAAAAGTATGTATTTTTATATCCTAATGACACTTGAGCAAATGCACCATATATATTTTTTGAAACATCTGAAATTAATGGTCTAACTGGTGATGATTGTGAATTTGCAATAGTATAAAGTCCTGGAATATATAAACCTCCTGATGTAGATTGCTGATTAGAATATGCCTTTTGGACATTTATATTTCCACCAACCAATGCATTAACATTAAAATCTTCAGTAATATTTTTCTTATAAGTGGCAATTAAATCATAATTAGTTTCTGAAAATTTATAAAGACTTGTAGCATAACCAGATGGTTGATTTGTATTGCCATTTAAACCAAAACTATTACCGGCATAAGACCCAACAGCTTTTCTTTCCTCAGTAATCATAGTATACCCGTCTGTACCAGCACGTAATAATAGATTAAATTCTTTTGAAACATCATAATTCAAACTAAAATTACCTGCAAATCTATCTCTAGAATCATTCTGATAGTTCTCATAACGTTGAAAATATGGATTATCCCAAAATGCTGGAGTTAAGTTTGTGGGACTTACCATATTCCAAGTATAGTTTTGTCTGGAAATTCCATACAACTGCTGTAATTCTTTAAGATCTATATTATTTGCCCACCATTGTCTAAAATTGGTCATAATATTATCATTATAACCTGTGGTATTTCTTCCTGTTGTTTTTTGAGTAACATAATTGGCATAAAGATTAGCGGTTAATTTATCAGACAATTTATAAGAAGCATTACCACTAAAGTTATTTTTTATTAGTTCACTGTTTGGCATGATGTCAGTAGCTTTGGTATTAGAATAACCAAAACGATAAGTAGCTTTATCACTTCCACCGCTGAAAGAGATATTATTTACATAATTAGTACCTGTGTCAAAGAAAGTAATTGGACCATTTTTTGCAGCCTGCCAAGGCGTTTTTTGTCCAAATGTAGCTGAACCTGGTATGAATGCCCCAAACTGCCATACCATTGAACCATCATATGCTGAACCATAAGAAGCATCATTACCAAATGCAACTCTTGGGCTTCCCTGATATGGTGTCGCACTGAAACTGGTACCATAATAACCTTGTCCATATTGGGTCTGATATTCCGGAAAAGTAGATTTATCTATTGTTGACATTGTAAGAGAAGAAGAAAATTCAATTCCTAAGTCATCTTTATTTTTCTTTCCTCTCTTGGTAGTAATAATAATTGCTCCATTTTGAGCTCTAGATCCATATAAAGCTGTTGCTGCAGCGCCTTTAAGCACATTTATATTCTCGATATCATTAGGATTTATATCGGATACTGAGCTTCCATAATCACTTCCTCCTCTACCTGTAGTTTGATTAACTGTATTAATGTTGTTATTTAGTATTGGTACTCCATCCACCACAAACAAGGCTTGATTATTTCCCAATAATGATTTATAACCTCTAGTAACAACATTTATAGAGCCTCCAAAATTAGAACTTTGTTTAATCTCAAGTCCTGCTACTTTACCGGATAAATTATTTAAAAAATTAGTTGTCGGGTTTTTATTGACATCTTCACCCTTTACCTCTTGTGTTGCGTATCCAAGAGATTTTTTTTCTCTCTTAATTCCCAGTGCAGTAACAACTACACCTTCAATTTCTTGTGTTTTTAGGGTATCTCCCGGCTTTGTTTGCGCTTGAGCGACCACAAAAGACGAGGAAAGTACTAAAATTAGTACCCCTGCGGTTAATTTCTTCATATTAATATTAATTTTGCGTTAACAAAGTTGTAAAAACTTCTCGTATAAAACTGTTAAAATTTGAAAAAATTATTATTTTTAACATAACATTTGAGGTTTTACAGCATTTTTACAACTGTTAAATGTTAAAATTTATGGATTTACTAAAGAAATGGTCAAATAATTATATCGAAGCAGGTTGCGATGAAGTGGGAAGAGGTTGCTTATGTGGACCGGTAGTTGCGGCAGCTGTAATTTTAGATGACAGTTTTGAGCAGAATCTTGTCAATGATTCAAAAAAATTGAATTTTAAAACAAGGATGGATTTGGATAGTTATATTAAAGATAATGTGAAAAATTTTGCGATTGCTGAGCTTCCGCCCTCTTTTATAGACCAACATAATATACTGAATGCCAGCATTCATGCAATGCATAATGCATTAGATAAGCTAACTTTAAGACCAGAATTTATACTGGTAGACGGAAATAAATTTCACCCTTATAATTTCATTCCGCATCAATGTGTCATTAAAGGTGATTCTAAATTTTTATCGATTGCCGCAGCTTCTATTTTAGCAAAAAATTATAGAGATAAATTAATGATTGAGCTCCACGAAGAGCATCCCGAGTATGGATGGAATACTAATTTTGGCTACGCTACAAAAAAACACCAGGACGCCCTGATAAAGCATGGTATAACAAAATATCACAGAAGATCCTTCCGTTTAAAATATGATTAAGAATATGTCACAGATGAATTATGATTAAAGAAATAAGCAACTTTTTAATTTAAATTATTTCTAAATAAAAAAGAGAAGCAATAATTTGCTTCTCTTTCCGTTATTATAAGTTAACACTTCTTTTACTCAAATTAATTTTGATTCCAAAATGGAGTGTATTGATTCTTAACAAATACGTCAGCACTGGAAATGTTTGGAACATTCGCAGAATTAGCTGCATATTCAGAATTTGGGTACATTAATCTATAAGGTTTATTTGGAAATTGAGCTGTCGTAGCCATCGGGGTAAACGGATAACCAGTTCTGTTATATTCAATAAACATTTCAGTTGGATTGATATTTGTCAATGCAATCCATTTCTGAGTCATTATTGCTTCAATCTTTTGTATATCTGTTCCGGTCCAACCTAGGCCAGGTCTCGCAGCAATTCCCGTGATATACGTTGTCCATGCAGCATTAGTAGTGTTTGCTCCTAACCAAGTTGCATTAGCAATTATAGCTACGTTAAATTTAGTGGCAGGCGAAAAGCTAAAGATTGCAGGCCATCTCAAAGCTGCTTCTGCTTGTAGAAGATTACTTTCGGATTTTGAAAAAAGAACACCTCCTCTACCATTATTATGGTCAATAATTTGAGTCCATGTTGAAGCAGGTGTATTACCTCCTGCAAAATTGCCTACTCCTAATTTTGATGTATTTACATTATCTACAGGAACTCCTGGTTGTCCAGGAACATTCCCTTGTCGTACTCCTTTTAATCCTGTAAATGGATTTCCATTTGAATCAACTGAAGTTACATTTGTGAATAATCTTGTTCTTCTCGGATCCTTAAGTCCAGTAAATTTTGTATAATTGGCGCTGTTTAAGATAACGTTACCCTCGAGAGCATTAGCCATATGCTCTGAAACAACAACTACAGAATAGTTTGACACCTGTTGTCCGGAAGCATTTCTTGCCCAATTTAAAATATATGGATTCATCTGGTCATCACTAGAAGCAGAGTAACCTGGATTAACTACCACTTCTTCATCTATAAATGTAGCTGTAGCTAAAGTTTGAAGTTTTGTATTTCTATAAGTTGCCAAATCACCCGTAACTTTAGACATCCTCACTAATAACTTAAGTTTAATTGTATTAGAGAGTGCTTTCCATTTATCCATATCACCATGAAATACAATATCTGAAACAGGCTCTAAAGCATTATCATCAGCAGCGTCAATTAAGGCATTAGCTTCTTCTAGTTTAGAAATTAAAATTTTATAAATATCAGCGTCATTATCATACTTTGGAGTAGTATTCTGTTGCCCCATAAAAGCCTCATTGTAAGGTGCATCTCCATACAAATCTACTATATATTGCATGTAATAGGCCTTCATGATTTTAGCAATAGCAATATAGTAATCTTGTTCGTGATTATTATTTGTAAACTTCTCCATTTGGTCAAAATTGGCAACTCTTGGATACAGACCTTCCCAAATTCCTCTATAGAAAGTATTATCTACACTAGACAAACTAAACTCTCTTGAGTATGGTCCTGCAATAGTATATGAATTTCCCGCCCAGCTATTCATCATTAGGTTCCCAAACTGCATCATAGTTCCAGCTTGCGTTCTATAAGCTTGGCTAATAGCACCTGGAAGCATAAGCTCAGGAGTAATTTGCTCCGCTTGCACAGCATTTGGATTATCATTCACATCTAAATAATCATTACTACAAGATGTCGCAGTAAAACTTAAAGCAGCTGCTAAAATTGTTATTAAAAATTTATTATTTTTCATTTTGTTTAATTAAAAAGTTGCATTAAAGTTAAAACCGAAAGTTCTCATACTGGGATATTGTCCCGTTACAGCAATTCCTCCAGCATTACCTGTTGTGTTAGCGGTTTCAGGATCGTTAAAGTTTCTGTTATCTTTTGCATAAATAAAGAAAGGGTTTCTTGCATATACCCCTATTGATAATGAGTTAACAAAAGTACTTTTCAAAATTGACTTTGGTAAATCATAGCTCAAAGCAATTTCTCTAACTTTTAAAGCTGTTCCATCAACAACAAATTCCTCTCCTATTGAAGAATAAGCAGCAGTTGTAAAGTAATTCATTACCCCAAAATATGTATCATCGTTACCTACAGGCGTGGTGTTTGCAATATACTGCCCATTAACTAACTGAACGGAATTAGGGATTATATAACCTTTAGATCTATCAAATTCAGCAGTTTTCTCTGATGCTCCTGTAGAACCTAAACTTTCTTTTGCTAATGATACAAAACTATTTCCTGTCCTATAATCTGCAGTCGCACTCAAAGTAATTCCCTTGAATTTAAACGATGTACTAAACCCTAAAATATAATCTGGGTTTACTTTTCCAAGAACTTCAAAATTTGAAGTAGACAGAGGATTACCATTTGCATTTACAATAATATTTCCGTTTGGATCTCTTTGATATCTTGTCCCTTTAATAACTGGGAAACTTTCACCTTTAACAGCAAATATACCCACATTCGTAGTCGTAGAATTATATAAAGCTACTTCATCAGCCCCATCAGCCAATGATAAAATTTCTGTATCATATGTCGAATAAGAACCTCTGATTTTCCATTCAAAATCTTTTGTTTTAAAAGGTGTCATACCTAAATCTAATTCATAACCTTTATTTCTACTATTTCCAATATTGTCTTGGAAATTGGTAATACCTGAAGCAGAAGATGTAGAAATTGTAGTAATAAAGTTTTTATTATCATTTCTAAATATTGACCCGTCGAAAGTAATTCTGTCTTTGAAAAAACCTAACTGTAATGAAGCTTCCTTTGATAAATAGAATTCAGGCTCAATATCTTGAGCAAAGATTGTCGTTGTAGGTAAGTAAGAAGAAAGTGACCCGAAAGGGTATCCTGTTGGGAAAGCACCAACTCTATCTAATCCATACAAGCCAATGGTAGAACTATTACCTACTCTACTATAATTTAGGCTTACTTTTGCATAATTTAAAACATTTCCTTTGATGCTTTCGAATGCTTTTGTAGGAATAAAAGAAGCTCCAAAAGAATAATAAGGATAACCTTTATTACTAAATGGCAACTGAACTCCCTGTATTGTCACAGGATTAACACTTGTAAGAGAACTCTTTTCATATCTGAAAGTAGAGTTAAAATACAGGAAGTCTTTATAGCCTAAATCTATATTAGCAAACCATGCAAAAGATCTCTGTCTTGTATTAGAATTATCAAGTCTAGAAAATAAATCTGGCTGCAATACATTATTAATATGATACCAACCCGGAATTTTAAGGTTTTGCCCTCCAACTTGGGTAGTTGAGGTAGATGCATCTTGGATGTTATGACCTACGTTAAATCTAAAATTTAAATCATCTGTTAGATTATAGTCAAAATTTGCCATTATATCACCATAGTATCTGAAGTTAGATGATACAGTTTTGTAATAGTTTGAAACAATTGGATCAAGCCCATAATCTACAGGCGATGTACCATCGATAGGAGTATCTGTACCATCATATATTCTATCAAAAGCAAAAGCATTCAGATGACTCTCTTGAATTGATGAACCAGAAACAGCAGTTCCTGCATAAGTAAATGAAATATGATCATTTAGCTTATATTCCATATTAATTAATCCCGTAAATATTCTGTCTTTAGTATTTGCTCTGTCATTGTCAATTGTCCAATAGGGATTAACTGTATAAATACTATAACTTGCATCCGGAAGTGAATTTCTAAATTGCCTTACATCAACATTTGTAGGAGTTTGAAGCAATTGACCATACAGATTCGAATCAGTTGTTGAAGTTCTTCTGTCTAAATAATTTACGTTTCCATCAATTCTAAATTTACCTAATTGCTTTCCAGCTTTTAAGATAAAATTATTTCTTTTTAAATTATCCTTATCTACTACAAAGTCATTTTCGGCTCTGTTTACAGATAAGAAAACATAAGAATCAGATCCTCCTGCTGTTACTGACAATCCATTTTGAATCAAAACTCCAGTCTTAAAAAAGTTGGACATTCCATCCTTTTTATAACTGAAAGTTTCTCGTAACCAAGAATTATCAGCCTGAGGCATTCCTACAATTAATGATTGCCCGCCTAAAACAGATGAATAAGCCGGTCCCCAGTTTGTATTTTCATAAGGGGTCCAGTTAGCACCACCATAATCAGTGGTATCAAAAGTATCTCCTGGATAACCCTGTCCGTATAGTTTTTGTCTGAGTGGCATTTTGAAGACAGTAGAAAAATCAATTGAACTTGTAAGGTTAAACTGTAACTTTTCCGACTTTGTACCTCTTTTTGTTGTCACTACAATGACACCATTACTTCCTCTTTCACCATATAAAGCAGCACCTTGCATACCCTTAATAATATTCATATTATCAATGATTTCTGGCGGTATATTTTGTAAGATGTCTAATGTTGAAATTACGCCGTCAATTACAACTAACGCTTGATTATTACCTGAAATTGATCGTGGTCCTCTAAGTACAACTCTCGTTGAGGAGTTAACAGAATTGTTTGTTGTATTAATTTGTAAACCTGACACTTTACCTGTTAAGGATTGAACTGCATTTGGATTGTTTGCTTGTGTAATTTCAGCATTATTCACCACTTGGTTTGTAGAAGTAACCGCATCCTGTCTTTTTTTAAGCCCTAAAGCTCCAGTCACTACTACTTCACGAATGTCTTGAGTTCTTAAAGAGTCACTTTGCGTTTGAGCATTCACCATGGCAATAGACGAAGTAAGCACCACAGCAAGAATACTTGTAGTTATTTTATTCATTTAAACATTAATTTTTGTGATCGCAAAGTTGTGAAATTTTTGTTAATAAACTCTTAAAATTTTCAAAAAAAATCAAATAATTTTAATACATTACATTTTTCTTAATAAAAATAAGTGCTTTATAGTTAATTTTAATAATTTAACAAAAAAAAACTATAAAAAGATATTTATTAATATCTAAAAACAAATTAATACCTGTTGCACATTTGAATCTTTGACATTCTAACGTAAATTGAAACGGCTAATCCTTGCATTTTTTATAATTAGTATAAGTTTTATAATAAATATTTTTTTTAGATAAAACAAAGATATTTCGTAAAGAAATAGAAAACTTAAATGATCAGCCAACTAAAGTCTCTACAAATATATAAAGGTTAAATTAATATAAATTTTTATTTGAAAATAACAAGAAAAGCAATAATTCAAAATTTGATACATGTATTTTATAGCCTATATTTATTGCTGCAGCTTCTATTTTAGCAAAAAATTACAGAGATAAATTAATGATTCAACTCCATGAAGAGTATCCGGAATATGGATGGAATACCAACTTCGGCTACGCTACAAAAAAACATCAGGATGCACTGATAAAGCATGGTATAACAAAATATCACAGGAGATCTTTCCGTTTAAAATATGACTGAGAATATGTGACAGATGAATTATGATTAAAGAAATAAGCCACTTTTTAATTTAAATTATTTCTAAATAAAAAAGAGAAGCAATAATCTGCTTCTCTTTCTGTTATAATAAGTTATTTTTTCTTGCCTCTCGTTTGCTCTTGGGATTTTTGTGCATCCTGAGCTTTTTCCATCATTTCTCTCATTTTCTTTTGGAATTTGCCTTCCGATTTTGGCTTTTCTTTGTTGGCCTGAATCTGAGCATGGATTTTCTTCTCATCCAAAATTACATACTTAATGACAAGGATAATCAAAATATTAATTGCATTTGATACAAAATAATACCAAGATAAACCAGACGCAGAAGTATTAAGGAAAAACAAGAATGTGATCGGGAAAATATACATAATCACTTTCATATTCGGCATTCCCTCCTGTTGTGGCTGCTGCATATTTCCTGAAGTCATTACGGTATATATTAAGATTACAATTGTACATGCAATCGCAAAAACACTTAAATGATCTCCCAAGAAAGGAATTTTGAATGGTAATTGAATCAAATCATCGTAAGCCGTAAGGTCTTTTGCAAACCAGAAACCTTGGCCTCTCAAGTCGATAAAGTTCGGGAAGAATCTGAATAATGCGTAGAAAATCGGAATCTGTACCAACGCCGGAAGACATCCCGCCATTTGATTCACTCCTGCTTTTCTGTAGATTTCCATCGTTGCCTGCTGCTTTTTCATCGGATCTGCATCCTTGAATTTAGCATTAGCTTCGTCGATTTCCGGACGAATTACTTTCATCATCGCACTCAATTTATGTTGCTTATACATAATTGGCGATAAAATAAGCTTCACAATAATGGTCATTAAGAAAATTACCCAACCTGCGGAAATTCCCCATCCAGCTATAATGCTGTAAAGCCACATGAAGAAATAACGGTTCATTGCACCGATGAATGACCAACCTAATGGTAAAATTTCATCAAAATTTTTGTCATATGATTTTAATAAAGGTAGATCTAATGGCATAAAATACCACGTGAAATCCTGATTAAATTCTCCTCCATTCATGGCAACAAAGCCTTCGAAGTTTAATTTTTTCAAATATTCACCTTCTTCTATAGACTCTTGGTTTCCTTTGCTGTTTGTGAAACCTGTTTTAGATTCGATTACAGAAGAGAAAAACTGCTGTTTTACACCAATCCAGTTCAACGTTTCTTTTTCCTCATTCATATCTGTTCTGCCGTCATAATCATAATCTTTATAATTATTAAATGCATAAGCAAATTCTGAATGCGTTTGTTCCTGAGCTCTACCTTTTTCCAGGTTTCTCACTTGGTAATCCCAAATAAAATCTGCTTTGTTATCAGAAGTTACTTTTGCCAAACCTTGAGTTCTCACTTTAAAATCTAAAGTATATTGATCTTTAAGCTCAGCTTTAGGATTATTATTTAAAGTATAAACAAACTGAATTACCGCACCGCTGTAGTTTGCCGTTAACGTAACAGAATTACCATTAACAACCGGTGAGAATACCAAATCTTTGGTATTGACAGTTTTTCCTGATTTATCTTTGAATTGAAAACCGTAGCTCGAATTATTTTTAGTAATCAGATTAAGCGGAAGATCGGCTTTGTCGGTTTTTTGATCGTAAGCTTTGTATTTTAAAAGCTCAACTTTTGAAACCTGACCTCCCAAACTTGAAAACTCAAGCTTCAGCTCGTTGTTTGCCAAATTGGAAACCTGAATCGCATTCGGGGTTACATTGGGGTTGATATCAGCTGCCGGAGTTTGTTTTACGGGAGTTTTTGCCTGTTCTGTTTTCTGTTGCTCAGCTTTTAGTTTTTCTTCTTCAGCACTATTCCTCTGGAAATAAAACATGAATCCGAAAAGGACCAAACATAAAACCGCAAAACTAATGATCTGACTTTTATCGAGTCCGTTGTTCTGTTGCATTTTATTTTTATTAAAATTTTTAAATTTAATCAAGTAATCAATTTATTACTTTTTAGAGTCGACAAAAATACTGTTTTTTTATCAAAACTCTATACTATAATGTGTTACTATATAATAAACTCAGGCTGAGAATAATCAGTCTGAGTTTATATATGACGTTTGTAATTTTAGAATTACTTTATTTAGCTGAACATGCTTTAATGAACGCTTTGAATAAAGGATGCGGTGTTGCAACCGTACTCTTATATTCCGGATGATACTGTACCCCAACGTAGAACGGGTGATCTGTCATTTCAAGCGCTTCTACCAAGCCAGTTTCAGGGTTTGTACCTGTAGCTAAGAAGCCGTTTTTCTCGAATTCCTGAAGATAGTCACTGTTGAATTCATAACGGTGACGGTGTCTTTCAGAAATATTTTTTGTTCCGTAGATATCATATAACTTAGAAGCGTTTTTCAATGAACATTTCCAAGCACCAAGACGCATTGTACCTCCTTTATCCACTACATTTTTCTGCTCTTCCATAATTGAAATTACAGGATCCGGGGTAGACGTATCAAATTCCATTGAGTTGGCTTTTGAATGTCCTAAAACATTTCTCGCAAATTCAATCGTCATAATCTGCATTCCTAAACAAATCCCCAACATTGGAACTTTATTTTCTCTTGCATATTGAGCAGTAAGAACCTTACCTTCAATTCCTCTGTCACCAAAACCTGGAGCAACAAGAATTCCGTCAACACCTTGTAAAGTTTCTTTAATATTTTCAGCAGTAATATCTCCACTGTATACCCATCTTACTTTTACTTCAGTTTCAAGGCTTGCCCCTGCATGCTTGAAGGCTTCAGCAATAGAAATATAAGAATCCTGTAAAGAAACATATTTACCTACTAAAGCAATTTCTATTGTTCTCTTAGGATTTTTGAATTTTTTAAGGAACGTTTTCCAGTCTTTAAGATCTGCTTCTTTATCATTTTTAAGATCTAATTCTTTAAGAACTACATCATCGAAATTTTGTTTCTGAAGATACATTGGAACTTCATAGATCGTTTCCAAATCTTTACATTCGATCACATTATCTAAAGAAACGTTACAGAATTGAGCCAATTTAGCTCTCTGATCTTTTGGAATATTGTGCTCTGTTCTGCACACTAAAACATCTGCCATAATTCCGCTTTCCATCAATTGACGAACAGAATGCTGAGATGGTTTTGTTTTTAATTCTCCACTTGAAGCCAAATATGGCAACAAAGTAAGGTGAATTACCATAGAATTTTTCTCACCCAGTTCCCACTTTAGCTGACGTACAGTTTCAATGTAAGGCAAAGATTCTATATCTCCCACAGTTCCACCGATTTCAGTAATAATGATATCGTAATTCTGTTTAGAAAGAATTTTAATTCTACGTTTGATTTCGTTCGTGATATGAGGAATTACCTGCACTGTTTTTCCAAGGAAATCTCCTTTTCTTTCTTTTTCAATTACAGTTTGGTAGATTTTCCCTGTGGTAACGTTGTTGTTTTGAGAAGTAGGAGCATCAAGATAACGCTCATAGTGTCCTAAATCCAGATCCGTCTCTGCGCCATCTTCGGTTACATAGCATTCTCCGTGTTCATAAGGGTTCAATGTTCCTGGGTCTATATTAATATAAGGATCCAGTTTTTGGATGGTTACATTAAAGCCGCGTGATTTTAGCAGAAGTCCCAGAGAAGCAGAAACGATTCCCTTTCCCAAAGATGAAGTTACACCTCCTGTCACAAAGATGTACTTTGTATTCTTTTTACTCATTAGATTAGGTTTGTGCAAAGTTAGGGGAAAAAGAAAAGCAAAGCAATTTTGTTGACGTTTTAAATTTTGAAATATTCATTTTTTAGATGAAAAAATAAGTAAAACCGTAAAAGTCATTTGCTAAAATCCTCTCTAACAAACAACAAAAGGTTTCTCAAAACAACTTGAGAAACCTTTCACCTAAACCAAATTATATATGAAAATTATTATTTCGCTACTTCTAAAAATAAAACAACCTCAACATCTTTTGCAATACCTGCTCCCGTTGGATCATATTTAATATTATAATCTAAACGATTTATAGTAAATTTTGCCTGCAAACCTGCAACTTCTTTCCCTTGCTTGTTTTTTGTGGAACCTCCAAAAGTTAATGGGATGCTTATTTCTTTGGAAACACCCTTAATCGTCAATTTACCTTTCAACATGTAATTTTTATCTTTTCCTTGTGACACAGCTGCACCTTGAAATTTCATTTCAGGAAACTTTTCTGCATCAAAAAAATCTGCGCTCTTTAAGTGCTTATCTCTGGCCTCCACACCTGTATTGATTGTTTCCGGATAAACAGTAAAATCAAACTTAGCATTGTCTAAATTAGCACCCGGAGTTTCTACCTCACCCTGAAACTTATCAAACCTTCCCTGCACAAAGCTTATTCCCATATGTTTAATATTGAAATTAATTGATGAGTGTGCAGGATCTACTCTCCACGTAGATTGTGCAAAAGTGAATGCGCTTACCAAAGCAAAAACAAAGCTTAATAGTATTTTTTTCATTTTTTTTAAATTTATAAACAAATATAATCACAGTTTCATTATAAATAATTGATCTATGATAACTTCTTGTTTTTTGAAGAGATTATTTTTGAATAAAGAAAAATTATTAGAAGAATAATAATCGAATTTACATATAACAATAAACTGAAAATATTATCCACACAATCAACCTTAAAAGGATTAAAGCCACTCAAAATAAGACTAATTACATAAATTATTTGAAATAAAATTGCTATTTTCAAAATGGAATTATATCTCTTTTTGAATATTAAAACAGTTAAAAAAGCTACAATTGAAACGACCAAACACTCTATCAGTATAAGAAAAGGATACATTCCAAAGTTTCCTCCAGGTAAATTTGTAATATTTAGAGTCAAGACACTTAACAAAAAATTCATCACAGACATAAAAACAATAACCTCAGCACTTTTTAATAAAATATTTTTCATACCCGAAAATTAATTAAAATTAGAAAGAAAAATTCAAAAAAAAATTTGAACTTCGCAGTATGGCAAAACTCAAAACTGCATACTTCTGTCAAAACTGCGGATCGCAATACCCTCAATGGACCGGGCAATGTAAAAATTGTCTCGAATGGAACACTTTGGTAGAAGAAATCGTAGAAAAAACATCTTCAAAAACACCTCCTTTTTCAAAATCGAAGCAAAACGTAATCAACATCATTGAAGTTGAAGCCGTTGAAGAGCCAAGAATAAAAACTCCTTCCGATGAGCTGAACCGTGTCTTGGGAGGCGGAATTGTCTTAGGATCTGTTACCTTAATCGGTGGTGAACCCGGAATTGGTAAATCTACTCTGCTTTTACAGCTTGCTTTGAAAATGAAGAAGAAAATCTTCTATGTTTCAGGAGAAGAAAGTGCTTCTCAGATTAAAATGAGAGCCGACCGTTTAGCAGATGTAAAAAACCCGAACTGTTTTCTGTATACCGAAACGTCTTTAGAAAAGATTCTTCACGAAGCTAAAAAACTGGAACCCGATTTCGTTATCATCGATTCTATTCAAACGCTTCAATCTCAATTGATCGAAAGTTCGCCCGGAACAGTTTCCCAAATCAGAGAATGTTCAAATGAAATTATTAAATATGCCAAAGAAAATAATGTTCCTGTATTTTTGGTTGGTCACATTACCAAAGACGGACAAATTGCAGGACCAAAAGTTTTGGAGCACATGGTCGATGTCGTTCTGAATTTCGATGGAGACAGAAACCATCTTTTCAGACTTTTGAGAGCCAATAAAAACCGTTTCGGATCAACTGCAGAAATTGGAATCTACGAAATGGTTTCGCAAGGTTTAAAAGAAATTAAAAACCCTTCTGAAATTTTAATTACTAAAAAGTTTGAAGAGCTTTCGGGCAATTCTGTAGCAGTAACGTTAGAAGGAAACCGACCGATGCTGTTGGAAATTCAGGCTTTGGTAAGTACCGCTGTCTACGGAACGCCGCAGAGAAGTTGTACCGGTTTTGATTCTAAAAGACTCAATATGCTGTTAGCTGTTCTTGAAAAAAGAGCAGGTTTTCAATTGGGTGCAAAAGATGTCTTTTTAAATATCACAGGCGGAATAAAAACCGACGATCCTGCTTTAGATTTAGCGGTTGTCGCATCTATTCTGTCATCTAATGAAGATATTGCTATTTCAGAACATTTCTGTTTTGCCGGTGAAATTGGTTTGAGTGGAGAAATTCGTCCGATTGCGCAGGTCGAACAAAGAATTACGGAAGCTGAAAAATTGGGTTATGAGAAAATTTTTGTTTCTAATTTAAATAAAATCCCAAAGAGAAAATTCGGAATTAAGATTGAAGAAGTAAGTAAAGTTGAGGATTTTCATGAGCGATTATTTTCATGACACAAGTTTGCTTAAAAATTTCTATATTCGTCTATGAACTTTCTCGCCCACTCTTTTCTTACTTTCAATGACGGACAAATTGTCGGGCAGTTTCTCGAAGATTTCATTCGAAACAAAGACCGCTATTCTTTCCCGAAAGATATTCAGGATGGGATTACTTTGCATCGTGCGATTGATACATTTACAGATTCGCACCCCGCCATTCATGAAGCAAAAAAAGTTTTTAGTCCGCTTGTAAGGCTTTACGCAGGAGCTTTTGTAGATGTCTCGATGGATTATTTTCTGTCAACAGATCTCAGTTTAAATTCGTTGAAAGGTTGGAAAGAACATTCGTTGAGAGTTTATAGAGTGTTGAATGAAAATGAGCAATTTCTTTCTGAAAATTTCAAAAAAATGCTTGCAAAAATGGAACACGACGATTGGTTATACAATTACCGGGAAGATTGGGGTATTAAATTCAGCATTCAGAATGTTTTGAATAAAGCAAAATATTTAGATAAAGACATTCCGGTTTTTCAGGCTTTTTTAGATAATAAAGATGCTTTGCAGAAATGTTATGATGATTTTTTTCCTGATCTTTTAGCCCACGCAAAAGCTGAAAATGCTCTTTTACAACTTCAAAAATAATTTTAATTAAAACTGCTGAAATAAATATCTATTCGGATACGTCAGCTTTTCACTTTTACGGTTTCCATTAACGATGATATGAACTAAGTTGATTTGATCATCAAATAAATTATACAGAAAACTCACCGCAGCCTCTACTTTTTTGGGATTTTCCACTTTTTCAGATTCAAGATAAATATTCACAGATTCGCTGTCTTCTTCATAACCAATGTACTTGATTTTTAAAAATTGCTTATCTGTTTTCAGCTTGAAATATTCAGCGCTGTAATTTTTTAAAGCCTCATTGATTTGGGCTTTATATTTTGCATCATTAAAATGAAATGGCTTTCCGTATTTTTTAGCAAGTCCATTTTCTAAATCGTCTAAGAAAAATCTTCCGGTAATTTCAAAAGTTTTTGATTTTGAATTGTAATTGATTTCTACCGAACCAACGTGGTAAGGATGAAATTCTTTTGCAGAAACAAAGGAAGTAAGCCCTAAAAATAAGATTAGAAAACTGATAAAGATTTTTTTAAGAGCTACAAACATTGTAATTATATTTAAAAACAAATATAAAAAAAAGCGGCAATGAAAAACCATTGCCACTTTGCATATTCTATAGTTTATTTATTATTCTTTAATAATTTTCTTTACAATTTTCTTATCATTATCCAAAGTAATATCCAATAAATAAGTTCCTTTCACTAATCCAGATACATTAACCTTATCCTTAGAATTGATATCTAATGTTTTAACTAATCTTCCAGATGCATCTATAATGGTTATTTTGGCTTTATAATTTTTGCCCAAATCTACCGTTACAAATGTTTTAGCAGGATTGGGATAAATATTAACTCCAGAGTCAGCCTTAATTTCATTAGTTCCTAAGAAGGCAGAAGATGTTCTTATAAAATATCCCCCTAGACCTGTTGCCTGAAAAGTAACTTCCCAATATTGATAGGTATCATTCCATACAATATCAGTAACATTAGGCATAATTATAACGGGTGTACTGCCATAAGATGCTGCGATACCCGTATTGCTCGTCCCGGAATATTTTTCAATTAACAGGTTGGCTTTATTTGACATATCAGTACCGGAAGTCGGTAACTTTACTGTATTCGTCGAATTATAAGCATCAAATTCAGCCTGTTTAAAATATAAAGTCACTTTCCCTGTTGCATTAGCTGTATTTGCATCAGAATTGATTTCATATCTTCTAGATACATAATTTGGTTGTAAGTTATCCACCCAAACTTTTGAAGTAACATTTCCTGCAACTGTACTTGCTGTTTCTTTTTCCACTCTTGAAATAAGCTGGCAATTGTTTGCAAAATAATTATATCCGTTTGCAGCTGCAGACATTTTAGTCTGGTTTGTTGTAGCTAAATTTTTAACTTCAGCAACATCTTCATAAATAGTTGCTCTCATTTTTAGATCAAATGTTCTAGAAGCCCAAGTTGTGCCATCGGTAGAAGTTTTTGACCTGCCATCAACGACTACTGACTCATTTCTCACAGATATTTTCCCAGCAAGACCATTTATGGTAATATAAAAATCTTTACCTGTTGTTGCCTGAATATTTAAATCAGACAAATCGATGTAATTCCATGTATATCTCTGAACATTATTTATCCAAGAAGACACGGTTTTAGTGGCAATTATGTCGCCTGGATCACCATTCGCATTAACTTTTCTCACCTGAATATCAGCTGCTATATCAGTCGTGGTTGCCGTTGATCCTGTATGAAATGCAAAGCCTCCTAATTTCCCAGTTAATGTGGGAGTAAAACGAACGGCAAATAAGGTATTATCAAATATATTACTTTCTTGACTGGGATTAATAAAAGGCTCATCATAAGTAACTATTTCCATATTAGATTCAACACAATTAAGCACATCTGTAACAGCCTTATAAATATCTAATTTTCCCGCGCCCCATCGTGCATTGGGAACACTTCCTGTTGCCCCGTCTTGTCTTGCATTAAGAGTAAGACGACTTTTTACCTCAGCTGCTGTTAAAGAAGGATTTGCCTGAAGCAATAATGCTACAGCTCCCGCAACACCCGGCGCAGACATACTTGTTCCTTGATTTTTTAAATAATACGTCGTTCCACCGATAACACTTGTTGATGATGGTGCAGAATTACTCGATTTTGCAGAAATAACATTTTCACCAGAAGCCGTTATTTCAGGTTTTTGAAAACCATCAACCCTTGGCCCCTGAGAACTGAACGATGAAATCGATTCCTGTGGAGCAGGTGTACGATAATTACCGGTAGAATAATATGCTGCTCTTCCCAAATAAGAGGCAACTGTAATTGCACTTGTCGCATTTCCCGGAGACCCTACAATATATTCATTGTTACCACCTACCAAAGTCGTTGCAACTCCTTCACTGTAGAGCCATCCGTGAGCTGAAATAGGCTGCGTTCCATTATTAGTGACTGCCAGCGTGTATGTACCCTGACAATTGCTAGTAGATCCTGTTACTCTACTAATAATCATCTGTACATATCTTTTATTGTTATTATTACTCCAATAATTATACATTGTTGCTGTGAAGCCTCCTCCCAATATATTATGGATAGTATTAGAGGATATATTTTGTGTATATTGCTGTCCATCTGGCGTTGTAAGTATTGCTGTTACCGGTGAATCATCATTTGCATACATTAAAAATGAAAATATGGATGATGCAGTAGTATTACTAGACACAGTAAAAGTATAAGTTCCTGTAGCACTTGAAGCAATATCTATTTTTTTATGAATGTTACCGCCATAATCATTACCCGCAGAAATCACCGCAACTCTACCCGGACCTGAAGATGTAAAATTATCTACGGCAACTTCATGAGAACCACTACCGTCATGAGCCGATCCTTGCCCCCCTATACTCATGTTAACAACGATCGGTTTATTTAATGCAGTTGCAACATTTTGAAAATAGGTTAATGCATTGATGGTATTTGTAGTTGGGAATGATCCGTTTCCTCCTTTTACAAAAACAATATCAGCATTCGGAGCAAAACCTTTATGTCTTTTATCACCAAATGCAGCCCCATTTCCTGCTGCAGTCCCCGCAACGTGTGTTCCGTGCCCATTTGTGTCATTTTCACGAACAAAGTTAGCAGGAGATCCGTCTAATTCATCTTCGATCTGAGCTTTAGTATATTCCACTCCTGTGGAAAATCCTGTTGGTGATGTTTCTGTCCCTTGAGGTGTTAAAGTCTGATCCCAAATAGAATAGATTCTACTTTTCGTTTGATCGGTGACTCCTCTAAAATCTGGATGTTTCCAATCGATACCGGTATCATAAATTCCGACCAAAACTCCGTTTCCTACATATGCTGTATTATTAAAAACGCCATCCTGCAAAAGGCTTGCGCCCGATTGGGCTCTGCTTACATCATTATGAAGCTCATCAAAAGTAGGAGCCATAATAGACTCCACATAAGGAAGTTGAAGAAGTTTCTCAATATCTTCAATGGTAACTAATGCTGTAGCAAAATTCGGTAATTGACTTTGTACTAGAATACCTTCAGCTTTTAATTTTTCGGGTGCTTTCGTATAGATAATACATGAATACATCGTTTGCGCTCCTGCTGCTGTCACAACCAGATGTTTGTCCAGTTTCATTTCGGGTTGCTCTAGTTCCTTAATAAGTCCTTGTTTTGACAACGTTTCTCTGTTTTGTAGCAAAATATCAAATCGATAATCCAACTTTTGTACTTGTCCAAAAAAGGTACAAGAAAAAAATACCAGTAAAGCAACAGTAACATTCCTAAGAACTGTGTTTTCTTTTTTTGGAATATGTACTTTTGTAGAAAATAATTTTTTTAGTTTCATATATTGTAGTTTTAAAAAACAATTATACAATTTTTATCTAAAACTTTAAATAATTATTTAATTTTTAACATTTTAACCTTTTTATTGTATTAAAAATAATTAAACCATTATTTATAACAATAATTAAAAATATTAACTCATAATTAAAATGCACGACTTTTTATTCTATTTAAAACTCGGATGGGAACATATAATTTCATTGGATGCACTTGATCATCAGCTTTTTGTATTAGCTTTAATTGCTGTTTACACCTTCAAAGAATGGAAAAAAATTCTAATTCTGGTAACTGCATTTACAATCGGGCATTCTGTAACATTAGCTTTAAGCATTCTCGATGTGATAAGACTTCCTTCAGATTGGGTTGAATTTTTGATTCCGTTGACGATTGTTTTGACGGCTGCCGGAAATATTCTAATGAAAAATAAAAAACAGTCTCAGGATAAAACCAATTATTATTTAGCCTTATTTTTCGGATTAATTCACGGCTTAGGCTTTGCCAATACCGCAAGAGTGATGATCGCCAAAAGCCAGAGTATTGCTGTTCCGCTTTTAGGATTTAATATTGGTTTGGAAGCGGGGCAAATCGTGATTGTTTTTGCTATTTTAATATTGCTTTTTATTTTATTAAGTCTTTTCAAAATCAACAAAAAAGACTGGATTTTGTTTGTATCATCGGGAGTTTTCGCATTAGCTTTAAAAATGACTTTAGAGAGAATTCCTTTTTAATCTAACACCTGAAATTAAAAATATACTTATCGTAATCAATAATAAAAAAATCATTACGCAGGTTGCCATTAAATATCCATTATCAAGGGTAAAATAAATCCGGCCCACCAAACTTACCCCAAATCCAATAGAAATTTGTTGTATCGTCAAATAAACTCCTGTTGCAAGCGAAGTAATTGAAACAGGTAATTTTCTCATTGCATTGGTAAACATAGATGGCAAAACGATTCCGCATCCTATTCCGTAAAAGAATAAAACAACAGAAATAATTGATAGATTTATGGTTGGCGTATTAACTGCATAAATATGTCCTACAAGTCCTAAAATCATGATGACTAAACCGAAAACAATAAATTTCTCCTGATATTTATTTAAAAATCTAACGGATAATAAAGATGCTAAAACATAACCGATTCCTTGGCAGGCAAACAATAACCCTGTTTTTGTAGAGCTCAAATGATGATGTTCTTCAAAAAAATTGGCATTGATGAAAAAATAAGAATCCTGAACCAGATAATAAGTTATGGCTGCTAAAAGCGCAATTTTAAAATTTGGATATAAAAAAGGTTTCATATTGATCAAAACCTCTTTTCCCTTTTTAAATTTCCTTTTTTGATTTAAAACAAAAAGAATCAAACCGGTTAAAGATGAAAGCAGTAACAGAATATTATTTGTCCTCCAACCTTCTTCACCACTGATGACAATTGCATACATCAAAACAATCAGGAGAATAATCAATATCATTTGTGGAAAGATTTGTATAGATTCTTTTCCTTTAATTTCAACTTCTTTCAGATATTTATTAGCCAAAATAATGACCAAAAGCGCAATCGGAATATTAATAAAGAAAACAAGTCGCCACGCATCAAAACTCAAATGAAGATCAGGAATTACACCTCCTAAAACCTGTCCTATAACCGAAGCAATTCCTGCAATTGCACCGTAAAAACCCAAAGCTTTCACTCTTTCTTCTTCAATTGTAAAAACATTGGATATTAAAGCAACACCTTGCGGAACCATAAAAGCAGCCGAAATCCCCTGGAAAAGCCGGCTTACATTCAATGCTGTTGCAGAAGTAGAACTTCCGCAAAAAAATGAAAACACCATAAAGCTGAACATGGAAACAATAAAGGTTTTCTTGTGCCCATATTTGTTCCCTATTTTACTTCCCGTAATCAGAAAAGCACCATAACCAATGATATAAAAAACGATTATAAACTGCGTTTCGGCAGTACTTGCATTGATAGAATTTTTGATGGATGGTATTGCAATATTAACAATGAAAAGATCCAGAACACATAAAAAAATCGACATCGAAATGACAATTAAACTCAGCCATTTGTTAAACTCTTGAAAATTTCTCATTTTCATTGATAATATTTTAACTTTACGGCATCAAAAGTAAGAACCTCAAATCCTGCTGTCAAGTAGGTAAGAAAAACATACTCAGTATGAATTTTAATACTAATTCTGATAATGAAACCGTTAGCTGTACAGAAAATTTTCTTTTTCTGGCAAATAATTGCTACGCAGAGCAAGCTTTGAAGATGATCAATGGAAAATGGAAGATTTCTCTGATAAAAATTATCGCTAATGAATGCCCAAAAAGATTCGGAGTTCTGAAGCGGGAATTAGATAATTTAGCACAGGGAACATTAACCACGATTTTAAAAGAATTGGAAAATGACGGTCTTATTTTGAGAATTGCTTATGCTGAGATTCCTCCGAGAGTAGAATATAAATTAACAGAAAAAGGGATTGCCTTTTTGCCTATTATAAAATCAATGGAAGACTGGTGGTTAGCTTTTCCTGAAAACAATTAAAAATATTAACTATGAAATTTAAAGTTGCTGCACTTTCAGTTCTATTTTATATCGGTGCTTTTGCTCAAAATATTCAAAATAATCCGGGTAGCAATCACGGAAACAGATTTGAGCAGCTGGGAACCATTCTTCCCACACCCAATGTTTACAGAACAGCTTCCGGAGCTCCCGGACAGGCATATTGGCAAAACAGGGCAGATTACGACATCACCGCATATTTGGATGAAGATAAAAGAAATCTGAAGGGTTCTGAAACGGTTACCTACCACAACAATTCACCTGACGATTTAGATTATATTTGGCTTCAGTTAGATGAAAACCAGCAATCAACGGTAAAAAAAGCAGACTACCAATTCTCTTCTACTCTTCCGAAATCTTTAAATGATCAACAGTTAAAGACTACAGATATCCCTTCAAAAGATAATGGATACGGCGTTAATTTGGAAAAAGTAACCGATGCTTCAGGAAATCCTTTGAAATATACCGTCAACAAAACGATGATGCGTATTGATTTGCCTAAAGTTCTTAAAAAAGGTGAAAAATTTATCTTTAAGGTTGATTGGAATTACAATATTCCGAATCGTATACAAATGGGCGGCCGTGGCGGTTACGAAAATTTCGCAGAAGATGGAAACGATCTTTATACGATTACGCAATGGTTCCCGAGAATGTGCGTGTACAGCGATTTTGAGGGTTGGCAAAATCATCAGTTTACAGGAAGAGGCGAATTTGCTTTAGTTTTTGGAAATTATAAAGTTTCGATGAACGTTCCTGCTGATCACATTATTGGCGGAACCGGTGAATGTAAAAATTACGATCAGGTTTTATCATCAGAACAATTATCAAGATATAAAAAGTCTCAGACTTCGAACGAACCTGTAGAAATTGTGACTTTGGATGAAGCTAAAAAAGCAGAAAAAAATCATTCAAAACAAAGAAAAACTTGGGTTTTTGAAGCGAAAGACGTGAGAGATTTCGCCTGGACCTCTTCAAGAAAATTTGTTTGGGATGCAATGGGCGTTACGATTCCTGAAAACAATAATAAAGTAATGGCAATGAGTTTCTATCCAAAAGAAGCTTATGGTTTATATAGAAAATATTCGACAAAAGCTATTGCACATACAATTAAAACGTATTCAGAATTTACAGTTCCTTATCCTTATCCGGTAGCTCAATCGGTGGAAGCTTCCAACGGAATGGAATATCCGATGATCTGTTTCAATTTTGGAAGAACAGAAAAAGACGGAACCTATTCTGAAGGTACCAAAAACGGAATGATAGGTGTGATTATTCATGAAGTTGGGCACAACTTTTTCCCAATGATCATCAACTCAGACGAAAGACAATGGAGCTGGATGGATGAAGGTTTAAATACGTTCACCGAATATTTAACGGAAGAAAAATGGGATAATAAATTCCCTTCAAAACGTGGCCCGGCCTGGACGATTGTTGATTATATGAAACTTCCAAAAGATCAGCTGGAACCCATCATGAGTAATTCTGAAAACATTATTCAGTTTGGTCCGAATGCTTATTCAAAACCTGCAACAGGATTGAATATTCTTCGTGAAACGATTATGGGAAGAGAACTTTTCGACAAAGCTTTTAAAACGTATTCTAAAAGATGGGCTTTTAAACATCCTGAGCCTGCAGATTTTTTCAGAACAATGGAAGATGCAAGCGGTGAAGATTTAGATTGGTTTTGGAGAGGTTGGTTTTACGGAACAGATCCGGTAGATATTGCCATCGATAAAGTGACCATTGCAAATCCTGATTTCAATACTGTAAAAGAAGCTAACGAAACGAAATATAATGTTGAAAAACCTTTGCAGAATGAGTTTGAGGATATTTCAAAAATCAGAAATAAAGAAGATAAAACAATTGCATTTGAAGTAGAAAAAGATAAAGATCTGCAAGATTTTTATTACCGTTATGACCGTGGCCAGGAAAAAGTAGATACCAAAAAAGAGTACAGCTTCAAAACTGAAGCTAGTGTAGCTTTGGATAAAAAAGAACAGGAAAAATTAAAAAATATCACAGCCTATCAAATTGATTTTGTAAACAAAGGAGGTTTGGTAATGCCGGTTATTTTGGAGTTTACCTTTGAAGACGGTTCAAAATTAAAAGATAAATCTTCAGCTCAAATCTGGAGACACAACGAAAAGAAAATTTCGAAGACGTTCTATTTCGATAAAAAGTTAAGATCAATTCAGCTTGATCCGATGAGAGAGACCGCAGATATTGATACTTCAAACAATTTCTGGAGCAATGGCGGCAGCTCTTCTGAAACTTCAAAATTCCAGGTTTTCAAAGAAAAACAAAACGGAACAGTAAGAGGAGGCGCCAATGGAAAGGTTAATCCGATGCAGGCTGCAGGAAATAAAAAGTAAAAAAAATAGACTGTCTCTTAAAGACAGTCTATTTTTTTAATAGCATTGAAATTAACTACAAAATTGAAAAAGTGGATACAATTGTACTTTTTTCATCAAGTGAATTGGGATTTGTGATTGTAATTCCATACTCACCTGCAGGTTTATCTATTAATGTAATCAAATAAGAACTATTTCCATACTTTTTTGCTGTAAAATTCAAATAGTGTAATTTATTTGTTTTAGTAGTTCCCCAATTATTGGTAGAAGCTACTTCCGCTCTTCTATACTTTTTATTAGAATCAAATTCAAAAATTTTCACAATTGCCATCGGATCTGTATTGTTATCCACAGCTCTCACAATAAACTGAATATTATCAGGCTTTAATTTTGTTTTCGAACAACAGCCTTCAATCTGTAATTTAGCTTTTACACTTCCGAAACCTGTAATTACCATTCCGGCATTCATGGCAGATCGCGTTTGTGTTACATGCTTTTCTAAAAGTTCTGCATCACCACCAGATTTTAAAACCATACATTCTCCAATAAATTCAGGCTCCTGAACACTTTGTGCATAAGAATTTGCACCTAAAAAAGTCATCGCTGCAACTGCAGCAGTAATTAATAATTTTTTCATTCTAAAAGTATTTGTATTTTTTTTAAAAATAAGCTTTTTTCCAATATCTTAAACATTTTTTTTCTGCCAAAATTTCACATCTTAAAAAAAAAATCTGCCAAAAATCTACTTACAGTTGGTTGGCACGCATTTAGAGAATTACAACACAGAAATAATTAAAAAATAAAATATATTATGTCAGTAAACTTTAAACCCTTAGCAGACAGAGTTTTGATCGAGCCGATCGCTGCAGAAACTAAAACAGCTTCAGGTATTATTATCCCAGACACTGCGAAAGAAAAACCTCAAGAAGGTACAGTAGTAGCAGTAGGTCCTGGTAAAAAAGATGAGCCTACAACTGTACAGGTAGGTGACAAAGTTCTTTATGGAAAATATTCAGGTTCTGAATTAAAATTAGACGGAAAAGATTTCTTAATTGTAAAAGAGGCAGATTTACTTGGTGTAATCGGATAACTGCTTTTTGCTATTGGCTTCTAGCTGATGGCTTAATGCATGAAAAATTAGTATGAGAGATTTTAAAAAATTTGAAGTTTGGCAACTAAGTCATCAAATAACTTTAAAAATTTATACTTCAACTAAAACTTTTCCAAAGGAAGAAATTTTTGGATTGACCTCTCAGATCAGAAGATCATTTGCTTCAATAGGATATAATATTTCGGAAGGAAGTGGTAGAAATTCAGATAAAGAATTTGCTAATTTCATCAATATTGCTTTAGGATCATCTAATGAAGCTGAAAACCAATTAATTCTAGCTAAAGATTTAGAATATATCAACGAAAGTGATTATCGAGATCTTTTAGAAGAACTAACAGTATTAAAAAAGAAGCTTGTTTCCTTATGGAATAAGCTAAGACAAAATTAAAAACATTAACAATAAACTTGCGAATTGCTAAAGCCAAAAGCCAAAAGCAAATCGCCAAAAGCTAAAATAATATGGCAAAAGAAATAAAATTCGATATCGAGTCAAGAGACGCTTTAAAAAGAGGTGTTGATGCATTGGCTAATGCAGTAAAAGTAACTTTAGGACCAAAAGGTAGAAACGTTGTCATCGAAAAATCTTTCGGTGCACCTCACGTTACTAAAGATGGTGTTTCTGTAGCAAAAGAAATCGAACTTGAAGACAGAGTAGAAAACATGGGAGCGCAAATGGTAAAAGAAGTTGCGTCCAAAACCAATGATATCGCAGGAGATGGTACTACTACCGCTACTGTTTTGGCACAGGCTATCGTAAGAGAAGGTCTTAAGAATGTAGCTGCTGGTGCAAACCCAATGGACTTAAAAAGAGGAATCGACAAAGCAGTAACTGCTGTTGTTGCTAACCTAAAAGAACAGTCTAAAGAAGTTGGTGATTCTACAGAAATGGTGAAGCAAGTAGCTTCGGTTTCTGCAAACAACGACGAAACGATCGGATCTTTGATCGCTGAAGCTTTCGGAAAAGTGGGTAAAGAAGGAGTTATTACTGTAGAAGAAGCTAAAGGTATCGATACAACTGTAGATGTTGTAGAAGGTATGCAGTTCGACAGAGGATATCAGTCGCCTTACTTCGTGACGAATCCTGAGAAAATGTTAACTGAGCTTGAGAACCCATATATTCTTTTAGTTGAGAAAAAAATCTCTTCAATGAAAGAATTACTTCCTGTTCTTGAGCCTATCGCACAAAGCGGAAAATCTTTATTGATCATCTCTGAAGAAGTTGAAGGTGAAGCTTTGGCAACTTTGGTAGTAAACAAATTAAGAGGTTCTCTAAAAATTGCTGCTGTAAAAGCTCCGGGATTTGGTGACAGAAGAAAAGCAATGTTAGAAGATATCGCAATCTTAACTGGCGGACAGGTAATTTCTGAAGAGCAAGGTTTCACAATGGAAAATATCTCTCTGGATATGTTGGGAACTGCTGAGAAAGTATCGATCGACAAAGACAACACAACTGTTGTAAACGGTGGTGGTGAAGAAAGCAAGATCAAAGGCAGAGTAAACCAGATCAAAGCTCAGATGGAAACTACTACTTCTGACTACGACAAAGAAAAACTACAGGAGAGATTGGCTAAATTAGCCGGTGGTGTTGCCGTACTTTATGTAGGTGCAGCTTCTGAAGTTGAAATGAAAGAGAAAAAAGACAGAGTTGACGATGCATTAAACGCTACGAGAGCAGCTGTTGAAGAAGGTATTGTTGCTGGTGGTGGTGTTGCTTTGGTAAGAGCTATTGATGCATTGCAAAACCTTGAAGGAATCAATGCTGACGAAACTACTGGTATTAAAATCGTAAAAAGAGCAATCGAAGAGCCATTAAGACAAATCGTTGCCAACGCAGGAGGTGAAGGTTCTGTAATCGTTGCTAAAGTTGCTGAAGGCAGCGGAGATTTCGGATACAATGCTAAAACTGACGAGTATGTAAATATGCTTGAAGCAGGAATCATCGACCCTACGAAAGTAACAAGAGTTGCCCTTGAAAATGCAGCTTCAGTTTCTGGAATGCTTCTTACAACTGAGTGTGTAATTACTGAAATTAAGAGCGCAGAACCTGTTATGCCAATGGGAGGTGGAATGCCAGGAATGATGTAACGGTCAGCGAACGAGGCAATATAAAATTAAACCGTTCAGAATTTTCTGAGCGGTTTTTTTTGAAATTAGATTGTAAAGCAAAAAATGTTTTTGATGATTTAATTTAATATCTTTGAAATAAATGAAGCAAAAAAACTTCGTCAATCTACCTAATTTGGGTGGATATGCGTTATGATTTAGCGGGTATAAGCAATTTAGGTACAAGCTAAAAGAACCTTAGGTGAAAAAAGACAGCTCTATTCAAAATATAACAATTGCGTCTGTAAAACGCTCTGCAATGGATATTGATACTTGGGAATATTCTAAAATACTTACGGCAGAAACTGAAAATAAATATTTTGACTTTAAATTGGATGAAAATGAGCTCCCAATCTTTGAAATTAAAAGTCAAACCAAACATACTTTAATTACAACTCGTCAAATTTTAGAAATAGAAAACAGCAAACTTAAATCAATAGATTTTGAATCAATTGATGATGTAATTTTTGGAGATTTTAAAGGCATTGTAAATAAACCAAAATTATCAATCTTTAGAATTGTTGATATTTACGGAGAACAAATGGATTTTCAAATGGAAACAGGAAAAGCTTCAATTGGATTAATTAAAAGTGTAAATACTGTTATAAATTTAAAAAGGAAATCCATAAATGAATAGTAAAACTCAAAAATGTGATGAATGTAAAAGTCTATATTTTTCAGCATCATCAGAAATGAATTCTTTATGTCCTGAATGCTCATTTTATTTATATGGAAAGAAAAATTGCGAACACAAATTTGAAAATGGCAGATGCATAAACTGTTATTGGAATGGAAAATCATCCGCATATGTTAATAAATTAAAACCCGGTAAATAGCCTGTACCTAACACACCCTACAAGCAATTTGGGTATTAGGCTTAATTTGAAATTAGTTTTGTATTTGGATGATTTGTCAAATCCGAGAATAGGGCTTAATTTAGTCCCAAACTGCTTGTAGCGCGAGAACGTTATGTGTAATATAAACCAAAAATAGAAATGAAAATAAAAAAAATATTATTCAGCATATTAACTGCTCTTGTTTTAATGATATCAATATTCCTTTATATGAATAGAGATAAATTTGTCTATGTAGGCTCAGTAGATATTATTGAAGTCGATTGCAGCAAAAAAGTTCAAATCTTGAGCGAAGTTTTAGAAAGTGACCAAAGGATTAGAAAAGCAAATGAACCCATCAAATACGCTAAAGAAGATCATAGGAATCAGGAATTAGTGATTAGCATTATTGAAAAGTGTGGTATGCCAACATTAAAGGAGGTGGGTCAAAGACAAATGGATGCAATCTGGTTGGGACTACAACATAGTAATGAAGAAATCAGAAAAAAGTATTTTCCACAAATAGAGAGAGCGGTAAAAAATGGAGACTTATCTAAAGGACAATACGCATTGATGAAAGATAGGATGTTGATGGACGAAGGAAAACCCCAAATCTATGGTTCACAAATAGAAAATGGTAAATTGTATAAATTAGAAAATCCTGAAACTGTGAACGAAAGAAGAAAAGAAATGGGAATGGAACCAATAGAGGATTATCTAAAGTATTTTAATATTCAGTTCAATCCGAATTAAAATACTACACCCACAAACATAAATCCCTCGCTGGTGCGAGCGTCTCGCTCGTACCCACAATCATAAAAACCGCTCCCATCCGAGCGGTTTTCAAATTTCAATATAATCTATAAATAGAAAACAACCCTTTATGCTTGGAATCCCAGCCTAATTGCTTGATCGTCGAACCTTTTAGGCTAGAAAACCACCCTTTTAGATTCAAATTCCATCCTTTTTGCCTGCAATTCCAGCCTAATTGCTTGGCTATTGAACCTTTTAGGCTGGAAAACCATCCTATTTGGGTCAATTGTCAGCCTTTTTGCATGGATTTCCAATCTTGTTGATTCCTCACCGAATCATTTTGGCAGGTTAATAAGATTACAGTACGGAAAATATATTTTAAGAGCAGCTTTTTTATTCCAGAACAAATTCAACGTCCTATATTCCCAATCCATCACTTTTCCCTATATTTAAAAACATATTTTCCTACACAGAAAATCAATTAAACCAAACCTCAACACCCTTGAAAACAAATTTATTACTCCTTTCACTTTTCGGTTTATTCTTTGCGAATGCACAAACCTTAAATTTTAAACATCTTTCGGATATGTCTATCAGAAGAGGAGCGATAAGCAGTGCTATAGCAGGCGACAATATCTATGTGAGCAATGGGTATAAAGATACGGATGGCAATGCTACTATTATTGAGAAATACAACATTAAAGATAACCGCTGGAGTATCATCAACTCTAGTCTGGTTCCTAAAAGATTTGCCAATTCGGAGACTTACGATAATAAAGTTTATATTTTTAACGGGTGGGGAAACAGCAATCTTGAAATTATAGACCTTGAAACGCATCAAAAAACGAAGGGAGCTATTAATCATGCCTATACAGGAAATGCAGGCTCTGCTATTCATAATGGAAAAATATATACGTTCGGTGGAAGTGGGCTAAACAATGCTGCAACCACTGTATTTTCTAACAGATTCCAATACTATGATATTGCTTCCAATACCTGGCATCCGTTACCAGATATGCCCACCGCCAGGGAAGCAAGGGGCAAAATAGTGAATGACAAGCTCTATGTAATCGGTGGTTTTAACGGTACGTCATCTCGCCTGGTCAATGTGTATGATCTCAACAAAAATCTTTGGACCGAGCAATATACGATGCCTGCTGCGATATCGGGACATTCTTTAGCGGTATCCGGTAATAAGATTTTTATTGCAGGCGGATCTAATAATCAAAATTTTCTGGCCTATTTTGATACAGAAACCAACAAGTTACATCGGTTATCATCCAATATGATTCCCAGAAGACATGCTGCTGCAGAAATATATAACAATAAATTATACATCATGGGCGGCAGTACAGCATCCTCAACCAAAACATCTATTAAAAGTATTCAGGTTGCAGATATTAGCGAAGAAGCACTTTCCGCTAAATAAACGAATGAGGATATATTAACCGCTGTCGCACATTTGCAATCCGTGACTTTTAAATAAAGCTCAAATTATAGATCTACGCTATCCAAAATATTATAAACCGTTCCAATTTCCAGAGCGGTTTTTTATTAATTTTACAGTCAACAATAAATTATGAGTTATATAGAAACGAAAATTGATGAAGCATTTATTACGACTTTCCTGCTTCCGAGAGAAAAGGTAGTGACAGATTTTTTAATGAATGTTTTGAGTTCGCAATATCAATTCAGAGAAGATGATAAAAAGATAGAGGTAATCAGTTTGTATTATTACGCTGCCAATCCTTTGGCTTTTTTGTTTGCTTTGCCCAATTATGAATATTACGCTCCGGATAAAACCACGCAGATTGCAGAATTGCATTTGAAAGATCATTCTTTGGAAGACTATTCCTATTTTGATGTTCAGGAGTTGTGTAAAAAGGTTTTGGATGAAAATAATATCGATTACTCAACATATCTCAATCATGACAATCATTTGGATTTTGCAAATTATTGGGAAAATCAAAAAGGTTTGGAAATTGATTTCATCAAAAACTGCTGGAAAAACGCTAAAGAAAACACCCGCTCAAAAATGATCGGATTCTTAGAATCATCAGACAATTCAGCCGGAATATTCGATTTAGATCATGGTTTTGAACTTCCATTTGAAATAGAAATTGATGAATATTTAAAATCCAGAGGTTTTCTAATTAATAAAGAAATTTAAATTTGATAATGTGAACACAATCATGAAACAAATTCTTACCCGCTCCGCAAAGTCTCCCGACTTTAAGGCACAGTAACAAAATTCGACGCATGACCAAGCTACAAATTATAACAACCTTAGTCCTATTTCTCTTCCTCATCAACTGCAAAAATCCAGAAACCACAAAATACAAAGTCGGTCAGGAGTGGAATTACAAAACCCGCAAAGGAGAAGAAAACTCTACCCTGAAAATTTTAAAAATTGAAGAATACGCAACACACGGAAAGGTGATTCATATTTCGATTGGCAGATTGAAAGTAGGAAACCCTGATATAGAGAAAGGTTTTGCAAATGAATTCACGCACATTCCAATTTCTGAGAAAGCATTAGATAAAAGTATTACCGAATTAAAAAACGAAAAAGTCAAACTTCCCGACTACATTGATGGCTACGATTACTGGAAAAAAGAATTTGACCAAGGAATTGCCGGAGTATTTTCAATCTCAGTCTCTGAAATTGTGAATGACATGGAAGAAGGAATTGTTACGGGAAATGGTGCTGTGGAATAAATACCTCAAATCGAATTCGTTTGCTAAACCCGATGTCGCAGATTTCTAATCCGTGAATTTCAATTCAGCAAAAATATTTTCCTTACTATCGTAAAGGCAAAAAACCACGTAAAACGATTTCGATAAAACCTACAATCATTTCAACATAAGTTTAAACTTATTCGTTGAAGAGTTCAACTTCTTCGTGATGGCAATCAAGCATTACGTTGGGGCGTTCAAGCATTTCGAAGAAGCGTTCAACCACTTCGAAGAGCCAATAAACCACTTCGAAGAGGTAATCAAGTACTCCGAAGACGCAATCAACCATTCCGAAGAGCCAATCAACCGCTCCGAAGAGGAAATCAAGTACAATCTGTTATATTCCAGCACTTTACATCCCTTTTTCAAACTCGATGAATCTCCAGAATATTATTGATAGTAACTTTTAAAAACAATTAAGGCTAAATGCTTTTCTTAAGCGCTAATTTCAAGCCTGTACCCTTTTCCACGAATTACAACAATTTTGATATTAGGATCTATTTCCAGTTTTTTTCTGAGTTTTGAGATAAACATATCAAGACTTCGCCCAACAATCACCCCGTCATCTTCCCATATTTCCTTTTGCAGTCGGCTTCTTTCAACGATTTCGTTAGGAGAAGATGCGAAAATAAGCAATACACGACTTTCGGTTGCCGTAAGCTCTATTGTTGTATCATTGATGATGAGCTTTCTGTTTTTAGCATCAAATTGCACAGAGCCCAAAGTGAACAGATGAGTTTGCTGATCTTCGAGCATAACTTTAGGTGATTTTACAGATTTAGATCTAAAAAAAATAAAACCGATCAATGCTAAAAATGAGAGACCGCCCAGAAGATATCCACTTTTTGTTATGCTTATTCCTGTTGGTCTGAATTTGATGTTGATCATGTAACATGATTTTGGCTGCCTCCTGCCGATACACGCTACAATATCATCTTTTTTGCTTTTAGATATCGAAAATCCGTAAGCAACACGGGAGCTGCCACAATTCAGTACATTAACAATATAATCATTGGAATGCGGATCTTTGGCTAATACACGCCTTGTAAGATTCACCAGAGAGTCGGGTTGAAACGTCAGTTCATTCTCAAAGCTGATCTGATATTCATGATCTGCAATCTTTTTTACCGGAAGCACTCTTGATGTACTGTCGCCCGACTGTAAAAGCAGTTCGTGACCTATTTTACGAAGCAGCACCTCCCTTTTAGCAAAATTAAAGTCGTCATTATCGTCCGTGCTGAAGGCTGCACTTAGTACAACCACAAATAAGAGCAATAGTACTCCGAGAAGGTATTTGTGTTTTCCTGAGAGGAGATTTTGACTAAGATGCATAGTGTCAAGTTATTATTTACAAAGTTTACAATTTTATTTACAATATAAATCCCATAAGCAGAAAAATAGTAAAGTATTTTCGCTGAATCAAATTTGATAGTCTTTGAAAAATTAAAAAAGCATTGTCAGATTTGATTGATCCAGAGAATCTATATTTAATTTAAAAATCAAAAAAAATTATGAAAAAAGTAATGTATGCGCTTATGTTGTCATTGGTTGTACTGGGCGGACTGGTACTTAGCTTCGCTCCATTCAATGAAGGCTCGGGTGCCAATCCTGAAGTTAAAAACGAAACTGCTAAGAAGCCGATTCAAAAGCGACTTTCAGCTGCTGAAATAGACATCGAAATGAAAAAATGGGAAGCTACCCCCGCCGGTATACAGTACAAGAAATGGGAAGCTTCACCTGCAGGTAAAAAAGTGGATGCCGCTGAAACTAAAATATGGAAGCATATTAAAAATTACACCGATATGGAAGGAGTTGTAACTTCTCTTTCTCTTCCGCCAGGATCAAAATTAGGCCTCGGAGTGATGGTAAAAATTAAAGACGACAACTATATTGTAACATTTGATGCACAAAAGTCTCAACTTGAACCTCTGCATAGACTGAAAGTAAACGACAAAATAATTATAAAAAGCCATAACGTATCGCATGCGCCAAAATATACTTATCCAATAATATCGTGTGGCATTTTAGAACGAGACGGCAAAGTTATTTTTAAACGAATTCCCCACAAAGGAGGTTGTTAGAGGAATGCTGTACACCTTGGTAAACTTAATTTCATTAGTGCCAGCCAATTAAATAAAATATCTTTGACCTGACATCTGTATTTATTAAAACAGTGATGCAAACTTAAATATCAATATTTTAGTTTAAAAAAATTATTTTTAAAACTACTTTAACAAAATAATGTTGCTACAATCAATACAATGCTTAATTTTAAGTTTGCAGAAATTAAAAAAGTATTGTCAAAAAAATGAAAAAAATTGTATTTCGGTTTTGGGGAATTAATTTACTGATAAGCATTCTATTATTTTTTGCTTATAGAATTTCGATTTCTCAAACAGCGACAAGTGATGGAAATTCATTTGAACAATGGATGCAGATTGTAGAAATCCTGTTAAATCTAGGATTTTCATTGATATATCTTATTGGTATGACGATCTTTTCTCTTGCAGTTCTTCTCAATTTGGTAGAAAAAATCAGAAATAATATCTATTTATCTCTTCTAACTTTTTTGGGATTACCATCCATCTGTGTTGTTATTATCGTTATCAAACTAGTGATTGATATTAGCTTCAACGATTTTGCACTTTTGAGAACATTTACACTTTTTTCAATACTGTATCTATTCCTTACAACAATAGAATTCTTGCTATTCAGGAAAAGAATTAATAAAGAGCTGAATAAATAATAGACATATTCAGAATCTTCGAATAAAAAATGTCCCTCTCTAATATTATTCAACAATGAGAAAACTCAACATCATTTTAATTTTCATTCTCACAGCATCTTTATTCTTTGCTCAAAATCAAAGATTCACGTATGAATATTCTTATAAAATGGATTCTTTAAATAAGGAAAACGTTGAAAAGGAAATGATGAATCTTGATATTACAAAAGAAGGTTCCAACTTTTATAGCGCCTTGCTATTAACCAAAGATTCTCTTTTTACTGCAGAAGTTGAGAAAGGAAAAGCTTCGCAATCTGTAGTCATTGATATGAGAAAAATTAAACAGGCAAAAGTTAATTTTCGTGTTTCTAAAGCTTATCCTGGTTTAGAAACTGTTTATCACAGTTCTATAAACGCCACCAACATTGCTGTAAAAGAACAGAATAAAATAAACTGGGCTATCTTCCCCGATACAAAAAGTATTGAAGGCTTTAAAGTTCAAAAAGCAACCACTACTTTTGGCGGAAGAAATTGGATAGCCTGGTTCACCAATGATATCCAGATACAAGACGGGCCTTATAAATTTTGTGGTTTGCCGGGATTAATTTTAAATATTGAAGATGAAAAAGGGGATCACATATTCAACTTAAAGGGAAGTCAGAAACTCAATTACAAACCCTTACTGCTCAATTCAAAAATGAAAGATGTTTTTCTGACGAACGAAAAATTCAATAAACTCTGGAACGAGTACAAAAAAGATCCTGCAAAGAATATAAAACTCATTCATAGCTCTTCAGAAATGTCGGATACGCTATTTTTTGATTCAAATACGGGTAGTCCACTTACAAAACAAGATTTAATAAAAGGAAAGGAACAACGAGCAAGAGAAAATTTTAAAAAGTATAATAATTACATAGAAATAGAACTTTATAAATGAGAGAACTGCGGCTAAAAAAGAACCTTTAAAACGGGTTTTACAGAAACATTATTAGAGAAGAAAGTACACCCGATATCACACCTTAAGTTGAAGAAAACAGGAAATAATTCTGCATCAAAACGGAACATTAATAAGAAAATAAAAACATGAAAATCACTCCCGAACATAATGAACGAATTGCAAAGATGACATTTTCATCAGTATATCCGCATTACATCACAAAGGTAGAAAGCAAAGGCAGAACAATTGAAGAATTACATCAAGTGATAGAATGGTTAACAGGTTTTGATGCTCAGAAACTACAGGAACTCATTGATGAGAAAGTAACATTTGAAATATTTTTTAAGAGAGCAAAACTAAATCCCAACGCAAATCTTATAAAAGGAGTGATCTGTGGATATAGAATTGAAGAAATTGAAAATCCTCTTACAAAACAAACAAGATATCTTGATAAGCTGGTTGATGAATTGGCAAAAGGAAGAAAGATGGAAAAGATCTTAAGACAATAACCTGATTAAAGTTATGGCAAAAACAACTCACACCGGAGTAAACGTAGCAGATTTTATAAACTCGTATGTTGACAATGAGCAGAAAAAAACCGATAGCTTTCGTCTGATAGAACTGATGCAAAAATGGACTGATTCCGAACCTAAAATGTGGGGACCTTCCATTATCGGATTTGGAAATTATCACTATAAATATGCAAGCGGACACGAAGGCGATGCACCTGTTATTGGGTTTTCACCAAGAAAAGCGGCGTTTTCACTTTACGTTTATTCTGATACAGAAAAAAGCAAAGTACTGCTAGCCAATCTCGGGAAATTTAAAATGAGTAAAGCCTGCATTTACGTAAAAAAACTTTCCGACATTGAAATTGCCATTTTGCAGGAACTCTGTATGGAATCTATCAAGTACATCAGCGAACATCATGAATGTTCTTGCAGAGCAAAATGACCGATAAACATTCACAAAAATGAGTAAGAAAATACTATGACAAAAAATGATGAATTACTGTCAAAATTTAAGTAAAACTAGAAATGAAAACCATCTACTACCACGGCACAAAAGCAGATCTTAACATTGGAGATCTTATCGAAGTAGGCTTTACATCAAACTACGGCACGAAAAGAAAATCAAAATACATTTATCTTACAGAAACTTTAGATGCAGCAACCTGGGGTGCAGAATTAGCTTTCGGAGACGGAAAAGAAAGAATCTACATTGTAGAACCCACCGGTCACATTGAAGACGATCCCAATGTTACAGACAAAAAATTTCCGGGAAACCCTACGAAATCATATCGATCAAAACATCCCTTCAAAGTGGTGGGCGAAGTTACAAATTGGCAAAGCCACTCTCCCGAACAGCTAGAAACAATGAAAAATCATTTGAAAAAATTAAAGGAAATGGGTATTGAAGCAATAGAAGATTAATCAGACTCAATTTGTTCCTCTTAATAATGTAGCCAAAAAAGAAAATCTTCTAAAAAATATATAATTCATAGTAACATATTTTGAGTTTATCCTCGAGCATAAGATTGTTTTTTTATCAATAAAACAATGATTTTAATTTATTTTAATAAAATTTGTATCTATTAAGAATTTTAGAACAGTTTTTGATTTAACATTTTCGTAATCAATTGTTCTTTTTATTTTTCAATGTAACAAATGCCTTTATATTATTTTTAATTAAAATCTTAAAGCCATGAAAAAACTACTCTTTATTATCCCCTACTTCATCCTTTCTGAAGCTACGGCACAGGAAATAGTAAATGATAAACCCTCAATGGTTCCGGAAGATAAAATGAATATTATTAAAACCAATATTACAGGATATGCCTTCAGGAATATTAATTTATCATACGAAAGATCTGTTAATCGCTGGTTTGCCGTAAATGTAGGATTCGGAACCGTAGCAGAAGGTAAAGTTCCGTTTATGAATGTTTTTCTGAGTGATGAAGATGAGAAAAATTTTCAAAATCTTAAGATAAAAGCAACCAACTTCACCATTGAGCCTAGATTTTATATTGGTGAAGGCTATGGCAAAGGCTTTTACTTTGCTCCATACTATCGATATTCAAAAGTCTCTACCAATACTTTCGATTTTACATATGACTACAATGCTTTTGGAACAACGATCCCTATTCCGCTTAAAGGTTTAGGAGATGCAAACGGTAACAGTGGCGGGTTGATGGTGGGTGCACAGTTTTTTTTAAATGAACAACACAGCTTTGTTTTAGATTTTTGGATCGCCGGTGCGCATTACGGCTCAGGAAAAGGTGACTTCAGCCTTACCAGTGATGTAGTTCTTACCCCTGAAATGCAGGCACAGCTAAAAAATGAAATTGAAAATCTTGACGTGCCTTTTGTAGATTACACCGTAGAAACGAATGCCAACGGAGCCCGCGTGAAAGTAGACGGACCCTGGGCAGGGTTTAGAAGCGGTTTTTCGCTGGGTTATAGATTTTAGTTTTTCAAACATAAAAAATGCGCCTCAGATAATTTCTGAGGCGCATTCTTTATATTAAGCGTAACACTCCTTAAATCTGGAAATCAGATTATCCATCGTGTGTCTCTGTACATAAACAGTCTTTACATCGTCATATCTTGGTGATTTGTAAAACACCTCATGGAAATCCATACTTCCGTTACCTACTTTTACAATTTTTTGAACATCGATGTTCAATTTTTTCAATTCATCTTTAAAGACCTGAAATTCGTCGTGGATATTATTCATCTTTATATTTTGTTTTTAAGTTAAAAAATCAGCAATTATTTCATCATTGCCCCCTATTAAAATCAACTTTATGTTAAATTTTTAATAAATTTAGCAAATATATTTAAATTAACAATGGGGTTTGGATGATTTTTAATGATTAATCTTAATTGCAAAAACTATACCTAACTGTATAGTTATTAATGAAAAGTGAATTTAATATGAACCAAATGTTAACAAATGTAGATTTGGCCGTAGTTTCTTTAATTGATTCTTCTTGAATCATTTAGCTAAATTTATTAAAAGTTTTAATCGATTTAAAGACAAAAAATTTCTCTTATAAATTAAAATTTAACTTTTAGTAATTTTAACAATCAAAAAAAGAAATAAAAACACGATGAATTTCTTCAAAACATTATCTCTACTCATCTTTATCACTTCTTCACTGCCAATTTTTGCGCAAGAATATAATCCCGTGATTTTAGAATCTAAAAAAGGAAATGAAAAGCAAAATGCCGCAGCTAAAAAAGAAGAAATGAAGTATTTTCTCCAGTTCGGAATTATGTCACGAAACCACGACAGTTTTAAACAAAAATACGGAGTAAATATACTTTACGAAAATTGTGTAATCACTCCTTATATGTCGGAAAAAGCAAGAAAGAACAATCAGGAAGTTGCCCAATATTTAACTACAAAATACGGTGAAAACTGGAAAAAAGATCTGGAAATAATTCCTTACGGATTATAGGCTTTCTTTTTCTTCTACTTCAATTTCGTGTCTCAGCTGTGCTTTATATAATGTGGAATAATATCCGTTTTTATCTAAAAGTTCCAGATGTTTACCTTCTTCAACAATTTTACCATGCTCCATCACGATGATTTTGTCGGCTTTCTCAATGGTTGAAAGTCTGTGAGCAATGATAATTGATGTTCTGTTTTTGGTGATTTTCTCTGTCGCTCTCTGGATTAATTTTTCACTTTCGTGATCAATGGAAGACGTTGCCTCATCCAAAATCAAGATCTTTGGATCTGACAAATATGCTCTTAAGAAAGACAAAAGCTGTCTTTGTCCTAAAGAAATAGACGACCCTCTTTCGCTTACCACAAACTCGTAACCGCCGGGAAGGCTTTCAATAAAGTCATCAACTTCAATTTCTCTTGCACCGGCTTTTATTTTTTCTAAAGTCACCTCATCATCACCAAATGCAAGGTTTTCATAAATGCTTCCGTGGAACAGGAAAACATCCTGCAAAACAACTCCAATGTGACTTCTCAGGTTATACAGTTCATAATCTTTAAGCTCAACATCATCAATGTAAATTTCCCCCGAATTGATATCATACAATCTTGTAATTAAACTGATAATTGTAGATTTTCCGGCTCCGGTTGCACCGACAATAGCCACAGTTTCTCCGGGATTTACTTTAAAATCAATTCCTTTTAAAACTTCCTGCTTCTCATCATACGCAAAACGAACATCTTTAAATTCTATCTTTCCGTCAAAGTGATCTTTTTTAACCGTTCCTGTATTTGGCATTGCATAATCTTCATCCATCACGCCTAAAACTCTTTCTGCACCAACAATTCCACGTTGAATATTGTTGAAACGATCTGCAATCTGTCGTAAAGGACGAATCAACATTGAAATAAACTGAATAAACGCAATCACAACACCCGCACTGATGGTAATATAACCTCCATAAAACAGGACAAAACCAATGAAAAGAGATGAAATTAATTCAACTACAGGAAAAAATAATGAGAAGATAAAAACTGTTCTCAATAAAGCACTTTTTAAAGTGATATTAATATCATCAAACTTTTTGAACTCTGCCTTTTGCCTGTTGAATACCTGAATAATCGGCATTCCCGCCAATCTTTCCTGCACAAAAGAGTTCTGATTGGAAGTCCAGGTTCTTTCGTCACCAAAAGCTTTCTTCAGTCTTTTCTGGAAAAATCTCGTAATCACAACCATTAAAGGTAAAATAGCAAGAGAAATATAACTCAAATGCACATCAACCTGAAACATCATAAATAAAACGAAGACAATTCTCAAAACGTCTCCAAAAACCATCAGAAAACCGTCTGTATAAACCGTTGCAATAGTTTCTACATCACCAACTGCTCTTGTCACTAACTGACCAATCGGAGTTTTATCAAAAAAAGCGGTTCTGAAATAAATCAGCTTGTTATAAAGTCTTTCACGAATATCTCTGATAACATTCTGCGAAATGTAATTTGAAAAATAAACTAAAAAGAAATTTAAAATTGTTTCGGCAAACACCAACCCAACCAAAACATAAATATGCTTCATCATGAGCGCTTTATCTTTCAGCTTCGTGATATCATTATCTACAATCTGCATTGTAAGATAAGGCCTGTACGTAGAAACAACCGATAATATGATGGAAATAATCAGGGTAAAAATAAACCAAGAACGAAACTTCATACCGATGAAGAAAAGCCTTTTTACAATTGCCCAGGTATCTTGTTTTTTCATTATAGAAATTGACGTAAAGAATTAATTTGAAAAAATTCTCTGCAAAAATACGGCTTTAAAATTTTACAGCTCGAAGAACTTGGATAGAAAATTAAAGATATCTGTTATTTATCTGATGTATATTTAATGAAGATCTTTTGTATGCTCGGTTCCAATTTCTTCAATTTCCAAAATTGGATTTTTTGCATTTTCCTTTTTAAATCGATTTTCAAGAATTCTGTAGACTCCATAAACGCAGCCAATCGCAAATATCCAACTGATGATATTGATTCCTGAAAAACCTGAATAATTATTATCATTCAGAGCATTTGGATTTGATATTGCATCATAAAATCTGTAAGAAAGTAAAAATAAGATCTGAAAGCCCAGATAAATACCTATCGCCAAAAGCCCGAATTGCCACTTTGTTTTACCAAATCGCTCAGCTAAACCTGCATAATATCTATACGCACCTACAAGAATAATAATTGACATCATAGTTTTTAGTTTTTAATGAATCTAATTTAATTATTTTTTCCGATTCCGTCTATTTCTGATTCATGTGTTGAAACTGAGTCTTTTCTCCACGATTTTTCAAGATTTCGATGAACAAACCAAACAGTAAAAATAGAAGCAACCCATCCTAAAGTTGTAACAAGAGTCACCGAAAATAAATCTGACTCTTGAGAGGTTAATAGTATTTCGATCGATTTATAAATCAACCAGAATAGTAATTGTACACCTAAACAAATTCCCATTCCCAGAAAACCATATTTCCAGTGAACTTTTCCGTTTCTTACAGCCAGTTTTTGATAATATCTGAAAACACCAATAGCAATTATAATTGAAATCATTTTTCTTTAATATTTAAAATTCATATCCAACATCGACCAAAAACAATGCATGGGCCGGTGCAGAAGTTCCCGCAGAATTCCTGTTTTTATTTTCTATTACTTTTCTAATATCTTCAGGCTGTATTTTTCCGGAACCTACTTCCACCATCGTTCCTACAATTGCTCTTACCATATTTCTCAGAAAACGGTTTGCCGAAACAGTAAATTTCAGTTCGGTTCCGTTTTGTTCCCATTCTGCTTTATACATTTTGCAGAGATTGGTTTTGTTGTCGGTATGCAGTTTCGCAAAACTTGTAAAATCTTCGTATTCAAATAAAATCTTACAGGCTTCATTCATTTTATTGATATCTAAAGGCTTTCGCCAATGTTGCCAAGCCGAATCCTGCGTAAACGGATTTTTTTCCAAAGAAATATAATATTCATACGTCCGGAAAGTGGCATCAAAACGAGCATGAAAATCATCTTTCACTTTAAAAATTCTTTTCACCGAAATATCAGCAGGCAAAAAACTATTCAGTTTATGAGAAAGCTGATCGCTCAAAATCTGATCAGTCTCAAAATGGGCAAACATTTTCTTGGCGTGAACACCAGTATCTGTTCTTCCTGCTCCTGTTGTTTTAATTTCTTGTCTTAAAATCGTAGAAAGAGCTCGCTCCAGTTCTTCCTGTACAGATATATCTTTCGGCTGAATCTGATAGCCAAAATAATTTTTACCGTTGTATGAAAATTCTATAAAATATCTCAAAGTCGATCAATATTAGATTTAGAAATAAATGGTTAATAAATTACTAAGAATGATTAAATATTACCACTCATTTTACTTCTTAAACATTCCTGCAAAAATACTTTAATTTGATGGAAAAAAAATTGTTAATTTTATTTCGAAAACTGATTAAAAACATCATTTAACGGTTTTAAAATTCTTATTTTTGCCAACGTATGAAAAGATGGTACCTTTACCCTTTTTCCTTAGGTTATCACATGGTTACGGGCATCCGAAACACAATGTATGATCTTGGAATTTTTAAGTCCACGAAGTTTAAGACACCGATTATCAATGTCGGCAATCTTTCTGTGGGCGGAAGCGGAAAATCACCAATGGTGATGTATTTGGCAAAATCTTTATCTAAACATTACAGAACAGGCGTACTTTCCAGAGGATACGGAAGACTGACGAAAGGATACGACGTTACCAACTACGACAGTAATTATAAAACTGTGGGTGATGAAGCAATGCAGCTTTTTGAGCGTTTTAAAAACCGTTTTGTAATTGCAGTTTCCGAAGACCGTGTTCCCGGAGCAAAAAAAGTCATTGATGATATGGATCTTGATGTGCTGATTCTTGATGATGCAATGCAACACCGAGCCATTAAAGCAGGATTCAATATTTTAATGACCGATTTCAATGATCCTTATTTTAAAGATCATCTACTTCCGGCAGGAGATTTAAGAGAATCCAGAGCAGGATCAAAAAGAGCAGATATCATTATGGTGAGTAAATGCCCTGATGAACTGACTGAGGAAACTAAACAATATTATATCTCAAGAATAAAACCCGAGCGTGGTCAAAAAGTATTTTTCTCATCCATCGGGTATGACGAAAATGTCTATTCAAGAGAAAAAATGCTTCCTGATAACAACTTGAATTATTACGATATTCTTCTCATCACAGGAATTGCCAACCCAAAACCTTTGCTGAATCATTTGGCTAAATTTTCGCAACGTGTAAAACATTTGAAATTCAGAGATCATCATAATTTTTCTGATGCAGATATTAAAAACATTATCGAAGAATACAAAAAATTGGGCGAATACAAATTAATTCTTACCACCGAAAAAGATTACGTTCGTCTGAAAACTTTTGACTATCTGCGGGATCTTGTGTATTACTGGCCGATCAATGTGGTTATCGACAGAAAAGAAGAATTCAATCAGGTGATTATGAATTACGTAAATAAAAGATAATAGAAGTCTGCGGCGAAAGTTGCAGATTTTTTATTTAATATAGATTGTTTCAATTCTTAAATTTAAGCCAATTCATGCAATTTCATTTTAACTTAACGAATCAATGTTTAGATTTGTAGAAATAAATATCTGCATATGAAACAGCTGTTGACTTTTATGATGTTGAGTATTTTCACTTTGGGATGTTCTCAAAAAACGCCCGAAGTTTCAAAAACTCAGTTTTCTAAAGAAGCATTAAGTCAGAAATTGGAAGATGAGAATGGAAAAAACATTAGCGTTCAGGAAATATTAAATCAGCATAAAGGAAAAGTTTTAGTTATAGATTTCTGGGCCGGCTGGTGTAGAGATTGTCTTCAGGCTTTGCCTAAAGCTGAAGAATTGGAAAAAAATAATCCGAATATCGATTTTGTGTTCTTTTCACTAGAAAGATCAAAAGAGAAATTTGACAGCAGTCTGGAAAGATTTAATATGAAAGAAAAGGAAAACTACTGGTTTGCTTCAGGCTGGAAAAATGATTTCAATAATTATATTGATCTCAACTGGATTCCTAGATATATGGTGATTGATCAAAAATCTGATATTGCAAAATATTACGCTATTTCTCCTGAAGATCCGGAAATTCAAGCGACAATCGACAAGCTGAAATAAGTTTAAAGTTTTTGGATCAGCATCGAATCTTAAACTTCGAATATTGAATTAAAAAAAATCTTAGAATCCATATCTTTGTGATATGGATTCTTCTTTTCCGCTCCGCAAAATAATTCATGTTGATATGGATGCATTTTATGCTTCCGTAGAGCAACATGACAATCCTGAATTGCGAGGAAAAGCCATAGCTGTTGGCGGTGGTCATCGTGGCGTTGTTTCTGCGGCGAGCTATGAAGCAAGGAAATTTGGAGTCCGTTCTGCCATGCCGAGTAAAACAGCAAAAGAAAAATGTCCGCATCTTATTTTTGTTCCACCAAGATTTGCGCGATACAAGGAAATTTCAAGAAAGATCCGTGAAATTTTCTACGAATATACCGATTTGGTAGAGCCACTTTCTTTAGATGAAGCCTATCTTGACGTTACCGAAAATAAAAAAGGAATTGAGTCGGCCAATCAGATTGCCAAAGAGATTCGCCAAAAGATATTTGAACACACTGGTTTAACTGCTTCTGCTGGAATTTCAATTAATAAATTTTTGGCTAAAGTTGCTTCAGACATTAATAAACCCAACGGACAGAAAACTATTCATCCCGAAAAAATAGAAAAGTTTTTGGAAGAACTGCCTGTTGAAAAATTTTATGGTGTAGGAAAAGTAACGGCCAATAAAATGTTTAGTCTGGCAATTTATAAAGGAAAAGATCTAAAAAACAGGTCGCTTGAAGATTTAATAAGACTTTTCGGAAAATCAGGAAGGTATTATTATGACGTCGTTCGAGGAATTCATCATTCTGGAGTAAAGCCTAACCGAATACAGAAAAGTGTTGCTGTAGAGCGTACGTTTTTCGAAGATCTTTTTGATGAACAACAAATCAACGAAAAATTAGAAAATTTAAGTCAGGAGCTTCATCAGCGTTTACAGAAACACCAGATTCTTGGAAGATCTTTAACATTGAAAATCAAATACAAAGACTTTTCGCTGTTTACACGAAGTTTTACCAAGGAAGAATATTTCACATCCCCTGAACAGTATTTTGCAACCTCAAAAAAATTGTGGGAACTTCGGCCTTTTGATAAAGCGGTACGATTATTGGGACTATCACTGTCTCACCTCAACACTGAAGAAAAAAAGCAGATTTCAGTTCAGCTTAAAATTCCGTTTGAGGATTTTGAAAATTGAAAATTGATTTTCATTGAATAATCTCATCAAAATATATTAACTATGAACCAAACCATGATTCAGTTTTTCCACTGGTACTCAGAAGGAGACGGAAAGCTATGGAAGCACGCAGAAGAACAAGCAAATTATTTATCTCAACTCGGCATCACCTCAGCCTGGTTTCCACCGGCTTACAAAGGCACAAATGGTGGATATTCTGTAGGATATGATGCTTATGATCTTTTTGACCTTGGTGAATTTGACCAAAAAAACTCAATAGCCACAAAATACGGAACCAAAGATGATTATATAAAAGCGATTAAAAGTTTAAAAGAAAATAATATTCAGGTTATTGTAGATGTTGTTTTAGGACACAAAGGAGGTGGTGACGAATTAGAAAAATTTAAAGTTGTAAAAGTTGATGAAAATAACCGTGAAAAAGTCATTTCTTCAGAAATTGAAATAGAATCGTATACAAAATTTACTTTCCTGGGACGTGGAAAAAAATATTCGGATTTTGAATGGAATTTCACTTGTTTCAGCGGTGTAGATTATGCTGAAGGAAGAGATTCGCACATCTATAAAATAAAGTCTGAATATGGTGACGACTGGGAAGAGATGATTGATGACGAGAAAGGAAATTATGATTATTTGATGTTTAATGACATCGAACATAGAAATCCTCATGTGCGTGAAGAATTGAATAAATGGGCAAAATGGTATTTTGACGAAACTGGTTTTGACGGTGTAAGACTGGATGCTCTAAAGCATATTTCTTTTGAATTTTATAAAGAATGGTTAACAATGCTACGTTCCAATTCGGGAAAGAATATTTTTGCCGTTGGTGAATACTGGGCTCCCGGGCAACTCAATTTATTACAGAAATACATTGAAGCAACAGAAGGCTGCATGAGTCTTTTTGACAGTTCGTTACAAAACAATTTTCACAATGCATCCAAAGAAGGAGATTCCTATGATTTGAGAAATATTCTTGCTTATACTTTAACGGAAGCCGATCCTTTGCATTCTGTAAGTCTGGTTGACAATCACGATACACAGCCATTACAAGATCTTGAAGCGCCAGTGGAAGCATGGTTTAAGCCTCTTGCTTATGCACTTATTTTACTGAGAGAAAACGGTTATCCTTGTATTTTTTATCCCGATTTGTATGGAGCTCATTATAAAGATACCGACCGTGAAGGAAACGAACAGGAAATATTTTTAGAAAAAGTAGACGGTATTGAAGAGCTTTTAAAAGCAAGAAAAGAAAATGCATACGGATTACAAAGAGACTATTTTGAAGATGCCAATTGTCTAGGCTGGATTCGTGAAGGTGATGAAGAGCATAAAGGATGTGCCGTTGTTCTTAGTAATAAAGATGCATACGATAAACCTATGGAAATGGGTGAAAGATATATTGGAAGAACTTTTTATGACGCATTGGGAAGATCTGAAGAAAAAGTACTAATAAGAGAAGATGGCTGGGGAGATTTTCCGGTTCCTGCAGGAAATGTGAGTGTCTGGATCCCTGAATAAAAGTTTATCTATCCAACAGATTTAAGAAAATTAATAACCAGCGGAAGATTAATATTTTCAATGCATTCGTATTTAAAACAAAGAAATCCAGTCTTTTTCAAGACTGGATTTCTTTTTATTATTTCTTTTTATTATTTCTTTAAGTATAAATCAAAATAATCGGTGACTTTTTGCATCAAATGCACTCTGTCTTTCCCAACCACATTGTGCGGATGTCCCGGATAAACAAAATAATCAAGCTGAATACCGTTATCAACAGCAGATTTAAGGAATTTCACAGAATGTTGCCATACCACAACATCATCCTGAGCCCCGTGAATCATCAGTAATTTACCCTGAAGATTCTGAACTTTATCTAAAAGATTTGCTGTTTTGTAACCTTCAGGATTTTCCTGAGGCGTATCCATATACCTTTCAGTGTACATCGTTTCGTACATATTCCAGTCGATTACCGGACCTCCCGCAACACCTACTTTGAAAACATTGGGCTCCTTAAGCATAAAACTTGTTGTCATAAATCCACCAAAACTCCAGCCGTGAATTCCCATTCTTTCAGCATCTACATAAGGAAGAGACATCAGATATTTCACACCTTGCATTTGATCTTTCATTTCTACTGTTCCCAGATTTCTGAAAACAGCCTGTTCGAATTTCAAACCTCTGTTTGATGAACCTCTTCCGTCCATTGTAAAAATAATATATCCGTTTTGAGCCATATATTCATACCACAGATTTCCTGAAGCCGGGAAAGTATTGGTCACCAATTGCAAATGTGGGCCATTGTATAAATAAACAATAGCTGGATATTTTTTATTAGGATCGAAATTGGTTGGAAGAATGATTTTTCCATATAATAAAGTTCCGTCGTCAGCTTTTAAGTTGATATTTTTAATTTGTGGACGAAGATAATTTTTCAGCGGATCTTCAGACTTTAAAATATTTGTTGCTTTCAAAGTTGAAGTATTGAGAATATCGGCAACTCTCGGAGACGTTGCATTGCTATACGTATCATATAAATAATTACCGTCGCTGCTCAATACTGCAGCGTGCGTTCCTTCCGCATTGTCTAATTTCTGAGTTTTGAAAGTATTCCAGTTGATTCTGTAGATATGTCTTTCCATCGGGCTTTCCTGTGTAGAAACATAATAGATCTCTTTTTTCTTTTCATTAAACCCTAAAATATCGGTTACCAGCCAATCTCCTTTTGTGATTTGAGCAATCAAACCTTTTTCTAAACTGTAGTGAAACAAATGATTATAACCCGTTCTCTGACTTTGCCAGATAAAATCTGTATTTGAATTCGGGAAAAACAATAACGGATGTTGAGGTTCAACATATTTATCACTGGTTTCTTCAAATAAAGTTTTCACAAAGTTTCCGGTAACAGCGTCATACTGATTCATCTTTAAATGATTCTGACCTCTGTTTAAAACCCCTACAAAAATAAATTTAGAATCCGGGCTCCAGGTAACTGCCGTTAAATATTGGTCTTTTTCACCTTCTACTTTTAGGAAAGTGGTCGATTGGTTTTTAATATTATAAACTCCCAATGTCACTTCATGAGAAGTTTTTCCTGCCATCGGATATTTTATATTGGTATTCACAGCAGGAGTTACAGACCAGTCAATCACAGGATAATCTGCAACCATGGTCTGATCCATTCTATAAAACGCTACATTTTCAGAATTAGGTGAAGGGAAGATTCCGGTATCAATACCAAACTCGTTTCTGTGAACATTAGAAGCTCCGTTCAGAATATTTTCGTTAGAATCATTCGTTATTGCAATTTCTTTCCCATTTTTATTGATGAAAAGATTATTGTTTTTAGTATAAACCAAAGTCTGATTATCTGCAAGCGTTTTTACATTTGCGGGATTATCTCCTAATGTTGCCGAACGTTTTACCTTCCAGTCGTTACCCGATTTCTCAAGCCAATACATTTGATTATTTGCCGTAAGATAAGCTTCAGAATTGGTGATAAATTTTACAGGAGGAAGGCCTTTTAGCTTTTTATCAGCAAAATTTTTGTTCAACTGGTAAAGAGAGATCAATGTATCTTGCTTGTTTGTCTTAAGATCTGTCGTTAAATATCCGCCTTTTACAGCCTGAATATAAGATTTGCTGTCGCTTGACCAAGAAAACTGTGAAATATTTTTCACCGCAAGATTACTTCTCATGCCGTTTACAGCTTCTGCCATGGTAAATTTCTGGTTTTGAGCCAACGCTGTTCCACCCAAAACAACCATTAATAAAGAAAATTTATATAATTTCATTGCATAAAATTGAATCCGTCAAAAATAAGAAATAAAAGTCACACGTTAAGAAATGTTAAAATAAAAAGATAATGAAAGTGTATTTTAAACTTTAAAAAGGATTATATATTATTATTTGAAAAGTTCCTGAATAATATCATTTCACGGTTGCCAATTCACAAATTGTTATCTTTGTAAAAAATTTAAAACAAAAATATGAGTGTACACATCAGTGCAAAAAAAGGAGAAATTGCCAAAGTTGTTTTGCAACCGGGTGATCCGCTTCGTGCAAAATATATCGCTGAAAATTTTCTTGAAAACGCAAAATTAGTAAGTCAAACGAGAGGTATTTTTTATTACACCGGAAATTACAAAGGAAAAGAAATCTCTGTTGGAGCAAGCGGAATGGGCTTTCCAAGCATCGGAATTTATTCTTTTGAGTTGTACACAGAATATGAAGTCGATACGATCATCAGAATCGGAACTTGTGGCGGATATTCGAGTGATGTAAAATTATTCGATATTTTAAATGTAGAAAACGCAGCCAGCGAAAGTACGTACGCAAAATATGCTTGGGGATTTGAAGAAGAGATTTTTTCTCACCAGGGAAATATTTATGATATCATCAACAAAACTGCCGAAGAATTATCTTTAAAAACTAAAGCAACCAACATTCACAGCAGTGATATTTTTTACAGAAAAGATCCTGCAACTCCTGCAATTGCTACGAAATACAATTGCCCAGCAGTAGAAATGGAAGCTTTCGGATTGTTTGCTAACGCAAAGCATTTAGGTAAAAATGCAGCGACTATTCTTACGGTTTCTGATATTATTCCAACCAAAGAATTTATTTCGGCTGACGAAAGAGAAACAGCTTTGAAACCAATGATCGAATTGGCTTTGGAAGCAGCTTTGAAAGTGATTTAAGAATCAATTGATACAAATAAAAAGAGCTTTACCTGATGAGTAGAGCTCTTTTTAGTTACAGAATTCTACTTTTTTCGTGTAGTAATTTCCCAATTTTCAGCTTGATTTTGATTGTTATCTTTATTCAAAACCAAACGGAAATTTATTTTACCTTTTTCTTTATTCGTGAAAATATTAAATGAAAGTTTTCCTTTTGTAATGAGCTCTTCCGACACAGGATTACTTAGATAATGACTTTGCACAATTTTAAAATCCTCGGTGAGACTTGTATTTTGAAAAAGAAAATTCAAAAATTGTTTCCTTTTGCTATCAATATTTTTCTGGCTCAGATCTGACGTTATAAAATTTCCTTCTACTATTAAATCTAAATTGTCACAACCCGAAAGTTCCACTGTACATTTAAAATCCTCAGCATTAAATTTCTCATTCAAAACTTCAGTATAATTATGCATATCAATCGTTCTGAATGATTCTGATGCATTTTTTAATACTTTCTTATTTTTCCATTTTGCCAGCTCACAGTTAGATAAATAGGTTTCTTCGTATACATTTCCATCTTTATAAATAAAAGATAAATCCGCAGATTCCAGTTCTTCTTCGGGTTTAGAATAAGTACGGTAATTTTGTGTGACAGTCGCCTTTAAAACTCCGTTTTTGTACGCTATATTATCTAAAATATTATATGAGAAAGGCGCGTAAGCAAGAATTCTATGCTTATCCTGAATATGGTCATCTTTTCCCATAATGATGTATAAAATTTCAGAGTTTGTATTTGCATTTCCTCCAAGCATTCCTTCTGAATTTCTTTCAATTATATAGTCTTCAATTCCATCTTTATTAAGATCTTCTGAAGCAATTTTCCGAAAAGAAACACTGTAAGAATCACCATCATTATCAAAAGAAACTGAATAATTTTCGTAATCTACTTTCTCAGGTTTCTCGTTACCTATTTCTTCATTCAATAAAATTTTAAGAATATCAATTTTCTGTTTAATTTCTTTTATCGGCATGTCATTTTTTGATAGAGAAACCGACTGATTCAGAGTTTTCTTTTCAGTTTGTTTTTTTCCACAATTAAAGAGTAAAAATAAGAGAACTATCAAAACAGATTTCATAGACAATGCATTTATCTAAAATTAATGAAATTTCAGATATAAAAATGATGAACATTAAATTAAATATAAACCATTTGTGCAATCGATTACTCCGATAAGCTTGTTCAGCTAACTTTTCGGGGAATATCTGAAGGTTATTTTTTGAATTTCTCTTGAATTTTCAACAATTTTATATTGGGAAAAAGTTTTCTAACTCCCTATAAATAAACGATTAACAAACTTATAAAAAATCTATTTCTCATATTCCTAAAAATTCATTCAGTATTAGATAAAATTATTACATTTAAAGGTTAACAATTATTAATTTATTAATGAAGTTTATAGGATATGATGTTGGAAGCTCATCAATAAAGGCTTCTATCGTGGATGAACAGGGCAAAGTGATCGCTCATGCAAAATATCCGGAAAGCGAGATGTCCATCGATTCTCCAAAGATTGGCTGGGCAGAACAGGATCCGGAACAATGGTGGCAAAACCTTAGAATTTTAACTCAAAAAGTGATTGCAGAAAGCAACATCGACAAAAACGAAATCAAAGGGATTGGTATCTCTTATCAGATGCACGGTTTGGTTTTAGTGGGCAAAGATAAACAAGTTCTCCGTCCATCAATTATCTGGTGTGACAGTCGTGCTGTGGAAACCGGCGACAAAGCTTTTGATGATTTGGGTGAAGAAGTTTGTATGAATAAACTTTTGAACTCTCCAGGAAATTTCACCGCGTCAAAACTGAAATGGGTCAAAGAAAACGAGCCGGAAGTGTATGAAAAAATCTGGAAGTTTATGCTTCCCGGAGATTTTATTGCATTGAAATTAAGCGGTGAAGCAACAACAACGGTAACCGGACTTTCAGAAGGCGTACTTTGGGATTTCCAGAAACATCAGGCTTCAAAAACATTGTTAAATCATTGGGGAATCGACGAATCTCTGGTTTCAACAGTTGTAGAAAATTTCTCGGATCAATGTGTAGTTTCAAAACAGGGCGCAGAAGAAAGTGGACTCCCAGAAGGAATTCCTATTCTGTACAGAGCCGGAGATCAGCCGAATAATGCTTTATCATTAAACGTAATGAATCCCGGAGAGATCGCTGCAACTGGAGGAACTTCTGGAGTTGTTTATGGAGTGACTAATAATATTCATTCTAAAGAATCTGTGCGAGTAAACAATTTTGCACACATTAATCATACAAAAGAGCAACCCAGAATCGGGAAAATGCTTTGTTTAAATGGTGCCGGAATTCAGTATAGTTGGTTGAGACATCAGGTAGACCAGAAAAGACATTCTTATCAGGAACTGAATGATTTAGCTTCACAAATCCCAATCGGATCAGATGGAGTTATCGTTTTACCATTCGGAAACGGTGCTGAAAGAGTTTTAAAAAATAAAGATATCGGTTCATCAACTTATAATGTGAATTTTAACCGTCACAAAAGTGTTCATTTATTCAGAGCCGGATTGGAAGGTATTGCCTACTCTTTCGTATATGGAACTGAAATTCTGATGAATGACGGTCTTCAAAAAGGAATTATTAAAGCAGGAGGAGACAATTTATTTCGTTCTTCCTTATTTGCGCAATCGATTGCATCCTTAGTAGATACAGAAATCAGAATTTTTGATACTACAGGTTCTACCGGAGCAGCAAGAGCAGCAGCAATTGGAGCAGGAGCATTTGATACACTCAACGATATTTTAACAGAAAAAGATATTACTACAACTTATATTCCTGATTTTAAAAATATGGACCAGTACAGAGAAAGTTATGGTAAGTGGAAAGCAAAATTAGAACAGGTATTAGGCTGAGTTAAGCTAAAAGAAATTTTCTTTTCCCCAACCCTAAAGGGAGGAAAATTTCGTAAAATCCATCAAAATTATACCCTTGAGGGCTCGGGAAATAATTATGATGAATTTTAAAACAGACAATTAAATAAATAAAAAATATAAAATCAAAATAATGGCAATTACAACAGGAAACAAAGAGTATTTTAAAGGAATAGAAAAAATAAAGTTTGAAGGAAGAGAATCAGACAATCCGTTGGCATTCAAATTTTATGATGAGAATTTGGTGGTTCGTGGAAAAACGATGAAAGAATATTTCAAATTTGCCTCAGCTTACTGGCACACATTCTGCGCAACCGGCGGAGACCCGTTTGGTGCAGGAACTCAGCAATTTGACTGGTTAACCGCTTCTGATGCTAAGCAAAGAGCAACAGAAAAAATGGATGCTGCGTTCGAATTTTTCACCAAATTAGGCGTTCCTTATTACTGTTTCCACGATTATGATTTGATCGATGAGGCAGATAATTTCTTAGAATCTACGAAAAGATTAGAATTCATCACCGATTATGCTAAAGAAAAACAAGCAACTTCTGGTGTAAAATTGCTTTGGGGAACTTCAAACTGTTTTTCAAACCCAAGATTTATGAACGGTGCAGCAACCAATCCTTCATTTGACGTTTTGGCTTACGCAGGCGGTCAGGTAAAAAATGCTTTGGACGCAACCATCAAATTAGGTGGAGAGAACTACGTTTTCTGGGGCGGTCGTGAAGGTTATATGTCTCTACTAAACACCAATATGAAGCGTGAGCAGGAACATATGGCGAAGTTTCTACATTTGGCTAAAGATTATGCAAGAGCTCAGGGTTTCAAGGGGACTTTCTTCATCGAGCCAAAACCAATGGAACCTACAAAACATCAGTACGATTTTGATGCTGCAACTTGTTTGAACTTCCTGCGTCAGTACGATTTATTGGATGATTTTAAATTAAATCTTGAAGTCAATCACGCAACTTTAGCACAGCACACTTTTGAGCACGAACTTCAGGTGGCTGCTGACAACAATGTTTTGGGAAGCATCGATGCAAACAGAGGAGATTACCAAAACGGTTGGGATACAGACCAGTTCCCGGTTGATTTATATGAAATGACTCAGGCAATGTTGGTGATTATCCAGGCTGGAGGTTTCCAAGGCGGAGGTGTCAATTTTGATGCAAAAATCAGAAGAAATTCAACAGATTTAGAAGACATTTTCATCGCACACATCAGCGGAATGGACAATTTTGCAAGATCTTTCTTAGCTGCTGATAAAATTTTAGAAAAATCAAAATATTCTGAGATCAGAACCAACAGATATTCTTCTTTCGACAGTGGAAAAGGGAAGGATTTTGAAGACGGAAATCTTTCTTTAACTGATCTTGCAACTTATGCTCAGGGATTGGGAGAAGTTGGTAGAGAAAGCGGAAAGCAGGAATATCTTGAGAGTATTATTAATCAGTATTTATAAAAATTATTTAAGATAAATCATCTTTTAACTCAAGAAAACTATTCTCAAAAAATTCATCAAAATTAATTTCCCCTGCCCTAAAGGGTGTAATTTTGATGAATTTTAAAGACCTTTTCCTCTCTTTAGGGCTGGGGTAAAAAAAAGGCTTTAAAATGTAAACAATACGTTTGATAGATAAGAGATTTTATCATTTTTTTAACAATTAAAACTAAATCAAACTATGCAAATAATAGATTCTGGTCCTAAATATTCTTCAGGAACAAAGGCGCAGATCAATATGCTGTATGTTACCGTACTTACATTGGTCGCCACTTTGGGAGGACTTTTGTTTGGGTACGACACCGCTGTGATCTCCGGAGCCGAAAAATCGATCCAAGAATATCTGATCATTCCATTAGGATTGAGCTCATTAGCGCACGGAGCGACCATTTCGAGCGCATTAATCGGGTGTATTATCGGTGGCGCTATTTCCGGAATGATTTCCACAAAGCTGGGAAGAAAAAAATCATTGATGCTTTCGGCATTTCTGTTCTTCATCAGTGCTTTGGGAGCGGCGTATCCTGAATTTTTATTCTTCAAACACGGTGAACATTCAATGGGTGTTTTATTAGCATTTAATTTTTACAGAATCATTGGTGGAATCGGGGTTGGGCTTGCTTCAGCGGTCTGCCCGATGTACATTGGTGAAATTGCACCGGCTGAAATACGTGGAAAATTGGTTTCCTTAAATCAGTTTGCCATAATTTTCGGAATGTTGGTCGTTTACTTTGTAAATTGGGGAATTGCAAGTGGACAAACCGTAGAATGGATCAACGAAATCGGATGGCGATATATGTTTTTATCATTGACAATTCCTTCTGCCCTATTCGGAATTCTATTGTTTTTCGTGCCTGAAACTCCGCGTTATCTGACGTTTATCAATAAAGATGCAGAAGCGCTTAAAATATTAACCAAAATAAATGGGGAAGCTCGTGGAAAAGAAATTTTCTCCGAAATTAAAAGTACGGTCGTCGAGCATAAAAGTGAAATTTTTGCCTTCGGGAAAACCGTAATTGTGATTGGAATTTTGCTTTCTGTTTTCCAGCAGTTTGTGGGAATTAATGTGGCATTATATTATGCTCCCAGAATTTTTGAAAGTATGGGCGTTCATAAGGATTCATCAATGTTACAGACCGTTGTGATGGGATTGGTGAATGTTGTTTTTACCGTCATTGCCATTTTCACAGTGGATAAATGGGGAAGAAAACCATTATTGATCGTAGGTTCAGTTGGGATGGCGATTGGAATGTTTGCGATTGCGATTTTGTCTTATTATCAAATCATTGGGATTGCCACGTTGGTATTTATCATTGTTTACACGGCTTCATTTATGATGTCTTGGGGACCGATTTGCTGGGTTTTAATTTCAGAGATTTTCCCTAATAAAATAAGAGGAAGTGCGATTGCGATTGCTGTTGCTGCACAATGGGCAGCGAATTATTTAATATCATCAACTTATCCTTTTATGATGGAATTCAGTGGCGCATTTACCTACGGATTTTATGGTGTAATGAGCGTTCTATCCTTATTTTTTGTATGGAAATGGGTTCCTGAAACCAAAGGTAAATCTCTTGAGGAGATTGAAAAGGTTTGGGAAAAATAGATTTATCAGCTATATTTTACATTATTTATTTACAATAAAAGGATTCCGAATGTGGGATCCTTTTTGTTTTTCTTTTCGACATATGCAACTTCTCTTCGGATACGCTCAGGGACCGGGGATTTGAATTGTGTCTTGTTTTAATTAAATTGTGCCTTGTTGTGTTATGATTGTGCCTTGCTGTAATTAAATGCCTCTTGTTGCAGTTTATAGTACCCTTGTTGCAGTTCGGGGTAGGCTTGTTGCAGTTTGGAGTACCCTTGTTTTAGTTTGGAGTATGCTTGTTTTAATTTGGAGTATGCTTGTTGCATTTTGGAGTAGCCTTGTTTTAATTTGAAGGTGGCTTGTTGTGTTTTGGAGGTGACTTATTGATTTAATTATGATCTTTACTCGAAAATTAAATCATCTTCAAGCGTTCTTCTTCAAGATCGATTTGGAATAATTGCTGACGGATTATTTCTTCATTAATTTTCGGATCTTTATTAAGCTCGGAAAGATATTCACGCTGAGTTTCCAGCATTTCTATAAAAATAAGTTTTGTTTTCTCATTCATCCAACTGTCGTCGGCAGCTTTCGCACGTTCTTCCCAATGTCTAAGGAAAATCTCTAAACCTGCATGATCTTTCAATTCATTTTCGTATTTAGTTTTAAGAAATTGATAAACATGTTGTTTCAGATCTTTCTTTAATTTCTCTTTCGTTAATTCTTCAGATTCTTCTTTAAAAACATCATCAAAAAACCGGGTACGCTTTATAAAATAAGGAAGCGTAAGCCCTTGAACTAAAAGGGTAAGCAAAATCACGACAAACGTAATAAAGAGAATTAAATTTCTATGTGGAAAAGCTTCGCCATTATCTAAAGTTACCGGAATTGCCAATGCTGCAGCGAGCGAAACTACACCTCGCATCCCTGTCCAGCCCAATAAAAGAGGCATCATCCAACGGCGTGTTCTCGAAGAGGCATGAGGCTGTACACTGTGGCGAAAAATCATCGTAGAAATTAACGCAGCATAAGAACTTATCATCCTTGCAGCGATGAGAATTCCTGTTACCAAAATACCGTAACCAATAGCTGTTTCCAGTGGAATTTGATCTTCCTTCAGTCCATCTACAATTTCCGGAAGCTCTAATCCAATAATTAGAAAAACAACTCCATTCAGAATAAATATCAGGCTTTCCCAAACACTGTATGCGTGAATCCGGCTTGTGCTGTTCAAAAACTTTAATCGTCTTGCCGACATAAAAAGTCCACCGGCAACGACCGCTAAAACGCCCGAACTGTGAAACTGCTCTGCAATCCAATACATCAAATACGGTTCAATGATCGTTAATGCAATATCTGAAGGTGCATCGGTTGGAAGAAGTTTGTGAGCCTTTACAAAAAGCCATCCCAAAAGCAAACCAATACCAACGCCGCCAATGACCATCCAAAAGAAACTCATCGCTGCATCCATCCAAATAAACTGCCCCGTGCCTACTGCAACCAAAGCGAATCGAAAAATAATCAATGATGAGGCATCATTAAGCAAACTTTCACCTTCAAGAATGGTTGAGGTAGATTTTGGAATTTTGACAAATTTAGTAATCGCACCTGTACTGACTGCATCTGGTGGAGAAACGATTCCGCCAAGTAAAAAGCCTAAAGCAATAGTAAATCCCGGGATAAAATAGTTGGTAATTAAAGCCACAGATAAAGCGGTAAAAAATACGACCAGAAAAGCAAAGCTACCGATAATACGCCACCATTTCTTCATTTCTTTAAAAGAAATATTCCAGGCTGCATCACATAATAACGGAGGAAGAAATATGAAAAAGATAAGATCCGGATCTATTCTTATGACAGGTAATCCCGGAATGAAACTGATAATCAAACCTCCAACAACCAATAAAATAGGATAAGCAATTTTGAGTTTGGCAGCAAACATGTTTAAAACAACGATCACTGCAACCATTGCTAGAAGAAAAGGTAAAAGACTGTGCATGATATTATTTGTGTTTTAAGATACAAAAATAGCGATTGCAATGACATATAAATGAAATTTTCATAACCAAATTTGATATTGATTATGAAAATTTTCTTAGTCTAAAATGTTTATTTAAAGAAAGTTGATAGAAAGTGAATTATCTTATGACTTCTAATTCTGTCTTACCTTTTGGAATGTGAAAATAAAGCATATAGGTATTATTTTTAAACTGATTTTCACTCACTTCGTAATTTCCCCAAAGCGGAGAACTTCCATCTATATTATCAATTAATGTAACAATTTTTCCGTCTCCATAGATGGCAACTTTATAATTTTCTAACGGCTGCATTTTGAGCCCCTTCTGTCCCCATCTTTGTAAAAAAGTCGATAAAAAATTGTCATTGGTTTTTTTATCGTAAAAGAAGGCTTGCGCAACCTCTTTTTCTGCCGTTAGTTTTGCATTAGCCATTTCATCTAGTTTTCCATTTTGAAGCCATCCGTGAAATTTCTGATATTCTTTTAACAGTTGCTTTTCCAGAACTGCACTATTCATTTTAGAAAGATCCGTACTGTTTTCCCATCCACTCAAAGTATAAGGAACATCTGCCTGAAAAGTTCCACTATATTCTATGTATGGTTTTCCGGCATCATTTAACATATTCTGACCACTTTTATCATCTTTTTTCAAAGGAGCCTCAAACTTTACGACTTTACCAAATCTTTTCTCAATATCACCACTTTCACTGAATCTTACGCCTTCGATTTCCATTTCAACTCTTGCACCAGGCTGGATAATATTTTGCGGAACTAATGTCACTTCGCCATTGACCTCTTTTCTATCTCTAACAGGATAAACTTTTATTTTCCATTTTTGAATCCCAGGTTTAAGAATGGCAATATTGATCGGTGTGCTTCCACTTGAGGAACCGTCTCCAGGCCCGAAATATCGATCAACCGGATAATCGTTTATCAATACTTCATAGTTACAACCCCCGATAAATATCATCGCCTGGTAATTGATACGCTGGTCATTATGTTTAACATTTTTATATAAATTTCCAAGAATTTCTGTTGCTTTTACGTCCATATTTTTTTTGTTTTGTCCACAACTTTGCAGGCTTATTAAACTGATTATTAAAATGAAGTATTTATACATATTTTTTAAATTTATTCTTTTTTGGAAGGAAAATAAAATTTTCCCCACTTCTTTGGTTCTTTCCAGGCATCAATCGCCTGCCAAGTAAACTCGTTGGTACTTTCTACAGAACCATATTTTGATTTACCATCACGACTGCTTACCTGACCGGAAAAGCTAGCTTCACCTTTTATTTCTAATCCTTCGAAAGTCATTTCAGGAGCCAGATACCAACCATAATCATCGGTATCAATAGGAGCCTTCGCTGTCCATTTAGCTGTTGCTTCGGCACCTAATTTACCTGTTACTATAACTTTGACAAAGAATTTCTTCTTTTCGATATTTAATTCTATCGCAATTTTTAATTTAAATTCTAAATCACATTTTAATTCTGCAACTTGCTTGTCATTTGCATTTCGGTCATCTTTATTGAAACTATTTTCGCCCGTTTTGGTATTGAGAAAGCCTTGTAATTTACCTCCAAAAGTACCCGTCGCGCTCAACTCACAAGTAATTTTACTACCATCACCTATAATTGCCAACGTAATATCTGCCGCTGCAATTACCGCTAATGCGACAGGATGCGCTCTCTGGGCTAAAGCAAGGAAATCTAATGTTGCAGTAATCCCGATAAGCGGTGTCAATTCTAGTACTCCTTGTAAAACAACTCCGGTTTGATTGTAAAACGGACCTCGCTGACTAATATTTTCTAAGCTCCATTCAAATTGGGCTTCTAATTGTGGCCACTGTATACTGATAGAACCTATTGATCTGGTTAATTTCAGATCATATTCTTTTGACTGGCTATCCATTCTACGCTGAAGACTGTCTATATCTTTTTGGGCTCTGGCTCTATCTCTATCTGTGACTGAAGCCCTGTGTCTGGTTTTTGCAGCGTTTAATTGATCTTTGGTCTGCTCCAATTCACGCTTTTCCTTTTGGTCTTTTTTATCAGCGACGCTTTCTAAAGCTTCTTTATGTTCTGCATCGGGTTCTTTATACTTTCCCTCTTTCTTATTTTCATCTCCTAAAAAAACAGAGTTTACAAATTTTCCGATTGCTCCTAAGCTTTCAGTTAATGCTTTTACCTGTTTTGTAATATCTGCAGTGGCATCATATTCATTTTCATCATCCCATTTTGCGCCTAAAGAAATGCCAATACTTTTTCCCTCACCTGCGGGAATCCATTTTTGTGGTTCTCTTTTAAATTTTGCTTTTTTGGTATTAGCATATCGTTGATTTCCCCAAAGTTCTCTTTCTACTGTAGAATTTGTATAAGACAGTTTTAAGCTCCATCCAACATCGGGATATGTTTTTATAGAAACAGCTTGTTGATATCTGCACGTATTACTTTTTACCATATACGTGTTTGTAGGAACACCATTTCCCAACCAAAAATATCGAAATATGGGATGTACAGGAATTCCTGCAAGATTAATCGGTGTATAATTATAAATATATCTGGCTTTAAATTTCAATTGCTTATCATCACCATCTGCAGTATACTTTTCTAATTTACCTTTAAAAGCGATTAATTGCTCATGACTTACGTTGGCTTTGTCGCCACCTATCTGCACTTTTAATTTACTGTCAAAAGAGGTGCTGCTTTTCTCCTCTTCTTCTTTAGCATCTTTTTCTATCTTTTTTTCAGGATAATCTATTAAACTCAAAACATGTTTTTCATGATCATTCAGAGTACCATCAAAAGAACATTCTGTTGTATCTGTATCAAGATCAATTGTAATATCGTGCGTATTATTCAACGGTCCTGCTACCAATTCGAAAAGATTGAGTGGAGGGATAGATTTGTCTTCTAGCAAATCAATAGTGCGCGTTCCGTCACCCACCTCAAACTTATTATATCCACAAGGATGAAATGCCTGAAAATTTGTTTCTATCTTATCTACGAACACCGGTACATTTCCTGTTTCGGGCATTTGTACTTTTACAGATTCCCGACAATTGACCGTTAAAACCGAGTCTAAATCTTTCTTTTGATCACCAAAATGAATGGTTGGTTTGATAACAATCTGCACTTCACCGATACACCATGCCGGATCTATGAATACATCGACGACTGCCTTTTGAACATTAGGTACTATAGAAATATTTCCATCAGACAAATCCTGTTTTGGATCTACCAGATGTCCCGTTATCGTTCCCGCAGGAGGCTGTATACTTTTGGGATCTGAATAATCATAAATCTCGACTTCCGCTAAAAAAAGATCTTTAGAATCTACTACTTCATAAGTAGAATCGGGCTGCTCAGGCTTTTTATTGGCATATACCTGAATTACACTTCCATAAGCATTCGCCTTTAGCGTTTTACCATTTGCTTTTAACTCAACTCTGATATTATGCCCATACATACTTCGTGTATAGATATGCAGTTGCACTTTTGAGCCGGGGATAATCGGTTTATCAATTTTCAAAGGGTTGTTATCTTTATCATAACCATACCATTCTGCTGTTAAAACCTGTGCATTTTGGCTCGCTGTATGAACATATAAACCAGACTTTATATTTCCTGTAGGTTTAGAATTTTCAAAGAAAGGTTCAAGCCAGGCAAATCCTCCTCCATAGAGGTGTTGTTTAAGAGCTAAATTTACTTCTTTGGTACCTAGGGCAATTGTTTCATTCTGTCCGTTTGGTAAACTGCTACGTTGGTAAGCCAAATTCCAGGCCCATACAACGGACTCAAATTTCTTTTCAAAAGTTTCTAATTCCTGGTTTAAGTTCTTTAGCAGATTATCTTTTGCTTTCTTTAAATTCTCAGCCTTGTTTTTGGCGGCTTTTATATTTTCATCCATGCTTACCTGAGCATGAGTTACTTGTACACCGTTATGATTTTCCATCTCCGTCCATTTACCTCCTTCACTATATCTTTGATTAGCCTGATCAAATAATCTGTTTTGCTCGATTGCTAAATCAATGTCTATATTTTTTTTTTCGTTTTCTAAAGCTGTTATACGTTCCTGGATGTTTTTTTTCCCTTCTATATATTCTTTAATTCCAACAGAAAACACTTGCCCTTCCTGAGTTGTCAAAGTTCTGTACTGTTCATTAAAATCAGCATTATCTGGTTTCAAGACAATAGCGGTTAGTGTATTATTAGCCATTACTAATGTATTAAGATTCTATGTAATCTGTTTTTCTGATATATTCACCAAGATCTGTAAAAGGAAATAATTCCATCAAGACTTCTTTCTCTGCATTCTCTACATTTTGTGCAGATGCTTCCATGATTTGACCGTGATTAATAATGCTTATACAATCCGGAGCTCCAATAGGACAAGTTGCTTTACTATCTTCTAATAATGCTTTGCCGCTGTTATCCTGCAGAGTGATTTTTTCGTAGAAGCCGCTCCATTTCGTCACTACAGCCAGACAAGGAGCATTATTGAGTTTTGCACAGCTTCCAAATAAATTTTTCTCAAACGTTTTACCAATATCCATATGGGTAGCCATCAATTTCTGGCTCCCATCTTTGTCGTTAATATAGCGTTTGCTTTGCGTCAATACCTTTAGCTTATCGGGTGCAGACCCAAACTTACAGCTACAAATAGCGCCTTGGCAAACAAGATGTTTTTCACTCATAATCTGCGATTTTTGATTGACTCATCAGTTGAGTTTTTCTAATTCATAAAGTTGAAAATCAACATTATGTTTTTTGTCATTTTCAAAATAAGAAATAAAACCAACTATAGAATATATTGCTTTTGTTTCTTTATCTAATTTGTAAAGCAATTCTAATTTTCCTTTTTCACGGTTTTGATTAAATATACTATCGTCTTCAACTCCGGTTATTTTTAATGCAATCTTGTTGCCTCTCGTAAATTTTTTCTGCAGCCAATATTGTATTTTATAATTGATCTGCTTTGCAATATCTGTATGATAAATCTGAACTAAACTTTCTTTCTTAAAGCCTTCATAAGTCTGATAAACAGGCAGAAAAAAAAGTTTATAAAACATATTTCTTTCCAAAAACTGTCGCTTTTTATTGAGATTACAAAAAGTATCATCAAACTGCTGAAGAATTTTATCGGTCGTTTCAGACTGATAGTAATCTTTTAGCTTAGGAAACGTTTCTTTTTTCCATCTTTCAGCAACCTCATCTGCATTCACAATCTTACTTAATGTGCCATTTCTTTCAGTTAAAATTTGTAAAGGATATAAAGTATTATTAGCTTTTTCAAATAATTGTTCGATAGTCTGCTCAATTTTCTGGTTGTTTACATATGTCTTATCTTTTGTCAGGGTTAAAATATCCAGTGTTCGTTTTACCTTTATTTTGTAATGTATCTGAAGATCCTTGGGTGAAAATTTAATAACAACTCCATACTCTTTTTCCTCATTTCTGGTCGGTAATTCGAGCGTTGTATTTTTTAAGATCTTAATATCCTCCTCTTCATAATTTTTTGACGGCAGATAAACATGCTGTACATATTTTGATAAATTTAAACTCAATAATTCCTGTAATCCGCAGTGTTGATTATGAAATTGAATAACTTCCTGGGGAGTCATTTTATATTCTTTTGAAAACTCTTCCAGATTGAAGATGCCTTCGATTTTTACTTTAGCAAAATTTGTTTCACTGCTCATTGGTGCTATTGAAATATTGATTTAAAATGTTTTTCTAGGTTATGTTTCATTCTTAATTATAATCATTATAAGAATCTTTATATTCACTTTCTGTCTTGAATACTCTTGTACTATCAGCTTTCAAAGGTTGGTCGTTCAAAAATATTTCAAAACTATTATTATCGGGAGCTATCTTAAATTCTAACTTTGCATTATTTCCTGCTTTTTTAAATGCCTCATTAGTCTTTTCCCAACTGAAATAAGCTCTCCCGACAAATTGCTGATCTTTTCCCGTTTCCCAAACGAAGCTAATTTCTTTCGGAATAGCTCTTTCTTTTATCGGAATATTATTAATCCAAGGGCGAAGCATAATTTCTAACTCAGCATTATAATAGTGAAAATTCATCTCAAATAATCTAAGAGCTTTATTTTCACCGGTAATTATGGGTTTGTAAGCATATCTTATCCGATAATTATCCCATTCATTTGGAGAAATATCTAAAAACCTATTCTTTCTCATTTCTTCACGTGAAATAGATAGTTTTGAAAATAATTTTTTCTCCAATTCTTTATCGTCTTTAATAACTTCGGATTGATAACGACCCAATTCTATCCGAACACCCGCACCATAACGCAACCATATGACAACCATCCCTTTGGGTGCAAAACCAAAAACCAGATTAGAAAAACTATTATAAGAATTATAATTTGCACTAAAACGTTCATTTCTACCCAATCGCTTGTATTCTTCTAATGGGGCTTTATCCTCAGTTGTTCCTCCACTTTGGGCATAGGCTCTTTCCATGTAATCTTTGATCTTCTCTTCGGGAAAGTCAACTTTCAAACGATAAAAAGTATCTTCATATCTTGAAAAGTAGATGATATCTGCTCCGATGGGAGTACCGTATTGCTCTGTCCAACCAGATCCAGAATATCCCCATTCGCCAGAACTGCTACCGTAAGGCAATGCCGCACCATTACCTTCTAAAGTAAAAATTTTATCCTGTATAGGGGTTACATCTAACTTATTATAAGGATGTGATATTTCCACTTGAAATTCAGGCAGTTTTTTTTGTTTCATATCTTGGCAGTTGATACTTAGTAGCATCAAAAAAAAATAAAAAATATAGTATGCTTTCAAACTTAATATGACTCTTTAAATTTTTTTTCGCTTTTATAAATCCTTACACTATCTGCTTTAAATGGCTGAGTATTTAGAAAAATTTCCAAATTGTTGTTATCGGGAGCGATTTTAATATTCATCTTAAAGTTTTTTTCAGCATTTTCAAATTCTTCATTTGCTTTTTCCCAATTGATGAAAATGCGTCCTTCAAAAGCTTCTTCTTTACCCGTTTCCCAAAAGAAATTGATTTCTCTTGGAATTGCTTTTTCTTTTACAGAAGGATCTACCACAGACGGTCGCAACAGAATATCTCTTTCACCGTTATAATAATCTGTATTTATTGAAAACAATTTAAAGTTCTTGTTTTCTGAACTTATCTGAGGTGCCCAATTGTATTTTCTTCTATAATTTATCCATTTTTCAGGTGACTCACCAGGAAGATAATTTTCCTTCGCCAACTGTTCAAATAAATTGGCATCAACTCTGTACGTTTTCTGATATTTTTCTTTTAATCTCTTAATCTCAGACTCATTGTTGATTTTTTCTGCCTGATATTGACCTAATTCAATTTGTGTCGGTCCAAATCCTAGCCAGACTACAACCATCCCTTTTGGTGCAAAACCAAAAATAAGATCAGACATCCCATAATAAGATTTGGAAAACGCATTATACTTTTTGCGGTAGTCAGGTTCATTATGAATATTAATAAACTCTTTCATCGGCTCATTAGATGACTCAGATTCATCTACAGCGTACGCTCTCTGAACAAACTCTTTTACCTTATCTCTAGGAAAACTTGCTTTTAAATGATAAAATACCCCTTCACTTTCAGCATAATACTTTATATCTGCTCCAATTGGAGTTCCACTCTGTTCGGTAAATCCCTTTCCTGAGTTTCCCCAACTTCCTGAAGAGCTCCCATAAGGCAAATGCGCAGCAACACCTTCTAATGTTATTAAAGAATCTTCTACCGGTGTAATCAAATGTTTATTATCCGTATGCGAAATTTGTACGTTATACGAGGGAGCTATAGATTCTTTTTCCATTTTTTGGCAATTCATGAGCTGAAATAAGCCCGTTAAAAAAATAATTATTTTAAATTTATCCATCTAGTATTGTTCTTTTACGTTCTGACGAAGGGTGTACTCCGGATACTATAGGTCCCATTCCAAAAGCATCCAGATTTGCAGACCAATGTAGATATCCTTTTCTTAGATCTTTCAAATCATCAGTATTCATATTAATAAAATTTAAGTAAGAATAAGTCTTGGCTTTATCAACATATTCAGCAGATGAAATTTTCTGTCCCGATTGCATTTTTTTAACAAAGCTGTTTCTCAAATCGACACATTTTTCTACATATTTTTGCAGCTGCGATGAAAATTTAGTGACAGTATCGTCTGTTATTTGATTTTTCTTTCTTTGCATATCTAAATATTTCACACCAAAAAGATCAGAGAAATAAAACATATAATGCAACGGCAACTTGTCATAATGATTTGACAAATCACGGTTTCCCCATAACTCATAATTATATTGAACACCAAATCTGGTTGGATATGTTTTTGTCACAATACTTATCTGATCAGGATCATACCAACCTTCTTCAATGAGGAGGTTACGATATTTTTCACAAGACTTTTTATCGTTGCTTGCTTTGTAGATAAGAACATTTTCCTTTTCCCCATCAACATAACCGCCTCCAATATCAGAATGTACTCCAGGAAATGTAAATTGTAGCCCGTATGTTCCGGTACTTTCGATATTAGTTAAACTAAAATTATCTCTAAATTCATCTGCAGAAGCTATCTGAAATATAAAATGAGCATTTTGAACTGCATTCAGTCCCAATTGTTCAGAATCATTTTTTACAAACCAGTTTCCTCTGTGATTGGCACCATAAGATGCTACTGTATCATATAATCCTACAAAATTGAATTTGATTTTTTTAATTTTTAAATTATTTGAAACCAAGCAGGCTCCGAAATAACCAAAATTTAGTAGATAAGAATCTGTTTTATCTTTTGCTATATTTAAAATTTGCTCAATAGCTATTTCATCTTTCTTTTCCTCCGCTTTCGATAATTCATAAAAATCAGGAGGATAAACAGTTAAACCACCACCAATTGTTTTACTTGTTTGGGGAGCTGTTGTAGATGCTTTTATAAAGTGCCGTGCTGCTGCAGCACCTCTGCTAAACCCGTAAACATTTACTGAAAGCACATCAATTTCTTTACTTCCAAAGTTGTTTTTAATAGCTTCGGCTCCTTTTATGCATCCTTTTGTAACTTTTGCCTTTATTCCTCTTTCAGCAACCCCTAAACCTGCACCTCTTACAGGTAATCCCAAAGTATCATTATCAGACTTTCCATCAACAGTTCCGATTCCTTCAATATACCATGAAACTTGATTATCTGCCGTAGGATTTATTGCATCATATCCTCTTGCTACGTTAGAATAATCATTCGCATAGCTTCCTGATTTTTTATCTTTTGAGAGCCCCTGCTCAGTGTTTGTTTTGTTATTAAGTGTACCGTCAAAAAAAAGATTTAGACTAACATTTATTGTATTAATGGGTTTATCATTGGGATTTACTTGGCTGGGATTATTATAACTAATTCCAGTATCAGTTCCATTTTGTAAAACATTTTTTATCCCATTGTGAGCAATATTGCCTTTCGAGAAAGCCAATTGATCGCCTTCTGTTTGAGAACTTACTTTACCTTCAACAAAATATTCAATACTCATGACTAATAGTTTTTAGACTTTTCGCCACTGTTATTTTTAACTTCCTTTTCTGCGTGATGCTCAACGTTCCCTTTACTGCTCACTTCAATTCCTTGCAAGCTGATAAGCTTATGTTCTTTCTCTCCGAAAGTTTCCATATCGCCCTTTACATAATGCGTTAATTTACCTGTAACGTTGGTGAAAAAGCTTCCTAAAACCCCTACGTTTTTCATGGCTCCAACAGACTCAGAAAAATTCATTGTCACATTTTCAGTTTTATTCATTCCTACTGTATTCGATTGATTGGCTCCAACAGTAGTTGTCATATTTTGTCCCACAGAAATATTCATATTTCCACCGGCATTAAAATTCATATCATTAGGTGCAGTTACCGTAATATTTCCTTTTCCATCCATAAAATAAGTATTACCACTCGGATCTAATATAGTCACACTTTTCTCATCATCATTCATCAAAACTTTAATGCCACTTTTGGTTTGAATGGATCGCATGTGATTATTAATTCCACCGCCTAATCCAATTCCACCATGAAACATTCCTCCCATAACAAAAGGTCTGTCGGGATGATTGTGTACAAAATTCACCATTACCTGATCGCCGACTTCGGGAATGGCAACATAACCTCTGTTTTGGGTAACCTGATCTGT
>Ga0308158_10000410_pt1 | contig 73946 bp, 56 predicted proteins | sample PhyBR2_FD_201038 | JGI IMG/M metagenome (GOLD analysis project Ga0308158, IMG submission 201038) | Phyllosphere microbial communities from UC Gill Tract Community Farm, Albany, California, United States - DLSLB.R2 | ecosystem: Host-associated > Plants > Phyllosphere > Unclassified | place: USA... | reverse complement strand
TCAACTTTTACAATCTCAAAATGCTCAATCAAGAGTTCAGGTAAAAATAATTTGAGGAGTTCGGCATCGTTTAACATTCCACAAAATTATCAATATTTTTTTTATCCCCAAGTTTTGAGATTGATCCATAACGTTCCCCGATCCGCCCCCCCCCTCTCTTATTCAGAATTGATGATTTTATTAGTTTGTTTCGATATATTTGAAAAAAAAACTAATGTAAATCATGACTGTACCAAAAAACCAATTTTATTCTTTAGAAAATATTGCCAATTGGCAATTAAAAGGTGATGAGAAGATTAAGTTGCCAATTTTACAAAGATCTTTTGTATGGAAGCCAAATCAAATAGAAACTGTTTGGGATTCGATTTTGAGAGGTTATCCTATTGGAGCATTTCTTTTGGCAGAAACTACGGATAGTACCTTTGAATTATTAGACGGTCAGCAACGTTCAACATCAATTTCTTTAGGGTTTTTTAATCCTTGGGAAGAAAATTCCGCAAAATTTTTTGATAATAAAAATAAAGATTATGATTATATTCCTACCGTTTGGATTGACTTAAATCCTGAAAAAATTAGTAATACTAATAAATATTTAATCAGAGTTTTAACAAGATCTCATCCTTGGGGTTATCAAGCGAAAAATAATAGTTCTACTTTAAGTGTTTCTGATCGAAAAAAAGCACTGGATATTTTTAGGAACGCTGGGAAAAATGTAAAATATACTGAGTTGAAAAATATTGACGTTTTTCCTTTTGATGCAAATCTTCCGATTCCATTAGTTTTTCTATTAAAATATATTTATGGAAATCAAGATGCTTCATCTTCAAAAGAAAAATTAATTAATCAGATTGCTACTATAAAAATGAATAATCAAAAAGAGAGTTTATATGAAGACTTTATTGCTTCAAGTGCTTTTGATGATTTTATTGATGAAATAAGTAAGAATTTGACGAGTTACTCAATTCCCGCAATAGTATTAGATAATTCATTAATAAAAGTAGCTAATAGCCAAGAAAAAGAGGATCCTACACTATTCGTAAGATTAAATTCACAAGGAACTCCTCTTAATGGAGAAGAGCTAATTTATTCGATCTATAAGGCTGAGTTTCCAAAAAGTAAAAAATTAGTAGAATCAATTAGTGCTGATTTTATTCAACCTTCAAGATTGTTATCATTTGTTAATAGGTTGGTTTGGTCTGACTTAAATCAAAATAATTATCCAAATTCCTTCAGTGTTAATCAATTTAGAGATAGATTAAATAATTTAGATTTTTTACAAATGTTGGAAGACTTTATTGGTAGTGATAGAGATAGCATGGCAAATAAAATTTTTAAAAGATCATTTGATATTTTATTGTCTGAAAATGAAATCAAATTACCAATAATCTTAGTGAAAAGTTTGATAAATGATTACCCAGAAATCTTTCTTTTTTATCTAAATTGGATTTATATCCATTATTACAACATTAAACCAGAGAGTTTCTCAGAAATAAAAAAAGGCTTTTTCTATTTAACATTATTTACTTTGGATAAAAATAAATTACCAAAAGAAATATGGGGCGAGTCATCAAAATTATCTTTCTGGACTTATCAAAACTTAAAAAAACTTGCTTACAGCAATAACCTATTTATTACAATGCCTAATATATCTGATCTACAAGTAGTTTATAAAATGGTAATTGAAAAGAAAGTTAGATGGAATGAATTTTATCCTTCAAAGGAAGAATATTTAAAACTTTTTGATAATGCTTTGGAAGAAAAAGGTTTTGATGAAGGTGAAAAATCTGAGATTTATAAAAACCAATGGAACCATCTTGCAAATCAATTAGCTTGGAATCGTAACGTATTGATTTATTGTCAAAGAGATTATTTTAATAAAAACTTTCAGGAATTCAATAGTCTGGAAGTTTTAAGTGATACAAATAGACCATGGGATTATGATCACATTTATCCAAGTAGTTGGGTGTATCAACAACAAAATGTTAATCCTCAAATTAGAGATTGGCATAATATGAATGCTAATTTAAGAGCTATTTCATTGGAAGAGAATCGAAGTGATGGTAATCGTGAAGACCCTAAACTAAAAGCCGAAAATCTAAATGCATCAGATTTTTTCATAATTGATGATAAGGAATATTGGACAAAAATTGAAAGTCGAATATATGATGAACAAAGCGCAATGTATTTAATGAGTGCTTTCGTAACAAGAACCATTAATTTCTATAAAGAAATATATTTTTTTATTGTTGAAAAATCCCGTTAACGAGAGTTTAATAAACTTTAACATGATTGTAATTATCTGGTAACCAGATAATTGATTTGATATTTTGATTTTTTTATCTATCTTAGCTGATTTTTTAATTGTTACCGATGTATGAGTATATAATAAACAATTAAAAAAAGAATTATGAAAAAACCTCCAATTAAAGCAATCATAAGAACTGACAAGGCTGATAAGTTTGGTGCTTGTCCAATATGTATCCAGATCATAATTGATGGTGACAAAAAAAGAATTTCAATTGGTGAAAAGATTAAACCAATAAATTGGGATACAAATCTAGGAAGAGCTAAAGGTAAAGGATTTGGAGATCTGAATGATATTATTGATAAAAGAAAAAGTACTTTCAATGAATTTTTCTCTCAATGTATACATATGGGGAAGCCAATTTCAATTAATGATATTGATATTTTCCTAAAAGGCTTCAAAAATAAAAATTTTTATGAGATTTATGATTTAGTACTTCAGGATAAGAAGTCCCTGAGCGACGATACAAAGTATAAATATGAGGTCTTGAGAAGAAGATTAAAAAAATTCCGTCCAAAAATTTCGGTTTCAGATATGGATAGTGATTTTATTACTGATTTTGATAGTTTCTTGAAAAAACTTGAGATCGGTGAAGGTGGTATTTATAATCATCACAAATGTTTAAAGAGTGTTATAAATGCCGCTAGAAAATCAAAAAAAATAACTATCGACAATCCATACTATTTTACTACTCTTGTTATTAAAGCACCTCAACATAGAAGTGTATTTCTAGATGAAGAAGAAGTTATAAGAATAGCAAATTATAAAACAGATGAGGACAATGAGATTAATGTACGAGATATGTTTTTATTAGCTTGCTATACAGGTTTGAGATATTCTGATTTATTTACTTTGAAGAATTCTGATATAAATTTTAAGACAAGAGTTTTGAGTAAAGTTCAAATTAAAACAAAGGAAAATCTAGAAGTACCTCTAAGCGATCAAGCTTTTAAGCTAATTGAAAAATATTCATTTGGGAAAGAACGTGAAGACAAATTATTTGGAGAAGTCTCAAATCAGGTTGGGAATAAAATAATTAAAAAGATTTCTAAAGAATGTAAAATCATCAAGAATGTAAGCTTTCATGTTGCTCGGCATACTTTTGCTTCATACTTATCAAATGGAAATCATGCCTCTGTAATTAATATAAGTAAACTTTTGGGTCATAAGAGTATAGCTAATACTACAATATACACTAATTCAAATATCAATAATTTAAAAAGCGTAATGACTAATGTTCGTTTCGGATAAATTGATAAATTTGTAAAAGAAAATAATTTTTAACGATAAAGCGTAAGCTGTTTATTTGTTCTGCCGAAAACTGGTAATTTTTAATACAGACAAAATAGATAGTGATACGCCTGCGCTTTGCGTGGGCTATCCTATTAGTCTGTATGGGTATACCAGTACCTCGGTAGTTAATATGGTTTAGTTCCACGCTTTTTCTATGTATTAAACTGCCGTTTTGGAACTGAATGGTTATTAATAATCATGGGAAACTTTTCTTATCTGATTCAGAAAAAATTTCGAGACCTGAATTCAGAACAACAACGAGTATTTATAGAAGAATTTGAAAGAAGGAAAAAATCAGTAGGTGTATCATACCTACTTTGGTTTCTTCTAGGTTGGCATTATGCATATCTTAAAAAATGGGGTTGGCTTGCCTTATATATTCTTACAGTTGGTGGATTTTTTATTTGGGCAATTATTGATCTCTTCAGAATTCCTAAAATCGTTGAACAATATAATAATGATCTTGCTTTAGAGATATTACGGGATATTTCAATCATGCTTCGTGATGATGATAGGGATTCACGTGATATAGATGTTAATAAAAAGGCTGTAAATGACCTTTACATCACTCAAAAAATGCAATCAGGAGATAATTATTCATTTTATATAATAGTTGCCGTAGTCATCTTGTTTAGTGTTTCAGCTTTCTTCTTAAAACCAAATAATACAGAAATGAAAAATAAGATTGTTGATGATATTATGGCATATCAGCCTCAACTTTTTAGAAATATGAAAGATTTTTTTGCTGGTGAGAAACTCAATGAAAGTCAATCTCAGAGCTTTATAACTTTATTTCTATCAGAGAATGGTTATGAAAATAGTAGGCTATATGATGAAGATCTTGTTTTGCTAAAGAAACTAATTTATAAAAATGAGAATGACAAACAAAATCTCATAACTGCTTACGGCTTCTTTGGTTTTACAAAGATTATATATGCGGATGAAAATCTGAGAAACAGAAAGTTTAGAAGGTATAAAAATGAGAAGAAAACAAAACCTTATGAATATAATGTAATAGAATCGACGAATAAATATCAAAAATTTGAAAGACCTAATTCTAAAGAAAAACAAGAACAATCTGGAATGAAAGAAAAAAATGAAGTATTCCAGAATTCTAAAGTTAAAAATCAAGAGGGAGATTCAATAAAAATCAATTAATCATGAAAAAAATAATAACATTCATTTTATTCGTTAATTATACTCTGATTTTTAGTCAGAAAAATATCAATGAGGAGCTTGCAGAAACTAAAAAGTTTGCCAATAAAATAATCGAAAATAATCCTGAAGAAATTCTAAGCTACTATAAACTAAATAACGGAACTCTTAAAAAAACAAACCCTAATAATGAGAATGTGGACTACGATAGCGAGATTATGATGTCATACAGAATCATTAAAAAAAATGATAAGATAGTTTATATCAGTAAATCCGATAGCTTTTGGGGAATGGGAGACTGGAATAGTTCGCAAGATTTTTATTTTGACGAAAAGGAGTTTTGCTCGGAGCTGTAAAAAAAGAGGATTGGTTTTTAGAAAACAAATGTGCAATGCAGATCAGATACCGTGGTATTTATAAAAATTATGGAAAGTCTAAATTATCTAGTGTTGATAAGTTTTATAACGAGAAAGATAAAGAGGTTAATTTGGATTCTCCCAATTGCAAAAGAAGTAAAAAGGAGACATTAGAAAATGTTGAAAGAACTGATAAAATCACTTTTAGAAATTTGGAAGGATTTATGAATGCTGAGAAAATCAAATATTTTAAATCTAGAAAATCAGAAGAAGAGACTATTAGAAATGTTGAAGATCCGCTTGGAGGAGATAAATCGCAAAATTTTAATGGTTCTAATAGAAGACTGATAGCGTTTATTCCTGGAACGCAGGGAAAAGGTGGGGAACTTCCTTCTCATAACTGTAAGGCAAACGGTTCTATTACAATTACATATTCTGTAGATAAAGCAGGAAATATTATTTCTGCCAGAAGGTCAGGAGGGATTTCAGATTCTTGCATTATCTCAACATCAATTGGTTGGGTCAAGAGATATGTAAAAGCTGAAAAATCAAATTTTTCTTCTTTGGGTACTTACCGAATTACGTTTTAGACTTGAGTGAAGTTAAATCACCTTCAGAAATTTGGAAGGTTTTATGAAAGCTGAAAAAATAAAGGACTATAAATAGATATCACAACTTAGATTGAGAGACGGCTGAAAAGTCGTCTTTTTTTTGTTTTTTAACAAAATTCAACAAACTTTAACAAACTTTAACGTGATTTTCCAAAAAATACTTTTGATTCCTTGCTATGATATAGAAAACCCCGTAAAAAATGGAAATTTTAAAAGAAAGACGTTTTCTATACTTGCTAAACCATACCAACAAACTTAAAAAGAGAATAGCAGTGCTCGAATCATTAGCACTAGAAAACATCAAATCGAAGGAGATTTTGACTGTTGAGGAGACCTTAGAGTTATTTAATATAAGTCGATCAACATTCGATAGATTACGAAAGAAAGGTTTCGATCCACATCAACCCAACAGAAATGGGAAGATTTATGTTAATAGAGCTGAATTTGAAAAGTTTTTGCAAAAAAATAGTTATGGTAGATTTAATTAAATTTTACATTGAAAAAATTGTGCTAAGCGATTATTTATTAGCAACAAAATTTGTGAAAATAAAAGAAGAAGATGGATATGAATATTTCAAAGCAGATCCTAACAAGATTTCTTTTTTGTCTAAAAATAATAATGTCAAACAGAATGGTCATTTTTTTAAAAATGAAATAGTAATTCAACAAGAAAATCTTGCTAAAAGACTTTCTTACCGAAATAAGTTTATCAGTTTTAAAAGGAAGAAAAACGAAAAAGTAGGAAGATTCTCAGTTTGTCAAAATATCAGAAAAGATTTTATTAGGATTAAGAATTTGAATCCTTTTACTGATCTAAATTATCTGAATTTTGTTGAGATAATTGAAATGTATGCAGATGAGTTTGGTATTGAAAGAAAAAGATTTTGGAGTGCAAAAATTACTCAGGTTGAACTTGGTGTGAATGTTCGTTTCAATATGAATATTGCCTCAATTATAAAAAATATATCAAGAATGAAGGGTATGGAAAATACTTTGAGAATTGGAAATACTGTGAACTTCAAAAATCAAAAATATGAAGTTGCTATTTATGATAAATTAGAAAGAGAAGCTCAGCAAAATGAAGTTTTCAAAGACGTAAATAAAGTAAGAAGAAGACATTTGGTGAAAAAGATAGCAAAGCATAATTCTATTGTGAGAATTGAGTTGAGAGTGAAAAGAGTCAGTCAATTCAATCGGGCGTCAATAAAAAGTAAGATAAGAACTTTGGAATCTATCAGGAAGAGCTTTGATTTATTAGGTAAAGAACTCTACAAGCTTTTTGTTAATATATCTTTTGTTGATGAAATTTCACCTGACATTAGTCGAAATCTTATAAGATCTCAGCTTAATAGTAAGAATGTATCAGCTTTCAATGAATATTTGCAATTTTTAGGATTGAAATCTTTTGGAATTGCAAGGTTTGTAGATTTTGCTTACCCGATTTTAAATACAAACATTAGAAATAATTATATTGAGAAATTGGAAAATATTTATAATCATTACAAAGGTGATAATGACTATGTGAGAAAAGAGTTTCAACGAAAAGTCTCGTCAAAAATCAATAGGTTGATCGAATATTCGATTTCGAGTAGTAACTAAGGTTAATATATCTCTAAAAACTTATATAAGTAATATCGAAATAGTAGTAAAGGGCGGAAACATATTAAATAAAGTAAAAAAGCATATGAAGAATCCAAGTAAAACAAATTACTATAGTTTTCAAAGTTATATTGGTAGAGTAGTTATTTCAAGTTGAGATCTATCTGATAGCAAGCGAAAGAATAGTGTAAATGTGCTTTTTTATGCCTTTAAATATGTTATGATGCCTTCGTCTATATTTATAATTTAAAAGAAAATTTAATGATTAAAAATAGTAAAACAAAAAGAAATAGAATTGGATTTAGAAATACTGCAAATGCAAATTCTGAAGCTTTAAAATTTGTCCAATCTCTACATGATGCAGTGGGATCGGAATTAGCATCTATTAATTTCTATAAAAAAAAGAATGGAAGGTACTCTAGTAAATATATACCGAATATTAGTTTTGAACTGAAAAAGAATTTATATAATGGTAAAGAGGGGGTAGTTTTCTTGATCTATGATGAGGTTACTAAAACTACTGTTACATCCAAATATGTTAAGAAGATAGTTGAATTTTCTTTTTTTGATGATAAATATACATTGCCGTTTTTGATTGAAGATCTTAAGGATGGGCTTGGTTACACAAATTATCATAATGAACCATTGCGGAAATTCTCTTTAACTTATTTGAAAGTAACATTCAGGCTAGGTAATAAGGAGATTGTCTTACATTTTGATTATGATGTAAAAAATGATAAACCAAAGCTTTCTTTCAGAGGAGAAGGTTATGAGAAATATCATTTGAGTAGGTTTAGCCAGTTGGATAAAGAGGCTATAAAGATGAAGCTTGCAAATTTAATGACTGGGTCGAGACTTATCAGTATTCCGTACATTAATTTTTAAAATTGCTTGTTACTTCATATAATTTCTTTAAATTACAGCTTTAAAAATTAAAATTAATGGCAGCAAAGCCTTTTGTTAAATGGGCTGGAGGTAAAAGAAAACTTCTCAAAGAAATAAGCAGTCTGTTTTCAGATAATATAAAAACCAAAAAAATAACTTACATAGAGCCTTTCGTCGGAGGAGGCTCTGTTTTATTTTGGCTACTTTCCTGTAATGAAAAAATAAATAAGATTATTATCAATGATATAAATTCGGATTTAATGAATGTATATCGTGTAATCTCTCATCAGCCAGAAGAACTTATTTCTGTTTTAAAAGTTTTTCAAATGGAATATCATGCTTTCAAAGATGATCCTGAAGGACGTAAACAATATTACTATACAAAAAGACATACGTTTAATTTGAGAGATCAGCAGGATGTAGTACATGCTGCAATTTTTGTTTTTTTAAATCGGACATGTTTTAATGGATTATATAGAGTAAATAAAAAAAATGAATTCAATGTTCCGATAGGAAGTTATGAAACTCCCTTGATTTGTGATGAATCTAACATTTTAGCAGTTAGTAAGCTATTAAAAAATGTCATTATTTTAAATGGCGATTACTATGAAACTTTGAAATATATTGATCAATATAAGGATTGTTTTTTTTATCTAGACCCTCCTTATAAACCTTTGAGCAAAACGGCAAATTTTAATAAGTATTCAAATTATATTTTTGATGATTCTGAACAACAACGGTTAAGAAAATTTTGTGAGATACTTAACAAAAAAAAGATTAGTTGGGTTTTGAGTAATTCTGATCTTAAAAACGAAAATCAAGAAAACTGTTTTTTCGACGACTTATACAAAGATTATAAAATTAATAGAGTTGATGTTAATAGAGTAATCAACAATAAATCAAAAGAAAAAAGAATAAAAGAACTTCTAATTACCAATGAACTAACCCATAAGAATTTACTATTATTACAAAGTTAAAATGACTCAAAAAATACGTTTAGCAATCGTTAGTGATCTTCATTGTCATCGAAAGTATGATGCGAGCGATAAAGATAAGACTAATGAAACATATTTATTTTCGGATGCTTTAAGAAATTCTGATCATCCAATAGATAGTCTTGAAAATAAGCTAAAGGGAGAGAAAGTTGATCTAGTTTTCTGTCCTGGAGATTATACTAATAAATCTGATCAATTAGGTTTTGTTTCTGGTTGGGGATTTGTAACTGAAATTCGAGATTTTCTTAATGCTGAAGAAATTATTGGAACTTTAGGAAACCACGATCTTGATTCCTATAATACTTACTCATCTTATAGTTTTACAACAGCAAAAGGTATTAAAAGAAATTTTCCTTTTAAGGATGAGGTTCAACGAGACTTGTTTTGGTCAAAAGGTTGTGTGTTTATTGAAAGGGATTGTTGTCGAATCTTAGTTATTAATAGTTGCCATTATCATCATAATAAGGCAAATGCAGGGCATGGTAAGATTGATGATGATATGTTAGTTTACATTAAAGATCATCTTAAAACAAATACTGAAAAAAAAATAAATATTGCATTAATGCATCATCCGCCAATTAATCATTCGAGATTAGATCTAGGCGAAGATGATATAATTATTAAAGCTGATGATTTATTAAATATTTTAGGTGAATTTGAATTTGATTTAGTAATTCATGGTCACAAACATGATCCTTTGATAAGATATTATACGACAACTGAAGGTTCTTACCGCTTACCAATATTTTCATCTGGAAGTTTTTCTGCAACAGCTAATATTATATACTGTGGAATGAAAAACTTTTTTCATATTGTTGATATTGAGAAGAGTGAGGAGACTGTTAAAGGAGAAATACTTTCTTGGACTTACATTCCTAGAGTCGGTTGGGAGTTTAATTATGAACAAAATGCGTTTCCGCCATTTTCTGGTTTTGGTAATAAGATGCCTTTGGATGAAATTGTTCAGAAAATAGAAGAAAATGTTAACTCTTTAACCCAATGGTCTGATGTTGAAGAAAAAGTTCCCAACGTGAGAAATCTAATACCCGAAGAACATAAGGCGGTTAGAGAAAAATTACTTAGGAAAGGAATTTATACAGATAAAGCACTATCTGATTTCCCTAATGTTATATTCAAATAATGATTTTATGAGCGATTTTTATAATACTTATAATGCTAGGTATCTTCATCCTGAGCAAGTTGCTGAAAATTTTATTATATCAGATAGTTTTAAATTGTTAACTAAAAATCGACATTCTATTATTTTAGGAGCGAGAGGTTGTGGAAAAACTACAGCAATGAAGATGTTAACATTACCAGCTCTCTATAATTGGAATAATAAGGAAGCAAAGGAATTGCGGCAGAACTTACCTTTCTATGCAATCTATATTTCAACTGATATTTATTGGGATGTCAAAAATAAATCTTACGAAGAACAATTGCACTCATTCGGCAATTTTTTTGATTTAATTTCTAAATTCTCTGTAAATAGCTCAATATTTATATCATTATGTGAAACATTTTTTAATATCATAAAGTATGAAACATCTTCTGAAGATATATCTAGAGAAATTGAAATCTCTAAAATATTAATAGATAGATGGAAGCTCACAGATACTATTCCTAGACTTATTTATGTAAAGGAGTCATTATTGAAAAGGATTGATGATGTTAATCAAATAATTAAGAATTTTATTTTTAATAATAGAAAAAGTGATAAGCCACCTTATTATGATTTTTTTAGTTTGGATTTTGATAGCTCATTACCGTATATCGTTTCGGCATTTTGCAGAATTTATTCTATTTCAGAAAAGAAAAAATGGGCATTATGTTTTGATGAACTAGAGTTTGCTCCAACTTGGCTTCAAGAACATCTATATAGATCTTTAAGAAGTAGACGGGAGCAAAACTTCTTATTTAAAATTAGTTCCAGTCCAATATTGCCAAAAGAACTAGAACCAATATTTAATACAACATATCAGGCTAGTGCAGGGAATGATTTTGATTGTATTAAGATGTGGGCAAGCGGTAGCAAAGAAGAAGATTTTTCAATAAAGTTAATTGAGTCATTACTAAAGTCATCAGGAATTAAGAAGAATGCAAAAACTTTTTTTGGAAAAAATCCTCTATATCTTGAGTCAAGAAGAGAGTCTTACTCTGCTAGTAGTCCTTATATGGTTGAAATTAAAGAATTAGCGGATAAGGATGTTGAATTTAAAAAATTTTTATTGACAAAAGACATTGATCCAAATAATCCTATTCCAGGAAGTATTAATCAAAAAGCAAGTATTTACAGAAAAATAAAACCTATTGTTTATTTTAGAAATTATTTCATAAAGACAAATGTAGAAAATACTGAGCTACGGACTAGAAATAAATCAATTGAACTTTACAATGGAATTGAAATTTTATCTAAAATATGTGAAGGGAATCCTAGATGGCTTATTGGTTTAATCAATTCCATTATCACTCGATTGGAATTAGGTAATCATACAAATAATATGAGTATACAGTATGACGAAATAATGAGTGTTTCTAATAGATTTATAAATTCAATAGAAAATATTGCAATAGAATTAGAGGATAGGGATTTGACTATTAAAAAATTTATAGATAAGATCGGAACTTATTTTAAAGAGGATATTCTAGGTAGAGAATTTAAGTCAGAACCAGCATCGACATTTAATGTTGATGTTAAAAACCCAGACTACATAAAGATTATAGAGAAAGGAATTTTTCAAGGAGCATTTATATTGATAGATGATGATAATGATGACTTTGATTTTCAAGTTAGTGGTAAGAGGTTGAAACTTTCCTATATGTATTATCCAACATATAGACTGCCAATAAGAAAAAGTAAAGATGTATCACTTCTAAAGATTTTCAATGAAATTAACTTTGATAAACAACCGCCTAATTTATTTAATCAACAATAATGAATATAAAATACGGTAAGAAAATTGAGAAGAATGAAGTTAATCAAATAAATTTTGATTTGTTTTTATTTGCTAACAATATAGAAAAAAGAAAATTAACGGCTTATCAAAATATAATTATAAATAATTCAATTTCATCAACTTTTGCTCTATGTTACAGTGAAAATTTTGAAGAAAATTATAAAGATATAACTAACGTATATGTGAGAGAAATAAGTGATATTTATGATATTTTGAATAGTGTTTTTAGTTCGCAAAAAAAAGAATTTAATATATTTGTTGACTACTCGTGTATGACAAAACCATGGTATTATTCTATATTAAATTATTTAGTTAATACTAAATTAGATAGTCAGATAGTAAATGCCTATTTTAGTTATACTCCATCTATTTATTCTGAACCTTTACCTCCTAAACAAAATACTAAAATAGAACCTTTGCCTGGAAATTACAAAATTTCCAATCATAAGCCTAAGGCTCTTATTGTTTGTTTAGGTTATGAGCAAAACAAAGCACAAGGAATTATAGATCAGCTCGATCCTAGTCTAACTTATATATTTTATACAGATCCAGCTATTGATTCTAGGTTTGTTGAGCAGGTTAAAAATAATAATAGTGATATTTTAAGATTAGTCCCTGAGTCAAATGTAATAAAATATCCATTTAGTGATATTTTGTTTTTGGAAAGAGAATTAATGTCATTGTATTACTTACTTAAAGATGACTATAATATAATAATTGCTCCTTTAGGTCCAAAGCCATTTACGCTTGTCTCTATGGTATTGTCTGTAATTTACAAAGAAATAGAAATTTGGAGAGTTGATGGAGGCTTTGATATAAATAAATATGAAAGGAAGCCAATAGTTCCAACTGAACTTATTATTAATAAAATAGCTTTTGAAAACGAAGATTTAATTGGAATAGTTCCCTAAAACGCCCCCTTTAAAAATTACAACACCTGAAAGCCCGATAAATAAAGGGAAAAATAAAAAATATTCGAGCCCAGGTGGGACCACAGAAACACTTACTGTTACAGTAAGTGTTTTTTTATTTCTAATCAATATTTTTTATTCCCTAACTTTACTCTTTCAAAAAATCATTATGTCTATAACAAACGAACAGGAATTAATCGGAATGCAGAAAGTAAGCGAAGCAGTCGCTTTTACTTTGAAAGAAATGATGAATTACGCGCAAGTTGGAATGACGACAAAAGATCTTGACGAATACGGAGCAAAAATTCTTTCAGACTTTGGTGCAAAGTCAGCGCCTTATCTTACGTATGGCTTTCCGGGTTGGACGTGCATAAGCGTAGACAACGAATTCTGTCATGGCATTCCTAGCTCAGAGAGAGTTCTGAAAGAAGGTGATTTAATTAATATTGATGTTTCGGCAGAGCTTAATGGATATTGGGCAGATAATGGCGGTTCATTTATCATTGGAAATGACATCAACCAACATAAGAGATTAGTCGATGCATCAAAGGAAATTCTGGAAAAAACCATTAATAATATAAAAGGCGGCGTGAAAATCGCTGATATTGGATTTTTAATGGAAACTGAAGCCAAAAAAAGAGGATTTAAAGTTATCAGAAATCTTGGCGGTCACGGTGTGGGAAGAAGTTTACATGAGGAGCCTGATGAATTGATGAATTACAAAAACCGTTACGATAACCGAAGGTTTAAGAAAAATTCTGTTGTGGCGATCGAAACATTTATTTCGACAGATTCAACGATTGCGGTGGAATTGAATGATGGTTGGACGATGATAGGAAATAAAGGCGGATATATGGCGCAACATGAGCATACTATTGTAATTACCGATGGAAAACCAATTATTTTGACGAAAATGAATGAGATTTTAAATTAAAAATCAACAATTCAGATTATATAACCTTTCAGAATACTAGAAGGTTTTTTTGAAATCGTTCACAATGAATATTTCTGATTATAGCTTTAAATATGATGTGTTAAAAATAAATTATTTTAAATAATACTGAATTATTGGCGCAAACTTTGATGATTTCCAAACTTTAAATTGTCATTTTATAAATCAAATCACCAAATCTTAGTCAATATGAAATTTAAAGTACATTACATGCTGATTGCATCTGCGATGTTTTTGGCAAACTGTTCTGATGACATCGAGCAACAACCTGTTGAAGAGCCTGGAAATGAGGCAATTTATCCGCCTGTCGAAACCAATCCTGCAAATACAACATATTCTCCTGCTTTTGCCGGGCAGACAAGGGTAAATGGTGTGAAAACACAGACACCTTACAGCAGTACCGTTTTAAGTTCATCATTAACGTCGCCTTGGGGAATCACCGCTTTACCGGACGGAAGATTGCTGATCACTCAAAAAACCGGAACAATGAGAATTGCAACCAGTACAGGAACTTTAAGCAACCCAATAACGGGAATTCCTGCAGTTAATTCTAACGGACAAGGAGGTTTATTAGGACTTTGTATAGACCCGCAATTTTCTACAAACAGAATGATCTACTGGGTTTTCTCTGAAAATGTTGCAGGAGGAACTCAGACTTCAGTAGCAAAGGGAAAACTTTCAGCCTCGGAAACATCTATAGAAAATGCGGTCGTTATTTACAGAGCAAATCCGTCTTCTTCTGCAGGAAATTTACATTATGGAGGAAGAATTTTATTTGACTCTACCGGAAATCTTATGGTAAGTGTTGGAGAACGTTCTGATCTATCTACAAGACCATTGGCGCAATCGGTTACGGCAGCTATCGGTAAAATTTTAAGGATAACAAAAGATGGCGCTCCGGCTCCGGGAAATCCTACTTTTACTCAGTCTGGGGCTCTACCGGAATTGTACAGTATAGGTCATAGAAATCCGCAGGGAATTGCCATTCACCCCACAACAGGAGATTTGTGGCAAAGTGAACACGGACCTCGTGGCGGAGACGAAATTAATCGTGTATTGCCTGCAAAAAATTACGGTTGGCCAACGATTACTTACGGAATAGAATATAGCGGTGGAGTTATTGGAAGCGGAATTCAGCAGCAAAGCGGAATGGAGCAGCCTGTATACTATTGGGATCCTGTGATTTCACCAAGCGGAATGACGTTTTACAAAGGAAATAACGTTCCGGAATGGCAAAATAACCTGTTTATAGGCTCATTAAGCGGAACTCACATCGTAAGATTAGTTATAAAAGATAACAAAGTGACAGGAGAAGAACGTTTATTGGTAAATGAAGGGCAGCGTTTCAGAGATATCACGCAGGGAACAGATAATGCATTGTATGCGGTAACCGATGCGGGAAGATTATATAAGATTCAAAAACAATAGATTTTTTTTTCGTACTCTTGAAACACCTCCAGAAATGTTGGTGTTTCTTTTTTTTAATTTCATTTAACTGAATTGGTTTTAGGCAACATCAATTAAAGTTAGGCGTCCTAATTTAGAAGTTTATACGTCCAACTTAAACAAATTAGACGTGTGAGTTTATTGCTTTACGCGTCTAAATAATTTGGTTTTATAAAACGATGAATTAATAATGCTTTAAAACAGAAAAATATACAAAACAGGTCTGTGATTTTTTACAAAACGAAAATATAGTTTGTATTAAATAACATCTTTCAAATATTTTTAAAGGACGATGTCAAAAGGTTTGCAGAGTTTTTGCGTAACTTTAGTAAAAATATATTTATGCAGATAGAAACACGTACCCTGAAAGTAGATGATTATGACGAGCTGGTAGAAACCATGCGCAGAGCCTATCCTCAAATGTCAGAATACGTCTGGTCAAAAAAAAGCATTGCAAAGCTTAATAAAATTTTTGAAGCCGGACAGATCTGCATCACGGTAGACGGAAAAATTGCAGCTGTTGCGCTGTCTATTATCGTTAATTATGATGAGTTTGGTGACGATCATACGTATAGTGATATCACAGGCAATTACTCTTTCAATACCCATATTTCAACCGGAAATGTTTTATACGGAATCGAAATTTTTGTTGATCCCGAATATCGTGAGTTGAGATTGGGAAGAAGATTATATGATGCCCGAAAAGAACTTTGTGAATTATTAAATCTGAAATCTATTATTTTGGGTGGAAGAATTCCGCATTATCATAAGCACAGTCATGAATTGTCAGCGAGAGAGTACATCAGAAGAGTAAGAGACAAGGAAATATATGATCCGGTACTTTCTTTCCAGCTTTCCAATAATTTTCTGCCGATAAAGGTGCTGAAAAAATATCTTCCCGAAGATGAAGCTTCGCGCGAAAATGCTGTATTAATGCAGTGGAATAATATCTATTACAGCAAAAAGCCAAATACAATGCAGGATAGCGTTATTCGTCTGGGATTGGTGCAATGGCAGATGAGGCAATTTAAAGATATTCATGCTTTTTATGAGCAGGTAGAGTTCTTTGTAAATGTAATGGGAGATTATAAATCAGATTTTGTGCTGTTCCCGGAATTATTCAATACCCCTTTGCTCGCTCCGTTCAACAACCTTTCAGAGCGGGACAGTATGATTGAGTTGGCTAAAATCACCGAGGAAATCAAAATGAAAATTTCAGATCTGGCAATCAGTTACAATGTGAATATTATTTCAGGAAGTATGCCGATTTTTGAAAATAATGATTTGTACAATGTAAGTTACCTTCTTCACCGGGACGGTAGAATCGATGAATACAGAAAAATTCATATCACGCCGAACGAAAGGAAGTATTACGGAATGAAAGGCGGAAACGAAATTAAAGTTTTTGATACCGACTGCGGAAAAATAGGTTTGGTCATTTGTTATGATGTAGAGTTTCCAGAATTGCCAAGAATCTTAGCTGATCAGGGAATGAAAATCTTGTTTGTTCCTTATCTTACCGATACTCAAAATGCGTACATGAGAGTTCGTCACTGCGCTGCGGCAAGGGCCATAGAAAACGAATGTTATGTAGCGATTGCAGGCTGTGTAGGAAATTTACCGGGTGTAAATAATATGGATATTCAGTTTGGTCAAGCGGCGGTTTTCACACCTTCAGATTTTGCGTTCCCGTCTAATGCGGTGAAAGGTGAGGCGACTCCCAATACTGAAATGACGCTGATTGTAGATGTGGATGTTAATTTACTGAAAGATCTGCATTATAACGGCTCCGTTCAGATTCTGAAAGACAGAAGAACAGATTTATATGAAACGTATTTGAAATAAATCTGATTAAAATATTGAAGCACTTCCAAGATGGAAGTGCTTTTCTTTTAAATATTATTTGACATTTAAGCAGCCAGTCGGGGACTATAATTTTTTTGACAAACCAGACAGTACAGATCTTCTCTCCAAATCCGGTTAATTTTATAGTTTAATACCGTATTGATTTCCTGAACGATGTTTATATTTTGAGCTACTTCGGATTTTTCCTTACTAGACTTTCTATCTAATGAAGTTTTTTGGTTATTCAAATTTGAATTGTTTTTTTCTTCATCAACATTCACCATCATAATTTCATCAACTTTATTCTGAACATTCACAGAATCTTGTTTGAGGCTATTTTCAGCTTTATGCTCGGTATTTTGAGCAAAAATAAAATGAAAGCTAAACAGCAAAATAAATTGTAGAAATAATTTCATCGATGATTGTTTGTGAAAACTAATATAAGAAAATTACTTCTACTTATCTCCTGTTTGTGATTTTTAAATTTTATTTGATACTTAAACTTTTCAGAAACGGTAGAACTTGCGACGAACCATCTAAAGTTTCTGTAATAATTCCGTTTTCATTTACCAAATAAAGAATGGGATAACCATTAATTCCAAACTTTTTTTCAAGGTTTTTTTGATCAGTAATTATCGGGAATTTTACTTCTTTATTGGCAAAATATTTCTTGACATTTACTTTAGAATCTGAACCGAAAATATTGATGAGTTCAATTTTAGGATTTAAATTAAAACCAGAGCTTAAAATATAATCAGAAATGATTTTTGAATAACCACAATTGGTCGAAGAAAAGAGTAGAAGGGTTTGCTTTTCTTTTTGTGGAATGAAAGAAAATTCTTGACCGTTAATGTCGATGGCTTCAAAAGACGGAGCTTCTGTATTTTTTGCTAAAGGTTGCAAAGATTCTTGTCGTTCGAAGTATTTTAAAGCATACTGTGTCGGAAGGATCACTTTAAAATTGGTCGTTTTATCAAAAAATATATAGTTGTTAAAAAGATACGTAACGGTTTGCCCAAGTTTTCCATCAACAAAACTTTTTCTTTCAAACTTGCTGATTGTAAAATTTCTCGAAATATAAATATGAAACTCAACTTTTATTTCTTTTCCTTCGTAATGATTGATACTCTCAATATTTGAGTAATGACTGTGAATTTTCCCGTCGATTTGGGTTTCATCAATAAAGCTCCATTTCTTTTTTAGCAAAGTGGTTGGTCCGAATTGTCTGAGACGGGAAGATAAAATTGCAGCGTTTTGATTGTCTTTATTTTCGTATTCGTAAACAGTTTTTTCAGCATGATTTACTTCGTAATACGAATTGTTTTTATAGAATTCTTCTGAAGTTTCGTTCTTGCTGTAGAATTCAAAGTCTTTATTTTGAGGTTTGTAAATGGTGTATAAAACATCGAAAACAGAGACTGCATCCGTTTCAGGATTTGGATAATATGCGGTCGTTTTGTAGCTGATTACATTGGCTTGGAAATATTTGCGTTTTGCCTTTTCTAAATCAGGAACCTGAGCGCAAAGTTGAGCGATGCTTAATAGCAATAAAACAATGGTTGTAATCTTTTTCATTTTTATTTCACACGACATTTATTTGTGTATTTATTTAAATTTACTCTTCAAAACGTTCTTCTACATTATTAAGCACTTCACAATCACAAAAACCACCATTTTCCTTTAACCAGTTTTTAACTTCTTCCATATTCTGAATATGTTGAGATTCTAAAAATTGCTTTGTCATTTTTAGACTATCATCACAATCATTTTTCTCAAATTCTTCATCTAAAAAATCAAATAGTTTTTGAAAAAGCTCACGGGAAATCGGAAGACTTTTTTCAAATTCAGCTTGCGCTTTTTGTTGTAATTCTTTTTGGATTTGTTTACGTCTTGCTTTTTCGGCTTTGTCGGGCATTTTATTGATGTTTTTTATAAGAGTTTTTAACTCAATACTCTAAATCTTCCAAAAACATCTTCAACTCCAAAGCTCTGTCTTTCACGATTTCCTTTTTCTTATTTTCAGCAATATTATACCACATTGTTCCTTCTTTTACTTCAAAATAAAATTTAGTAATGAATTTAAACTCTTTGTCTCGATAAATAATCCATTCTTTTTGAGATGCTTTAAGTATTTCAAAAGCGTCTTTCGGAAGTTTAGTTGAAAGAAGATTATAATATTTATTAAGCTCTTTATCCCAAGACTCTCTTGCTTTTATAGTGCATTTTTGCATTTCAGCATTCGAAATATCTTGTTTGTCAAAACATTTTGATTCTTCAATATCTATAAAGTTTTCTTGCAGGCTTTTATTCTGAGAAAATAAAGAGTTTGAAAGAAAAACAATAAGTAAGATAAGCGTATTTTTCATAATTTTTGAAACTAAAGATTCTTAAAAAGATACAGTATTTTCACAATATCAATTACTTTTTCTCCATAGTTATTTTTTCCAACAGTCCATTTTATATTTTGGGTAGATTTTTGCAGCAGCAACTTTCACTTCTTTATTAAAATTTTCATTTTTTCCGAAGGTTGAGATATTGAGCACATTTCCCTGTTGGTCTATTTTTAAAATAATTTCAGTATTTAAATTTGCTCTTTGATTTTTCAAATTTTCCTTATTGATATTTTGATCTATTTTTTCAGAAATGCCTTATTTCCATCTGGGAAATGTGCAGGAAAAGTGTGGAATAGATAAATCCTGCGGTTGTTTTGATTGGTATCGGTCTGCGATTTTTGTTTCGTGTTTTTGAGAAAAAACCATAGTAATAGAAAGAATACTGAGTATGCAAAATATTTTTTTCATGCTTTAATTTATCGTTATTTTTGTAAATATGGTTTAGGGTAAACAATAACACCGTTTTCATCCATTTGATACAATAAAAGCTTAGAATATTTTCTTAAGAATTTCTTGAAGCCTTTTGGATTAGCAATTTCTGCCTCAATCAATTTCCCGTTAATACTTAAAATGTTATTTTTATAAATAGATAAACGCCATAGACGCTTTTCACCATCTAATTTATAGATATTAGATGATTCTTCATCTAACAATATTTTATTAGAATTAGAAATACTTTTCAATTTCAGTCTATGGAAATAATCATTACAATCCTCTTCAGATTTTAAATCACAGAAAATTATTATTTGTTTACCTTCAAGCATGAACCATTTATAATTCTTTGTTTTTTTATACAGTTCAAAATCTCGATCCAAAGTTTCAATATATAATGTTTCCGAGTATACAGAAACAGCGATATAATCACCATCATTAAATCTATGCTTTAAAGTATCTTTAACATAAAGCTTCAAAGCATCTTCAGTTATATCAGTTATTTTATTTTGTGAATAAAAATTTGAAAATAATATGAGAACGAATATTGTAATTATATTTTTCATTTGGCTATAAATTAACTCATATAATATTATTTATTTTCCCAGTTTTAAGCTTTCTTCATAATTAAAATAGATTTTGAATAAGTAATTTTTTGAATAACCAAAGTTTCTTTTGTCATTTACCCAAAACAATTCTCCCATCAACTTCCTTCAGCAATCCTTTCCCAATCAATTCCTCCACAGAAAACTTCACTAGAGAATCAATCTGCGACCCCACCTTCGCAAAACCAAAAGTTTTACAAACCGCACGAACCAATTCTTCTTTATTCAAACTCAAACTCGAATGCATCAATTCCATAATAGCAACCGATATTTCTTCAGGAGCAATCTCATCAATCAGTCTTTTTTCAACTGAGTTATCTCTGTAAAAATCTAAATTTTGAGGTTGAAGATTTTCGCTCCAGTAAAATTTCTGATAACTTTCTGTCGTTTGAATATTCGGAATGGAATTCAAAGTTTCCAAAAGATAATTATTCATTTTTCCACCTGCTCTTGAAGTATTCCAAAGTTTAAGAATCTTCCTGAATAAAGCATTTTGGCTAATCGGGGATTCGGTATCAATAATGGTTTTGATTTGACTGAGAAGAATCTGTTTGTTTTCAAAAGAATAAATGGTTTCCGAATTGGCATTCATTTCCGGACTCAATTCTGCTGCAACATAAGGAATCATTTTCGAAGGTTTTTCGATTTTCGAAACTTCACTCAGATAGACTTTTTCAGAAGTTTTCAGTTCGATAATTTCTTCCTTTTTTTCTTTGACCTGCGTCTTGATTTTCTCTAGTTCGGCCTGAATTTTCCCAACAATTTTCTCCTTGTTTTTAATCCAGTCCAGAGTCCAGATTCTGAAAACATTCCAACCTAAACCTTTCAAAACATTCGGAACAAGCAATTCTCGGTCATTGGTCGTATTGATATTGAAATAATTTTCACTGTCCAGCAAAATCGCCATCAGATATTCGCTTTCATTTCCAGGATTAATAACGCCGATATCAACTTTATATTCCGAAGTTCCGATGTTGGTTTTGATTTTCAGACCGCTTTCCTCTAAATGTTTCGCAACCGAATTCACCATCAGTTTTTGCTGATTTACCGTTTGATCTGAATTGTGATAGACCAAACCTTTTTCAGAAAAATTCAGGAAGTTTTTCAAACCTAAAACACCTTCAGAACTTGTTCTGTTCATGTCAATCTGATCACCTTTTAATGAAGAAAATACTTTCATCTCGTAGCGTGCTCTTGTTACGGCAACATTCAGTCGTCTCCAACCTCCGTCGCGGTTGAGCGGACCGAAATTCATCGAAATCTTTCCGTCTTCATCAGGCCCGTAACCAATCGAGAACAGAATAATATCACGTTCGTCACCCTGTACATTTTCAAGATTTTTAATGAAAATTGGTTCCTCAGAATTAATGGTAAACTCTTCCAAATGCGGATTTTCCTGAAATAATTTCTGCAGTAAATCTTCAATCAGACTTTGCTGAGTCTGGCTGAAAGTCACCACACCAATCGATTTTTTATTTTGCTTTTCAAGATGATCTTTAATGTATTGAATTATTGCTTCCGCTTCATTTTTATTGGTTCTTGTTTTTCCTTTATCGTAAAATCCGTCAATAAATTCGAACGTTACTTTTCGGTTTAGATCATCCGGAGATGGGAACGTGAGCAGTTTATTATCGTAAAAATGAGCGTTGGAGAAAGAAATCAAACTTTCATGCTTGCTTCGGTAATGTCTCAATAAATAATTTGAAGGAATCGAAAGCGCCAAACAATCATCCAAAATACTTTCTAAATCTTCCAATTCAAAATTTTCTTCATCTACTTTTTGGGACGCAAAAAAGCTTGTCGGTGGCATCTGTTTCGGATCCCCAACAATTATCGCCTGTTTTGCTCTCGCCAAAGCACTTACTGCCTCAGAAGTAGGCAACTGCGAAGCTTCATCGAAAATAACCAAGTCAAAATGCTCTTCATTTACATCAAAGTATTGCGCCACCGAAATCGGACTCATCAACATACAAGGTTTCAGCCTCGGAATTAAAGTTGGAATTTGATCGAATAGTTTTCTAATCGATAAACCTCGACCTTTATTGCGAATTGCCTTTTGTAAAATTCCAATTTCTGAGCTTTGAACGGCTTCCTGAGAAAAATTAGGAATTCTATCGCTCAGTTTCATCGTTAACTGATTTTTGGTCAGTTCCGTAAATTCTTTGTGAAGATTTTTATACTGCTGAATCTGAGATTCGTAAATATTGGCATCAAAACCATTCAAAGTTCCCGAACTATAAATGGTTTTAATGAATAGATTCAGATGAATGATTTTTTCAAATTCCAATTCGAGAGATTCTGTATCGAGCCAGCCCTTTTCAAGGAAATCAATGAACCAGTTTAGATTTAAATCTTGTGCTTTTTCCTTTAAAGCATTAAAATTAATCCAGTCTTCCAACTGATGAATATTCTGAACAATTGTCTGTAAATCCGCATCATTAGGGATTTCATGCACAAATTCTAAAAGCTGAGTTTCTGCATTGTCAAAATCTTTCAACGTTTCAACGACTTCAGAAATATTCTGATTGTTATTTTGTTTTAATGAAAAATCTTTTAGCCATTCCGGAAAATTCGGAATGGAAATTTTTTGAGCTAAATCCTTCGTACTTTCAATGGTTTTTAAATCTTTTTCAATCGCAGAAATATCAAACGAATTTCCGTTAAAATAAAGATTCGTCACCGATGAAAGTGCATTGTAATGAAGATTGTTTAATTGATTTTTAAGTTGCTGATAATTTTCAAGCTTGTCAAAAAGTCCATCGATTTGCACATCAGATTCTATTCCTGATTTGGCATAACCGTTTAGTTGCTGTTTTACTTTCCTTTGTTTAAACCATTTCGGAATAAACCACGTATGTTTTGCCTGATTCCACAACAGCTTTAATGAAGCAAAATCGATATTTAAGATGGAAGAATTAAAATTGGAAGTGATTTGATTTTCAGTTTGTTGAAACTGCGTTTGCTGAGTCATCCAGTTTTTAAATAAATTCAACTGACCTTCATTAAAAACCAAATCTATTAAACCAGATTTCACCGGATTGTTTTTTAAATATTCAAGAATTTCTATGCTGTCAGAATTGGAAACTTCATCCAATTGAAACTGGCTTTTTACCTGTTCAGCCGAATTTTTCTTTTCATTATATTGAGAAATTGCGGAAAGAATAAGATTTTTATTTTCAAACTGATGACTTGAAGTTTTTATCGGACGTAAAGCATGAAGCGAAGGCTGGCCAATTTTCTGCACAATCGAAGCAAACGGAATCAACCAGTCTTTCCACTGATTCCAGTTGAAAACATCGGCACTTTCCAAAGGGAAATTGATGTGAAAACGTTCATCTGCATTTACATAATTGGTTTCCAGGAAGGCAATCGTATCAAATAAACTCCAGCCAATCGGAAATTTATGGTGCAATTCATTTACATATTTTCCAAGTTCTTTTCTGCGTTCGTCGAGGCGTTTTGCTTCTTCGTGATAATCGGCATTGATTTTATATTTCGGAACTTCAAGCGTTCTTTCAAACTGTTTCAATACATCTGATTTTTTAGATTTATTGGAATGCAATTCGAGGCAGAATGCACCCAAACCAATATTTTCCAATCGATGATGAACCACATCCAAAGCGGCTTTTTTTGCGGCAACAAAAAGTACTTTTTTATCATTCGACAAAGCATCGGCGATAATGTTAGTAATCGTCTGTGATTTTCCTGTTCCGGGAGGTCCGTGAAGAATAAAACTTTTATTGAGATTGGCATTCTTTACCGCGTTCAACTGAGAATTGTCGGTCGAAATAGGCAAAACCAATTCTGCAGCGGAGATATTTTCTAAACTTTGAGTATCATTTTCCACGCTTTCCAAAGTTCCTGTCAATCGTCCGTCGATCAAACTTTTTACAATCGAACTTTTCTGAATTTCTTCCGAATATTTTGAAATATCCTGCCAAAGAATCAATTTATTAAAGGAAAAAATTCCCAAAACCAACTGTTCCAGAACATCCCAACCTTCAAGATTGAGAACCGCATTTCGGATAATCGCCAAAACTTTCGGTACATCAACTCCAGATTCATCCATCGGAAGGTTTTCGAGGCTGTTGATGTTGAGCTTGAATTCCTGTTTTAAATATTCAAGCAACGTAATGTTGATCATCGTTTCTTCTTCACGGCTTCGAAGCGTGAATTTAGAATTCACAGATTTTCTCGAAAGTTCAACAGGAACTAATAAAATCGGAGCGAGTCTTGGAACGTCTTTATTTTTTGGTTCAAACCATTTTAATAATCCAATTCCTAAATACAATGTACTTTTCCCGTTTTCTTCTTCTGCGAGTTTTGCACTTCTGTAAAGGTTGGTGAGAATATTATCGAGATCATCCTGATGATAATATGTTAAAAGTCGGTTGTATTTAAACTCATCTTCTGCCATTTTGAAAAGCGGTTGCGACTGATGTAAAGGCTCGCCGTACAGATTATATTTTCTGAGAACCGCCTGATTGTTGTCTGGATGAATCGTAAATGATTTTCCGTCGGCTAAGCTGTCTTCAAGCACATTAATTTTAGAATCAACCAACTGAAGCATACTTTTGGTAAACCGCAAATTCAGAAGATTATTTCTGAGCGAAAGATCGAGTAGTTTTCTTTCCCAAACTTTCTGTTTGGTAAGATTTGAAAAATCGGTCAGTTCAAGATCATCATATTGAGTTCCCAAATCAAAATCCTGATCAAGTTTTGTAGAATTTTGAACTGCTTTTAAATCGTTTGTCGAATTATTTTCATTTTTAAGAAGTGGGAGCGGAGAAATTCCCGCTGACCTTGCATTTTTGATGTCTAATGAAAGCAAAAATCTTGATGAATCCATCAACTGAGTTTCCGCAGAATTCATCGCATCTTTGAAGGAAAGATTGTTTCCTTTGCAAAGACTGGTCGATTCAATTAACGCAATTTCTTTTATTCCGCTTGCAATTCTTTTAGAAATCGCAGCCTGATCAAAATTAACCATTCCGTCGAAACGCTGATCATCCAACCAAACTCCAACAAAAGCGTGACCGTCTGTTACAACGATAATCGGATTCAAATCAATTGCTTCCAGACACGCTGCGAAAAGCAAAGAAATATCGATGCAGTTCCCGAATTTTGTTTCCAAAACCGTGTCCACAAGCCTGATTCTTTGTCCGTTCTTCTCAAAACTTGGAGGCATTGCGCTGTAAATAAGCTCCAGATTTTGAATGGATTTGTAAATCGCCGAAACCATTTGCAAAACCCTTTCTTTGCTTTTCTGTTGATAACCTTCAAAAGATGGAGTAAGTTTATTTCTCGCTAAAATATCAATCGCATCAGCTTTCAGTTTATATAAAAGATTATTATTTGAAAGAACATACGAAGCCAAAAGTTGCGGATACGATTGCAATCCACCAAAATAATCCATCGGGAGAACTTCTATACTGAAACTTTTTTCATAAATAGATTCTCCGTCTTTAAAAACCTGAATTTTGATTTGATCTAAATCTTTTTCCGTCAATCTTTTCAATAACATGTTATTAAAAACAAAGTTGAAAAGTGAAATTTTAAACAACGAATTTTGCTTTATTTTATCAATATATACATCATATTTTTCAAATAAACCCAAAGATGAGGTAATCTGAAGATTCAGGTTTTCTAAATCTTCAGCAACTTCTCTGAAAGCAATGCTTTGCAGAAAAGGATATTGGTTTAGGCAAAAAGTATAATTGAAATAAGGGCTGTGCTGTATCTGTAAATCAAACGGAATAATCTGCTCCATAAATGTTTTTTGTGATTGTCATTCTCTTTTTCGGGAGATAATGCAATTTAGAAATAAAACAGATATGTACAAAACAGTTGTGCTTATGGAGATAGATTTTTAAGATGAAATTAAGGAGAAGATTAAAAATTAATCTTCTCTTTTCTGTAAAATTCTTCCCTGTGCATCAAAAACTACTTTCCACTCTTGAGAAAGATTTTTCAATTCGACGTTGTAAATCACTTTTCTCCCTTCGGTAATTTTCTTTGCATCATCAATTCTGTAACCAGAAAAAGATTTGTTGATGGAAGTTACAACCGATTTTGGAAGATTATTTTTTGAAATTTCTTCTTCATGTCTTACCAATTTTCCGTCTCTGGAATACAGAACTTTATGATCATCACCTAATAATCCTGTTTCAAATTCTACTTCATAAAGATTTCCTTTAATTTCCCAGTCGATATCGGCTGCTTTTGGAAAACTTTTTTGGAAATTGTTTAGAATAACCGAAGGAACTTCATTTTGATGAATATCCTGTGCTGAAATACTGGTTAAACTTAAACCTAAAATGCTGATTGCTACTATTAAATTTTTCATAACGTAAATTTTATAATGCTAATTTCCGACATGATTCTGGAAACAATTGGGAATGATCTTTCGAAATGTTTTTTTAATTATTAAAATCAATTTAAGTTTTAAGATCGTTTAAGTGAATAAATTTCTTAAGCTTCAACAGTAAAATATGTGAGGGTTAAAAAAATTTAAAGGATATAATTATTTTAAAACTGATATCTAAATAATTTACCACAATTAAATTCAGAGAAGAAATGAATATCTTTGAACAGATTGTTTTAAATAATTAAAAAAATGAAAAGATTATCCCAATTCACGATTATCATAATGATCATGTTATTCCAGCAAAAGATATACGCTCAGAAAACAGCTGCAGCAAATGAATCTTCTAAATATACGATTGAAAATTGCGTGAACGAATTTGATTTAACTAAAGCAACAAAAACAAAATCCGGTTATCAGTATTGGTTTGCCGATAAGAAATTCACTGAAGAAAACACGTTGAAGATGAGCATTGTAGAGCCTGGAAAATCTACGCATGCGCCACATCACCATCCTGAAGAAGATTTTTTTTATATTTTAGAAGGAAAGGCTTCTTTTTATCTTGATGGTAAAACCGTGGAAGTCGGAGCAAATACCAGTTTGTACTGTCCTCCAAATTCAGAGCATGGAATTAGCAACGCAGGAGATAAAGATTTGAAATATCTTGTGATTAAAAAGGATTTGCGTTAGGTTTTTTCTAAAGTCATTTTTTAAACCATTAAGATTATTAAGTTGTTAAGTTGAGTTAAGAGAAATGAATTTCTTAAGGTAGATCTAAAATTTGCTTAAAAACTTTAATAATTCTTTATAGTTACATCTAATTCAATCTAAATTTTCTCTCGGAGATTAACAAATAAAAAATCTGTTTAATGTGCACAATTTGCAAGACCTGAAAATTTTATCTGAGATAAAATCCTTGCGACGTATAGTTTGAGAGGCTTAAAACAAATTGCGTCTTGCGAATAACAAACAAAAAATCCAATCAAAATCAAGGCTCATAAACCAGTCTGAAAAATGAAGACACATTTTCTTTGTCGTGCGAAACAGGAATTCCCGTTACGATTCCTACAGCAAAATGTGAATCGAGTTTTATTTTTACTTGCGGACGAAGTGTGATCGACATTTTTCCATGACTTATTTCTTTGTTGACTTCCATACCTATAAAATGACCGGAATTGGGTAAAGAATACATCACAGAAGTATTGATTTGCCAATCAACCGGAGTCGTTTTTTCTCCCAATTCATGCTGAATCATCGGATACGTGTAAACTAAAGTATGAATATTCGAGCCCCATTTTTTCGCAGCCACAAAAAACGGACTGTACACCAAACCTGTAATAAATTTTTCTTTGCCATAATTTTTGAAATCTGTAAATTCTATAACTTGAGTATAGCCTAAAGCCATCGAAGTCTGAGATTTTTCTGAAACAAAAAAAGTGTACTGCGCAGAAAGCCTGATTCCATCTAATCGGTTTCCGGGAATTTGTTCTTTGGTAGAATTATTTTTTGGAGTGAAAAAAGAAAAATCTGTTTCTACTTCTAAGCCTAATCGATTAATCGGTGCAAATTCATACTCGGCTAAATATCCGCTTTCTCTATAATTTTTTCCACTTGAAAAATCGGCACCCAAATTAAATTCCTTTTCGCCTTTTCTGGCTCCGAGATCTCTTACCAGATCCTGGAAAATTGGTTCTGCGTGAGAGACTTTCACGGGTTTAGATTGGGTTTGTGCAAATGCTGAGAAGCCTCCTAAAATGCTTAAAATTCCTGCTAGTAAAATTTGTTTTGTTGTTTTCATACTACAAATCAACAGCACGAAACGGGAAAAATTTGGGAAGAAATCTGGAAAGAAATGGGGATTTTTTAAAAGTAAAAATAATGCAGATTATTTAAACGTAAAGATTTATAAAATAAATAAAATTTAAGAAAAGGTTGCGATGATTATGAAGCTTGAAAATAACGCACGCTCATAATCAATTTTATTGATTATTCTTTGCTTCTTAAATTTTAAGAAAATAAAATCTTTGCCTTAAAAAAATTAAAGCATTAAAAATTCATTGTAAACTCGTGCATTCCATTTTTGAAATCATAAGAAACCGAAAAATCATACAGTTCAGCAATCGCCTGTACAATCGCTAATCCCAAACCGCTTCCTGACTGATGATGTTCAGATTTTTGGAATCTTGTAAATATTTTTTCGGGGTGTAAAGAATTTTCAATTCCCGTGTTTTTAACGATTAATTTTTTAGCATCAATCTGCACTTCCACTTTTCCGGATTTTATATTATGGAAAATTGCATTTCGCAGTAAATTGGAAACGATAATATTAATCAAAGCGGCATCGGCTTTTACCAAAAGCTCGCTGTTTTCAGAAAAACTGATCTCAACTTCTTTAAATTCAGCAATATCCTGAAGATATTCTATGTTTTTTTCGATAATATCATTGACTTTAATTTCCTGATTGTCAAAAAACTGTTTGTTTTCAATTTTTGTAAGCAGAAGAAGAGATTTGTTGAGGCGAACTAATCTTTCAATAATTTCCATGATCTCAGCAATTTTTTCAGCCTGATTTTCTGTGAAATTTTCTTTTTCAATTAGCAGTTCAAGCTTACCAATGGCAATCGCCAAAGGAGTTTGAAGTTCGTGTGAAGCGTTCCCGATAAATTCTTTTTGTTGTTCGTAACTTTTTTCGCTGTATTGCAAAAGGGTAGTGACGGCATCCTGCAAATCACTGAATTCTTTTGTTTGTGTTTCAACTTTCGGAAAGGATTTACTGATTCCTAAACGGTAATTTTTCAGTTCATTCAGAAGTTCATAAAATGGCTTCCAAAGTCTTTGTAATACCAAATTATTAATTACTAAAATGCTGAAAATCAGAAGAACATATAATCCTGCAGCGTCCCAAAGTAATTCTTTTACAAGATCATCTTCTTCAACCATATTATTGAAGATTTTAAGTTCATAAAAACTTCCATTTTGTTCAAAAACGGTCGTCAAAATTCTTACAGGTTCTAGTTCTGGAGCTTCGTCATCGGCATCCTGTGCATAGATTTCTGTGTCTTCATAAGTGTCTTTAAAACTGAGAGCTTTTTCTTCGCTTATTTTATTAACGGAAAAAAAACCTTCGTCAAAAGTTTTCTGCTGTAAAATAGAGGGATCTTTTTCTGCCTTAAAAACGATTTGTCTTTTATAATTTTCAAGCTCTTCATCTACACTTCCTTTGATTTCATCGAGCATATTAAAATAAAAAATCACTGACCATAAACTTACGATCAGCAAAAGATAGGTCATCAGATGAAGAATAGATTTGTTGAGGAGTTTCATTTTTCTATCAATTTGTAGCCGATTCCGTAGACAGCCTCGATTTCAATTTCGGCGTTCGATTGCTGTAGTTTTTTTCTTAAATTTTTTATCTGATAATAAATAAAATCAAAATTATCGGCCTGATCAATGTGATCTCCCCAAACATGCTCTGCTAAAGCTGTTTTGGTAACCAGCCGCTTTTTATTAAGCAAGAAAAAATGAAGAATATCAAACTCTTTTCGGTTAAGTGTAATGCGTTCTCCATCTACAGAAAAGCTTCGTTCTGTAAGATCCAGTTCGATATTGGTAATCTCAATACTGTTTTTACCATCCTGGTTTTTTCTTCGAAGAACGGCTTTTATTCTGGCGTTGAGCTCGGCATTATGAAAAGGTTTGGTTAAATAATCATCGGCTCCGAGTTCTAATCCCGTAAGCTTATCTTCAAGAGAATCTTTTGCAGAAATAATGATAACATTTTCAGATTTATCCATGTCTTTAAGCTGTTGAAGAAGCTGCAAACCGTTTCCACCAGGAAGCATAATATCCAGCAAAATACAGTCGTACGTGTATAAAGCAATTTTTTCACTTGCAGATTGATAATTTTCTGCAGTCTCAATAAGAAACTGCTCCTGAATCAAAGAATCATGAATAGATTTTAAAAGTTCTTTTTCGTCTTCTATAACAAGGATTTTCATGTAGCAAATGTAGAGAATGATTCTGGAAAGAGTTGGGAATTATATTTTTTTAGATTTTCTAAATACAACTTCATCTCATTTTGTTTTTGCGTTCCAATCAAAATTTTTTTTCTCATCATTAAAAATAATTTGTAAGCCTTGATTTCCTTTAGTTCAACAACTAGCAACCAAAGCCACGATTCCATTTCTTTTGACGAAAATCTAATTTACAAAATTTGAAGAGATTAAAAATCATTTTAAGAAACTTTTAAGGAGAAATATGATTTGTGTTCAGTGATTTATTTTTACTTTTGAGAAAATAACATTTCATGATTATGAATAAAATATCAATAACCAGATTGAGTTGTGCAATCGTTTGCATGGCTGCGAATTTAATGAATGCGCAGACATCAATTCAGGTTAAAAATACTCAGAATTTCGCTCGAAATGAAATAGTTTCTCTTCCAATTAACCAGTTGAAGGGGTTTTTAGGGAAAAATAAAGCAGAAGATTTTAGAATTAAAGATGCTCAAAATAATTATGTGACGATTCAATGGATTGATAACGATGGAGACGGAAAAAATGATGAAGTTCTTTTTCAGACAAATGTAGATGCAAAAAAGACTAATTCTTACAAGATAGTTGCTGATTCAAACACTCCGATTCCTGAAAGTAAACTGACGACTTACTCAAGATTAGTTCCTGAAAGAGTTGACGATTATACCTGGGAAAATGATAAAATTGCCTTTAGAGTTTACGGTCCGAAAGGTCAGGCTGAAGCATTAGCAGGTGTAAAAGGAAGTACACTTTCAAGCGGGGTTGATATTTGGTTTAAAAGAACCGAAAAATCTGTTATTAACGAATGGTACAAAGGTTATCTGACTGATCCGATGTATTATCACAAAGATACGAGAGGAGAAGGCTACGATCCTTATCATGTTGGAGACAGCCGTGGTACGGGAGGAATTGGAATTTGGAAAGATGAAAAACTTCAGGTTTCTCAAAATTTTATAAGCTCTAAAACGATTGCTGAAGGTCCTTTGAGAACTGTTTTTGAATTAACTTATGCTCCGTGGAGTGAATTTGGAGTGAAAGAGACGAAAAGAATTTCTCTTGATCTGGGTTCCAATTTTTCTAAATTTGAATCAAGTTTTGACACCGAAAAACCTGTTCCCAATTATACAATCGGAATTAGTCTTCATAAAAACGAAGGTGATTCAAAATTGAATGATAAAGACGGATACTATCTTCACTGGGAAAAAATAGATGATGCTTTTGTTGGTGAAGGAATTGTTGTGAATCCCAAAATTGTAGAGAAGTCGGTTGCTTTTAAATCTGAAACTCCAGATCAGAGTAATTTGCTGGTTATTACAAAGCCTCAGAAAAAATTGACTTATTATGCAGGGTTTGCATGGCAGAAAAGCGGACAGATTCAAACTCAGAAAGATTGGGAAAACATTTTGCAGAAGCAATCTAAAATTGTAGCCAATCCATTAATTATTACCGTTAAATAAAGTTGAATAATGATTAAATTAAAACTTTCAGTTGCCGTATTTTGTTTGGCATTTTCAGGAATTTCGGCGCAGGTAAAAGATACCTTGGCTGAGAAAATGTTGATCTATCAGCTTCCAAACGGAGGTTGGGGAAAACATAATAGCGATAAAAAAAATGTAGATTATACTGCAAAAATAGATTCGAAATTATTGAAAATTATCAAAGCGAATGACAATGATCTCGCAACCATAGATAACAATGCTACATCAAAGGAAATCAACGGTTTAATAAAAGCATTTCAATCTACAAAAAACCAGGCTTATCTGAAATCTGCCGAAAAAGGAATTCAATATTTACTTTCGATGCAGTATGAAAATGGTGGGTTTCCACAGTATTTTCCCAATTCATCAATTTACAGAAAACAGGTTACATACAATGACAACGCAATGATTAATGCTTTAACGGTTTTGTATAATGTGGCAGAAGGAAAAGAAGGTTTTGAAATGGTTGATTTTAAATTGAAAGAGAAATCTAAAGAGGCAGTACAAAAAGGGATTCAATGTATTTTGAAAACTCAGGTTATGCAAAACGGTAAGCTTTCGATTTGGGCAGATCAGTATGATGAAATTACATTAAAACCTGAAAAGGCACGAGCTTTTGAGCCTGTTTCTTTGGCAACCGGAGAATCGGTAACTATTGTAAAATTTCTTATGATGCAGCCAATCAATCCTGAAATCGAGAAATCAATAAAGTCTGCTGTAAAATGGTTTGATGAAAGTAAAATTGTTGGGTATACATATCAGGTTTCACGAGAAAACGGAAAAGCAATCCGTGCTTTGAGCAAAAAAGAAGGTTCGAACGTTTGGGCTAGATTTTATGATATTCCGACTAATAAACCGATTTTTGGTGACCGTGACGGAAGCGTAAAATATAATTATGATGAGGTTTCTGAAGAACGTAGAATGGGCTATAGCTGGTATAACGAATCCGGAACGAAGTTGATTGAAAGTGATTTTCCAAAATGGTTAAAGAAAAATAAAATTTCCGAATAAAAAGAAAAAGCCTGATGTATGAAGACACATCAGGCTTTTTTAATTTAAAAATATCGTTTAGAAGCTTTCGCAGATATTTCCTGATAAAGTTGCTCCCGCATTGGCCGTTACATCAGCTTTCACATTATTTACATCAAGTTTTACAATAGAGTAGGGAGGTGTAAATGCTGTTCCGCTTCCAGCAGTGTTACCGGTTACATTCGTAAAAGTACTTCCTGTCTGAGTAACCGCAGTAAATCCACTCATCAAATTGATAGGTTCTTTTACATTTTCAAATACATTTCTTTCCACAAGAATATTTGCCTGCACTCCGGCTGCGATACATTTGTTGCTTATTGAGCTGTTGAAATAGCTGTTCAGAATATGAATTTTACCAAATCTTACTCTTGGCATACGCTCTTTACATCCCGGAGCCCACCAGCAACGTACAAATGTTACATTTAATTTTCCTGCATCGGCCGTTGCGCCGTCGCTTGAACCAATCAGATTAGAAAATCTGTGATCGTCAGTTCCGCCTGAACCACCTGGTTTCGGAGCTTTCAAGTAATGAAATTTTGTATAAGAAACAGTAATATAATCCGATTTGTTTTTAATGTCGAAATTACCGTCTACACCGTCTCTGAATTCACAATGGTCAATCCACACATTTCGGCAGTCATCCAGAATTGCGTTATCCCAACCGTCTGTATCATAAGCTCCGGGGCCTTCAAAAATCAGGTTTCTTACAACAATATTGTTGCATCTTTTGATATTGATAATTCCTGATCCATCTTTAGTCTGATTGGTTGATACAAGCTTTGCGCCGCTCGTTCCGTAGATTGTTTTTCCGGTTTGATCCTGAAGAGATAAACGAGTTGTGATGGTAATCGTTCCGGTAACCTTGATTACTTTAACGGCGGTGTTTTCAATAGCTGATTTTAGCTGTGCATAAGTGGTTACGGTAGTTTCAGCAGCGGTTCCGCCTCCGGTAGTTCCTCCATTTTGAGAAGCCCATCCAAGAGCGACACAACTCGCTAAAGGAACGACGGTTTTTGCCGCAAATGGGTTTTCGATGCTGTTTCCGTTGGGTTTTTCAGAGAATTCGGTTTTGATGTCGTCATTTCCGCATCCGATAAATGCAAAAGCTGTACTAAGAGCAACTATAGCAATAGTTGCTTTGATGTTGATTTTCATGGTTAATAGTTTTGTTTTTATTTAGTGTTATAAAATTATTAATATTTATTAAATAAGCAAATTTATTGAGTATAAATTATTAATTAAAACTATTTATTGAATATTAATTTATTTCAACCGATTGCGCTTTAGTGATTAATTAATATGAAGTGAATTGATAAATGCCGTGTTTTTCTGTTTTAAAATCAAAAACCTGAGTTTCGGGAATTGCAATCGTTTTGAGATGAGCTTTTTCAGAAATTATTGGCTTTTTAATAGTGTTAATCTGATAATATTGATTGGTATTTTCTCCTTTTGCTGAAGTGAAACTTGTTTTAGATTTTAAATGTATATCCTTTGCTACTCTGATTCTCGCGTTTCCGCCTAATGTAGATTTTACGGTCAATTTTGTAAGCTTAGAATTTTTCCAATCCATATCAATTTCAAAACCGCCTCTTGCTTTTAAACCTTTTACAGAACCATTCGGTAAAGCATTCGGAAGTGCCGGTAAAATGTAAATATAGCCGTCATAACTTTGCAACAGCATCTCGGCAATCCCTGAAGTACATCCAAAATTTCCATCAATTTGAAATGGTGGATGCGCATCCAGTAAATTAGGATATGTTCCTCCCGACTGACCTTTATTTTCCATCGGAGCCGGAGTTAATTGATCTGAAATAAGTTTAAAAGCTCTGTTTCCATCGAGTAATCTTGCCCACCAATTTACTTTCCAGCCCATCGACCAGCCTGTAGATTTGTCACCACGATAAATCATAGAATTTTTTGCAGCTTCCGTCAAATCTGGATTTCTGAACGGTGAAATTTGTCCGGAAGGAAACAATCCATACAAATGCGAAATATGTCGGTGCTTATCATCAGTTTTATCCATATCTGTAAGCCATTCTTGTAGCTGAGCGTGCTGCCCGATCTGCATCGGCGGAAGTTTGCTTAAAGCAGTTTGTACTTCATTGGAAAGATTCTGATCTTGATTCAAAATTTTTGAAGCATTGATGAAATTATTAAAAACATCAAAAACCAACTGGTTATCCATCGTTGTTCCCGCTGTGATACTTACATTTTTGAAGTATTTATTTTCTGGAGACATAGAAGGCGAAACCACCAGATATTTTTTGGAAGGATCTTGTTGAAGAACATCTAAGTAAAACAAAGCACAACCTTTCAAAGCTTCGTAGTTTTTCTTTAAAAATTCTTTATCTCCGGTGTATAAGTAATGATTCCAGACATGCTGAGTTAGCCATGCGCCACCCATTGGCCACATTCCGTAGAAACCGCCGTCAACAATTCCTGTAATTCGCCATAGATCTGTGTTGTGATGCATGTTCCAGCCTCTTGCATGATACATCTCTTTAGCAGATTCCTGTCCGGTAATCGATAAATCCTGAATCATATCAAACAAAGGCTCGTGCATTTCGCTGAGGTTGGTATTTTCTGCTGGCCAATAATTCATTTCTGTATTAATATTGACCGTGTATTTACTGTCCCAGGAAGGATTCAGCTGGTAATTCCAGATTCCCTGCAAGTTGGCAGGCTGGGTTCCTTGCTGCGAAGATGAAATCAGAAGATAACGCCCGAATTGAAAATATAACGCCACCAAATCGGGGTCTTGTGAATTTCCAAATTCCTTAATTCTGACATCGGTTGTTTTCTGAGCCTGTTTGCTTGTTCCGAAATCTAAATTGACACGCTTAAAATATTTCTGGTATTTTTCAATGTGTGCCTTTAATTCAGCATCATATTTTTTGTTTAAAGCCGATTTTAAATATTCTGAAACTCTTGCATCAGGATTTCCCGAAAGGTCATTGTATTTTTTAAAATTGGTTGCAATAGAAACATAAATCACCACTTCATCTGCTCCTGAAATATTCAGTTGATCTTTTGTTGAGGTTAACTTCCCACCTTTTAAAACAGGCACAGCGACGGTTTTAAAATTAATTTTTCCGGTTTTATTGTCTACTGAACCGCTTGTTCCATTGATCACCAATTGGTTTTTCTCGGTGAAGATTGAATTGATTTTGTGTGGCGTAGAAGCATTTAAAGTAAAATTCAGACTTCCTTTTTTACTGGAAGATAATTTGATCATAATTACATTATCGGCAAAAGATGAGAAGATTTCTCGCTTGAAAGTCACGCCATTTACCTGATAAGAAACCGTGCTGATTGCTTTTTCAATATCTAAAGTCCTAATGTAATTTTTAAAATTTTCATGGCCTTTAAAATCAAGAAACAAATCGCCCATCGTCTGATACGGCATTCCGTAATTTAAGTCTTTGGGAGCCGTTCTCGGATAGGTTGTATTGGTTAAATCCTGTGCTTTTTCAAACTGACCTTCATTAATCAATCTTCTTACTTTCTGAATGCTGTCAAACGTATTTTTAGGAACATTATTCCCCGGTTCACCAGCCCAAATTGTCTCCTCATTCAACTGAAGATGTTCCTGAACTGCACCACCAAAAACCATTGCGCCGAGTTTTCCGTTTCCGATAGGTAAAGCTTCGTTCCAGTTTTCTGCAGGTCTATTGTAGGTTAACTTTAAATTTTGCTGTGCAAAAGTTGAGACGGAAATCAATGTTCCGCAAGTCAGTAAAAAGATTTTATGTTGAATGATTTTTAGCATTATATAAATTTTGTTAGATGTGTAAATTAATCATGACTTAAAATATTGGAACTGTCGTCTATTCGAGTTTTTTCTTTAAGAAATTAAAGAAAATGTATCGAGAATTTTTTTAAAACTCAACTTCTCGATACGATTTTTTTTTCAAAAATCTACTCGAAGTGACGCTGTATCAATAAATTTACTCCAAAATCAGATTTTTATTTAGTTATAGTTTTCAACCAGTCTTCGCACAATTCTTTCCAGTTATCCGTCAGTTCAGTTTTATTTGAGATTCCGATGTTATGTTCACCTTCAGGAAAAATAAACATTGCACCTTTCATTTTATTTTTAATCATCGCTTCGTAATACAAAATACTGTTGATTACGGGAACGGCATTGTCATTCTGAGCATGAAATAAAATTGTGGGCGGTGTTTTCTCTGTCACTCGATTTTGCATAGAATATTCTTTAATTTTTTCTGATGAAGCATTTTCTCCTAAAAGATTGTCACGACTTCCTTTATGAGCAAATTCACCCAAATCAATAACTGGAGAAACTAAAATTGCAAAATTCGGAACGGTGGAGTAATTCTGCCAATCTTCTTTCAATTCTGTGTAATCTGTCGAAATATTACTTACCATTGCTGCCAAATGTCCACCAGCGGAAGTTCCTAAAACACCAATCTGATCCGGTGAAATTCCGTATTGAGCAGCATTTTTTCTGATCAATTTTATGGCCGCCTGAATGTCTTGTAACGGACCGATTTCTCTTTGCTTCAAATCGGGAGAAGTGGGTAAACGGTAATTTAAGACAAACGCTGAAATTCCTAAAGTATTAAGCCATTTTGCATAAGAATATCCACCCAGATCATACGTCAAATGTCTGTAACCACCTCCGGGAATAATGATGATTGCCATTGGTTTTCTTTCTTCTTTTGCAGGAAGAAAAGCGAAGAGTTCAGCTTCCTGAATTTGCGTGATTCGGCCTTCTTTTTCTTCAATAATGTTTAATTGTATACCTTTAGAATTGGGCATTTCTCCTTTCGGCCAGACGGTTATTTTTTGCTGAGCCGAAATTTGAATTCCAATACATATGCTGAATATAAGGATGAGGTTTTTCATTGATTATCAATTTTTTTTGTGTTGGTTAATCGCAAAGGCGCAAAGTTTATACTGACACGTTGTTTGAACACTTTTTTTACAGTTTGATTCATCTCTTAAATGTGGGTTGTGTATTATAATGTTTTAATTTATCGCAAAGTCAAACAAAGAATTTTAAATCTTAAATGTTTTTAAGATATACAAAGGCGTAAACTTAATAAAGTAATACAAAGTATTTTCAATTATGAAATATTATGGATGATCGTTAAAATATGAGAACATTTTTAAATTACTCATTATTCATTACTCATTACCAATACCCGCAAGCCAGTCTGCACACAGTTTTTTCCAGTTTTCACTCATCGCATCTTTGTCTGTTACAAAAAAACGGTGGCCACCTTTAGGAAAAATGAACATCGAGCCTTTCACCTTATGTTTTGTCATAGCTTTGAAATATAAAATACTGTTCATCGGCGGAACTGCAGTATCATCCTGGTTATGAAACAAAATCGTTGGTGGCGTCTTATCTGTCACTCGATTCTGCATAGAATATTCCTGGATTTTTTCTGGAGAAGTATTTTCTCCCAGTAAACTATTTCGACTTCCCACATGAGCAAATTCGCCCAGATCAATGACCGGACAAAACAGGATTGCAAAATTCGGAATAGTGGAAATTGTAGCCCAGTCATCTTTTAATTCTGTATAATCAGTAGAAATATTACTTACCATTGCCGCCAAATGTCCACCAGCCGAAGTTCCCACAACTCCCACCTGATCGGGCGAAATACCCCATTGTGCGGCATTTTTTCTGATATATTTAATGGAAGCCTGGATATCCTGTAAAGGCGCAATTTCTTTTTGAATTAAATCAGGCGAAGTAGGCAATCTGTAATTTAAAACAAAAGCAGAAATTCCCTGCGTATTCATCCATTTTGCGATCTGAAAAGCGCCTTCATCGTATGTCAGTTTAGAATATCCGCCACCGGGAATGATAATCACAGACTTTTTTCCTCTTTCTTTAATGGGAGGTAAAAAAGCAAAAAGTTCAGCTTCTTTTAATTTCGCAAGATCTTTTTTCTTCTTGGTTTTTGACGTCAGGATTTTGGAGTTTGGCATTTCACCTTTTGGCCAGAACATGAGTTTTTCCTGTGCGGTAATTTGTGTAAAAAGAAAAATAATGAAGAGAAAAAAGGTTTTTTTCATGACTTTAATTTTTTACTTTAAAGTATATTTAGAAAAAACCTCATAGGTTTTTAAAACCTATGAGGTTTATTATTTGTAATTTAATCTTTCAGAAAATCCTCTCTGAATGGAGTGAAAGAATCAATCAATTGTCCGGCTTCCAGACATTTTACACCATGAAAAATATTCGGTTGGGCGAAAAATCCGTCACCTTGTTTTAAAATTTTTGTTTCACCATCAACGGTCACTTCAAATTTTCCTGATGCAACATACGTGATTTGTGAATGAAAATGCTGATGTAAAGTACCGATTGCATCTTTTTCAAATTTAACGATGACCATCATAACCTGAGAATTGTAACCTACAAACTGTCTGGAAACGCCGTTTCCCAGATCTTCCCATTCGGAATTGCCGTCGAAAAATGGTTCTTTTTTGAAATTCATAATTTTATTTTTTAATATATTCTTTTGTCTTGAAACAAAAGAATCAAAAATTCAAGACTTGGAAACTTTCGCTAAAAATTTAAATTAAATCCTAAAATTTCCAAACTCGCGCGAATTGAACATTTGTTTTGTTTTCATAATTTTTTGTCGCACTCAAACAGTGGAAATTTTTTAACGGATTGAATTTAAATTTTCTTAACGCTCCATTTTCCTATGTCGTTTTGATTATTTAATATACTTTTCTAAACCGATTTTCAGATCTTTTAAGGCTTTTAAAGCCAGTTTCGCAACTGTTTCTGCACCGAGCTTTGATAAATGCGTATCGTCTGCTTTATCTTTTGAATAATAAGGATTTTCACCTGCTTTAAAATGAAGATGCAGCAGTTTTGATTTTTCGGGACCGTAGGAAATTTCCATTTGTTCGGTCAGTAACTGCATATCTACAAAAGGTACTTTCATGTTGTCTGCAACCATTCTTACCACCAAAGGATAATTGGTGTGAGTGTCGATTAAAACACCATTTTCATTGAAGTTTCTTCTTGTAATTGAAGTCATCAAAATTGGTGTTGCACCTTTTGCTCGGGTTTCGGTTACATATCTTTCAAGGTTGGCTCTGTACTGAGTGTAAGGATTTGTAAATTTTGTAGAATCCTTTAATTTCTGATCATTATGGCCAAACTGAATCACTACAAAATCACCTTTTTTAAGCTGTTTTTCTACTTTATCCCATCTTCCTTCGGTTCTGAAACTTTTTGAACTTCTTCCATTCATCGCATGATTCTGAATTTCAATTCCGTTGGTCATAAATTGTCCTAAAACCTGTCCCCAACCGTGTTCTGGGTTTTTATCGCGATTATCTTTATTGGCCATTGTAGAGTCGCCGATCAGAAATAGGGTTGGTTTTTTCTGAGCTAAAACGATTGTTGAAATTACAACGCTCAGAACTAAAAGTATTTTTTTCATTTTTAAATTGATTTTTGTGAGATGCTTCGACAAGCTCAGCATGACATTTCTAATACTAACAGCCTTAAATCAGCTGCATTTTGTCACGATGTCATGCTGAGCGAAGTCGAAGCATCTTATATTATGTTAGTCGATATAATTACTCATTACCAATTACTTATTACTCATATTTGGGTTCCAGTCTCCGAAAATATTTTTGATTGTATATTTTTTCATTTCTTTTTTTGCCAACTGATGTGACCATGCAACACGACTTTCAGTTTTTCCGCCTTCACCTTTGCTTCCAAATTCTGCGTAATAAGCAGTTTTGTCTTTATCGGGAAACATTTTGTCGCCTTTCCAGGGATTCCAGCCTTCGGGAATGATGTGATTTCCCATTTCTGTGTTGATGAAAACTGTTTTTGCATACGGTCGCCAAGGTCGTCCCAGAAATACTTTGTTGATGCCTTCTTTTGCAATTAATTTACAATCGAAAAACACATAACCAAAATTTTTAGATTGATCTGTTGAAGCAGCGGTAATGTATGAATTCGCTAAACTTTTAATCGTACAGTTTTTAAAAACAACCGTTGCCGAACCAAAAAGAAAATCGGTTGTTCCTTCTATATAACAGTTTTCGTAAAGTTGTCTGCTATGATTTCCACCTGTATAAACGGTATCTTGACAACCCAAAATCTTAGAGTTTTTAATAATAAAACGATCGCCTTCCACATGAAGAGCAACGGCCTGTCCCTGATTACAAGACGAATTTTGGATGGTAAGGTCTGATATTTTTATATCATCCGACATCACTAAAAGCGTATATGAATTGAAGGTTGTCATCTTTTCATTCAAAGCATCCAGTTTTCCGGAATAATCATCGTTGGTGATGATGGTGTTTTCTTTGTTTTCGCCTTGTAAAGTGATTTTATGTTTTGAAGAAGGAATGACTATTTTTTCGTGATACGTTCCTGCTTTTATTTTAACCAAAGCTTCACCCGGACCCAAATCTCTGATTGAAGTTATCGCTTTCTGAATGGAGGTGAATTGCCCGCTTCCGTCTTGTGCAACGGTGATTGTTGTGTAAGGTTCATTTCCTGCCAATAAAAAATTGGTGATAGAAATGAAGAGAATTAAAAGTAGTTTTTTCATAAAATATTTTTATGATTGATTCTGAATTTTAGGAAGATGTTTTATTTAAAAATTAGCGAAACATTTTGTTTTTTCTCTGTTTTTTTAATGATTCGTCTTTTTTTTAACGCAAAGATTTAATTTAAATCGTGCACATTTAAGGAGCAAAGATTGCGACAAGTCGCTGAAGCTTGAAAAAATATTCGCTTAAAATCAATTTATTGATTATTCTTTGCTCCTAAAATATTTTCAATAAATAATAAATCTTTGCGTTTTAAATTTGCCTAAACCTCTAAACCTAAACCTAAACCTCAACTTTACTTCAGCATTTTATCTAAAAAATCAACTGTCAGATTCAACGTTTCTGTAAACCAGGGTTCTGCAGACCAAAAGGAATGCGGGGTATCTTTTATTTCGTGGTATTCGGTATAGATATTATGACTTTTTAAAATCTTCATCATATCGTCTCTTCCAGCATGAAATCGAGGTTGTGAAGAATTGATGAATAGAGTAGGAGGTGTATTTTTACCCACAAATTCTAACGGTGAAGCTTCTGTCCAGTTTTTTAAATTGGCATTTCTGTCGCCGTCTAACCAATAAGCTGCGTAAGTACTTTCTTCTGCTTCCGGATGAATAAACGATACAATTCCGTCTACATTAACGATTGCCTGAATTTTATTTTTAGTTTTCACGCCTACTAAAGTTGCGATTTGCGCACCTGCAGATTCTCCTAAAACTGCGATTTTTTTTGGGTCTAAAGAATACTTCTTTTTATTTTTCTTTACATATTTAATGGCATTTTCTACATCATCAATTGCTGCGGGATACTTTGCCACTTCACTTAAACGGTAACCGACTGCAACGGCAACATAACCTCTTGAAGCCAATTCCTGAGCCATATATTTTTCATTTTCCTTAGAACCGGAAATCCATCCTCCGCCGTGAACCAATGCGATTCCCGGATATTTTTTAGATTTATCGAGAGGATAATAAATATCTGCTTTTAATGATAATCCGTTGATGTTGGCATACTCCACATCTTTATCGATCCCGATGTTTGCCGGAATTGGTCTGTTCAACGGAGTGATAAATGGATGTTTCTTTTTCAGTTTTTCATAAGTTGCCTCGTTTGTGTAAGGAGTAGCATTCGGCTTTGTCTGGCCGAATGCTTTTGCTCCTACAAAAAAAACAAAAAGAAAATATAGTTTGTGAAAACTCATATTAAAATGAAAATTATTTAACTGCGTTTTTTGCAACCTCTTTCGAAATCTGCAATTGCTCGCCTTTTACATCTTTCGGAAGTTTTACCGATGATGTTTTGCTTCCTAAAACCTTAATCGTTGGCTTTTGAGAAGATTCTAACTGAAGGGTAGACAGATCCACATTTTTACTGTTGTAAACTACGGCTCCGGTTCCTTCACTGTATTTAAGCTTTACATTTTTCAATGTAATTCCGTCTGCATCTACGATGGTTAATGCTTTTTTAGTGTCAAACTGAGAATCTTCAATGACGATATTTTTGATATTCATTTCAGCCAAACCATTGATGGTAATCGCTTCGTAAGAATTAACCGCATTGATGTTTTTAAAATAAATATTTCTGAAAATTGGCGTTTCCTCAGTTACCGGGAATGTTTTTTCAGGAGCTTTATTACCTTCTTGTTTTTGCCCGTCTTCCAAAACCGGAGAGGCTCCTTCGTAGAACATATTAAACCCGATCGTCTGAGTTGGAATATTGATCATATCGATGTTTTTTACATAAATATTTTCAACCACACCACCTCTTCCACGAGTAGTTTTGAAACGAAGACCAATATCAGTACCGATAAAAGTACAATCTGAAACATGAATATTTCTCGCACCACCAGACATTTCGCTTCCGATCACAAAACCTCCGTGACCATGATAAACCACATTATTTTTAATGATTACGTTTTCAGTTGGCATTCCTCTTTTTCTTCCGTCTTCATTTTTCCCAGATTTGATGCAGATTGCATCGTCACCTACATCAAAAGTATTATCATAAATCAAAACACTTTTACAAGATTCTAAATCTACACCGTCCCCATTTTGAGAATACCAGGGATTTCTTACGGTAAGATTTCTTAAAATTAAATTAGAAGTCATTAATGGATGAAGATTCCAAGCTGGAGAATTTTGGAAAGTCGGTCCGTCAAGAAGAACTTTATCGCAACCCACAATGCTTACCATTACCGGACGAAGGAAGTCTTTTACAGATTCCAGTTCAGATTTTGAAATTTTATCGGGAACATTGAAACTTGAACTGCTTTCAAATCCTTTTTTATAGCTTTCTGAAGGATACCAGGTCTTACCGTCTTTAGAAAGAATTCCGCCTGAAGCTACGATTTCTTTCCATTGAGATTCTGCCATTTTACTTTTTTTGACGGCTCTCCATGCATCACCGCTTCCGTCAATTACTCCTTTTCCTGTAATCGCAATATTTTTAGCATTTTTTGCTGAAATCGGAGACTGGCAACGAATGGTATTTAAACCTTCAAAGCTTACATCGACCAAAGGATAATCGCTTTTATCTTTACTGAAAACCACAAATGCACCTTCCTCGATATGAAGATTAATGTTACTCTGCAAAACAATTGGGCCCGTCAACCACATTCCTCTTGGAACAACCAGTTTACCGCCGCCTTTTTTTACTAAAGTGTCTATTGCTTTTTTGAAAGCTTCTGTATTTTTTACATTCCCGCCTGCAATGCCTCCAAAATCTTTGATGGAAACCGTATTGGCCGGAAAAGAAGTTTCCGCCACCTGCGGCATTTTAAACTCTATTCCTGTGTAAATATCTTTATTTTGAGCATACATCTGTCCTGAAAACAGCATAACTGCCGCAAGACTGATGATATTAAACGACTTCTTCATTATATTTATTCTTTAATTTCTGTTGATGATTGTATCAAACCTAACGGATTTCAAAAAACGTTAAGTTTCTTATTTTAAGTTCCGCTGATTAAACAGATTATGCAGATTTTAACTATTTTAAAATTATCTGCGAAATCAGCAAAATTTGCGAGAGGCTAAATTAATTTTTAGTTATTCTGAAATATTCAAAATCTGCATAGCCACCACGGTTTGCTTTCTGTGTGCTTACAGAATATAATCCCACTTTTGCACCAATCCATTTTCCGGGTTTTGCCTGAAATGGTTCGCCTGCTTTGATGAAATTTTTACCGTTTTCGCTGTAGCTGAATGTGCAAATTCCGTTGGGCTCGCTGACGTTTACTTTGAAATAAGCTTCGTTTGATTTTAATTTAGTTTCAAATAAAACTTTCTCAACACCGCCTTTGTCTGCTTTTTCAGCTTTTCTCAACTGAACATAATATCCGTCTGTTTTATTCGTAATAACAATCGATGCGTGATCCATTCCCATTACCAGAAGTCCCGCAGTTTTTCCTTCTTTAGCATCTTCCGGAGTTAATTTAACTTTAGTGGAAGCCACAAAATTCGGAGCCGGGAATTTTTGAGTCAATAAATTTGGAACATTCCAAAGGTTTAATTCTCCTTCAGGAACTTTCATTGAAAATAATCTTAAAAATTTCTGTCCGGGAAGTTTAGATGACCAAACGATATTTTCGTTGGCGCTCCATTGCCACTGTAAACCTAATTTTTCACCATCAAATTCATCAGTTTCAGGAGGAGTTACAATCGGATACGTTTTACCGACGTTTGGTTTTTTATAAGTAAGAACCGGTTCACCAATTCCGTTTTTATCGTTGTCTGTTCCCATTACAGGCCAGTCTTTTTCCCACTTCATCGGCTGAAGATGCACGATCCTCCCCCCTGCATCCACATCCTGAAAATGATAGAACCAATCTTCACCTGAAGGCGTGTCAACCCACGCTCCCTGATGAGGTCCGTTGATCTTTGTTTTTCCCTGTTCGAGAACTATTTTCTCTTCGTAAGGACCGTAAATATTTTTCGATCTTAAAGCCAATTGCCAACCTGTCGCAACACCTCCCGCCGGAGCGAAAATGTAGTAATAGCCGTTTCTTTTGTACATTTTTGGACCTTCAACTGTCGGATGCGCATCGTGGCCATCGAAAATATGAACTCCTTTATCTAAAACTTTTGTTCCTTCAGAATTCATTTTATTGATGGAAAGTAAGCTTTTAACTCCGGCACGGCTTCCTGCCCAACCGTGAACTAAATACGCTTGCCCATCTTCGTCCCAGAAAGGACAAGAATCAATCAAACCTTTTCCTTCCATGACCAAAACTGGTTCGTCCCATTTTCCTAGCGGATCTTTGGTTTTAACCATGTAAATTCCGAAATCAGGATCGCCCCAATAAATGTAAAATTCACCTTTATTAAAACGAATACTTGGCGCCCAAACTCCATCGCCTCTTTTTGGAATACTGAAATGTTCTGCAGGTAAAACATCTGGCAAAGCATAGTTTACCAATTTCCAGTTGACCATATCTTTAGAATGTAAGATGGGCAATCCCGGAGCTTCGTTGAAACTTGAAGCGGTCATATAATAATCATCACCAACTCTTGTAACATCCGGATCTGAATAATCTGCGTATAGAATGGGGTTTCTGTAATTTTTTCCCTGATCTGCAGTCCAGACTTCTGAAACGTAAGGTTTTTCCTGTGCGTTCAAATACGTTGATGCAACAGAAAGTGCGGTGATTGAAAGTATATTTAAAAATTTGTTTGTTGTCATAAAATCAGATTTTTGATCTGGTTTAAATTTTAATCCCGAAACTTTGGGAAAAAGATTTTTTAATATTGCTCTGCATATTTTTCGTTTGCAAAGACTGAAAAATTTTAAATTAAAATGTTTTTTTAAACCATTAAGGTTTATTAAGAAGTTTAGTAATGTTAAGATTAGCTTCGCTTTAAGCAATATGTTTAATAATCTTAAATTTTACCTTAAAAAGACTTAACCTTTTAATTCCCTTAATGTTTTAAAACATTATTTTTCAAATTCTAAACTTGCCAAAATAAATGGTCCTGTTCCTTTTCCGTCATTCGAACGGATTTCTTCATTTACATAATATTCATAAGAACCATCTCTGTACGGTTTTCCTCCCAAACCGGCAACAGCGCAACATTTATTTAAATTGACAACACCGTTTTCGTCAACAGTGATCAAATTTTTGATGATTCCGTCGTAGCCTTTTTTAGCTGCTGATTTGTATGATTTTGGAAGATATCCTTTGTTCACCGATTTAATCATCGTGTAAACAAACATTGCGGAAGCGGTTGCTTCTTCGTAATTACCGTTTGCCAGTGGCTTATCTAAAACCTGATACCAAAGACCGGATTTTTTATCCTGAACTTTGATTACAGCATCAGCATAAGATTTTAAATAAGAAATAATTCTTGCTCTTCCAGGATGATTTTCTGGTAAATAATCGAGAACGTCTACCATCGCCATTCCGTACCAACCCATGGCTCTTCCCCAGAAATTTGGAGAAAGTCCGGTTTCTTTATCTGCCCAAGCTTCTTTTTTGCTCTCGTCCCAAGCGTGATACAGCAATCCTGTTTTTTTGTCTAAAAGATTTTTCTGAACCGAATCAAACTGAAAAACAATATCATCATACGCTTTCGTTGCATCTGCACCTTTGGTAAAATCTTTCGTATAATGCGTGTAGAAAGGCATTCCCATGTAAAGACCATCTAACCAAACCTGATTAGGATATATTTTTTTATGCCAAAAAGAACCTTCATTCGTTCTAGGCTGTCCGTCAATTTGCAAACGAAGCGTTTGAAGTGCTTTCAGGTATTTGTCTTTCTTTTCTTTTTCATAAAGATAAAGCAATACGTTTCCGCTATTCAACAAGTCGATATTGTACTTTTCGATATCGTAGGTTACAATCGTGCCGTCTTCCTTAATCAAAGTTTCGCCAAAACCGCTGATGTAATCGTAATATTCTTTTTTACCTGTTTTAATGTAAAGCTGCTCGGCTCCGTCTAAAACAATTGCTGATGGATAAGTCCATTTCGGGCTTTTGCTGAAATCAAGCATCCACGCTTCCGGGAATCTTTGCATTTCTGAAAGCATCATTCTTTCAGACCATTTTAGGTTTGTGGGAACTACTTTTCCTGATTTTGCAGTTTGGGTTGTAGCTTTTGCAGCGGTTGCCGTTTTTGTCTGTGCACAAGCCAGAAACATTCCTGAACCTAAAACCGCAACAGCGTATATTTTTAATTTTTGATTAATAAAACTCATTGTAAGTCAATTTTAAAGTTGATTGTTATTATCTAAAATTTCTAATTTTTTATCTAAATCTTTGTAGAATTCTTCTTCCGTTTTTATTCCGTTCGGTTCCTGAGACCAAACTCCCATAAAGTAATATGAAATATTTTTAGTCTTTTTGAAAACCACAACGTGAGTCGATTTGGTTTTTACAATTTTATCTAAATTTTCGATAGGGTAGAAGATAACCATTCCTAATTGATCTTCTTTTTTAGCCAAAGTTTGCGCTCCGTAAGTTGCAATGTAACCCCATTTTTTGTTTTTACTAACCGCCTCTTTCATGGGAATTTCTTTAGAAGCGACAATTCCGGTACATAATCCTGAAATTGTTTCATTTAAATTTAAATCAACCTTCACAAAACGGTCTTTGTTGAAAATCGTCAGCTTCGATTGAAGATCGACTGCTTTTCCCCACGTTTTCCAGCCTTTGTAATCGATAGTTGCGAAAGATTTATCGTTTTCATTAACAACTTTTGCAGTGGTGGTTTTTACCGTTTTAAAAGTTTCGACAAAATCATTCTGCTCATCATATCTACCATAAGAACCGACTCCGATGGTGCGGCCGGATTTTAAAATATCCTGTCCCCAAGGTGCATCGTGGTGATAGGATTCAAAACCGTCCTGTCCGACTTCCGGCAACACCAAAGTATTGACTTTTTTACCGAAAATATCCGTGGCATTTCTCCAGTCTAAATATAATCTGTAAGCAATTTGATTGTTTTCCAAACCGATTCCTTCGTATCTGATGTAGTAAGAATGGTCGGTATGCTCTGCGGGAAGTTGTAATTCATTGACGTTTTTGAAAGTTCCGCCGATGTATTCATTTCCCTGCCATTTTCCGCCATCTTTTATGGATAATTCGGCGTAGGAAAAAGGAGTTTTAGGATTTTTGCGAATATTTTCGACGACATTCTTCTGTGCGAATGACGAACCGGCTGCGAAAACAGCTCCCGCTAAAATCAGTTTAAATACGTTTGATTTTAATTTTTCTGACATAATACTTTCGTTTTAGATAACCATTTAAGGAAAAAGTTCAGTGACTTTTTACTGTTTTTCGGTTATTTTTTTCACAAGGTCATTCATGTAAACCTCGATATTGTCATAGTTTTTATCTAAATCTCTTCCGTTGGCATTGGCTGTTTTCGGGTCAAGACTATTTTTGATTTCCCATTCATCTGGCATTCCGTCATCATCTGAATCTAAAGGACTTTCCCCTTTTTTCAAATCAGGAAATCCTCCGACATCATTTTGTGAATCGATGATTCCGTTGTCGCTGCCAAGCGAACCTTTATGAGAAAATGTTCCGTTTTTCACATGTTGCAAAACTCGTAAATCTACCGCATCTCTCACCAAACTTGCCCCTCCGATTTTTAATATTTTCTCATACGCCTCTTTTGGAGAATCAGTTTTTACATTATTCTGAATATCGTGCGGCTGACTGATTTTAATTGCATTTTTATCGACATCAGTTAAATTGTAAGCAGGTTTCATTTGATTAAAAACACCTAAATTCCAGTTGTCTGCCGTAACATCGGGATTACCCTCTGAAAAATTTCCGTTGATGTAATATTTCCCCCAAATGTTGTATACTTCGGTTTCCGGTCTTTCATTTTTGTCGATGGCGGCAATTCTTTTCTTGTTCATCGATGCAGGTCCGGGTTTGTAGTAATTGTTGACGAGATTAACATTCATCCCTTCGCCACCGTAGATATTATTGTGCCCCCAATTGTAAATGACATTATTTCTAAAATCAGTCAAATCAGTCAAAGCAAATTTACTTCCCGCATATTCACCCAATCTCGGGTTTCTGCTGTCGTGGTTGGCATAAATATTATGATGAAAAGAAGCGAATTTTCCACCGGCGATTCCGCCATATCCGTGTGCGCCTTTTTGATGGGCAGAATTTCTTAAGCTTTCTGAAATTACACACCATTGAAGTGTGGTATTCTCATTGACATAAATTGATACCGTTTCATCGGTCGACCAGCTCATCGAGCAATGATCGACAATCAGTTTTTTTATAAATCTTGCACCCAAAGCGTCGCCTTCATATTTCTTTTGATCTCCCATTCTGAAACGCAAAAAGCGAATAATCACATTGTCTGCCGCTACGAAAGTTTCGTAATTGGCAACAGTAATTCCGTCTCCGGGAGCAGTTTGTCCGGCAATGGTAACATCGCCTTCTTTGATTCTTAAAGGCGATTCCAGATAAATTGTTCCGGCGGTTTTAAAAACAATATATCTTGGTCCTTTTTGTTCTAAAGCGTGTCTTAAAGTTCCTTCTGAACCATCATCCGAAGTTTTAGTTACAAATAAAACTTTTCCACCTCTTCCTCCGATAGTGAACCTTCCAAAACCTTCTGCTCCGGGAAAACTGATTGTTTTTCCTGAAACTACAGTCGGGTTTTCATTTAAAACTTTAGACTGAGTCGTGCAGTTTTGTAAGGTGAAAATTCCCAGTATTGAAGCTGCAAAAAAAGTGTTTTTCATAATCGATTGTTTTGATGTCAACTTATTTTAAAGCTTTTGTATAGTTCCAATTGTCTTTTCCCGAAAGAATATTTTTTGCAGTATATTTTTTTGCCTGATCTTTCGTAAGCTGATGTGACCAGGAAACTCTTTTTGAAATATCTGCTCCGGCTCCTTTGGAATTGTATTCTCCGTAGAAAGTTGTTTTTTCGGCATCAGGTTTAGACCAATTATGCCAACCTTCTTTTTTTATTGTGGAATCGATTGCACAATTGATGTAAACGGTTTTTGCAAATGGCCTCCAAGGTCGTCCCAAATATACAGAATTTGTTGCAGCATTTCCTGTTAAGTTACAGTTAATAAACACAAAACCAAACTGATTTTCCTGTGGAGTAGAAGCTGCAGTAACATATGAAGCATTGTTTTTAGAATAGATGGTACAGTTTTCAAAAACGGCTGTTCCGGCTCCGAAGATATAATCGGTAGTTCCTTCAATGTAGCAGTTTTTAAAATAATTTCTTGAAGGTTTTGTTTTGTCTTCCAAATCCTGAGCTCCTTTTAGATATAAAGTATCTTGAAATCCTAAAAATCTGCAATTTTCAAAAGCAATTTTATCACCCGTTGTTAAAACAGCCACAGCTTGCCCGACTGGTCCTGCATCATTCTGAAAAGTGATATTTTTAGCTGAAAAATTATCAGAAAATATAAAAATAGTTGATGAACCTGTTGTTCCAATATTTTTGCCTTCCGCATTTGGTTTTGAAGCAAAATCCCCATAAACCAAAATGGTGTTTTCTGCATTTTCTCCAATTAAAGTTATCGCGCTTTTTGTAGCAGGAATTGTTATTTTTTCTCTGTAAGTTCCTGGTTTTATAATGATTTTTGTTCTTACTGATGTTCCTTCTTCAACAGCGTCAATTGCTTGTTGAATGGTCGTGTAATTTCCTTTTCCGTCTTTCGAAACTGTGATGGTTTTATCATCATTAGCCTTGAAAGAAAGAAGACTGATCAAAACGAGTGAAAAAATAAAGAAGAACTTAGTATTTTTTAAATCTGAAACCTGCATATTCCTGAACTTTTTTCTTGAAGAAAAGTACAGACCTTCTCCCCGAAAGGAGGAAGTCTGTACTGAAAATTAATTAATATGAATGTATATTTTTACTAATAACCATAGTCTTGGGTAAGAGCAGGGTTATTTTGAATGTACTCAAAATAGATTGGTAAAAGCTCTCGCTTATTGACCTGGAAATATTGTGCATATCCCGCCGAAGGATCATTTACATAAGTTGGTAAAACACCAGATCTCCATGCGATTTTTTTGTAACCTGCCGGAAGTGTAGTCGATTGGCTAGGAACATAAAAAACATCAGCTTTATTTACTCCAGTCGTTGTAAATACATCAATGACAGTAATGTTTTGCTGAGCTGTTTTTGTAGGATCAAATGCGGAAGCTTTATAATAAATATCTAACGGAACATTAGCATAAGCACCTACACCATTAATGAAATCTGAAAGTTTCTGTTTTGTTTCTGCAATTTTGGTAGCAAGTAAATTCCATCTGATTAAGTCGTACTTTCTAATTCCTTCAGAACCCAATTCTAGCATTCTTTCTTTAACAATGTAATTAAAGAAACCTGTTTTATCTGTAGGAATTGTCCCGATTTGTGCTAAATTACCTGTGTACGCTCTGCTTCTTACTGCTCTCACTGCATTGATAGCTTCTGGAGAAGGTGCACCATGCAGTTCGTTATCTGCTTCTGCAAACATCAACATTACATCAGATATTCTCAATAATGGCCAGTCAACAGCTAATGTTTGAGAAGGACCTGTAATACTCGTCCAAGATTTTCTGTATTTTGAATCAGTAAATGAATTTGCAGCTACAAGCTCAGCCAGATTTGATGCATTTACTGTAAAGATCCCAACATTCATATCTCTTCTAAGGTCATATTTTGTAAATTCATAGAAGTATGTAGGCAACGCATTGATACCTCCGCCACCTTTCCAGTTAGAATTATCATGATGTTTAAGACCGTTGTAATATCCGATTTTAGAGTCTGTTCTTGTACCTCCTCCAAAAGCTCCAACGGCAAAAATAATCTCGTTAGTAGCATCTTGCGTATTCGTATGAAGAGCTCTGAAAACACTTTCGTAACTAGGGTTAAGTGAATGCTCACCGCTATGATTCATAATATCTTTGGTTTCATCATAAGCAATCTGATAATACTTCTGAGGATTTGATCCCTGTGCCATTACCTGCGGGCTTCTTCTTAAAGACCAACCTGCTCTTGCCAATGCAATTCTTGCTCTAAGACCTTTCACAAAACCTTTAGAGATTCTGTTGCTGGTAGTTCCTCCTTCAGATCTCCACGGCACTACAGTAGATGCTTTTGCAAGATCATCAATAATTTGTTCGTAGATAACATCACGATCTGTTTTTGGCTGGTTTTGGTCTGCGATATCAGAAGCCGGAACAAGATAGAAAGGTACATCTCCCCAGTTTTTGATCAGCTCATAATAATATTGCGCTCTTAATGTTAATGCTTCACCAAGATATCTGTTCATTAATTTTTTATCATCCTCTGAACCGTTTTTCATTACGGGAGATAAAGGAATATTTTTAATGACAAGATTAGCACGCTCAATTCCGGTGTACAGCTTTCCGAAAGGATTATTCAGCTCAGTATTTGTAGGGCAAGCGCCAAACGTAGCTACACCTCTTCTATCATTACAATTGTAGCTTCCTGAAGTTCTGAAGTCGTCTCCAGACTGAGGGATGATTAAAGATAATCTTTGCCCGTAGCCATCGTCACCACCAAGTTGAGAATAAACTCCTACCAAAGCTGAAAATGTATCTGCTGTACTGTCAAACTGTTGTTCTTCAGAAACGCTTGAAAGGTTTTCGGGATTAAGAAAGTCACTACAAGAGTTTAAAAATAGTGCTCCTGCAAGACAAGTTAAAATTAATATTGATTTGCTCTTTTTCATTTTTTTTAATTTTTAGAAAGTGATGTCTACTCCGGTTACATAAAAGCGGCTTCTTGGGTATGCTGCATAGTCTACTCCTGGAGTTAAAGGATTTCTTCGTGTACTAGCTTCAGGATCGTATCCAGAATATCCGGTAATTACAAACAGGTTGTTCACCGTTGCATATAGTCTGAAATTTTTCACACCGATCATTTCCAAAGAACCTTTTGGTAAAGTATAACCTAGCGTTACGTTGTTTAATCTTAAGAAAGATCCGTCCTCAATACCGTAAGAGTGCAGGATATACTGTCCTGTCGGAGGAGTCCACATGGTTGTATTTGCATTTAAAGCAGCTAATTGTGTAGGATCGTTTACCTTTACACCATTATCATCAAACCATCTCCAACGGTTGGCAACGTCTGCAGCCATGTTGTTGTCTCTATATAAATACTGCGTTGTATTTTCTATCTTGTTTGCGTTATATACTTTATTTCCGACAGAGAAATTAAATAATAAGCTCATATCAAAATTCTTATATCTGAATGTCTGATTAAAACCACCATAAAATTTTGGCTGTGCGCTTCCCAATTCCTGTCTGTCTGCATCGGTAATCTGACCGTCACCGTTTATGTCTTTCAGTTTTAAATCTCCCGGTTGTACTGCTTTTGCTCCTAAAGCAATCTGACTGCTGTTTGGAAGTCCTGCTTTTAAAGTGTAAACTTGTGTAGCTGCATTATAATCAAAATCAGATACTTCATATCTTCCTTCAGTTACATATCCGTAATAAGTTCCTACAGCGCTACCTACCTTAGCGATAAAATCGAAACCTCCGATTCCTCCAGACTGTACCAGATAAGAATCTTGTCCTGGTGCAACACCGCTTCCAAGGCTTAAAATAGTGTTTCTATTTGCAGAAAGGTTGGCATCTATTTTCCAGTTGAAGTTTTCATTATTTACAATTACCCCTCCCATCGTAAATTCAAGACCTTTATTTCTTGTTTTACCTGAGTTTTGAAACTGATTGGCATAACCCGGAAATGGTACTTTAGCTAAAACCAATAAATCTTTAGTATCTGTAATGTATCCGTCCACACTACCATATAATCTACCATTGAAAAGTTCAAAATCGATCCCTGCATTTTTAGAAACAGTAGCCTCCCATTTTACATTCGGGTTAGCCTGTGTTGTAGAAACACCTGATCCCGGTGTAACGGAAGTACCGAATACGTATCCGTTATTGGCATTTACGTTATAGAAATTTGCCCACAAATAAGAAGTAATTCTGTTGTTTCCTGAAAGACCGTAGCCTACACGAAGTTTCAACTCGTCTAACCAGTTAACATCTTTAAGGAATTTTTCTTCTTTAAGTTTCCAGGCTACTGAAGCTGCTGGAAAATATCCCCATTGGTTTCCTTTCATGAATACATTAGATCCGTCAGCTCTTACCGATGCGGTAAGGATATATTTATTGGCAAATATATAGTTTACACGCCCAAAGAATGATGCTAAACGATCTGGTGGTAACATTGCTGTTCTTGCAGCATCCTGTATTAATCCTGGAGGTGGAGTAGCAGCTCCGATGTTGGCAAATGCTTCATTAGGTAAAATAGATTTTGGGAACCATTTTACATAATCGTAGCTAGATTCTCCATCAGTCTGCACGGTCTCCTGACCAAGCAAGATATCCACCTTATGTTGTCCAAATTTTTTGGTATAGTTTAATGTATTGGTATTGGTGATTCTTCTGGTTTGAGATCTGTCAAGCTGCACGATTGGCATATCAGCATTGGCTCTTGCCTGAGAGGTTACACTTCCCCAAAACTGGTTGGTCGCAATATCTCTTTGTACGTACGCAATAACTGTTCTAAAGGTTAAGTCTTTGGTAATATTATAGTTCAAATAAGTATTTAACAACAAATCATTGATTCTGTTGTCTCTTACTTCATTATCATTTAGAATAAGAGGATTTACAAGATTGGTCATCGTTGAGTATGAAGGATCAAAATCATCGATCGGAACGTTTGATCCACCTTCAAAAGGCTGGTATCTTACAGAGTTTCTCAATCTGTTGTTACTTTGTGATCCTGTACTGGAAGTACCTACTCCTGTCGTTAAAGATCTGCTGTATCTCGCATTAATTCCGAATTTAAGCTTTTTACTGATGTCGTAATCATACTTAAAATTGGCCATGCTTCTTTTGAAGCCAGAGCTTAGCATAATTCCGTCCTCATCTACATGATTTAGGGTAAGTGCGAAAGCTGATTTTTCAGAACCTCCGTTTATGGTTAAGTTATGCGTAAAGTTAAATGCTTCTTTACCAAATAGCTCATCCTGCCAGTCTCTTTTCTGAATATTCTTATATTTATCTGCAAGCTCACTGTACGTCCCATAGCGTGTAGCGAAAGAAGTAATATCTTCTGCAATTCCGTTTTTGTTGTATAGCTCGTACTGATACAATACAAATTCATAAGGGTCTAATACAGGAAGCGTATTCATGATTTTTCTTACACCTGTAAAACCGTTGTAGTTAATTGTAGTTATAGCTTTCTTGCGACCGCTTTTTGTTGTGATCAAAACAACACCGTTTGCACCTCGAGATCCATAGATAGAAGTGGAAGATGCATCTTTCAAGACTTCGATAGATTCAATTTCTTTAGGCGAAAGAATGCTCATTGCATTATCCATTTGTACACCGTCTACGATGTAGAGCGGAGCATTACTTCCTGTAATAGAAGTACCACCTCTTACCTTGATATCTACATCACCTCCCGGCTTACCTTCACTTGCCTGCACTTGTACACCGGCAAGTCTTCCCTGGATAGCCTCGGCAGCAGAGTTTACCGGCATGTCTTTTAATGCTTCTCCTTTTACAGATGATACGGCATTGGTAACATCTTTTTTAGAAACTTTATTATATCCTACCAAGACAACCTCGTCGATCTTGGTTTCTTTTTCCTGGGCCATACCAAGTATGGGAAGAAGGAAAACAGTTAAATATAACCACTTTATTGATTGTACCTTTTTATCCATTTATTGTATCCTTATATAGTTTAATGTGTGGTTTGAGAAGCCAATAACTTCTCTAGTTTTTCTTTGTGGATTTTTAAGTATTCTGTTTGTAGGAATATTTTTATTATATACGCTTTTTTGAGTGCAATCGATTGCGTAATTAATCTTAATAAAATATCTTGGCTTCTAAACTAATATTATTTTTCATTACGCAAAGAAAAAAATGTTATTTTTTCATTAATTTGACTGTTTAATTTGTTAATAAATACAAAATTTACAATTTGTATTATGTTTTAATTAATTGTTATTCAGTAATTTATGTTGGTATTTCTTTTTCCTTTTAAAAGCTTAAAAAAGTGAAAATAATCTGATGTTTAATGATTGTAATTGTATAAAATTAAGCCAAATCATAGCTTTTTAATCTATTTAAAACTCCCAAAAAGTATCGGCAAAAACTATTTTTGATTACTTAGTCTGATTTTTATCATATTTTTCGTTCTGAAAAACTTGTGTATTTTATAGTTGATAGAAATTGTGTTAAATTGTGATTCTGGATATATTAATTTTCTCATATCCTTATTTATATAGCAATGTTAAATTTATTCACATATTAATTGGCATGATTTTTATTTTCTTAAGTGTTATTGCCTTATTTCGTTAAAAAATTTAACTTCTATTATCTTAAAATTCTCTAAATTTTTTCAGATTATTAATTTTAATTGCTTGTAAATCAATTAATTTGAAATTTAAATTAATTTTTTGTTAACCGAATACATATATTCTATATATTTAACAACAAGTATTTCTGTGGAATTTTAGTGTAATTTAATGCAATCGATTACGCAATGTTTAACAGGTTTTTAAAAACCATAATTTAAGTTTAAAATCTAGAGTATGACAAAATCAGAATTTCGATACGCCCATCATCCTGAAGATGTAAAAAAATATACAACTGAAGACTTGAGAAGGGAGTTTCTAATCAATGATTTATTTAATGAAGATCAAATCAACGTAGTGTATTCTATGTACGACAGAATGATCGTAGGTGGTGCAATGCCCGTAAAAAGTGCGTTGAAACTTGAACCTACTGATGATCTGAAGGCAGAGAACTTCTTAGACAGAAGAGAATTGGGAATCATCAACGTTGGTGCTGCCGGAAAGGTAACCGTTGCCGGAGAAGTTTTCGAGCTTGGAACTAAAGAAGCTTTATACATTGGAAAAGGAGCAAAAGATGTTATTTTTGAAAACGGAAATGAAGGTCAGACTTTATTCTATTTCAATTCGGCTCCTGCTCATCAAACTTTTCCAACGAAGAAAATCACTAAAAACGAAGCTGAAATTGTAGAATTAGGCGAAGCAAAATACGCAAACAGACGTACCATCAACAAGTTGATTGTTAACAGTGTATTGGAGACTTGCCAGCTGCAAATGGGAATGACCGAGTTGCACGAAGGAAGTGTGTGGAACACGATGCCTTCTCACACGCATACCCGAAGAATGGAAGCTTATTTTTATTTTGATTTGGAAGAAGGGCAGACTGTAAGTCACTTTTTAGGACAGCCTCACGAAACCCGTCATGTTTTCATGCAAAATAATCAGGCGGTTTTGTCTCCGGAATGGTCTATTCACTCAGGAGTTGGTACTTCCAACTACACATTTATCTGGGGAATGGCAGGAGAAAATATGGATTATGGCGATATGGACGCTGTTAAAACTAACGAACTAAAGTAATTTTTTCTACATGAATTTATTCGATTTATCCGGAAAAGTAGCCGTTGTAACCGGCGGTACTCACGGATTAGGAATGGCAATGGCTGAAGGTCTTGCCTCTGCAGGTGCTGAATTGGCAATCACAAGTACAACGCCATCAAAATTAGAGGAAGCTTTAAACTATTATCACTCTAAAGGATATAGTGCAACCGGTTACCTTTTTGATGTGACCGACGAATTGGAAGCCGCTCAGAAAGTAGCATTAATGCTTGCTACACATGGGAAAATAGACATCTTGGTCAATAATGCAGGAATCATTAAACGTGTTCCGGCTTTAGAGATGGATGTGGCAGACTTTAGAAAAGTAATCGATGTAGATCTTACCGGTCCTTTCATCATGTCTCAACTGGTTGGGAAACACATGATCAAAAGACAGTCCGGTAAAATTATCAATATTTGCTCTATGATGAGTGAGCTTGGCCGTGACAATGTAGTAGCGTACGCTTCTGCAAAAGGCGGTTTGAAAATGCTTACTAAAAATTTAGCAACAGAATGGGCAAAACACAATATTCAGGTGAATGGTATCGGTCCCGGATATTTTGCGACAAACCAAACAGAACCAATCAGAGTAGACGGTCATCCGTTTAACGATTTTATCATCAGCAGAACTCCGGAAGGAAGATGGGGGAACCCTGAAGATCTTGCAGGAACGGCTATTTTCTTAGCTTCAGATGCAAGCAGATTTATCAACGGACACATTATTTATGTGGATGGAGGTATTTTGGCGACCATCGGGAAACCTGCTAATGAATAACACAAGAATTTTACTAGAATGAAATCTTTTATTACAGATAATTTTTTATTACAAAATAAATACGCGGAAGAATTATACTTCAACTTCGCAGAAAAACAGCCGATTATCGATTATCATAATCATTTGATTCCAAAAGATATCGCTGAAGATACAGTTTTCGAAAATATTTCTAAAGTCTGGATTGCGGGCGATCATTACAAATGGCGTGCAATGCGTACGCTGGGCGTGAACGAAAAGTTCATTACGGGCGACGCTTCAGACAAAGAAAAATTCGAGGCTTGGGCAAAAACGGTTCCTTACACGTTAAGAAATCCTTTGTATCATTGGACGCATTTAGAATTAAAGCGTTATTTCGGAATTGATGAATTATTAAACGAAAAAAACGCATCAGATATTTACGACAACATCACGGCACAGCTTCAGACTCCTGAAAAGTCTACAAGAGGTTTGTTGAAAATGATGAATGTAGAATCTTTGTGCACCACAGAAGATCCGATTGATGTTTTAAATTATCATCAGGATTTAGCGAAAAGCGATTTCAGCATTAAAGTAAGTACAGCTTTCCGTCCGGATAAAGCAATTTTAATTGAAAATCACAACTTCGCAGATTATATTTCTAAATTAGGAGAATCGGCTGGAATTGAGATCAACTCTTACCAGAATTTGTGCGATGCTTTATTAAAAAGAGTAGAATATTTCCACGAAAACGGGTGTAGACTCTGCGACCACGGACTGAACAATATTTCTTTCGAAGAAGCTTCAGAAGCAGAAGTTAGCGCTATTTTCAATGATAAAATTTCAGGAAAAGTAATCGCTGAAAAGCAGGTGAATCAGTTCAAAACTGCTATTTTACTGTTCTTGGGCGAAACATATCATAAATTCGGATGGGTTCAGCAGTTCCACTTAGGAGCTTTGAGAAACAACAACGAAAGAATGCACAGAATTCTGGGTCCGGATACAGGATGGGATTCTATCGGTGACTTTGTACAGGCTGAAACTTTGTCTAAATTGCTAAATGCTTTAGACGGAAAAGACAAACTGACCAAAACAATTCTATATAACTTAAATCCTGCCGACAACGAAATTTTCGCAACAATGATCGGAAATTTTAATGACGGCAGTATCAAAGGAAAGGTACAGTTCGGTTCAGGCTGGTGGTTTTTGGATCAGAAAGACGGAATGATCAAGCAGATGAATGCCCTTTCAAACATGGGATTGATCAGCTGTTTCGTTGGAATGTTGACAGATTCTAGAAGTTTCTTATCTTACCCGAGACACGAATACTTCAGAAGAGTATTGTGTAATCTTTTCGGAGAAGAAATGAAAAACGGCGAATTGCCGGATGATATGGAATTGATCGGGAAAACCATTTCCGATATCTGTTATCACAATGCTAAAAATTATTTCGATTTTTAAATTACGAATTAAATAAAATCTCCCGCAGATTGAGCTAATAAAGAGGATCAATTTTAAATCTGCAAAATTTGCTCAATCTGCGAGAGATAAAAAAATAAAATTTTTAAACATTAAGATAATTAAAGTGTTAAGTTTTTTTAAGAAGAAAATCTAAGATTTTATTAAGCAGGCTGCTTAAAGCGAAGCCTAACTTAAAAGATCTTTAAAACTTATAAATCTTAATGGTTTAAAAAAACAATAATTTACATATCTGCAATTTTTCTCAACTTAAAAAATCTTAGCGCACTTTGCGTTTAATTAACAGCAGATATTAAAAAGAGTATTTAAAATATGGCTAGCAAAATACTTACTTTCGGTGAAGTAATCATGAGGCTTTCACCTCCCGGAAACAAAACGATGAAACAGAGCCACGAAATGGAATTCTTTTTCGGCGGAACTGAGCTCAACGTAGCTTCTTCATTGGCGACAATGGGTTGCGATGTAACGCACATCAGCAATGTTTCTGACGATTTTGTGGGAGAATCAGCCTTGTCTTTCATTAAAAGTTTCGGGATTGATACGACTTTCATTAATAAAAATGAACATCCTTTAGGGTTGTATTTCCTTGAAGTAGGTTCATCGGTTCGTGCGAGCAGAATTGCTTACAACAGACTAAATGGTTCTTTTGCAAACATCAAACCCGAACAGATCGACTGGAAAAAAGCTTTGGAAGGTTGTGACTATTTTCACTGGACAGGCATCAGTCCAGGAATTTCTGAAGGTGCTTACGAAACTTTGAAAGAAGGTTTATTGACAGCCAGAGAAATGGGAATTGAAGTGACCACAGATCCGGCATACCGTTCCAATCTTTGGAAATATGGTAAAAACGGAAACGAAGTTTTAAAGGAACTGGTTTCTTACTCGACGATTTTCATCGGTGGGGTGAATGAGATTAATGAAATTTTGGGAACTCAGTTTTCATCAGACCAACAAGGTTTCATGGAAGCTTGTGAAGAATTAAAAAAACAGTGTCCATCCATTCATAAAATTTTCGACAAAATAAGAATCGGAGTTACGGCAAGTTCTCAGCAAACGAAGGGAAGAGCTTTAATTGACGGAAACTATTTTGAAACAAAATTTTTAGAAATAGACAACGTAGTCGACAGAATCGGAACAGGTGATGCTTTTGCAGCAGGTTTAATTTATGGACTATTAAATTTCGATGACGAAAAAGCTTTAAATTTTGCCAACGCAGCCTGTGCCATCAAACACACCATTTTAGGCGACATCAATTACTGTAGCGCAGAAGATATTCTCGAAGTAATGGCCGGAAATTCAGGAGGACGCATTAAAAGGTAGTTTTTTGCTTTTGGCTGTTAGCTTTTGGCAATTGGCTCAAGAGGCTTTCAAAATATAAGCAGTCATTATATTTAAAATTTAATGGTCTTTTATAGGCGAAGCGGCTCTGTGAAACTAAAAAACAGTCAGCAATAAAAATCTTTGTGAACTCCATGTTCCAAAAAATAGCATAGAAAGTCCCAAAGGGACGATTTAGCAAAGGATAGGATAAAATCCTATCAAATAAATTCAAACAAAGAAAAATTAAATTTTCTTCTTTTCCCCGACCCTAAAGGGAGGAAGAAAAATGGAATTTTAATAAAGTTCTCAAAGGAACAGCATACCAAAGGATGGATAAAACGCCATCAAAGATTATTTTAACAAAATAATTAAAACAAAATGACAAAAATTCAATTGGTTACAAACACCATCATCAATCAGGGAGCTTTGCCTCTGTATTATAATGCTGATGAAACGGTAACTTTAGAAATATTGAGATCGCTTTACAAAGCAGGAATCCGTGCGGTAGAATATACCAGCCGTGGAGAAGCTGCGTTGAGCAATTTCACAAAAATGGTAGAAGTTCGTAATGCAGAAATGCCTGAAATGCTTCTCGGAATCGGAACCATCAAAAATGTAAAGCAAGCTGAAGAATATTATAAGGCAGGAGCTGATTTCTTTATCAGTCCGGGTTTTGTGGCAGAAGTTGCAGCATTTTTAATTCCGAAAGACCTATTATACAGTCCGGGTTGTATGACTCCAACAGAAATCATCGCTGCTGAAACTGCAGGCGTGACTTTCATTAAATTATTCCCGGGGAACGCTTTGGGACCAGGATTTATGAGTGCCATCAAAGATGTTTTCCCGAATCTGAAATTTATGCCGACCGGAGGTGTTGATACTACGAAAGAAAACATTGAAAGCTGGTTCAAAGCTGGGGTTTCCGCAGTAGGAATGGGAAGCAAATTGGTAAGCAAAGAATTGATGCTTGCGAAAGACTATACGACGATAGAAAATGAAACCAAAAAAGTGCTGGATATCATTCAGACTTTAAAATAAATTAAATTGACTATGAGTTCAGTTAAATCTCTTAAGCCGACACAATATAGGTGGACTATATGTTTACTGTTATTTCTTGCGACCACGATCAATTATCTGGATCGTCAGGTTTTATCATTGACGTGGAAAGATTTTATCGCACCGGAATTTCACTGGAATAACAACGATTACGGAAATATCACCGCATTATTTTCTATATTTTATGCAGTGGGAATGCTTTTCGCAGGAAAGTTCGTGGATTGGATGGATACCAAAAAAGGTTTCCTTTGGGCGATCGGAGTTTGGTCTATCGGTGCAGTGTTGCACGCATTCTGTGGAATCGCCACTTCAGGAATTCTTACCGGGACTTGGACGGCTGGTTTTCACGGTTCTAAAGAATTGATTGGAACAGTTTCTAATACTGGGGCAATTATCAGTACAAGTGTAACCTTATTCATTTTTGCACGTTTCGTTTTGGCGATTGGTGAAGCAGGAAATTTCCCTGCAGCGATCAAAACCACAGCAGAATATTTCCCTAAAAAAGACAGAGCTTTTTCTACAAGCATCTGGAATGCAGGAGCAACGGTTGGAGCTTTGGCAGCACCGCTTACCATTCCTTTTATTGCAAAATCAATGGGTTGGGAATGGGCATTTATCATCATTGGTGCGCTAGGATTTGTTTGGATGGGACTTTGGGTATTCGTTTACAAAAAACCACATTTACATAAGAGAGTTAACGAACATGAATTAACTTATATCAATCAGGATCAGGACGATCTTCCGAATGAAGATACCTCAGTTCCGGAAAAAGTATTTACGTTCAGAGAATGTTTCAGCTACAGACAGACTTGGGCTTTTGCGTTCGGAAAGTTCATGACAGACGGTGTTTGGTGGTTCTTTTTATTCTGGACTCCGGCGTATTTAAGTTCGGTTTACGGAATGGATTCCACAGAAAGTGCATTGCCGTTATTCGTATTGTACATGATTACTTTGTTATCGATCATCGGAGGATGGCTTCCAAAATATTTTGTTGAAAAGAAAGGAATGAATGCCTATTCAGGAAGAATGAAAGCAATGTTAATTTTTGCATTTTTCCCGCTGTTAGCACTGTTAGCACAACCTTTAGGAACTGCAACCTATTGGATTCCGGTTTTAATTATCGGTATCGCAGGAGCAGCACATCAGGCTTGGTCAGCAAATATTTTCTCAACAGTAGGCGATATGTTCCCTAAAAAAGCCATCGCAACCATCACAGGAATAGGCGGAATGGCAGGTGGAATCGGATCATTTTTAATTAATAAATCTTCAGGATTATTATTCGATCATGCGCACAAAGCTTGGTCAACCGTAGACGGAGTTCCTTTGTTAGAAAAATATCCCCAATACGTTAATGACCGTTTGCCGGATGGATTCTTTGAGCAATTAGAAAAGTCCGGAGCAGTAGTGTCTGACGGAATTGATAAAGGATACATGATCATTTTCTCAGTTTGTGCAGTCGCTTACCTGATCGCATGGACAGTTATGAAAACATTGGTTCCGAAATATAAGGTGATCAGTAAATAAAATTTTCAAAGCATTTTTCTTTACCCCAAACCCTAAAGGGTGGAAAAATGCCTTGAAAATTTCATCAAAATTAACTCCCTTTAGGGTCGGGGTAAATAATTTTGATGAAATTTTAAGAGACTAAAATAGATAAAAAGCAAACCAGATTCATAGCATTTATAGCTGAGTGGAAAGCCTTTGCGAACGAAAAATATACAGCATTTTGTCCAAAAAAACCTTTGCGGACTTTGCAATTAAAAAATCATCAACAAGAAGATGGAAAATCAGACAAAACAACAGTTAAACCGCAAAAACAGCGGTATAGATACAAAATTACCAATCAAAATTGTACAGTTCGGGGGAGGAAACTTTATGCGCGGATTTACAGATTATGTGATTGATAAATTAAACAAAGAAGCAGATTTCAACGCAGGAATTGTCAACATTCAGCCGACACCAAACGGTTCGGTTCACAAGCTTGAAGAACAAGGGAATTTGTACACTTTATTTTCAAGAGGAATCAAAAAAGAAGAAATCATCGATGAAAAATTCGTGATTTCGGCTATTCAGAAGTCTATTAATCCTTACGTAGATTACAATAATTTTTTAGAATTAGCAAAAGAAGAAGAGCTTGAATTTGTTTTTTCAAATACAACCGAAACCGGAATCGCTTACGACGAAGCAGAAAATACCTATGAAGGTCCGCACAAAAATTTCCCTGCGAAAGTAGCGGTTTTACTTCATGAAAGATACAAGCATTTCAATGGAGCAGCAGATAAAGGGTTGAGAATTATTCCTTGCGAGTTGATCGAAGAAAATGCGGTTGTTTTAAAAGGTATTATTTTAAAATATGCCCAACTTTGGAATTTAGAAGATGCTTTTGCGCAATGGATTGAACAAAACAATCATTTCCACAATACATTGGTAGACAGAATTGTTCCGGGATATCCAAAAGATGATGCTGCAACGTATGAAGACCAGTTAGGTTATGAAGATCCGATGATGGTGGTCTCTGAAACATTCCTTTTATGGGTGATTCAGGGAGGTGAAGATTTAAAACAAAGAATTCCTTTCGATAAAATCAACGAACAGATTTTGATAGTTGACGATATTCAGCCATTCCGTTTAAGAAAAGTGAGAATTCTGAATGGTGGACATACTTTGATGTTGGCTCCGGCAATTTTAGCAGGAAAAGAAATCGTAAAAGAAGCGATCGATGACCAGTTTATCGGAACTTTTTTAAGCGATTCTATTTTTAATGAAGTTAATCAGACTTTAGGTTTAGATGAAACTGAACTGAAGGAATTTGCGGAAGAAGTTTTCGACCGTTTCAGAAATCCTTTCATCAAACACCATTTGGCAAGTATCGCTTTATATTTTGTTTCTAAATTTAAAGTAAGAGTTGTTCCGAGTTTGTTGACGTATGTTGAAAGAAATAACAGACTTCCGTTGAACCTAACGTTCTCTCTGGCAAGTTTAATAAGATTCTATCAGGGAAGTTTTGGTGAAAAATCTCTTCCTCTGAATGACGAAGAAGCGATCGTAAACAGATTCAAAGAAATCTGGAAAAACGAAGATTACGAAATAGTTTCAGAACAGGCATTGAGCGAAAAATTGTTCTGGGATACCGACCTTACAAAGGTAGAAGGCCTGAAAACCGCAGTTGCAAAAGCATTGTACGAAATCGACCACAATGATATGGAAACTGCTTACAAAAATTTCATTCAATTTTATTCTTAAAATCATGCAAAAGAAAGTACTGAAAGTAAATCCCAAAGACAACGTTGTTGTAGCGTTGATGGATTTGCCTGCCGGAGAATCGGTATATCTCGACGGTACAGATTATACGATTCTTAAAGATATTAAAGCAAAACATAAATTCGCTGCCGTGGATTTTGAGGATGGCGACCATATTTTAATGTATGGCGTTATCGTTGGAAAAGCCAATCAATCCATCAAACAAGGCGAAGTCATTACTACCGAAAATGTAAAACACCAAAGTGCAAAAGTAGTCGGGAAAACCGAAACTTTGGGCTGGACTCCACCCAATGTAGACAAATGGAAAGACCGTACTTTCAATGGTTTTCACCGTGAAGACGGACAGGTAGGTACAGAAAATGTTTGGCTGTTTTTCCCGTTGGTATTCTGCGAAAACAAGAATATCGAAACGCTGAAAGATATTTTTGAAAAAGAATTACTTCACGACAAAGCCAGCAAACATCAGTTATTATTGCGTTCGTTATTAAACGGCGGTGCAACTGTTGAGGTCGAAGAAGAAGAACCGGATACAAGAATTTTTAAAAATATAGATGTAAGATTCATCACGCATCAAGGTGGTTGTGGCGGAATTCGTCAGGACGCTGAAGCGTTGGGAAGATTGTTTGCAGGATATGTGAACAACCCAAATGTGGCAGGAGCTACGGTTCTCAGCTTAGGGTGTCAGAATCTTCAGGTTCAGATTTTTATGGATTCACTGCATGCATTGGCTCCCAATAATAAAAAACCGATTGTTGTTTACGAACAGCAAAAATCAGGTACTATCGATGAAATGCTGACAGGCGTTATCAAAGATTCATACGAAGGCATTAAAAAAGCTAACGAAATAGAGAGAAAACCAGCATCCATCACCAAACTGAACATTGGTTTGGAATGTGGTGGCTCAGACGGTTTCTCAGGAATTTCTGCAAACCCTGTTTTGGGTGAAGTTTCAGATATTATGGCGGCAGTTGGCGGAACAACCATGCTGGCCGAGTTCCCTGAATTGTGTGGAGTAGAGCAGGAGCTGGTCAACCGTTGCATCAACGATGAAGACGGTGTAAAGTTCCTGAAACTGATGAAAGATTTTGAAGCCTCTGTAGTTGCAGCAGGTTCAGGATTTGATATGAATCCATCTCCCGGAAATATCAAGGATGGTTTAATTACCGATGCTATGAAATCTGCTGGAGCCTCCAAAAAAGGAGGAGCAGCCCCAATTGTAGAAGTTCTCGATTTTACAGAATATGCTACAAAACCAGGTCTGAATCTTCTGTGCACTCCCGGAAATGATGCCGAATGTACCACAGCTTTAGTAGGTTCAGGTGCAACCGTAGTTCTTTTCACTACAGGTCTTGGAACTCCAATGGGAAATCCTATTTCGCCAGTTGTGAAGATTTCATCGAATACGGTTTTGGCAGAAAAAATGTCAGACATTATTGATTTCAATGCAGGTACCGTAATCAGCGGAGAAAAAACAATTCCGGAAGCAGCAGACGAACTTCTGGAACTCATCATCAACGTAGCCAGCGGCGAAGTAAAAACCAAAGCGGACGTTCTTAATCAGAATGATTTCATTCCATGGAGACGAGGTGTCTCTCTGTAATGGGTTAATTATATTAAATATTAGGGTTGAAAATGCTTTCTACATCGTGTAGAGAGCATTTTCTTTTTTGGCGATAGCGAGTTTTTGACAGCAAGAATTTTGTAATCCATACTTAATAAATTATTATGAAAGTCACGGATTTCAAATCTCGAACATCAGTATTTTTTCATAACCATAAAAAATGCTTCATACTCCTTGCCTTCATAATCTTGCAATGTTGTTGAATCATAAAATAATTTACTTAAAGTTTCATCGTCAAAATCATTATTCTCAATAAAATTGTCAAACCATTCTTTGTCTCTAATTTTTATCATTTCAAATTGACAGTTTATGAATTTATTTTCAAAGATATAGACTTTGTAATTATCTAAATCACAGTTACGGAATACAACATTATCAAAAGTATTTTTTTCTAGGTATAAGTCAAACATTTTTGTCTCATTAAAAATTGTATCAGTTATTCGGCACTCTGTCAAGTCTATCTTGTGGTAACCACCCGTGATTGTTACTTTATTTAAATGACCTTCATGCATATTTAAACCATTAAATAAATCGATTTTTGTCATTTCGATATTTTCAAAATCTTCAAAAAAAGTTAGTATGCTCTCAAAGTAATTTACTAATTTATATGGGAAATTGGTTTGAACTGCACTACTTTTATTTGCTGTATGAAGAATATTCCACATCAATCTTGCAATTTCGTTTGCCTTTTCACGAGAAGTAAGCTTGTTAGTTTTTCGATTATATTGTAAAATAAAATCAACATCCAATGCTTCATCTAAAAGGTTAATCATTTGATTTGATACTTGTTTTTTTATCAGTTCCTGATCGTTGTCTATTATTTCTTTAAGGTTGGTTTCAACTGCGAAATTACGTTCTTTATTACCAATTAATCTATTTGATAATTCAAAATACTTAATATAATCAATCTCAATTAGGTCTTCATCTTCGTCAACAGCTAATAATAATTTTTTATGTTCTCTCCAAAAAAATTCTGCAGTCAAGTATTCGAATAATGAATTATGAAAGAATTCGATTGCTGTATCATTAGAGCTTTGTTTATTTGATTCTTGAAAGTAAAAACTAATCAGCAGATATTTATTAATCTCTTTCAAGTTTTCTGTAGAACTAATTAAGTCTTCTCTAAAACATTTCTTTGTGAAATTTTTTGTAGAATCTAATTTATTAAGTTGTTGTAAGCTTATAAATAATTGTGGCGATTGATAAATTTCGAATGCCAAGTTGCAAAGGTATTCACGTAAATGTTTTTTATAATTTTCTGGATTATTTTTCATTCGGCTGTTGAGATAATCTAATTGACCAGTTTTATCCCAACTACGCATTGCCATCGCATCAAAAATTTTATCATAAATTTTAGCTTTTGAATCTTTTTCGTCGATGTCTATATTAGAAATTCCTATAAAATATATCAGTACTGCCTGTTGTAAGAGTTCTTTAACATGTTTATACTTGTCTTCAGCAATAATTTTTTCAATTTTTGCAGTAAAATTATTTTTAGGATAAAATTTTGAAAATTTATTGCTGTAATCAATTATTTGATCATCATTTAGATTTGCTAGATGTATTATTAATGTGTTATCAAGACAAGAATCGTTAACCTGCAAGTAACTAAAACGAGATGTTAAAACTATTTTTAACTTTCTATTCCTTCTTTTTTTCAGTCTCTCATACAAGTTTCGTAGATCACTTTCACTCACTCCACCACTCATAAATGCTTCATCCAACCCGTCCAAAATCAAGTATCCTTCTTCTTTTTCAATATCGAAGGCAGCGGGCAAATTTTTTGAAATTTCCTGAAAAGGATTTGCTATAAAATCTTTTGCTACTAATTCTCTAATCTTTATAAAGAATAATTTTTCTCTTGGTAAGTCATTATTATTTTCTAAATAATCATAAACTAACTTATAGCAACATGAGGTTTTTCCTTGTCCAGGCTGCCCTAAAAGAAAAATCATATCATAGTTTTCCTTTAAGTCTTCATGTTTGTTATTGAAAAAAAAATGATCATTGAAAAAAGAATGTAATGTTAATTCGCTAGAAGGATTGTAAAAATCAGATCTGTGTGAATTGGAACTATTTTCTATAACTTTTGATGTGACATTATTGACATAAATTTTAAAATACGGATCGATATATAAATCTTTTAACGTTTCTTTCCTCTCAATATCTTTTTGAAGTTGGTCAGTAAAAAAGCGTTTTATAGAGATGTTATATTTTAGCATCTCGTTAAAATTATTGTTTTGATCAAAAATTGGGTTATTAAAATAATCTAGTAAATCTTGGTAGTAACTTCTTTTCTGATTAAACTCCTCAGATAAATTAATTCTAAAGTTTTGAAAATATTCTAATCTTATGTCTGAAGGTAAAGTAATTCCCAATAAATCACAGTATCTACGAAAAAGATCAAAAGATTTTATTAAGTAGGAATTATTATGATTAACTGCATTTGTGAAAAATTCTTGTGTGATAACAACCTCTTGAGAGAGATAGTTTTGTAATTCCAATCTAGTGTTAGTGCTTATGTTTAGTAAATCAACAGAGTCAATTTTTTGCTGACCATATTTTTTACTTAAAATAAAATTTGTTTCTCTAATAGATTTAAAAATTAACCAAAATGCTTTAGTTTCTACTGATTCCTTTACATTAACAATTTCGGTAAAAGCAGAACCCCAGCTGAAATCGAAAAAATTTTTAAATATTTCTTTTAAATTTAGCGATGTGTCATATTTAGAGGGAGTTATTTTTATTTCCATTTTAAAATTAGTTTTCATTTAAGTTTTTCAAATATATCTAAATTAGTTGTAAAATCACATCGTAAAGAATAATCTTTAGTAAGGTTTTAAAAGATTCTCCTCTACTGCAGCAATCGTCACGCTTGTACCAATTGCAATAAATAAAGCAGTCACAACCAAGACGCTAACACCAGCAAAAACCAATCTCCCCGCGCTGGTGCGAGCGTCACGCTCGTACCCATTGCTTATTATTAGAATGGTCACAAGCGAGACGCTTGCGCCAGCGAAAACCATTCTCGACAGGTCTTCAACCCCAAATTCCACGTCCAGAACCCCAACCGCCACGTCAGAAACCTATCCCAACACGTCCTGAAGAAATCCCGCCACGTTCTATAAAGGTTTCGATACGTTGTACAACCTATCCCGACACGTTCATAAGAAGTCCGGCGGGGTTATCAATGTCTCCGATGGGGTTATCCATACATCCGGACACGTTACACAACTTATCCCGAAAGGTAAAAGATAAGTCCGGACAGGTAAAAGACCACTACCGACCTATACTGAACGTATCCCGAGGATTCAGCAACCACTCTTGAGCCTTAAAGAACATCTCCGGATGGCTGAACGACGTATACGAAGCAATCCGGGACGTATCGTAAGGAGTGAAAAACCTATCCCGAGTATTCAATAACGTGTCGATTATATTAAAAGACGTGTTGAAAGCATAAAAATACCCCTCCTTTTTAATGGGAGGGGTTGCTGATTGTTGCTGTTTTACTTTTTCTCCTCGGGTGGAGCCGTAGAGGTTGAATTTTTTACAAAGAACTGTTTCAGGTCTTTGTATTTGTCTTCAAATCCCGATGATGCTGTACCTGCTTTGTAGGTGGTGTATGAATAATCAACCAACGCCGACTGATAATTGTCGTAATCATATAGCGTTTTTGCATTATTCAGTCTCGTAATCAGGCTTTCAAGTCTGCTGATCATTCCCTCCATATTATTTCGGGAGCTGTGATCTTTGTTGAATTCGTCCCAATCTACTTCGGGAGAACTCAGGTTAGACTGGCTCTGATTGTAGTCGTAGACTTTGTTTACAAACAGTTTGTTTTGTTCATTGATGCTTCCGTAACGTCTGCGGTCTTCAGGTGAAAGATTGATTGTTATTTCAGCAAGAGCTGTTTCCAATGCCGCGATGGCATCCTGTGCGGCAGTGATCTTTGCACTGCTCAAATGCGTGGAGTTCAAATTTGTTAATCCCATCATTTTTGATTTTAAAGGTTAATACTATGTATATAAAATCGTGTGTTTTTATTTTGAGGAATAACTAAGGTAGGAAAAAAATTAAAACGAAAAGAAAAATTTTGAATGCCTGAATAACACCAATTTTATTCACCGGGAAATTCCCTTCCCTCAGAGAGGTGGATTTTTCCGAAAGGTAAGAGATGGGTGGTTAAAATACTTACAATAGAATTTTCCATCTACTTGCGAAAACAAACCACCCCGTCAAAAATTCTTTCGAATTTTCGCCACCCCTCCAAAGGAGGGAATATTTAATCTTTCGTTTATCTCTATTGTTTGAATTTTAGAACCTTTGATTTAATAGTAAAATAAAATTAAAGCTGAGATTCTTCCTTCGTCAGAATGACAAAGTGTCTGTAAAGGGAATGCTGACAAATATTTTATGCGCTTAAAAAAAGGACATAGGAAATGAAAGCGTTAAGAAAAATAATTTCTGTGAGCGTTAAGAAAATTCTTCTGTTCGAAGCGCGGGACAAATTAAGAACCGAAGAAACAATTATGAATTCACGCAAGTTTTAGAATTTTTAGAGAACAGAATTCATTTTTAGCCTTTCAGTTCCAGGTCTTGAACTTTTGTTTCTTTTGTTTTAAGACAAAAGAAATTTTAAAAATAACCACTGCTTAATGTTATTATTCTAAGAATTCATATCAATTGCACAAAATCAGGAGACGGCAAAGATTTGTATTGTTAACTGTAAAAACGACATAGGAAATGAAAGCGTTAAGAAAATGATTTCTGTGAACGTTAAGAAAATTCTTCTGTTCGAAGCGCGAGACAAATTAAGAACCGAAGAAACAATTATGAATTCGCGCAAGTTTTAGAATTTTTAGAGAACAGAATTCATTTTTAGTCTTTCAATTCCAAGTCTTGAACTTTTGTTTCTTTTGTTTTAAGACAAAAGAAAATTTAAAAATAACCACTGCTTAATGTTATTATTCTAAGAATTCATATCAATTGCACAAAATCAGGAGACGGCAAAGATTTGTATTGTTAACTGTAAAAACGACATAGGAAATGAAAGCGTTAAGAAAATGATTTCTGTGAACGTTAAGAAAATTCTTCTGTTCGAAGCGCGAGACAAATTAAGAACCGAAGAAACAATTATGAATTCGCGCAAGTTTTAGAATTTTTAGAGAACAGAATTTCATTTTTAGTCTTTCAATTCCAAGTCTTGAATTTTTGTTTCTTTTGTTTTAAGACAAAAGAAAATTTACTTCCTTTTTGAAGACTTCCTTACACAAATCTGCGGTGCTAAAACAACCTTCTTCTCAATAGAAACTCCCGAAGAATTATCTTTAATGTGATCTATAAAAACCTGCCCCGCCATATTTCCCATAATCAAAGGCGTCTGATCCATCGAGCTTATCGGAAGCTCCATAAACTGGGTAAAAGGTTCATTCGAAAAGCCGATAACAGCAACTTCCTGAGGGATTTTAATTTTGCGTTTTTTTAATTCCTGGCAAGCGCCTAACGCCGCAAAATCACTGGCAGAAAATATCGCATCGGGAATAGATTTGCTGTCCCATAAAGTTTTGATGGCTTCAATTCCGGCATCAATCGAACTTCCGGTAGAGATGATATTTTCTTCTTTTACCTGAAATTTGTGATCAATCAAAGCTTGTTTATAGCCATTGAGACGGTTCTGATAAATCTCAAGATTGAGATCTCCGGCAAAATGACAGATGTTTTTGTAGCCCTCCTCAATCAGATGTTCAGTGGCCATGTAGCCACCCTTGTAGTCATCAATCGTAACGGTACTTATTCCGGGAATATCTTTTTTTCTGTCGAAAAATATGATGGGCGTATTGGTTGTATTTAAAATAT